>ERZ772867.47-NODE-47-length-161319-cov-6.443509_pt1 | contig 161319 bp, 161 predicted proteins | sample MGYA00511341_ERZ772867 | MGnify/ENA primary metagenome ERZ772867 (study PRJEB29015, sample SAMEA2737707) | human gut metagenome | biome: human gut; feature: human-associated habitat; material: faeces | place: China | collected 2012 ... | reverse complement strand
AAAGGGCAAAAAGCACCGAAAAGGCTGGCTGTCCGACGTGCGTGCCCTTGTTAATCGACGCTTTTAACCCCAGATACCTCGCCGGGGCTGCCGGTCGCGCCGGATCTCCGCGGCGCCCTCGATGAGAACGATGTCCCCGCCGATGCGGGCAATGGATTCCCACGGGAGAATATAGTCGCTCTCGCGGCCGAACAGCCCGAAAAACCGCGCCGGTCCCGGCACGATGAGCGCCAGCACCCGCCCCGATGTGAGATCGAGGATCGCGTCGCTCACAAAGCCGAGGCGCGTGCCGTCGGAAATATTGATGACCTCGCGGTAGCGCAGCTCGGTAAGCCGTACCTCCATGATGTACCACCCCCATAGAGCCTATGGGGGCGGGGCGTTGTCCTATGAAACGAAAATGGCCTTTTTGATCTGCCGGATGGCGTTTTTCTCCAGCCGGGAGACCTGCGCCTGCGATATGCCGACCATCGAGGCGACCTCCATCTGCGTTTTGCCGTCGTAAAAGCGCAGCGAGAGGATGCGCTTTTCCCGCCCGGTCAGACTTCGCATGGCGTCGTCGAGCGCCATGCACTCGATCCAGCTCTCGTCCGTGTTGCGCGAGTCGCGCACCTGATCCATGACCGTGAGACTCTCGCTGCCGTCGGAAAACACCGGGTCGGAGAGACTCACGGGGTCGCTGATCGCGTCGAGCGCGAGAGCGATCTCCTGCCGGGGAATGCCGAGAGAGGCTGCGATCTCCTCCTCGGTCGGCTCGCGGCCGGTCTCGGCGGTGAGCTTTTCGCGCGCCTGCAGAATTTTGTACGCGGTATCGCGCACGCTGCGCGACACGCGCAGGGCGCTGTTGTCGCGCAGATACCGGCGGATCTCCCCGGCGATCATCGGCACGCCGTAGGTGGAAAAGCGCACGTCGTGCGCCTCGGCGTCGAAGTTGTCGATGGCCTTGATGAGACCGATGCATCCGACCTGAAAGAGATCGTCGATGTTCTCCCCGCGGGAGGAAAAGCGCTGGATGACGGACAGCACGAGCCGCAGATTGCCCGCGATCAGCTCTTCGCGGGCGGACTTGTCGCCCTGCCGGACGCGCAGCAGCAGCCGGCGCGTGGTGGCGCTGTCGAGCACGGCGAGCTTCGAGGTGTTGACGCCGCAAATCTCTACCTTTCCCTGCATATACAGCAAAACCTCCTCTGGCAAACGTTAGTGTTTCCGCAGAGGAGGTTGTTTTATACATTTTTGGCTTTTTACACCTTCGCGTTACGGTGTGCCGAGGCGGGCGACGGTGAGACCGGGGCGCGCGGTCCCGGCGGTATATTTCCAGTCGAACGTGTAGCGGCTCTCGTTCCCGGCGGCGTCGGAGGCCGTGACGGAGATCGTCCACACGCCCTCGGTCAGCCCCTCCGCCGACCACGGGAAATCGCTCTCGCCGTCGGTGACGAGGAAGGTGCTGCGCGTTTCCCCTGTATCCGACGTGAGCGTGATGCTCAGCCCCGCGAGTGTGCCGTTATCGGTGACGCGGTGGTGCAGCGAGAAGCCGGTCTCGGTGATGTCGGTGATCGTGAGCGAGCGGATGACGGGGCTTGTCGTATCGATGAACACCGTGCCGACGTCGGCAAGCGGGCTTTCGTTTCCGTCCGTGTCGCACGCGGCGGCGCGCACCGCATAATTGCCCTGCCGCCAGATGTCCACGTCGAGCGTGCCGGAGCCGGAGGCGGGGGCGTTGTAGTAGCGCGTGACCCACACATCGTCGCCCTCGCCGCGCGTATCGACGCGGAAGGCGTTGAGCCCCTTCTCGTCCGTGCCGGAGAGGGAGAGCGAGAAGCCTTTGGAGGTCGCCGCGCCGATGGTCGAGGCCGTCAGCTCGGGCGCGGCCGTGTCGCCGGTGCGTGGCTCTTCGCTGAGCAAGGCGTTGACCGTGCCGCTGCCCGCGATGCCGTCTGACACGAGTCCCTGCTGCGACTGGAAGGCGCGCACGGCCTCGTCGGTTTTGGAGCAGAAGTAGCCGGTGATGTATTTTTCCTCGAGCAGCCCGCGGCGGCAGAGCTCGATCTGCAACACCGTGACGCCTGCGCCGATGTACACTCCGCGCCCGTCCGCCATCGACCAGCCGCGCAGCGACGGGTTATAATAGAGCGCGTACACGATCTCGTAGCCGGAGAGAAGGGCGTTGTCGTAATTGCCGAGCGCGAGCACCTCCTGCGAGGACGTGATGTGCCACGTTTCACCCGCGGTCGTCGCCGAGGGCTGCAGCGGCTTATAAAGCCCGTAGTCCGCCATGTGGTATACAACACCGGTTTTGGGGTTGGCGTAGCTCGTTTTGAAATTCGCCCCGAGCCAGTAGTTCGATATATCCATCGCGTTGCCGGAGTTGTGGCCGCTGCATCCGGGGCGGGCGTAGTAGCCGTTCGCCCAGGTGTTGTCCCACAGCCGCAGCGCGGCGCGGTAGTAGTAGCGCAGATCGAGCGTCTGGATATCGTAGGCGGAAAGGTCAATGGCATAGTCCTCCGGCCAGCCGGGGGCGGTCTCGGCGTCCCACCAGAAATTCGTGACGCTCCGTCCGTTCCAGAGCAGCGCGCGGCGGAAGGGGCCGGTGTTGGCGTTGGAGTCGTGCAGGCCGATGACCTCCTGATAGCACGCCGGGCGGAAGGCATTCGTCACGATGAGCTTTTCGTCGCCGTAACCAACGTCGCGCGCGAACGTGGCGAGCCGTATGACGAGCTCGCGGTCTGTGCCGTGGAGAATGGCGGCCTTTGCCTCCTCGAGCGACACGGTGGGATCCATGCCGAAATTCGTGCACCAGTTGCTTGCGGCGGTGTCAAAGTCGAAATACGTCACCGCTTCCTCGTAGGAGAGAAAGTCGATCGTGCTGCTTTCTTCCGCACCGTCTTCCCCGTCGGCGGCGAGCGCCGGGAGCGCGCCGAGAAGGAGCGCCGCGAGCAGCGCCGCGGCAAGAGTGCGGATGCCTTGCTTTTTCATAGGCAGAGCCTCTCATTTAGAAAGAATATATGAGCAATATACCCGATTTTTTTCCGCACGTCAACGCCGGGGGCTTTCGGCGGGGCGCGGCGTGTGGTATACTGCAGAAAAAGGAAAGGGAGGGGCCGCGATGAGACTGCCGGAGGACGCCGCTCGCGCGCTGGAAAAACTGGAGAGCGCCGGGTGGGAGAGCTACGCCGTGGGCGGATGCGTGCGCGATTCGCTGCTCGGCATCGAGCCGCACGACTGGGATCTCTGCACCGCCGCGCCGCCGGAGGCAATGAAAAAGGTCTTTGCCGGAGAGCGCGTGATCGAGACCGGTCTGAAGCACGGCACGCTCACGCTGCTCGCACCGTCCGGCCCTCTGGAGATCACGACGTTCCGCACCGAGAGCGGCTACTCCGACTGCCGCCACCCGGACCGCGTTTCGTTCGTGCGCGACATCCACGCCGATCTCGCGCGGCGCGATTTCACGGTGAACGCCATGGCGTACAGCCCCGTGCGCGGTCTGCGGGACGATTTCGGCGGGCGGGAGGATCTCAGGAACGGTGTCCTCCGCTGCGTCGGCGACCCCGGCGAGCGCTTCCGGGAGGACGCGCTGCGCATTTTGCGCGCGCTGCGCTTCGCGGCGCGGTTCGGTCTGACCATCGAGGAGAAAACCGCCGCGGCGCTGCGGGAAAACCGGGAGCTGCTGCGCAATATTTCCCCCGAGCGTATTTTCTCGGAGCTCAAAGGCATCCTCTGCGCGCGCGGCGCGGGGGAGATGCTGCTCGCCTTCCCGGAGGTGTTTTTTGTGATCCTTCCGGAGCTTGCGCCGATGCGAGGCTTTGATACGCGCCGCCCGCAGAACCACTGCTGGGACGTGTGGGGCCACACGGCGCACGCCGTGGACGCCATCGCGCCCGAGAGCGTCCTCCGGCTTACGATGCTCTTTCACGACAGCGGCAAGCCGGAGACGTTCCGGTATGACGCACAGGCCGGATTTGGCCGCTTCCCCGGCCATCCGGCGGTAAGCGCGCGCATTGCGGACGCGGCGCTGCGGTCTTTGCGCTGCGACAATGCCGCGCGCGAGCGGGTGGTCACGCTCGTGGAAAACCACGAGATGCGCACCGGCCACGGCAAAAAGGACCTGCGCCGCCTGCTGGCGAAGATCGGGGAGAAGAATATGCACGATCTGCTGCTCGTCCGGCGCGCGGACGCGGCGGCGCACGCGCCCGAAGCCGCCGCGCGGCTGACCGCGCTCGCGGACGAGGACGAGCGGATCTTACATGAGATCACCGCCGAGCGGGGCTGCCTGCACGTCAAGGACCTCGCCGTGAGCGGGAACGATCTTCTGGCGCTCGGCCTGAAGCCGGGGGCGGCGGTGGGGGAGACGCTCTCCCGGCTGCTCGATCTTGTGCTGGACGAAGAGGTGCCGAACGAAAAGGGAGCGCTGCTCGCCGCGGCGCGAAAGGAGATGCAGACGCATGAATGAAGTGAAGATCCAATGGCTCGGCCACTCGTGCTTTTGCATGGAGTATCGAGAATACTCCATCGTGACCGATCCGTATGAGGACGGGTACGTCCCCGGCCTTGCGCCGCTTTGTCTGAGCGCCGGCGCCGTATACTGCTCGCACGGCCACGGCGACCACAGCGCCGCGGCGTGCGTGAAGCAGACCCGGGAGAAAGCGCCGCCCGATTTTTCCGTGCAGGAATTTGTCGTGCCGCACGACCACCACGGCGGCGCGCGCCGCGGGATGAACACGATCCGACAGTTTTGCTTCGGCTCGCTGCGCGTTGTCCACATGGGAGACACCGGCTGCGTGCCGGAGGAGAGCACCCTTGCTGCGCTGCACGGGTGCGATGCGCTGCTCTTGCCCATCGGTGGGTACTATACGGTGGACGCGGAAGAAGCGTTTGCCATCGCGGAGAAGATCGCGCCGCGCTGCATCGTGCCGATGCACTACCGCGGCGAGGACTTCGGCTTTGACGAGCTCGGCACGCTCGACGCATTCACTGCGCTTTTTGCCGCGGAGAAAGTACACTTTCTGAAAAGCGATACGTTCACGCTCACGGCGGCAGAGCCGCGCGGCGTCATCGTGCCGCAGCTCGAAAATGCAGAAAAGACGGACAGCGTATGAAAAGTCCCCCCGATGAACACGGGATCTCAGCGTTTGAAAGGATAGTTTCCTTATTGCGCTTGCCGGGAGGGGAGAAGGCGATTCTTCGGCTTTTTATTCCGGGACGAATGAATGAAAAAGCTCGCCGGGGGGATATTCCCTCCGGCGAGCCTGGTTATGCGATAGGCTATCTCAATCAAGCGTCAGCTCGTCCGGCAGCCAGCAGCCGTCCGGGAGCGTCCTGTGACGGAACACCTGCCCGCAGCGGGCGGGATCCTTCGCTTCGTGGAACCGGAAAAGCAGCTCGTCCTCGCCGGTTTTCGTGAGAATCTCCAGCTTGCCCGCCGGGTGGGACAGGCAGTATTTAACGGCCTTGTCCATGCCGCTTACGATCCGCTTGGCGTTCTCAACGATCTCGATGCCCCGCTCCATCGGCACCTGGAACATGTTTTTCACGCCTGTCACGGGACGGCACTGGAAAATGTAGTACGGCAGGCATCCGATGGCAGTGAGTGAGGCGAGCAGCTTACCGAGCACCGTGGGATCATCGTTCACGCCGCGCAGCAGCACGGTCTGGTTGCGCACGATGCACCCGGCGCGGCGCAGCGCGGCGACTGCGGCGGCGGATTCCGGCGTGATCTCCCGCGGGTGGTTGAACTGCGTCACAACGAAGATCGTTTTCCGCGCCGTATAGCGCGCGAGCGTTTCGCAGAGCGCCTCGTCGATCCGTTCCGGCCAGGTGACGGGCGTGCGTGTGCCGAAGCGGATGTAGTTCAGATGACCGATGGGCGTGAGCGCGTCGAGATAGCGCGCGATCGTCTCGTTGCTGTTGAGGAACGAATCGCCGCCGGAGAGGAGCACGTTCGTGATCTCCTCATGCTCGCGGATGTATCCGGTCACGCGCTCAAAGTTCGCCGCGATCTCCTCGTCCGTCAGCCCCACGAGGCGCTTTCGGAAGCAGTGGCGGCAGTACATGGCGCAGCGGTTCGTTGTGAGCACCATGGCGGTTTGCAGGTATTTGTGCTGGAGGCCGGGGACGCGCGTGTTGGACTGCTCGCCGCTCGTATCAAACGAGCCGCCTTCCTCCTCCTCGATCGGCGCGGGCACCGCCATTTTCCGGATCGGATCGTCCGGGGCGTTCGGGTCGATCAGCCCCAGATAATAGGGCGTGATGCACATGGGGTAGCGGTCTGCCACCGACTGTACGGCGGCAAGCTCTTCGGCTGTCATGGGCAGCTTTTCTGCAAGCTGCGCGGCTGTCGTGATCCACATTGTCGTCGTTCTCCTTTTACAATATAATGAGTTCCATTAAATTGTATCGGATGCCATCCCGCCGCGTCAAGATGACAAATGCGGGAAAACGTTTCAGGAAAATGTATTTTTAACGTTTTATTTGCGGATCTTAGCGTCGATTAACAAGAGCACACACGTCGGACAGGTAAGTCTTTTCGGTGCTTTTTGCCCTTTTGTCCTTGGCGGGTGACAATGCGGAAAAAAGCGAAAAGCAGACCGGAGCGGGTCGGAAGGGGGATTCCGGCCTGTTCCGGTCTGTCTGAAGAGAAGGAGAAAAGCAGCAATGAAGTTATCTTTAAAGGAGAATTATTCTCTGCGAAAAATAATATAGCATACCCATCCGAAAAAAGCAAGCTCTTTTTGAAAATAAATAAGAAAATCGGATGTATTTATAAAATTGCGGGAAATGATGCACACATATGGCGCGGGACGCAGGACGGGGGCTGCGGACGGCTGAAAAACGCAATTTTCTAAGTTCGTACTTGCAAAAAATGAGAAGCATCGGTATAATGAAATGTACCGGACCCTTTGCGGGAACCGGAGCATTCACATTTAAATAAATATCAAGTAAAAGTAACAGGAGGGACCCCTCATGGATAAACTGCGGCAGGAGCTTTCTTCGCTCCATATTGAGAAGGCGCTCGACATCGCCACGCGCGACGGCGCGTTCGCCAAGGAAATGTACGCCGGGTTCGGCAGCTGCAAGGAGATCGTCGCGCTCGACCGCTCCGACAAGATGTTTGAAAAGGGGAGAGAGAAGTGCGCCGGTATGCCGGTGAACTTTGTTATCGGCGACGCGTGCCATATGGATTTTGAGGATAACACCTTCGATGTCGTCGGCATCGGCAACTCCCTGCACCACATCCCCGATCTCGCGGCGCTGTTCGCGGAGATGAAGCGCGTCGTGAAGCCTGGCGGACTCATTATCCTCAGCGAGATGTACAACGACGGTCAGCCCAAGGCGAGCCTCACGCACTGGATCCTCCACGATATCGACTGCACGATGCACACCATCGACGGCATTTACCATCACCCGACGTACTCGAAGAGCGAGATCCTCTGGCTCGCGCGCAACGCGGGGCTGACCGTGGAGAAGACGCTCTGCGATCTCATCGACGATCCCAAGGTCGTCGCCAAGCTGCACGAGCGCATCGCCGCCGTGCCGGAAAATCTCAAGAAGTACGAGAGCAACCCGGCGCATGCCTTCCTCGCGGCCGAGGCCGCGTGGCTCAACGAGGAATATGAGGCGAACGGCGTTACCTCCGCCGAGCAGCTCGTCGCATTCTGCCGCAAGTAATAAAAAACCGAAAGGACGAACATATCCATGCTGAAAAACGCCTACCTCCAGCGGGTATACGATCAGGTGCTCGCCCGCGACCCCAACGCCCCGGAGTTCCACCAGTGCATCCGGGAATTTCTCGAGAGCCTTGAGGGCATCGTGGATAAGCACCCCGAGTGGGAGCGGAACGCCATTCTTGAGCGCTTCGTCGAGCCCGACCGGATCATCACGTTCCGCGTCACATGGGTGGACGATGCCGGAAAGGTGCAGGTCAACCGCGGCTACCGCGTGCAGTACAACTCCGCCATCGGCCCCTACAAGGGCGGACTGCGCTTCCATCCGTCGGTCAACCTCTCGGTCATGAAGTTCCTCGGCTTTGAGATGAATCTCAAGAACGGCCTCACGACGCTGCCCATCGGCGGCGGCAAGGGCGGCTCAGACTTCGACCCCCACGGCAAGAGCGAGAACGAGATCATGCGCTTCTGCCAGGCGTTCATCACCGAGCTTTACCGTCACATCGGCCAGTTTACCGACGGCCCCGCCGGGGATATCGGCGTCGGCAGCCGCGAGATCGGCTATATGTTCGGCCAGATGAAACGCATCACCAACCAGTTCGACGCCGCGACGCTCACCGGCAAGCATCTCTCCTACGGCGGCTCGCTCGTGCGCACCGAGGCCACCGGCTACGGCATCTGCTACTTCACCGACGAGGTGCTCCACCACCAGCTCAACACCTCCTTTGAGGGCAAGACCGTCATCGTCTCCGGCAGCGGCAACGTGGCGACCTACGCCGCGGAAAAGGCCATGCAGCTCGGCGGTAAGGTCGTGTGCATGTCCGACTCCAACGGCTATGTCCACGATCCCGACGGCATCAAGCTCGATCTCATCAAGGACATCAAGCAGAACCGCCGCGCGCGCATCAAGGTCTATGCCGACGAGGTGCCGGGCGCGACGTATCACGAGGGCTGCCGCAATATCTGGGATGTGCCGTGCGACGTGGCGCTCCCGTGCGCGACGCAGAACGAGGTGGACGTGGCCGAGGCGAAGAAGATCCTCGACGGCGGCGCCATGATCCTCACCGAGGGCGCGAACATGCCCTGCACGCTCGAGGCCGTTGCCATGCTGCAGGCGGCGGGCATCCCCGTCGGCCCGGCCAAGGCGGCGAACGCCGGCGGCGTTTCGACCTCCGCGCTCGAAATGACCCAGAACAGCATGCGCCTGAGCTGGACGTTCGAGGAAGTGGACGAGCGGCTGCACAACATTATGCGCGGCATCTATAAGGCCGCTTACGACGCCTCCGTCGAGGCCGGACAGCCCGGAAATCTTGTCGTCGGCGCAAACATCGCAAGCTTCCTCAAGATCGCGGACGCGATGCTGCATCAGGGTATTGTGTAATATCACGTAAAATTCAAACCGCCGGTACGATATATCGTACCGGCGGTTTCGTTGCGATTAGATGTTCTATTTAAGAAAACTATGCTTTTTTCAGCCGCTGAAGTTCCTCTTTCGTATCGGTATCGAAGAGCTCTTCCTCCGGCAGCGGAACGGTCAAAATCGCCTCCGGATGGGCGCGGATGACGCGCTTTCCGCCGCGGTCCCCCTCAAGGGCGGCAAGCTCCGGAAAATAGGCTGCCGGGAACAGGCAGGGATTGCCGAGCCGCCCGTCCGCGCCTTCCGGCGCGATGATCCTTTCGGGATGCGCCGCGCCCGCTTCGAGGATCCGGAGCACGCTTTCTTTCCGGAGGAGCGGCTGGTCACAGACGAGAAAAAGCACGGCGCTGCAAGGCTTTGCTGCCTCAAGACCCAGCCGGACGGAGAGGGAAACGCCCTTCTCCGGGGCGCTGTTGCGCACGGCGAGAAAGCCGCGCCGCTCGCTCTCGGCGAGAATATCCTCACAGCCGGACACGACCGCGACGCGCGAGAAAAGCTCCTTTGGCAGAACGTTCATCGCGCGCTCGAAAAGACGTTCGCCGCCAAATTCCGCGAGCAGCTTTCCGCCGCCGAAGCGCGAGCCCGCTCCCGCGGCCAGCAGGACGCACGCGACGGCGCGCATATCCATTTTGTTATCCATTTTCGCCCTCTTTTCCGGCATGATGCCGCTTTGTGCGGCATACAAACTGTAGAAGTATTATGCAAAAAAAGACGACAAATTGCAATAGTTGTCAAAATGGTTTTACCGAATGTTTATTCTGCACAAAATCAAGATGCGATTTTCGGCGAATATTAGACCCTTCGCTACAGTTTGGATATGAATACGGCAAATTTCATACAAATAATGTATTTGAAAAAAATAGGGGTTTGCGATAATAATATATACGAGAGATTATCCAACGCATGGGATAGGTATACATTATTAAAAGGAGAGCGTGACATGCTGAAAATCAATCAGGAAAAATGCAAGAAGTGCCAGATTTGCGCGAAAAACTGCCCCATCGGTGCGATTACCGTCGAACCGGGTGCGGACGGCAAGAAAGTCGTCAGCATCACGAATATGTGCGTTGAGTGCAACGTCTGCCGCCGCGTCTGCCCGTTCGGTGCCATCGACGGCGCCGAGAAGACCGAGGGCATGGTGCAGTGCCATTCCTGCTCCATCCAGTGCAAAGTTCCCGTTGGCTCCACCGGCGCCTGCAAGCGCTACACCAACGAGGGCGGCCGTCTGGTCCGCAACCGCGCTCTCGTCGTAGAGGGCAAGCCCCAGATCGAGATTGATCCGAGGATCGCCAAGCCCGTCATCACCGCTGTCGGCGCGGGCACCAACTACCCCTGCATCCGTCCGGCTCCGCATATCGTCTGCGAGAAGCGCGACGGCGTTGACGTCGTCACCACCGTCACCGAGGCTCCGCTGAGCTACTCCGGCGTTCTCGTCAAGCTCGACACCAACACCTACATCGGCGAAGAGGGCGACACCGTTTACTGCGAAGGCAAGCCCGTCGGTCTCGTACATACCGAGGAGTACGGCTCCAAGATGATCTACGTCGGCGGCGCGAACCGTCTGACCGCGAAGGACGGCGGCTTTGCCACCGCCCGCACCATTGTCGCTCTTGCCAACGGCGAGAAGGTCGAGCTGACCGTCAAGACCGCCGACCACGAGACCGGCAAGCCCAAGATGATCAAGATCGTCTGCCAGCAGGGCGTCGCTCCCATCATCAACGGCACGCAGGAGACCACCATGCGTATCGGCTGCGGCAGCGCCACCATCGGCCTGCTCGCCGACGTCATGAAGGAGTGCGTGGACGAGTGCATCGTCATCGACCACCACGTCACCGGCCTCTTCAGCGAGCATCTCGCCGGCAAGGAAGTCGGCATGACCTGGTCCGGCGTTATCCCCAACGCCACCAAGAGCACCGTCGGCCGTTACTTCGGCGGCCACGGCGACGGCATCGGAGGCACCGTTCTCCAGACGCCGCGCGACGCCATCAAGAGCGTTGACATGAGCATTGCCCACGCCGGCATGACCATCCTTGTCACCAACACCACCGGCGAAGTCGGCGCCCTCTTCGAGGTCCAGGCCGACGGCGACGTGAAGGAGATCCCGATGAGCGAGAAGGCGCAGCGCGTCGTCGATGCCATCAAGAGCAACTGCCAGGGCTCCAACACGAGCGTTATGTACTGCGGCGGCACCGGCGGCTCCGCCCGCGGCGGCGTCTGCCACCACCCGATCGCCATCACCGGGGCCGTGCACGCCGGCAAGGCGCACCTGACCATCGGCGGCGCTCCCGCTTACGTTTACCCCGGCGGCGGCATCAACTTCATCGTTGACACCGCGAAGGTCGTCAACCACGCCTTCACCTGGGTGCCCACCCCGGCGACCGTCGCCCCCGTGGAGTACACCATGACGAAGGAAGACTACGCGATGATCGGCGGCCACATGAACTGCATCAAGAACGTCGAGGACTTCCCTGAGTATCAGAAGCACTGATGGACGAAGCCTTCCGCATCCTGGATGACGGGCGCGTATTCTTTGATTACGGCCCGGCGTCCATGGTGGTGACCGCCCGGCGCGGAGACGAAAACCTCAGTGATCTGGCGGCGTCGGCTTTCCCGTTTCTGCGCGACTCGCTCTCCGAGATCGCCGGGGCGCTGCCCATATTGCGGCAGTACCCGGACGGCATGGATTATTCCGAACTCACCGGGCTGCCCCGCGTCATGGCGGAATCGGTCCTTGCGACCGGCGAGCCTACGCTCACGCCTATGGCGGCCGTTGCCGGAACGGTGGCGGACGCCATGGCGGACTGGCTCTTCGCCCGCGGCGCGGATCTCGTTGCCGTGAATAACGGCGGCGACGTGGCGCTGCGGCTCGGCGAGGGACGCTCCATCCGCATGGGCATATTGCCCGATCTCAACGGCCGCGTTACGGAGATCGTGGAGATCCGCGCGGAGGACGGCATCGGCGGCGTGTGCACGAGCGGTCTCGGCGGGCGGAGCCTCACGCGCGGCATCGCCGGAGGCGTCACGGTCTTTTCCCGGCGGTGCGCTCTCGCGGACGCCTGCGCCACGCACATCGCAAACTGCTCCTACATCGAATCGCCGCGGGTACATACCTGTCTCGCCGGAGAGATTGAGCCGGAGAGCGACATTGCCTCGCTCCGTATCGTCACGGCCGTCGAGCCGCTTCTCCCGGAGGAGAAAAAGCGCGGTCTCATGCAGGTGTATGAGGAGACGGAGCGCCAGTGGAAAAACGGCAATCTCGTCCGCGTATACGCGGATATCCAGGGCGAGCGTCTCACGTTCGAGCGCAGCGCGCAATAACATTCGGCAACAATAACTTGCAAATATTTTAAAGGAGATCTTTTCCAATGAAAGTCGGTTTTATCGGGCTGGGCCGTATGGGCGGCCATATGTGCAGCAACGTTATCAAGGCTGGTTTTGAGACCTACGTGAGCGACCTTGTTCCCGCTCTCGTCGAGCAGAAGGTCGCCGAAGGCGCCATCGGCTGCAAGGACAACCTCGAAGTCGCCGCCAACATGGACATCGGCTTCACCATGCTCCCCAACGGCGCGATCGTCGAGGCCGTTATGTGCGGCCCCAAGGGCGTTCTCTCCCACTGCAAGCCCGGCACCATCATCGTTGACATGTCCTCCGTCGCTCCCGGCACCACCCAGAAGATGGCGAAGATCGCCGCCGAGCACGGCGTGAAGTACATGGACGCTCCGGTTTCCGGCGGCACCATCGGCGCGCAGAAGGGCACGCTGACCATTATGTGCGGCGCGGACGAGGAGACCTTTGAGAAGGCCAAGCCCGTTCTCGAAGCCATCGGCAAGCGCATCATGCGCATCGGCGGCACCGGCATGGGCGACGCGATGAAGATCGTCAACAACATGCTGCTCGGCGCGAACATGGCCTCTCTCGCCGAAGCTCTCGTGCTCGGCGCGAAGCTCGGTCTGGACAACAAGACCATGTACGACGTTATCTCCACCTCCTCCGGCAACAGCTACGTTGTCGATGCGAAGATGAAGAAGTTCATCATGCCCGACAAGTTTGAGCCGGGCTTCGCGATGGACGTGCAGTACAAGGACCTGACCCTCGCGCAGGAAGCCGCCCGCGGCGTCAAGATGCCCATCCCGATGAGCGCCACCTGCACCGCCGTTTACGAGCAGGCCCGCGCCGCCGGCTACGGCATGGAAGATATGTCCGCCGTCATCAAGCTCTGGGAAAAGCTGATGGGTGTTGAAATCCGCGGCGAACTGGAGTAAAATAAAGTATTCTAACCGGGACGGGCGGCACAGCCGCCCGCTCCGGCGGAGAAAAAGCAGCGAAAGCAGCACATTTAGAAGGGGGAAAACCGCGCATGAGACCATTTGATTTCTACGCACCTACCACCGTGGTCGAGGCGCTCACTCTGCTGGATCAGTATAAGGACAGCGTCGCCTGCATCGCCGGCGGCACCGACCTTACGCTGGAGCTCAACGAGTGGAAGGCACAGCCGGCTGTCGTTATCGACCTGAAGAAGCTCAAGGAGCTTGATTACATCAAGGTCGAGGACGGCATCGTCCGGATCGGTGCTCTTACTTCTCATGCAGAGGTAGCGGCCAACGACATTATCCGCGAGAATGTCCACATTCTCTACGACGCCTGCCGTCAGGTGGGCTCGCCCCAGATCCGCAACCTCGCAACGCTCGGCGGCAACATCTGCCAGTCTTCCGTGGCGGGCGACGGTCTGGCCGCGTGCGTCACGCTCAACGCCGACGTTACCATCAAGAGCGTTCGCGGCGAGCGCACGATCAACATCAACGAGTTCCTTTCCTCTCCCGACCGCAAGCGCAACATCCTGCAGCCGGACGAGCTCATGACCGAGGTCTCGTTCCCGCTGCCCGATACGAAGCACACCGCTACCGCGTTTTATAAGCTGGGCAAGCGCCGTGCGCTTGCCATCAGCGTCATCGGCGGCGGCATGGTCGTGACGGTCGATGATAACGGCGTTTGCACCTACTGCTCCATGCGGGCGGGCGCCATGGCGCGTTATCCGCAGCGCTACAAGAGCTGCGAGGAGTATCTCGTCGGCAAGAAGCTCAGCTGGGAGACCATGCTCGGGTGCCTGCCGATCATGCACGATCAGGTTTACGAAGCGAATAAGTCCCGTCCCTCTGTGTTCTACAAAAAGGAGAGCATCCAGGGTGTGTACAAGCACCTGTTCGCCGATGTGCTCCGCAAACTGAATATCGAGGAGGTGCAGGGATTTTGAAAAAGATCACCATTCATTTCACCGTTAACCACGAGCCGGTGACCGTCGAGGTCGAGCCGAACCACCGCCTGATCGACGTGCTGCGCAACAACCTTGGCCTCACGAGCGTCAAGGAAGGCTGCAGCGAAGGCGAGTGCGGCGCCTGCACCGTGATCTACAACGGCGAGCCCGTGACGAGCTGCTGCATTCTGGCCGGACAGGCCGACGGCGCGGACATCATCACGCTCGAGGGCGTCAGCAAGGACGGCCAGCCCGACGTGGTGCAGCAGGCGTTTATGGACGCCGGCGCCGTGCAGTGCGGCTTCTGCATCCCCGGCATGATCCTCACCGCCGAGGCTTTTCTCAAGAAGAACCCCAACCCGACGCGCGATGAGGTCAAGCTCGCTATCAGCGGCAACCTCTGCCGCTGCACCGGCTATGCCAAGATCAATGACGCTGTGCTTCTGGCCGCTGCCAGAATGCGCGGAGAGGAGGCCGAAGCATGAGAGACGTAGCTATCCTCGGCCGTGACCATATCAAGGTCGACTCGCTCGACAAGGTGCTCGGCCGCGCGAAGTTTGCCGCGGACTATTACATGCCCGACATGCTCTACGGCGGCGTGTTCCGCAGCACCGTTCCCCACGCCTACATCAAAAAGCTGAATCTCGAGAAGGCCCGCGCGCTGCCCGGCGTCGCCGCCGTCCTCGACTATACCGCTATCCCCGGCAAGAACCGCTTCGGCATCATCGTCAAAGACGAGCCCTGCCTTGTGGACGACAAGGTGCGCCGCTACGGCGACGCCATCGCCGTTGTCGCGGCGGAGACCCCGGAGATCGTACAGGAAGCCATGCAGCTCATCGAGGTCGAATACGAAGAGCTGCCCGTCATCAACTCCTACGCGAGCGCGATGGCGGAGGGCGCGATCTGTGTCCACGGCACGACGAACGTCCATGCCAAGAAGCACATGGAGTTCGGCAATGTGGACGAAGCCTGGAGCAAGTGCGATGTTATCGTCGAGAACACCTACTCCACCCACGTCCTCTCCCACATGTTCATCGAGCCGGATGCCGGCATCGCCTACTATGACGAGAAGGGCATCATGACGGTCATCGCCTCCACGCAGAACGCCCACTACGACCGCAACGAAGTGGCCGCCATGCTCGGCGTTCCGCAGAACCATGTCCGCTGCATTCAGCCGACCACGGGCGGCGGCTTCGGCGGCAAGCTCGATATCGGCGTGCAGCTGCACTGCGCGCTGCTCGCGCATTACACCAAGCGCCCCGTGAAGATCGTCCGCTCCCGCGTGGAGTCCACGATGGTCTCCTCCAAGCGCCACCCGATCACGACCCACGTCAAGACCGGTGCGACGAAGGACGGCAAGCTTGTTGCCGCGCAGTATGAGCTCACGTGCGACGCCGGCGCTTACGGCTCCTACGGCCCCGCCGTTATCGGCCGTTTCCCGGTCCACGCCGTCGGCCCCTACGACTGCCCGAACGTCCGTCTGGACGCTGTATTTGCTTACACCAACAACCCGATGTGCGGTGCTTTCCGCGGCTTCGGCGTGCCGCAGGCCGCCGTTGTCCACGAGGGGCAGATGGACGCTCTGGCTGAGGCTCTGCATATGAGCCCGCTGGAGATCCGCCGTATCAACGGCCACCACGTCGGCACGACGATCCCGACCGGCCAGACCCTCACCGAGAGCGTCGGCTATCAGGATACGCTTGCCGAGGCGATCAAGAAGGCCGAGGAAGTCATGCCGGACGCTCTCGAGCGTCTCGACCCGGATTGGAGGCCGCAGATATGAAATTAAGAGGAACAGGCGTCGGCAGCATGTTTTACGGCATCGGCAACACCGGTCTTCCGAACCCGGCTGCCGCTTTCTGCGAAGTTCTGCCCGACACCAGCGTTAACGTCACCATCGGCGCGGCCGACATCGGCCAGGGCGTCGCGACCGTAGCCGCGGCTATCGCCGCTGAAACGCTCGGTCTTGAGTTTGAAAACATCCACGTGACCTGGGCGGATACCCAGATCGCCCCCGAAGGCGGCGCGACATCCGCCTCCCGCCAGACGTTCATCACCGGCAACGCCGTGAAGAATGCCTGCACGAACGCGATGGGCGAGCTCAAGCGCACCGCTTCCGAGTTTCTGAACGTCCCGCAGGAAGAGCTGATCTTCCGCCACCGCGAGATCTACAGCTCCAAGGATGCATCCAAGAAGATGACCTATCCCGAGCTTATGGGCGCGATGGGCAAAAACGGCCGTCTGGCCGTCGGCGCGGGCTACTACAACCCGAAGACCACCTATCTGAACCCGGCCGACATGTCCGGCGTTCCGTATGAGGTCTATTCCTATGCCACCTGCATCATCGAGGTCGAGGTCGATACCGACACGGGCGAGGTCCAGCTTCTCAAGTGCGTTTCCGCGCACGACGTCGGCACGCCGGTCGGCGTGAAGATGTGCGAGGGCCAGATCGAGGGCGGCACGGCGATGGGCACCGGCTTCGTTGTCAGCGAAAAGATCGAGACCGACCCCAAGACCTGCGCTATCAAAAACCCCTCCCTCAGCAAGTACATCATCGGCACGAGCATGGACGTTCCCGAGGTATACCCGATCGTTGTTTCCAGCGAGGGCGAGGCCGGACCGTTCGGTGCCAAGGGTATCGGCGAGCCGGCGCTCATCCCGAGCATCCCCGCGACGATGGCCGCCATCGGCAACGCGCTCGGCGTCAAGTTCCACCACACCCCCATCCTCGCCGCCGACATTGTGAAGGCGTGGAAGGACAAGCAGGCAGCGGAGGCTGCCGCCAACTAAGGTTGAAAGTACACCCCTAAGGTACTTTTTAACAATAACTCATCGGCCGTGTCGCACGCGGCGCGGCCAGCTTACCAAGCAATAAGGAACCGCGCACGTCCCTCTTCGGGCAATCAGCAGCTGCCCGAAACTGTACACAAGTAAACGCTCAACGAATGTTGCAATCAACATTAAATTAAGGGAGGCACTTTAATTAATGGCAAACAACAACACCGAGCTTAAGGGATGGGCTAAGTACTGCAAAGAGCAGAACATTGAGTTCTCCACGAAGCGCATTTTCATCGACGGCCTGGGCGGCATGGCTCACGGTCTGTTCGCGTCTCTGCTGATCGGCTGCATCATCAACACGATCGGCATGTACGTTCCCCTGCTGAAGGACATCGTTGTCAACCCCTGGATGTCCGATAAGCTCGCCGGCGAGAACCTTCTCATCGCCAGCAAGACCGCTGCTTACGCCGTGCAGGGCGCCGCTATGGCCGCTGCTATCGCGTACAGCATGAAGGCTCCCCCGTTCGTCATGTACTCCACGCTGGCCGTTGGCTTCGCTGCCAACGCCCTCGGCGCGCAGGGCGGCCCTCTCGCCGTGTTCTTCGTCGTCGTCATTGCCGTGTTCTTCGGCAAGCTGGTCTCGAAGCGTACCCCGATCGACATCATCGTGACCCCGTTCGTTACGATCGTTTTCGGCGTTCTGTTCGCTTTCCTGATCGCTCCCCCGATCGGCAAGGGCGCCGTCCTTCTCGGAGACCTCGTCATGAAGGCGACCGCTCTCCAGCCCTTCTGGATGGGCATCCTCGTCTCCGCTCTCATGGGCATCATCCTGACCCTCCCCATCTCCTCCGCCGCTATCTGCGCCGGTCTTGGTCTGGTCGGTCTCGCCGGCGGCGCCTGCGTTGCTGGCTGCTCTGCTCACATGGTCGGCTTCGCTGTTGCGTCCTACCGTGAGAACGGCGTGCAGGGTCTCCTTTCTCAGGGTCTCGGCACCTCCATGCTCCAGGTTCCCAACCTGGTCAAGAAACCCATCCTCTGGCTGCCCCCCGTGGTCGCTTCCATCGTGAACGGCCCGCTCGCCACCTGCCTGTTCAAGCTCCAGATGAACGGCGCTGCCATCAACTCCGGCATGGGCACCTCCGGCCTCTGCGGCCAGATCGGCCTCATCACCGGTTGGGCGGCCCCCGTGTGCGAAGAGAACGCTGCTCTCGGCGTTGACTTCGCCGCCGCCACTGCCAGCCCGGCTCTGAACTGGATCGGCCTCATCGTCTGCTCCTTCGTGATCCCCGCTCTTGTCAGCTGGCTCGTCAGCGAGCTCATGCGCAAGAAGGGCCTCATCAAGGAAGGCGACTACGCTCTCGATCTGTAATCCTAACAGGCACAAAACTCTACTTACTCCCGGGGCAAGCTGCAGCTCCGAGGTAAGCACAGCTCGTGCGCGGATTTTTTAAAAAAGGCGTTGAGTTATTCAATATTCGCCGGTTCCCGGCGCCTTGTGCGCCGGGAATTGAGCGGATAAACTTAGGGAATCAAAAGTCGGCTCCCCAGCCACAGTTTGACCGGGGAACCAGGGGTTTTCTGCACGGTAAGGGCGTTCGTCCTTCCGGGCACACCCCTGCCGCGACAGAAAAACCCTTTGGACAGGGCTGCTGCCATATCCCGGATGTGCGGATGGCGGCGGAATGTCCGCGTGTACTCTGGCAAAACGCTCCCGGCGCAGAACTGCGCAACGCCGGGGGAGTTGGGCAAACACACAATTTAATTGCTGCGCGCAGCAGCAGAAGGGAGTTTACCATGGCTACTCTGGTAATTAAGAACATCGGTAAGATCGTTTCCGGTGACATTGACCACCCCGTTCTTGAGGGCAGCGTCATCGTCATCAACGAGAACCTCATCGAGGCGATCGGCGGCGAAGAACTCCTCGCCAACGTCGGCGACGCGACCGTCGTCGATGCCAACGGCACCACCGTCACCCCGGGTCTTTGGGACACGCATGTGCATGTCTCCACGGCGGACGGCTACGGCACCCGTCAGAAGACCTTTGGCTTCATTGAGAGTGCGAAAAACGGCGGCGTGACCACTATGATCTCTGCCGGCGAATGCCATATCCCCGGCCATCCGAAGGGCGACCCCGTCTACACCAAGGCGCAGGCCATTGTCGGCCACAAGTGCTTTGCCAAGGGCGTTTCCGGCGTGAAGGTCGAAGGCGGCGGACTGATCCTCGAGAAGGGTCTGGTCGAGAAGGACTTCGAAGACCTCGCCAAGGAAGGCGTCTGGGTCGTCGGTGAGATCGGCCTCGGCACCGTCAACAACCCCGAGACTGCGGCTCCCATGGTCGAGTGGGCCCACAAGCACGGCTTCAAGGTGCAGATGCACACCGGCGGTACTTCCATCCCCGGCTCCTCCACCGTTACCGCGGACGATGTCATCAAGACGAAGCCCGACGTTGTTTCCCACATCAATGGCGGCCCGACCTCCATTCCTCTGCACGAAGTTGACCGCATCATGGACGAGACCTCCTTTGCGATGGAGATCGTGCAGTGCGGCAACCCGAAGACCGCTCAGTACGTCCTCAACCGCGCTGCCGAAAAGGGCCAGCTCGGCCGCGTGATCTTCGGCAACGACGCTCCGTCCGGCACGGGCATCATTCCTCTGGGCATCATGCGCAACATCAGCTTCGCCGCTTCCATGACCGACATCGCCCCCGAAGTCTGCGTCGCCATGGCGACCGGCAACCCGGCGAAGGTCTACACGAAGCTCAACCGCGGCGTCATCGCCCCGGGTAAGGAAGCCGACCTGCTGATCATGGACACCCCGATGGGTTCCGTCGGCAAGGACGCCATGGAAGCTTTCGCCGCCGGCGATATTCCGGGCCTCAGCTACGTCATCATTGACGGCAAGATCAACGTCAAGAAGTCCAGCAACACTCCTCCTGCGTCGAGAAAGCCCTGCTGAGCCTTGCTCGCACAGAAGCCCAACTCATTTAGCTATTAATTTTAATAGGAGGATATACCAATGAAAGAGCCTAAGATTCGCAAGATCGTTACCAACCTCGAAGAAGTGTTCTACGAGGGCGGCGCTGAGAAGCCCGTGGAGACCAACTCCGGCCGCAAGTCCATCAAGACGGTGTCCGTGGCTGCCGTTATCAAGAATCCGTACGCCGGCCAGTGGGTCGAAGACCTGTCTGAGCTGACCGAGTACGGCGAGTACCTGGGCGATCTGCTCACCAAGAAGGGTGCCGAGCTCCTCGGCGCCGAGAACGTTGAAACCTACGGCAAGGGCTGCATCGTCGGTCTCGACGGCGAGCTGGAGCACTCCTCCGCTATGCTGCATCCGAAGTCCGGCAAGACCATCCGCGCTGCTATCGGCGGCGGCAAGTCCATCATTCCTTCCAACGAGAAGGTCGGCCCTGCCGGCTCCGAGCTGGACATCTCCCTGCACTTCAAAGATGCTGCCTTCGTGCGCACCCACTACGGCTCCTTCGCGGTCCGTATTCCCGATGCCCCGAAGAGCGATGAGATCGTCATGGCGGTCGTTCTGGCTGACGCCGGCCGTCCGCATGCTCTCGTCAACGGCGTTGGCCGTATCGGCGGTCTGCAGAAGTCCGAAGCCAAGTGCGAGGACGGCATGCACTAATTCTTCCCCGCGTTTAACAATAGCCCCCTTGGCAACAAGGGGGCTATTTTCAAGAGCATGACCGCAGAATCATCTGCGGGAGAAAAGGCCTGGAGGACATTGTAAATGAACCTTATTGAAAAGTATCTGGCAAAAGCGGCTGGCAAGGAACATGTCGCCCCCGGCCAGGATCTCACCTGCAAGGTGAGCTTTGTCGCCGCGCACGACGTGACGGCTCCCATCGCCATCCGCATGTTCCGCGAGATCGGCGTGAAGAAGGTCTTCGATCCCAGCCGCGTGGCGCTGATCGTTGACCATGTATACCCCGCCGCCACGGAGAAGGCCCGCGCCAATGTTTGGGCGATGGACGACTTCTCCAAGGAATTCGGCGTTCCCCTGTATCAGCGCGGTGAAGGCGTTATCCACCAGCTGATGTATGAAAAGCATAAGCAGAACCCCGGCGATATCGTTTGTATTGCTGACTCCCACACCGGCACCTGCGGCGGTTACGGTCAGATCGGCATCGGCGTCGGCTCTACGGAGCTGGCCGCGGCCATGGCGACCGGCACGCTCGATCTTGAGGTGCCCCAGGTTGTGCAGATATATCTCACCGGCAAGCGCCCCTCCAACGTTTTCGGCAAGGATCTCATCCTGTATCTCGGCAGCAAGTTCGGCTCCGACTATCTCGTGGACCGCGGCCTTCTTCTCACCGGCCCCGGCATCGACGATCTCTCCATCGCCGAGCGCATGACCGTCTGCAACATGGGTATCGAGATCGGCAGCATGATCACCATCTTCGGCACCGAAGAGAAGGAATCCGACTGCTTCGAGACCTATGAGATCGATCTTTCCACGCTTGAACCGCAGATCTCCTGCCCCTTCAGCCCCGCGAACGTTGTTCCGGTGCGCGAGAAGGCCGGCATCAAGGTCACGCAGGTCGTCGTCGGCAGCTGCACCAACGGCCGTCTGAACGACATGGAGCAGGTCGCCAAGGCATTTAAAGGCAAGAAGGTCAGCCCCGACGTCAACGTGCTCATCGTTCCCGCCTCCCGCGAGATCCTCGGCCAGATGGAAGAGCGCGGCTGGACGAAGATCATCCGCGACGCCGGCGCCACCATTCTCAACCCCGGCTGCGGTTCCTGCTTCGGCGCGCACGAGGGACTTATCACCCCGCGCGACGTGTGCGTTTCCACGACGAACCGCAACTTCCCCGGCCGTATGGGCAGCAAGGTCGGCCAGATCTATCTGGCAAGCCCGGCTACCGCGGCGGCCACCGCCCTCACGGGCGTCATCACCGTTCCGGAGGTGTAAGCACAAATGGAAAAGATCAGAGGTAAAGTTATCATTCTCGGCGACGACGTCGATACCGACCAGATCCTCCCCGGCTACGCGATGAGCGAGCCCTACGAGGAGATCGGCAAGTACGCCATGGCCGGCCTCCCGACGGAGGACTTCAAGCTCAACCGCGAGCCCGGCTGCATTCTCGTAGCCGGACGCAACTTCGGCTGCGGCTCCTCCCGCGAGCAGGCCCCCATCGCCCTCAAGCAGGCTCAGGTCGCCCTCGTCGTGGCGCAGGGCTTCGCCCGCATCTTCCGCCGCAACTGCATCAACATCGGCATGCCGGTGTTCGTTGCCGACGCCGTGAAGAAGCTCCACACCGGCGAGATCATCGAAGTCGATCTCGAAAAGGGAACGATCACCGCGCCCTGCGGCGTCATCGAGGCCAACCCTCTTTCGGAGAACGTGCTCAAAACGCTCGAATACGGCGGACTGATTCCCCGTGTACGCGCCGAGCTCGGCATCACCGAATAAACCGGTTTGAAAGAATCAAATAAGGAATATACAGAGGAGAAGAGCTATGGCTATGAAAGACCCTCAGGCAAGAACAAAACAAATTATTAAGGACGATATCGAGACCATCCGCGCTTATGCTGATGCGTTCGGCGTTGAGATGCCCGATCTTGACGAGAACGGCGAGGTCGTCGGTCTGCCCGCGCCGTACCCCCGCGAGGTCGCCGGTGTCGTCCGCAGCGGCTACCGCATCTACGAGCTCGGCCAGAAGGCCGTCGAGACCGGCATGCCCTGCCTGAACCCGATCCTCGGCCGCAACAGCGCCGAAGAGACCTGGAAGGAATCCAACGACATTTACAAGTACGCCGAAAAGTTCGGCCAGACCGTGTTCCAGTTCGTCCACTCCGAGGCGACCCGCCACATCGACCCGCTCAAGGGCCGCGAGCTCATCGAGCAGTCCCGCGGTAAGGGCGGCATCACCCCGAAGGGCGAGCGCGAGTTCATCCAGATGGGCGGCGGCTCCAAGCACCCCGTGCGTATCAACGCCACCGGCGACACCGCGCACATCAACATCCTCAACGGCTTTATCGCCGGTTTTGACGGCACCGACATCGGCCCTGTCATCCACGTCCACTTCGGCGGCCGCGGCATCCACGACTTCCGCACGAAGGTCGTCAACGGTTACAAGTCCTGCATCGTCTGCGCCGAGAACAAGATCTTCGCGCAGCTCGACACCCACAAGCACATCAACAACATCGGCGGCACCGACGGCATGGCCATCGCGATGTGCCTTCTCTCCGAGGGTATCGCCACCCACGCCGGCCTCCCCTGGGAGCTCTCCGGCATCCAGATGAACGTCGGCGGCAACAACCTGTACCGCGACCTCGCCATCATGCGCGCGTTCCGCCACAACATGCTCTCCAAGAGCCTGATCGTTGTCCCCGAAACGTTCCAGCATCCGCCCGCGAACCTGATCGCGGAGCAGGCGCACTTCGCCCGCATGGCCATCTCCGCCAAGCTCGGCGGCGCCAACTTCTACCGCCCGAAGGCGGCTGAGAGCGTCGGCATCCCGACCGGTGACTCCATGGGCCAGGCCTGCTGGGCTACGCTCGACGTGTTCCAGCACACCTACAACCCCGGCATCGAGTCTCCGAAGATCGACGAATACGAGAACATGATGATGGACGAGGCGTTCGCCGTTCTTGAAGCCGTCCTCAAGCTCCCCGCGCACAGCCTGCACCAGGGCTGCCTGACCGAGGAATTCTGGAAGCAGTGGACGGACGAAGAGCTCATCGACCTCATCGTTGACGGCGGCAAGTCCGGCAAGATGGACACCCCGCGCGCCGGCGGCTGGGATCTCAAGCGCTTCGTCAAGACGAACCGCGACCCCGACGGCATCACCCGCTACGTCGAAGGCTACACTCCGCTGGGCGTCGATCCTTCCCGCTGCCCGATCACCAAGGAGCACGTTACCGTGCACATCGAGAAGCCGCCTACACGCAAGGAGAAGATCGTCCTCGCGACCGTCGGCGCCGACGCGCACGTCAACGGCATCAACACCATCCGCGAGGCGTTCCAGGACGCCGGTTATGAGATCATCTTCCTGCGCGGCATGAACCTGCCCGAGACCGTGGCCGAAGTCGCGGCGGAGGCGAAGGCAAACGCCATCGGCGTGAGCAACCTGCTCGGCCTCGGCGTGACGCTGTTCCCGCGTGTCGGCAAGCGTCTCGAAGAGCTCGGAATGCGCGACAAGGTCGTCGTCTGGGCCGGCGGGCGTATCGCCGAGAAGGAAGAAGAGCACGCCTACTACGAGAAGAAGATCGCGGAAGAGGGCACCGGCTTTATGGGCGTCGACGCGTTCTTCGGCCCCGAGTCCACGCCTGAGCAGTGCGTGACCAAGATCACCGAACTCATCGAGGCGAAAGAGAAAGAGCTCGCCGAGAAAGAAGAAAACAAGTAATTCAGGAAGGAAAGAGAACACCATGGACCAGTACAGAATTCCCTGCGTTATCATGCGTGCCGGTACCAGCAAGGGCATTTTCCTCAAGGAAAACGATCTGCCCGCCCCCGGCCCCGAGCGCGACGCCATGATCCTGCAGATCTTCGGTTCCCCCGACAAGCGCCAGATCAACGGTCTGGCCGGCGCCGATCCCCTGACGAGCAAGCTCGCCGTCATCGGCCCGAGCAAGCAGCCCGGCTGCGACGTGGACTACACGTTCGCCCAGGTCTCCATCACCGACGCCGTCGTTGACTGGAACGGCAACTGCGGCAATATCTCCTCCGGCGTTGCTCCGTTTGCGATCGACGAGTCCATCGTGAAGTGCCACGAGGGTCTCAACGAGGTCACCATCTGGCAGGTCAACACCCAGAAGGTCATGAAGTCCTATGTCCTCGTCGAGGACGGCAAGGCGAAGGTCACCGGCGACGTCGCCATCGCGGGCGTGCCCGGCACCGGCGCTCTCATCCAGATGGATATGTCCGGCACCGCCGGCGCCGCTACCGGCAAGCTCCTGCCGACCGGCAACCCCGTGGACGTCATCGAGACGAGCCGCGGCCCCATCGAGGCCTCCATCGTTGACTGCGCCAACCCCGTCATCTTCGTGCGCGCCGAGAGCGTCGGCATGAAGGGCACCGAGGATCAGGTCGAGATCGACGGCAACAAGGAACTGCTCAAGTATCTCGAAGAGATCCGCGGCATCGCGTGCGTCAAGTGCGGCATGGCGAAGGATCTCGCCGACGCCACCAAGAACTCCCCGGCGTTCCCGATGGTCGCTTTCATCACCGAGGCGCAGGATTACTACTATCCCCCCGAGAAGAAGACCATCAAGAAGGAAGAGGTCGATCTCGTCTCCCGCCTGATGTTCATGCAGGTGCTGCATAAGACCTATGCCGGCACCGCCACGGTCTGCACCGGCGTCGCCGCGAAGATCCCCGGCACCATCGTCAACCAGGTCATCGGCAAGGAGAACCCGGAAGAGCTCGTGCGCATCGGCCACCCCGCCGGCGTCATCAACTGCTACTCCGAGGTCACGCCCGATCTCACCGTGAAGAAGGCCGCCATCGAGCGTACCGCCCGCCGTCTTATGGAAGGCTACGCCCTGCTCGAGAAGAGCAAGGACCCCCGCAAGAAGTAAGAGCACCCATGTCCGCCATCCGGGTCTCCCGGATGGCGGTTAAGGAGTCGAAGCGATGAAAGCAAACATTCTTGTTTATGATATCGGCAGCACGTATACGAAGGGCGCGGCCTTTGCCCTTGCGGACGGTAAACTGACGTTCCTTGCCCGCGGCCAGCACCCGACGACGCTGGAGAACATCAGCGACGGCGCGCGCGGCGCCGAGGCGGAGATCCGCGCCAAGGGCGTGGAATTCGCGCCCGATATGGTCCGGTTCAGCTCGTGCAGCGCCGCGGGCGGACTGCGCATGGTCGCCATGGGGTACATGCCCCGCGTGACCGCGAAGGCCGCGAAGGAAGTTGCCATGACCGCCGGTGCGCGTGTCATGGAGGTCGTCTCCGCGGACGAGCCGCCCGAGTTCCGCGAGGAAGTGCTGCGCGAGATCAAGCCCGACATCATCCTGCTCTCCGGCGGTACGGACGGCGGCGACATGGCCAACGTGCTCGAAAACGCGGACATCATCTGCAAGGTGCACGGCGAAGGCACGGTCATTCTCGGCTGCAACAAGTTCGCCCAGCGTGAGGCGGCGGAGAAATTCCGCGCCGCGGGCATTGACTGCATCCGCGTGCCGAACATCCTGCCGACGATCCACGAGCTGAACGTGAAGCCCGCGCGCATCGCCATCCACGAGCAGTTCATCAACCAGATCACCCATGCGAAGGGCTTGCAGGAATTCCGCGATTCGCTCGCGGATCAGACCGTCATCCCGACGCCGGGCGCCGTGCTCCTTGCGAGCGAGCTGCTTGCCAAGGGCAGCTACGAGCAGGAGGGCGTCGGCGGCGTGATCCTCGTGGATATCGGCGGCGCTACGACCGACATCCATTCCGCCCTGCCCGAGCTCATCGACATGAACATCGAAGAGCGCGGACTTGTTGTGAGCAACGAAAAGCAGTTTTCCTACCGCACCGTCGAGGGCAATCTCGGTCTGCGCGTGAGCGCGACCGGCATTCCCGAGGCCGTGGGCGACAAGGCCGTTCTCCGCGCCATGGACCACGATTACGGTCTGACGCCGGAGGATGTGGAAAACTATGTCGATCTGCTCGAAGCGCACAACGATCACATTCCCGCCGACGAGAAGGAGGCCTGTCTCGACCGCGCGCTTGCCGCGTGCGCCGCGGACGTTGCCATCCGCCGTCACGCCGGATATTACGCGAAGGAGGCCGATCCCGTCATGGGCATCATGGCCGGCGCTCCGATGGGGCGCGATCTTCGCAACGTGCGCCAGGTGCTGTGCGTGGGCGGTATTTTCCTCCACTGCCACGGCGAGGAGCGCGAGAACATCGTGCGCCGCACGTTCGATAACCCCGGCATCTCCCTGCTGCCGCTCAACGACCCGGACATCTGGTTCGACGAGGACTATATCCTCTACGCCATGGGCGTTCTGGCGCAGCACTTCCCCGAAGAAGTTCTTTCGTACATGAAAGAGCATGTGATAAAGAAATAAACCACTCAAATACTTATACTTATTAAGGAGACTGATTCCCATGACCAACGGACAGAAAATGCGCAAGCTCTTTGAAGAGAAAAAGCTCGTCGTCGCCCCCGGCTGCCACGACGCACTCACCGCGAAGATCATTTCTTACCTCGGCTTCGACGCCGTGTACATGACCGGCTACGGCCAGAGCGCCTCCCACCTCGGCCAGCCCGACGTCGGCCTGATGACCATGAGCGAAATGGTCATGCGCGCTTCCAACACCGTGGAAGCTGCCGGCAACGCCCTCGTCGTCGCCGACGCCGACACCGGCTTCGGCAACGCCGTCAACGTGCAGCGCACCATCCGCGAGTATGAGAAGGCCGGCGTCGCCGTCATTCAGCTCGAGGACCAGGTCATGCCCAAGAAGTGCGGCCACATGACCGGCCGTCAGGTCGTTCCCATGGAAGAGATGGTCGGCAAGGTCAAGGCCGCCGTTGATGCCCGCCAGGGCGACATGATGATCATGGCCCGTACCGACGCCCGTACCGTTTACGGCATCGAAGAGGCCATCAAGCGCGGCCTTGCTTACAAGGAAGCCGGCGCGGACATCATCTTCATCGAGTCCCCCGAGTCCAAGGAAGAGATGATGCTCATCAACAAGGAGATCCCCGGTCTGACGCTTGCCAACATGGTCGAGGGCGGCCGCACCCCGATCTTCAAGAACGACGAGCTCGAGAGCTTCGGCTACAACCTCGTTATCTACCCCACCGCCTCCACCTACGTCACCACCAAGGCCATGATCGACCTGTGGGAAGGCCTGAAGCGCGACGGCACCACCATCACCCAGCTTGACAAGATGGTTCCGTTTGCCCAGTTCAACGAGCTGATGGGTCTGCAGAAGATCCGCGACATCGAGCACACCTACGCTTCCTCCACCGGCCGCTGAGCGCAGACGGGAGAGAAAAAGATGGCAGATCTGAAAAGCGTAGTTGCGGAAAAGCTTCCGCTGACGATGGGCGAGACGATCGCCCTCGCAAAAGAATACGGCGTGCGCGTGGTGGACGTTGTCCTCACGGAGAGCGAGCTGCGCACCGGTCTTGACCGCGAAGGCGTGCTCAAGGCCGTCATGGAAGAGTATGCGCACAACCTCAAGGCTGTGGAGATCGGCGTTTCCGGCGGAAACAGCTTCCTGCTCGGCACCGTTCCCACCCAGCTCAAGGAAATGGGCCCCGGCACCATCTTTGCGGATGTGCTGCTTGACAAGGCGCTCATGTACACCGTGGCCGCCGAAGTCGGCAACCACTGCATCGGCGTGCGTCCGTGCGCCGGCACGGGCGACCCCTGCCCCTACACCGGCTTCCTGCGCGCGCTGATGGACGTCGGCACCGACGAGACCACTCTCGCCGAGGTCGCCTGCCTCATGCTCAAGGTCGGCAGCCTGTTCCGCGTGGCGAAGGTCACCACCGGCTGCAATCTGGAAGGCTACGGCGCGGGCTCTGCCGCCATCGCCGCCGCGACCGTTCATCTGAAGAACGGCACGCCCGAGCAGATGGAAAAGGCCATGGTCCTCGCTATGTCCCCGACGATCGGCGTTCCCTGCACGCCGCGCGTGCTCGTTCCGGCGCTCTGCACCGCTCACGTCGGCGGCGCGATCCTCGGCGGCATGTACGCCGGCCGTCTCTGCACGACCGTGGAGATGACCGTCAACGTCCCGTTCGACGTCATGTTCGCTATGGCGTCCCTCGTTCACAAGGAGAGCGCGCACCACATCGTGCCCACCGTTGTGGAGTACATGGAGCCCTTCTTCCAGCGCACCGCTGAGGTCGAATCCCTCGTTTCCGAGGAAGTCCACAAGGCCGACAAGAAGCGCATCGAAGAGACGCTCGAAAAGGCCAAGGAGATCGCCAAAAAGATGGCGGACGGCTCTGCCCCCATCATCAAGACGCTCGGCGACGCCGTTGTCGGCGGTTCCTCTCAGGCTGTCGGCAGCCCGACAAACTGCGGCCGCATCGCCCACGAGCTTCTCAATGAGGGCGAGAAGGTCACCGAGATCACCATCGAACTGTATCCGGAGCTCTTCGCCCGCCGCACGATCAACGTGCCCGGCGTGCTCATGGGCGCGGTGTACGGCTGCTCCACCTCCGACTATAAGACCTACGAGGTCGCCGTGGAGCGCGTCAAGGCCGACGGCGTCAAGGTGAACATCGTCCGCGGTGAAGAGTACCAGATCCAGAAGGTCACTCTCGTCACCGATAAGGGCAACAGCGTCATGGTCGATACGCTCAACCGCGGCGGCGGCCGTCTCGTGCTGCGCAACGCCACGCCCTCTCTCGAGAAGGCGCAGGAAGCCGCGAAGAAGCTCGGTATCGTTGTTGTCGAGTAATTCTCCCCGATAATTTCATATCCGCAAAGCTGCCGGGATCGTATGATCCCGGCAGTTTTTCTATGCCCATCAATATCACGAAATGTGCGTATAATTGGGACTCAAATTGTCGGCCAGAAAATTTTGCAGTCGAAAACCTATGCATTATCAATGGATATACGATTCGTGAAATCCGACGGGAAAGTAGGTGCTCACAAAATGTGTTTTTCTGCTAACATATAGATATGAAACACAAAGCGTGATTCAAATCTATGTAAGCAGAGGAGCGGATATGAGTAAACGATCCTATCCGGTGTGGGACTATCCGTCCAACACCAAACAAAACCTGATAACGCCGGCGAAATCGCCGCAGGAGCGGAACCGGGGCGTCGGCATCCCGCAGAGCCAGCAGAGCAGAGCGCCGACGCTGCAAAACACAACACCGGCGCAGCGGGGAATCGTTCCGGAAAGAGGGCAGAACGCCCGGCAGAACTATAAGCCGCCGACGCGGGGCCGGCCGGCGAGCACCGGTGCGCAGCCGTGGCTGCGCAATTCCGGCGCAGGGAAGCAGACGCCCGGCACGACCGGAACGATAAGAAGAACCGGGACAACGGGTACGGCCAGACAAACCGGAACGAGTAAGTCAACGGGAACAACCGGGAAACCGCCTTACCGTTCTTCGTATGCCAGCGCTGCGGATCTCGCCGACATGAACGAGATCATGGGTGTGAACTCCTACACCGGCGAGGCGCAGGATGTCGCCGACGATTTCCTGCGGCAGAAGGGCGTAAGCAGCACCACAGAGTACCAGAAAAAGTTCTTTGCCGAGCAGGAAGCGAAGCGAAGAGCGCAGGAGGAACGGGCGCGGCAGTATCGCGAGCTGTACGGCAGCGCGGAGGACGAGGCGGAAATCCTCGGCCTGCGCGGCGGCTACACCGGCAAGGTCAACGACATGGTTCAAGCGGAGTGGGCGCGTTATAACGTAGACAATGCAGCCGACTATCGTGCCGCATTGGAAGCGAAAGGTACAGGCGCGGACTATTTGTGGCGGAGAGCTGTCGGGGGCGCGAAAGGAGCAACGCAAGCGCTGGCAAATGATATTAGTTATCGCTCACAGCTTGCAATGCCATACCAAGCAGCAGAACAGGCATATTGGGAGGATGTATACAACGGTGGAGCGGCTTCCAGAGCCGCAAGAGAAGAGCGTTACGCCGGATTGACAGAAAATCAGCGTACTGCGCTTGAATATATGGGTAGCCTGGACGCGAGTTCGGAGTACCTTCTTCAGGCGCAGCGGGAAGCAGAGGCGAAATACGCTGATGAGCCGCTGTACCGCGCTGCGTACTGGGCGGATGAGTATAACGCCGAAACACAGAGAAAGTATGGAGATGTCTCGGACGGTTTGCGTCTTGCGGGAAAATTTGCGGAGCGCCTGGGCAGCAGAGTTCCGGCTATAGCGGCAAAATATATTCCAATCTTCGGACCATTCCTTTCCAATGCAATGCTGTACGGGCAGTCATCCGGCGCAGCCTTTGACCGTTCCCTGAGCGAGGGGGCAACGCGGCACGAGGCAGAGCTGTATGCAAGCGGTATAGGAATGAAAGCTGTCGTCACAGAACGCCTCAGCGACGGAATGAACAAGCTTTTCGGCAAGGGATTTTCCGACAAATTAACGAATCAGGTGGTGGATAAGCTTGCAAAAAGCCCTGCCGGAAAGATAGTTTTGCGTTTCCTGTTGAATGCAAATAACGAAGGGCTGGAAAACGTTATTGACGATGTTTTAGACCCGCTTTTTACAACGATCTATAAGGGAAAACAATACAGCAGCGCACAGGAATATTTCTCCGATGTGGATGTAGCGCAGCTTACCGAAGACTATCTTATCGGCTTTGGAGAAAGCCTGCTCTACCAAAGCGGAGGAGTACTTGCTGAAAAATCGAGAAAGCCTACAGACCCAATTTACGCAGTTTTACTCGATCAGGCACAGGAGAAAGTCGAGGAAAAGCTCGGGTCGGACGAGTATCAGCGTGTTATTCAGGGGCTGAATGGTGACGGCGGAGCCAGAGCACCGGAGATGCCCACAAACGACTGGTATAACGACGTTGTACTACGTGCGGCACAGAATGCCGGGGCCGGAGGCGGAAATGCACGCCGACTTGGAATTGATCCGGCGTTCGATCAAAAAGTGATGACAGCTTTGATGTCGGATGATATAATTGATCCGTCAACAGGAAAATATGTCCTCTATGGAAGCTACGGCGATTTGAACAAGTTCCGAAAGCTGGAAGGTATTACCGGCGTACAGCTGCACCATTTGAACCAGCAGGGAGTTTTCGGAGAAACAATTCCCTATCGGGACGGTGTATGCATAATGCTTAGAGGAAATGCAATCACCGAAAAGGGCAGTGAACACAATCTGCTGCACATATGGACGGAAGGTTTTTTTAATAACTACAGAGCAGGCGGTGAATACGAAGGAGAACTTCCAACAATCGGCGAGTATAACATTGAAAACGCAAAATCAATAGGAAATGCGGGGTTTGGAAACGATCTTGTGGAAGCCTTTATAAATGCCGCCGTTCAGGAACAGTTCGATTATGGCTTCTCCATGGATGAGCTGATTCCGAGACTACCCGGCTCAATGCATCTGAAATGATTGGAGGATTCAGAGAATGGAAATGGATAAGGAAAAGAGAGTGCCGCCGGATCGGCAGAAAGAAGCAGAACAGCAGCTCCCGCCGGAAGTGGAGGCAAAAATGAACGAGCTCTCGCCGAAGGCTTTTGCAATAGCGGATCAAACGATCGCGGCATACGGGAAACCGGTGGAGGAATACGACGATATAGACCGCGCAACGATGGCCGGACTGATTTTCGGGGAGATATGTGCGCTTGCATATGAGAATGGCTTTGCGAGACTGGGCTGGTTTAATGGAACGATTACGGCCATCGCCTATCAGAAGTTGCATTATTCGGTACGGATGTCTGTAAAGATTGCAAATCTTTTGGTGTTTCATTCCGGCCAAAAGGAAAACCCGGATATGAATACGGTGATCCATACCGGAATTGATGCGTATTTCCTGCTGGACAAGCCGGAGGAGATGTCACGAAAAATAAAGGTCTTTTTCGCCGAAGTACACGAAGCATTTGAAAAGGCACGAAGAGACGGATTAATTGAATAATGCATGCGCCGCCGGGGTGCCCCGGCGGCGTTTTGCGTACTGGAAAAGTCCGTGTTTTTTTCAGCAAAGCATGGTACAGTATGATTATGAGAAAAAGGACGAACCATTACCGGGCGTCTGCCGTATGTACGAAACACGCCGGGAAAGCAGCCGGACGATCATGCCAGGCATCTGGCGGGCGACCGTTTCGGCGGCTCCGGGAAATTGGACAACCTTGTGTCGCAGTATTGGCTTGTAAACCTGAGCTCTTATAAGGTGCTTGAGAACAAATGGCACAGGGCGATACAGGCTGGAAAAGCGGTGGAGGTAGATGTCCGTGTCGAGTACGAGGGAGACGATTTGCGACCGAGTGTATTTTACATAAAATATTTTATTGATGGAGAAGAGTGCAGCCAGCGTATCACGAATGATATTTGGGGAGGACTAGGATTATGAATATTGGAGAGCTGGAAAAAAACTTGAAAGCCCGTAATAAAAAAGCTGCGGCAGAGGGGCGCCCATTTGAGGATCTGTTTTCCGAGTACCAGAGTGAAATGATCCGACAGAGCATTGCCTATGCGGAAAACCGTGCGGAAAAATATATGTTTATTCTGATTTTGAATGCGGCGCAATTATGGCGAGACCAGCCTTCATCATTGAAGGAAAGTTTTATCCGGACTATGAATGGGATAAGGCCATACGTGAGGGGAAAGAATCATCTTCAATTTCCAGAGAGGAAAAAAGGGATATACGAAGGACGATTCTGTGTTATGCGGTTGCTGTCCGTGAGTTGTGTCTCGAGTACAAGAGGGCAGTGCCGACGGTGATCAAGCTCATTTACGACGCAAAGACCCGCCAAGTGAGAGCGCAGTACGGCTATGAGCGCCTGAAGCCTTTAAGCGAATATGCTGACGAGACCCGCTGCCGTATGTGGTTCGACGAGATCCGGGCAAAGAATATGTAAAACCAAATCACCGCGCCGCGCCGCCGGAGGAATTCCTCCGGCGGCGTTTTTCGTATAGATGGGGGGAAAACTATAAAAGCGGCTTGCGGATATGTCAGAGAAGTCGGAAATCACTGGAAATCCGGACGAAAACTGGTATACTGGAGACGTTTAGTACAGCGGAAGTGATTTGCGTCCAAGCGCCTTTTCCATAGAGTATACGATTGATGGAGAAACCGTAACAAAGTATATAACAAATGATTTTTTGGGAGGGTTGAGCTAACATGACGTTTCAAAAACTGCACAATAATCTCAAAGCACGGTGCAAGAAAGCTGCGGCGGAGGGGCGTCCGTTTGAGGACCTGTTTTCTGCGTTTCAGAGCGAAATGATCCGGCAAGGTATTGCCCTTGCAGAAAACCAAGCGGAAAAAATCTATATTTATTCCGATTTGGAAGATGGAGCGTTTACGGCGCAACCGCTTTTCCGGATCAATGGGGAATACTATACGGAAGGCGGTATAGCAAAAGCAGTAAAGAAAGGTAAAATGCCGTCCTCTCTTTCAAAACAAGAGAAGAGCGATATAAGATGGACGATCATGGCCTATGCAGTTGCCGTCCGTTGGCTGTGCAGAGACTATGGAAGAGACATTCCGACTGTGATCAAACTCATTTACGATGCCAAAACCCGCCAAGTGAGAGCGCAATACGGCTACGAGCGGTTGAAATCTTTGAGCGAATACGACGATAATGCCCGCTGCCGCATGTGGTTCGATGAAATACGGGCAAAGAATATGTAAAACCAAATCACCGCGCTGCGCCGCCGGAGGGAGACCCCCCGGCGGCGTTTTTATATCTGGCATTATCACGGAACGTGTGCAGACCGGGCGCGGGAAATGGCAAAAGAGCAATTTGCGTTAGCGAAAGACCATGCATATTCAATGGATACACGATTCGTGAAAAATGACGAAAAAGCTGCCATTCACGAACCGTGTTTCCATGCTACCATTTAATCACCGTAAGGGAATACGCGGGCCGGGGCGAACACCGGCGGAAAGGAGTCCGAGATGGACGAAAACGAAAGATCGGAAGAGATCGGGGAGGTCGTGCCTCCCGCGGAGGACGGCTCGGCGGAGCAGAGGGACAGCGCTCCCACGCCGCAGAGCCATGAGGACAATCGCCGATTCCAGGCGGCGAGACTGGGGGGCGAACGCGCCGGATACGAGCGGGCGATGCGCGAGCGGGCCGAGCGGGAGAAGGCCGACGCCGAGGCAGAGCGGCAGAAGGACTGGATCGCTCAGGACGCCGCGGCATTCGTCCGGGTGCACCCGGACGTGGACATCTCGAAACTCGACGCGAACGCGAAGTTCCGCAGGTTCTGCGGCAGCCGGTACGGAAAAGAGCCGCTGAGCGAGCTCTATGCCGACTGGCAGGAGCTTGTGGGAGAGGAAGCCGCCGCGAAGGCGGTGGAGAAGTCCGCCAAGAAAGCCGAACGCTCCACGGGAGCGGGCGGAGGCGGCGTATCGGCTGGGCTGACGGCCGCCCAGCAGAGGGAGCTTGACGAATGGAACCGCGAGTTCCCGCACCTGAAAATGACCGCCAAAGACTTTTTGGAACGATGAAAGGAGAAGAATCATGTATCCTGTACAGAATGCGGACGGCGGCAGCGTGCTGCAGACCGCCCGCAACTACCCCATTGACGCCACGACGGAAATCCAGGCCGGCGCTGTCGTGAAGCTCTCCGGCGGCAAGGTCGTTCTGGCCGCCGCTGCGGAGACCGGAGGTATCCTCGGCATTGCCGCGGAGTTCCACTCCGGCAAGGAGGACGCGCTCAATCTGCGCGCGAACGGCAAGTGGATCCTCGTGTGCGACAACCCGACGCTCATCTTTGAGTGCGCCGCTCCGATGATCAAGGCCGCCTCCGGCAGCGCTACGACCATTGTGCCGGCTACCGGCGACGTGGACGCGAGTGCCGCGGACGACGCTTTCAACAACGCGGTCCTTGTGCTCCGAAGAAAGGCTGCGTCCAGCACGAACACCGACGCTGTCGGCACGCAGATCGTCGTTACCGACTATGCCAAGACCGGCACGGTGATGACCAAGGCCAGCGGCGGCGCGCCGGGCGCGGGCGATGTGTACCAGGTCTATCCCGTGATCGGCGCGGCCATCGGCGGCATCGCGAGTCTCGGCGACAAGCGCCTCGGCATCACGCTCAAGACCGTCGGCGCGACGAAGCTGCGCTGCATCGGCCACGACTACGAGCGCGGCGCCATTAAGCTCATGGCGATCGGCCATGCGCTGACCTGAGAAGGAGGAAAAGGAAATGCCAGCTAATATTGGAAAATGGACGACCGACAACTACAAGTTTGTCGGCAAGGCGTTCGACTTTTCGTATGCCGACCGCCTCAATAAGCTCTCGCCCGTCGTGGGCGAGGTGAACGCCAAGAGCATCGACTACGAGCTGACCGGCTCCGGCGGCTACGGCGAAGCGCCGCTTTACGACGGAAACAACCTGAACACCGGCTCGCTGCGCCGCGGCTTCAAGACCATCATCACGCCGGAGGAATTCTCACTCTCCATCCCCGTCGGCTACAAGGAAGCGAAGATCGACAAGATGGGCGAGACGAAGAAGGTCGGCTCGAAGCTCGGTGACAGCATGGCGCTGACGGTTTATCTGCACGTGCTGCGCATGTTCGCTAATGCCTGGAACACCGACGGCCGCCACAACGGCGGCGACGGCGTGAGCTGGGCCAACGCCGCGCACCCTGTCGCCTCCCGCGGCTCGAAGGGTCGCCGCTTTGAAGCGGACAGCGAGAGCGGGACCTACTCGAACATCACCACGGACGCGTTCTCCGTTGCGGCCATCACCGCGGCGCAGGCGCGCGCCAACCGCTTCGTGACGCCGGACGGTCTGCCGTTCCTGTGCGACTTCGACACCGTTCTCATCTCCCCCGAGCTGGAGGAGAAGGCGAAGAAGATGTTCGGCGAGAACTCCCGCCTGATGCCGATGCAGAATCCGGACGACGAAACAAACGCTGCGAACCCCATCTACGGCATGCGCTACATCGTCATGGGCGGCGGCGCGGACGGCTTCACGAGCAAGCAGTGGGCGGTGTGCGACCGCCGGCTGATGAAGGAGCTTGTGAACATCGTCTACAACACGCGCCCGACGGTGCTGCAGTCCCCGCAGGACAACCCGCTGATCGATCTGTACACCGCGTATGCCGACTTCGGCGTGGGCTGGGGCGACGCAAGACAGATTATTTTTGGTGACCCGGGCTGATTTCGATGGAAACCCGCTTCGCTGGGCTTTCCATCGAGGGGGATGCGGTCTGCTGCAGCGCACTCGCTGCGCTCGCACGTTTGCAGACCGAGAAGAGTTTTCTCCGACGCGCATGTCGCCGGAGAAAACGATTCGAAATCTCTTTGCGCCTGCGGGCGCAAACTCTGCGAGGCAGGAGAAAGGAAACGAATATGATGAAGATTGACCGCGTGCTCGCCGTTTCGGCGGGCACGAAGGAGACGAGGGTGGACTGCCACTGTCAGACCGTCGTTGTTTCCAACAACAGCGCGAATGTAGCTTACATCGCGCCGTATGACCCGAACAAGGCGCTGACAGCCGCGGCGGGCTTCCCCATTCCGGCCAACACGGTGCTGCAGGTGCCGTTCGCCGCCGGAGAGCTGGCGATCGTAGCCTCGGCGGCATCCACGGACGTGCGCTTTTTGCTGCTGGACTGAAAGGAGAAACGGTATGGACAACTTCTGGAAGGCCATTGTGACCGCGGCAGCCGCGGCGCTGATGGCGTACTTCAAGCAGCTCGTTGTTCCGGTGGCGGTGCTCATCGCGGTGATGATCTGCGATTACGTCACCGGCATGACGGCGGCATGGATGAACAAGGAGCTTTCGAGCCGCAAGGGGATTCAGGGCGTGATCAAGAAGGTCTTCTATCTGATGATCGTAGCCGTGGGTATGGGGGTGGACTACCTAATCACGATGCTCGGCGGCAAGCTCGGCGTACAGCTCGATGTGAATTTCGTTGTAGGTCTGCTGGTGATCGTGTGGCTTATTATTAACGAACTCATCTCCATTCTGGAGAACAGCGGGAAGATCGGCGTACCGATGCCGGACTTCCTCATGAAGCTGCTGGACCGCCTGAAGCAGACCACCGAGAAAAAGGCGGAGGTCGAGGAAGCTCCGCCGGATAACTGATTATGTGAGGGAAACAGGGCGGGGTGACTCGCCCTGTTTTCGGTAAAAAAGGAGGAAACGATATGACGCTCGGAGAAGCGAAAAACAAGGTATACATGCTCCTCGACGAGCACAGCGCGGGCGGAGAGATCGAGCACGACGAGGACATCGAGAAGAAGATGACGGCGTTTTTCGACATGGCGCAGAAGACGCTCGCGCAGATCCGAAAGATCCTCCGGGAGGAGGTCATTGTCCCAACGTTGGGAAAAACCGTCTACGCCATGCCGGAAAATTTCTACTCGCTGTACCGGATATGGGCGGACGGGAAGAATGCGACACGGCGCTTCCGGTGGATGGGCGGGAAGCTCGTCATTCCGGAGGGGTGCGCGGAGGTGACGGTCGAATATTTCGCCATGCCGCAGACGATCCCGGCGGATGCGCCGGACAGCTACGAATTTGAGATCGCGCCGGACGCGTGCGAGTGCATGCCGTACTATGTGGCGGCGCAGCAGCTCCTCCCCGATCTCGTGATGGACTACGGGGCGATGCTGCAGATGTACAACTATCAGGTGTCGCTTCTCAGGACGACGCAGCCGGGCGAGAACCGGCGCATCGCGCAGAGCCTTTTCCGGGGGTAAGCCATGGCGAAGAAAACAGGGGTGAGCATCCGGCAGAGCGTATATAAGACGTTCCGCGGCGCGGACTTTTCCACAGACCCATCTCTCGTGGACTATTCCCGCAGCCCGCTTTGCACGAACATCGTGGCGGACGGCGGCGGTATGCCGCAGAAGCGGCTCGGCTGGCGGGTGCTCTGGCAGAAGGACAAGCCGGTATACGGCCTGTTCGCCGGAAGGTTCGACGGCGCGGAGAAGAAGCTCGCGCACATCGGCACGGCGCTCTACGCCTGGGACGACGAGACGGCGCCGACGGAGATACTCACGGGGCTGCCGGAGAGGCGCTCACGCGCCGCGTATCTGGCCGGGAAGCTCTGGATAGTAACAGGGGCCGGTTTCTACGTATACGATGGCACAGCGGCGCACAGAGCCTCACAGAACGCCTACATTCCGACGACCGTTATCACGCGCGGCCCAACGGGCGGCGGGCAGAGCTATGAGAATGTCAATATGCTCACGCCGTACCGGAAGAACGCCTTCCAGACGGACGGCGCGGCGACGGACTTTCAGCTTGACGGAGACATCGACGCGACAGGCACGGTGCGCGCATGGGTGTTCGGCGAGGAAACGACGGCGTTCACGCTCGACCGCGAGAAGGGCATCATCAAGATGACCACGGCTCCGGCAAAGCCGACGGCCGGTTCGGAGGATGGGCTGGTGGTGGAGTTCCCGCACACGGTGGCGGGCTACACCGACCGCATCGACAAGTGCACGATCATCACGACCTACGGCATCGGAACGAACGACCGCGCGGTGCTGAGCGGGAACGAGGAGCTCCCAAACGTGGACTGGACGAGCGGGATGAACGATCCGACGTACTTCCCCGATCTTCTGTACAACGAGGTCGGGAGCGAGGCCACGGCGATCCTCGGGTACTGCCGTCTCGGAAGGTCGCTCGGCATCGTGAAGGAGGACAACGGGCAGGACAGCACGATCTATCTGCGTACCGCAGAATTGCAGGACAGCGAGATCGCGCAGCCGCAGCAGCAGGCCGTGGCGGGCGTCGGCTCCATCGCGCCGGGGAGCTTCGCTTCTCTGCTGGACGATCCGCTGTTCCTATCCCGCAACGGGGTAATGGCCGTAGCGACGAACAGCTACACGAGCGAGAAGATCACGCAGGGGCGAAGCTTCTATGTGAACAACAGGCTCAATGACGAACCGGAGCGGGAAAAGGCCGAGGCGGTGATCTGGAACGGCATGTATATGCTCGCACTGCCGAACGGCCACGTCTACGCGCTGGACGGGCGGCAGAACAAGACGTACCGGAGCGCGGCGCTCGGCGACTATGTATACGAGGGATACTATTTCGAGAACATCCCGGCCTCCTGCTGGCTCAACCGGCGAGCGGGCGCGGAGGAATCGCTGTACTTCGGCACGGCGGACGGGCGGATCTGCAAGCTCAACACGGACATCGAGGACATGAGCCGCTACAGCGACGACGGCGCGGCCATCTCCGCGGTGTGGGCGACGAAGTACGACGACGACGGCACGCCAGCGGTGCTCAAGACGCTTTTAAAGCGAGGCTGCTGCGTGACGATCAAGCCGTATGCGCGCTCGAGCGCCGAGGTGTACATCCGCGCCGACCGCACCGGCGGGCACGAGAAGAAGGTAGCCGGAAAGCCGATGGACATTCTGGACTTTTCCGACATCGACTTTGAGCGCATCACGTTCAACACGGACGAGAGCCCGCAGGAGATCTTTCTCAACCGCAAGGTGAAGAATTACAAGAGATTGCAGATCATCGTCCGGAACCAGGAGCCGAACGAGGGCTTCGGCATATTCCAGATCACAAAGCATTATGTGACGGGCAATTACGCGAAGAGGTGAAGACATGAGCATACAGGAACAGAAGATCACGGAAGCCGCCATCGCCGCGAACGGCGTGCAGAGCCGGCCAGACAAGCTGACCGGCACGGCGGCGCAGAACAAGAAGGTATTCGACGCGCTCGTGACAGCGGTGGTGAAAGAGCGCTTCAACGCCCTGCTCGACGAGCTGACCGGCACGGCTGCCGCGGCGCAGCTCGGCATCACGACGATCCCCGGCTTTTCGGCGGGGAACGTCCAGACGGCGCTTGAGCAGATCGTACAGGCGATGCAGGACGTGACGCAGGGCAGCGTTACGGACGGGAGCATCACGCTGGCAAAGCTCGCCGCGGAGGTGACGGCCGTGGCTCTCGGCGGCGCGGCGGCGAGCCATACGCACGGCGCGGGAGATATAAATTCCGGCGTTCTGGACGCGGCGAGGATCCCGGTGCTGGACGGCACGAAGCTCGGCGCGGGAAGCGTCGGCATGGAGCAGCTCGGCGCGGCGGCGGTTACATCGGAAAAACTCGCGGCGCTCTCGGTGCTCGCAACGCACATCGCGCAGAACGCGGTGACGGCGCAGAAGCTCGCGCAGGGCGCGGTCACGGCGGATAAGATCGCCGCGGGTGCTATCATCACGGCGCTGCTCGCGCCGAACGCCGTGACCGCCGAGAAGCTCGCGAACGACATTCCGTATACGAAGTTCGGGCTTTCCGCCGATCAGGTGCGGCACGTTTACGCCGGAACGACGGAGCCGGGCGCCGATCTCGGCAGCGACGGGGATATCTATCTCATGTATTCGGAGTGAGGTAAGAGTATGGCATGGTCACAGACAGCGCCGGAGCTGCCGTCTGGAAGCGCTTGGGAGCAGGAAAAGAGTGTTTCTGGAAGGGCGAACCATTGGAGCCTTTCCGGAACGCTGTATATCGCACGACTGAACGGCAGACAGTTCGCCGTTAAAGCAGAGCTTACGAGCGCAAACGGCAGCTACGGGACTTATTACCCTCCCAGCAAATGGACGCTACGATGCGATATCGGCGGCGTCAGCGGCACAGAGGATACATCCTTCGACGTATCAAAAGGAACGACAACGTTCTATTTCGTCGGTGAAGCCGGAGAGGGTGTAAATATCACCGTCAAGGTTGGCGGCGTTGGCGCCGCGGTCGCCGTTCAAACCGCGACCTTTACCGCCCCTGCGCTGCTCGGCTCGACGCTTTATTTCAAGGTCGGCGGGACGTGGAAGCAGGCGACGCTGTACCGCAAGGGCGGTACTTGGAAAAATGCGCTGGCAAAATTCAAAGCAGGAGGAACATGGAAATGAACGGTATCGACATTTCCCAGTGGCAGGGCGACATGGACCTGACGCCCTATAAAGACGGCTTCGTCATCATTCGCGGCGGGTTCTGGACGAGCGCGGACCCGTGGGCGGAGCGGAACATCGCAAAGTGCGAGAAGCTCGGCATTCCGTGGGGGCTTTACTGGTATTCCTACGCGCTCAGCGAGGCGCAGGCACGGCAGGAGGCGGAGGCTTGTCTCAAGTTTCTTGCCGGACGGAAGCCCCGTCTCGGCGTGTGGTTCGATATGGAGGACGCGGATGCCTACAAGGCGAAGAACGGCTTCCCGGAGAATGAGACGGTCAACGCCATGTGCAAAACGTTCTGCGCGGCTATGGAAGACGCGGGGAACAAAACCGGCGTCTACGCCAGCCTGAGCTGGTTTGATACGCACATCGGCGAGACGGGGTATGATAAATGGATCGCCGCGTGGGGCGCGAACGACGGCGTGAATTATCCCGACCTCTCCGGGCAGTGCGTCATGCAGCAGTACCGGGGCAGCCCGCTGGATCTGGATATTTTGTATGTGCCGCTTTCGCATTTTGACGATGGCGCGGCGGGCGGAGCAGAGCCCCGCCCCTACGAAAAGGACGGGGAATGCGTAAGCGTCTCGGCGATGGCGCAGGAGGTGCTCGACGGAAAGTGGGGCAACGGCGAGGAGCGAAAGCAGAAGCTCGGCGCGTGGTTTTACGATCTCGTGCAGGGCGAAGTGAACCGGATGCTGGGGGTGTGAGATGAAATTGCGAAAGAAACAGCCGCAGCCGGAGGTCATTTCCGGCTACGATTATTCCGACCGCGCGGCGCGCGAGCGGACGGCGTACGCGCTCTTCCGGCGCGCCAAAAACGCCCGCACCGCCGTGGAGATCGAGTGGGAAAAGTACAACGATTACTACAACGGCATCCACGATGTGACGCGCGATCTCACCGAGTTCTGCCGTGAGAACGACATCCCGTGGCTTCCGGCGAGCATTCCCGATCCGTATATCCTCGTCGAGAGCCAGATCGAACCGACCGTGCCGCAGCCGGAATTTCGCGGGCGCGACGACGATCTTGACAGCGCCATGGCCAAGCGGCGCGAATTTGCCGTGCGGTACATCGCCGAGAACAACCGCCTTTCCGACATGAACACACGCAACGAGCGCCGCCTTCTGAAGCTCGGCGACGCCTTCTGGAAGGCGTACTGGGACGAGGACATGCGCTGCGGCGAGGCGCAGGGCGATATCCGCGTGAGCGATATCCCCGTGGAGGCGGTGTTTCCCGACCCCGCGGTGCGCGGCGGCAGCGTGCAGGACGGACAGTATCTCGACTACGTTTACCGCATCCACAAGGTGCGCTTCGCGCAGGTATTCCGCGCCGATCTCGAGGAACTCGGCATCACGGCGGAGGAAGCGCTCGGCGAGGATTATGTGCCCCGCGGCGAGATCTTCGACATGACGAGCGCGCTGAGCGACACGGACGACACCGTACAGGTGCTCGAGCACTGGTTCCGCCAGCCGGTCGAAACGAGCGTGGACGGCGAGACGATCCCCGCCGGGGCGGTGGCGTGCTCTGTGCAGGCGGGCGGACATGAGCTGCGGTATATCCCGAACTACTGGCGGCGCACGGGCGCGCAGAACACGCTCTTTCCGTTCGTGCACTACTGGCGCATTCAGGACGAGAACCGCTTCTGGAACAAGAGCGAGCTCTCCGCGGTGCTCAATCTCGTAGACGCCGCGGACCGCAAGCTCGCCTCAGCGCTTTTGAACGACAGCTTTCTCTCCAACGACATCCTGCTCGTGGAGGACGGCGCCCTGGCCGACGGCGAGGAGCTTACGAACGAGCCGGGTGCCATCGTGCATCTCAAGCAGGGACGCATGGGCGGCGTGCAGCGCCTCGGCGGACTGCAGAGCGTCGGCAAGGCGGCGATGGATATCACCTGGTTCAAGGAGCAGATCGAGCGCGCCAGCCGCAGCTACGACACCGGCACCGGCAAGGAGACGGCGCGCGTCACGACCGCCTCGGGCCTCTCGATGCTCCGCGCCGACGGGCGCGAGCAGGCGGACATCAAGCGCGCCGACCGAAACGCCGGGTTTGAACGGCTCTATGAGCTGCTGGACTGGCTCTGCCTGGAATTTTTCGACGACGACCGGATGCTGTATCTCGGTGCGCCGGAGGGAATGAGAGCGCCGGGACAGCGCATGATCTACAACAGCGCCGACTTTGCCCGCACGCTGCCGGAAATCCGCTCTCTCACCGGCGAGGTGGTGCGCCCGTCCCGGGAATTTTTCCCGCGGGTGGACATCACGGTGCAGGCCGCCGACGGCGCGCGGCGTGACCGGCAGACGACGCTGCAGGCGCTCGACAGTCTGACACGGGCGAACGTCACGGCGGAAAACTGGCGCATCTTCGCCGCCGAGCTCGAAATTCTCGACATTCCCGACCGGCAGGAGATCGTCGGGGAGTGGGAGCGGAGGTTCGAGCCGACGGGGGAGACGGTTCCCACCGTCGACGGCTATGCCGCATACGCCTCCCGTGAAGAGGGCGGCGCTGAAGGAGGCGAGCCGGTATGAAATGTCCGTGCTGCGGCATTGAAATGCTGCGCAAAACGGCGGCGCAATGGGTGTGCCGCAATCCGAAATGCATCAAATACGATAAGGAGAAGAAAAAATGAAGGCAGTACGACTTGAGAATTTTAAAACGAAGACCCCGCCCGGCAAGAGCGCGGAGGAATGGCGCAGAAAGAAGAAAAACCTGACGAATACGGGCTGGAGCAGCGCCCCGGCGGAAAGCGGGGAGACCGGCGGAAAGGACACGGGAGCGGCCGGAACGCCGCCCGAACGCCGCCCGACGTACAGCGAAACCATGCAGGGCTATTATGGCGACCGGTACGCCGACGCGCTTGCCGAAAATAAAACCGCCGCCGATGCCGCCGCAGAGACGGCCGAGCGGGACGCGCAGGACGCGCTCGAGCGCATCCGCGGCGGATATAAGAGCACCGACCGTCAGCTTTACCGCGAGTATATGGAGAGCAAGCGCACGCTGCCGCAGCGTCTTGCCGCACAGGGCATCACCGGCGGCCTGACGGAATCCTCGCAGGTGCGCCTTGCCAATTCCTACGGCGAGGAGCTCGCCGAAAACGAAAGAGCGCGTCTTGCCGAGGAAGCGAAGACATATTCTGCGCGCGACGCCCGGCTCGCCGCGGCGAGAGCCGAGCAGAGCCGCGCTGACGCCGAGGCGAAAAGGACGCACGGAGAGAGTCTTGCCAAGCTCTGGCAGGAGGCGGAAAAGCACCGGCGCGAGGACGCCGCCAAGACTGCCGCGCTGCTCGCCGCGGCGGGCGATTACTCCGGCTATGTCGGCATGGGGCTCACGCAGGAGCAGGCGGACTATCTCGCGGAGATCTGGATGGGGCGGAACGGCGCTCTTGCGTCGCTGCGCCGCGCGCGGAACGCCGGAAATGCCGGAAACTCCGGCTCCGGCTCAAGCCTCGCCGACACGCTTTCCGAGTCGCTTCTCATCAAAGCCGAGCGCGGCGCGGACGCCGCCGTGGAGTATATCGCCGCGCAGCTCGCCTCCGGCGCCATCCGGAGCGACGAGGCGGAGGAGATCTGGAAGCTGCTCCGCGCTTCGGGGGAGAGTGATATTTAATTTTCAAATTAATCCTTGACAGAAGGGAATGATTGCGCTAATATCATAATGGCGGGGAAGTTGGGCTTTCAATAAAAAAGCCGTCTCTCCGACCTCCGGCTGTCCAGCACAGCAGCCCGGAAGGTCCCATACTTTTCTCCTCGGAGGATCGACCCCAACAGGGCGGGGACGATCCTCCTTTCTATTGTCCAACGGGAGATCTGCTTGGCGGGTCTGGGGCCGAAAGGTGTTTTTGCCGACGTACACGCCGCCGGAGAAAATGGTTAAAACTTTATTTTGCGCCTGCGGGCGCAAACGCTGGCGAGACCTTCTGACAGCTCGTTTTTATTGAAAAACAATGGAAAAATGAGAAAAATCTCTTTTCATATAGAATGCACTGTGATATAATACTTCGCTGGTTTTGAATCGGATTTACATTTGGAGATGGATATTATGGAATTACGCAATATCGCAATCATTGCCCACGTTGACCACGGCAAGACGACGCTCGTGGACGAAATGCTCAAGCAGTCGGGCGTGTACCGCGAAAATCAGGAGGTCGTCGACCGTGTGATGGACTCCGGCGATCTCGAGCGCGAGCGCGGCATCACCATTCTCGCGAAGAATACCGCCGTCACCTACAAGGGTGTCAAGATCAACATCGTCGATACGCCGGGCCACGCCGACTTCGGCGGCGAGGTCGAGCGCGTGCTCAAAATGGTCAACGGCGTTATCCTGCTCGTGGACGCCGCCGAAGGCCCCATGCCGCAGACGCGCTTCGTGCTGGGCCGCGCGCTGGAGCTCGGCCACCGCGTGATCGTTGTCGTCAACAAGATCGACCGCCCCGACCAGCGCATCCACGAGGTCGTGGACGAGGTGCTGGAGCTCCTGATGGACCTCAACGCCACAGACGAGCAGCTTGACTCCCCGATGCTGTTCTGCTCCGGCCGCCAGGGAACGGCGTCCTATTCGCCGGACGTGCCGGGCACCGATCTTCAGCCGCTGTTTGACACGATCCTCGAGTATATCCCCGAACCGGCGCAGGACACCGCCGCGCCGTTCCAGATGCTCGTTTCCTCGCTCGACTATAACGAGTTCGTCGGCCGCATCGCCGTCGGGCGCATTGAGCGCGGCACGATCCGCCAGAACGAGGAGATCGCCGTGTGCAACTACCATTCGCCGGACGCCGCGCCGCGCAAGGCGAAGGCCGTTTCGCTCTACGAGTTCAGCGGCCTTGCCAAGGTCCCCGTGACGGAGGCCACAGCGGGCAACATCATCGCCATGAGCGGCATCGGCGACGTTACCATCGGCGACACGATCTGCGCCGCCGGCGCGGTCGAGCCGCTGCCGTTCGTAAAGATCTCCGCGCCGACGATGGAAATGACGTTCTCCGTCAACAACTCTCCCTTCGCCGGACGCGAGGGCAAGTTTGTTACGAGCCGCCAGATCCGCGACCGCCTTTACCGCGAAACGCTCAAGGACGTTTCCCTGCGCGTCACGGACGTCGAGGGCAGCACCGACAGCTTCAACGTTGCCGGACGCGGCGAAATGTCGCTCTCGATCCTCATCGAGACGATGCGCCGCGAAGGCTATGAGTTCCAGGTCTCGCCCCCGCGCGTGCTCATGCAGCGCGACGAGAAGGGCAATCTCATGGAGCCGATGGAAGAGCTCGTGGCGGACGTGCCGCAGGAGTATGTCGGCTCGGTCATCGAAAAGCTCGGCACGCGCAAGGCCGAGCTCAAGGAAATGACCCCTGTGGGCGCGCGCATGCGTCTCATCTTCCTCGTGCCGAGCCGCGGTCTCTTCGGCTATCGGAACGAATTTCTCACCGACACCCACGGCGAGGGCATCATGGCCTCCGTGTTTGACAGCTACGCCCCCTATAAGGGCGAGGTCACGCGCCGCTCGACCGGCTCTCTCATCGCGTGGGAGCAGGGCGAGGCCGTCGCTTACGGCATCTGGAACGCGCAGGAGCGCGGCATCATGTTCATCACGCCCGGCACGCCGGTCTACGGCGGCATGATCGTCGGCGTCAGCCCCAAGCAGGAGGACATCCCGGTCAACGTCTGCCGCACGAAGCATCTCACGAACACCCGCGCCTCCGGCTCGGATGAGGCGCTGCGGCTCGTCCCGCCGCGCCAGATGTCGCTCGAGCAGTGCATGGAGTTCCTCGCGGACGACGAGCTTCTGGAAGTCACCCCCAAGAACCTCCGTCTGCGCAAGCGCATTCTTGACCACAGCCAGCGCATGAAGAACATCCACGGCAAAAAGTAAAATAAACGATCGAAGCGGTCTCGCCCGGAGCAGAAATGCGCCGGGGGAGACCGCTTTCTATTTAGCGTTTCCACTAAGAACACGCCGGAGAAAAAGTGCAAAATGCCAAATCTGCCCTGCGGTGTACAGTTCTATATTGACGGATTATACAATCTATACTATGATGAACTTACCAACTGGTATATACCAGTTACCTATTATGGCGGGCTCTCGCCGGAACGGAGGACCCCGCATCATGCAGGAACGTTCGCTTTATAAAACGATACGCGACGATCTCCTCCGCGCCATTGAAAACGGCAGCCTCCAGCCCGATCAGGCGCTTCCCTCGGAGCGCGAGCTCTGCCAGCGGTACGGCACGAGCCGCATGACCGTGCGTCACGCCGTCACGGAGCTGGAATCGCTCGGCTCGGTGTACCGGATGCAGGGAAAGGGGACGTTCGCTTCCGGCCGCAAGCTCATCCAGCCGCTTATGCAGGTGTCCGGCTTTACGGAGGATATGGCAAAGCGCGGCAAGAAGGCAAGCTCGCAGATCCTCCTCGCCGGGGAGAAGAAGGCGGACGCGGCCATCGCGCGGGGGCTTCGCATCGCGCCCGGCGAGCCGTACATCCTCATCCGCCGTCTGCGTCTGGCCGACGGCGTGCCGATGGCGATCGAAAATACCGCGCTCAACGCCTCGCTCTGCCGCGGCGTCCTTGATACCGATCTGAAAAACCACTCGCTCTACGCGGCGCTCACGAGCCGCGGTCTTGCGCTCAAGACCGGCGAGCAGTACATGGAAGCCGCGCTCGCAGACGCGGCGCAGGCCAAGCTGCTCGATATCCCGGAGGGCGCGCCCGTGCTGCTCATCGAGCGCCACGTCACAAACCCCGAGGGCGTCACCGTGGAGGTGACGTATTCGGCCTATCGGGGCGACAGCTACCGGTTCTACATCGAATTCGACGGCGTGAACCGGGCCAACACCGTATCCACATCCCCCAAAGGGATCTCGGATAATATTATTTAAGGAAGAAAAAGGAGCGTCAACATGAAAAAGATCCTTGCACTGATCCTTGCCCTCGTTATGCTCTTCGCTCTCGCCGCCTGCGGCCAGCAGCCCGCTGCGCAGGAGCCGACCGAAGTGCCTGCCGAGCAGCCCGCGGAACAGCCCGCCGAGCAGCCGGCGGAAGAGGCGCCCACCCCCGATACCATCACCGTGATGGTTCCCCCGGTTTCCGGCACCTATCAGGACGACATCGACACCTGGATCGCCGAGTTCAAAGAGCTCTACCCGCACCTCGATGTGGAAGTGATCAAGACCTCCTGGGACGATCACAACGGCAAGCTCTCCACCATGGCGAACGCCGGCGAAGCTCCGGACATCGCTGAGGTCTCCTACTCCGCCATCGGCACCTACGTCGAGCTGGGCGTCGCCGTTGACATTGCGCAGTACATGGACCCTGAGCGTCTGGCCGACTACGATCAGAACGCGCTCGACTACATGAGCATTGAGAACACCGTTTACGGCCTGCCCCTGTACATCACCATCCAGGCTCTCGGCGCCAACAAGGATATGCTCGAGGCCGCCGGCGCCGACGTGGCGAAGATCCAGTCCGAAGGCTGGACCTACGAGGAGTTCCTCGAAGTCATCAAGAACGGCACCACCGATGACTGCTTCGGCTTCGTGTTCGCCAACTCCGGCGTCACCGCGTCCGACTTCCTGAACATCTTCGGCGTCGCCGCGGGTCTGAACAACGCGTTCACCGACGATCTCAAGTATGCCTACACCTCCGAGAACATGCTCAAGCTGCTCGAGGCCGTGGAAGAGATGACCAAGTCCGGCTACATGCCCAACTACGGCATCGAGGCCGGCCAGCGCATGGTCATGTGCCAGCAGGGCAAGGCCATGATCTTCGGCAAGGCCATGCCGCTCTTTGAGAACAACATCAACAAGAACAACGCCGCTCTTGAGGCCAACGACGGCACCGCCGTGGAAAACTCCATCCCCGTGAACTACGCGTTCCTGCCCGTTCCGACGATGGAAGGCGCGGAAGCCTCCTGCTTCGGCTCCGTGGACGGCCTGATCGCCCTCCGCAACAACAAGACCACCGACGAGCACCTCAAGAACGTGTGCCTGTTCCTCGACTACATCTCCTCCGGCGAGCGCATCGCTGCCGTTGACCAGACCCTGCTTCTCGAGCCCGTCTGCCAGACCGGCCGCGACGCTTACGTCTCTCCCGAAGGCCTTGACGAGGGCAACGTTGCCTCCGCCGCCCGCTGCATCGGCCTTGTCGTTGCGCCTCCCGCCGGTGTGACCGCCGAGCAGAGCGCTTCTGCCAAGACCATCATGGACGAAGTCATCGTTCCGAAGTTCCAGGCTCTCCTTGCCGGCGAAGCCACCGCGCAGGAAGTCTATGACGCTGTCTGCACCGCCGCTACCGAGGCGTTCGGCGCCGACGGCTGCGTCTCCGGCGCTCTCTAAGCGTTGGTTTATCTCCGCAAATAACGCATAACCACTCTGCCCCGCCCGGCATGGCCGGGCGGGGCAACTTTCAATCCAAAGCGCGGCTTTGGATTGACCCACATTCATTCGTGGAGGAAAGACTATGAGCAAAGCCAGAGGAAGAACGCTCGCCGATCGCCGGTTCCGGTTCACCAGCGAGGATCGGTGGGGCTATTTCTTCATATTTGTTGCCATGGTGGTGTTCGTGACGTTCACGCTATACCCCGTGGTCAGCGCCGTGCGCACGAGCTTTCTGAAGTACAAGCCCTTCGGCTCGGAGTTCATCGGGCTGAAGAACTATATCGACACCTTCAAAAGCGCGCTCTTTTATAAAGCGGTGAAGAACACCATTGTGTACACGGCCGTCGTGGTTCCTCTGTCGCTGCTGATCGCCTTCTCCATCGCGATCATGATATTGCCGTTCAAAAAGAAAACGCAGTCGCTTTTCAAGTCCGTTTACTATCTGCCCGGCATCGCTTCGGGCGTGGCGCTCTCGGTCGTGTGGCTGTGGCTGTACGACTCCTCGCCGGACGGCCTTTTCAACCAGGTGCTGATGTTCTTCGGCATCCCGTCGCAGAACTGGCTCTCCAGCTCGAAAACGTCCATGCTCTCGCTGATGCTCATGGCGATCCTCTCCGGACAGGGCAGCAACATCATCATCTACATAGCCGCGCTCCTCGGCATCGACAACAGCTACTTTGAAGCCGCCGAGCTCGACGGCGCAACGTTCTTCCAGAAGGTGCGCTACATCGTGTTCCCCCTTGTGAAGCCGACGACGCTCTTTCTGCTCGTGACGGGCATCATCGGCTCGTTCCAGGTGTTCCAGAACGCCTTTATGATGACCGGCGGCGGCCCGGACAACAGCACGACGATGATTGGCCTTCTCATCTACAAGAACGCCTTTGAGTACTCAAAGTTCGGTCTCGCCTGCGCGCAGGCTATCCTGCTTGCCATCGTCATTGCGCTCATTTCGCTCGTGCAGTTCAAGCTCATGGGCACGGACGTCGAATACTGAAAGGAGGAACGGCATGGCTACGACAGGACTTTACTCCCCCCACGTAAACCACCCCGAAAAGCGCATCGCGCGCAACATCCTCCTTGCGGTGATCCTCATCCTCTTCGCGCTTCTGACGCTTTTCCCGATCTTCTATATGATCATGTCGTCGTTCGGCCCCGCCGTCGCCACGGCGGGCACTTCCCGGAGCATCTTCCCGCGCGTGTGGACGCTCGATTCGTACAAGGCGTTCTTTTCGTTCAGCAAATACTCCGTCCGCTGGATCGTCAACAGCCTCATCGTCGCCTCGGCAACGGTGGCGGGCAACGTCATATTCGCGTCCATGGCGGGCTATGCGTTCTCGAAGATCCGCTTCAAGGGCCGCCAGTGGCTGTTCGGGCTGATCCTCGTGGCGATGATGATCCCGTACCAGGTCACGCAGGTGCCGCTCTACATTCTCATTGCGAACAAGCTGCACATGACGAATACCTACGCCGCCATGATCCTGCCCGGCGTTGTGACATCGTACAACATCTTTCTCGCCAAGCAGTTTTTCACGAGCATCCCCACGCCGCTCATCGAATCGGCCAAGCTCGACGGCTGCAACCAGCTCGGCATTTTCGTGCGCATCATCCTGCCGCTCTCGAAAACCGTGCTGGCGGTTATGGCGATCAACACGTTTTTGTCCAGCTGGAACACGTTCTTCTGGCCGTTCCTTGTAACGAGCAAGGACTATATATTCACGATCCAGGTCGGTCTCAAGACCTTCAAGTTTGCGAACGAGACGCTCTTTGCCCCCATGATGGCGGGCGCGACGCTCTCGGCGCTGCCGATGTTCATTCTGTTCTTCACGTTGCAGAAATACTTCCTCGAGGGCGTCACGATCGGCGCCGTCAAGGGCTGACAGAAGATTTCCACAAAGGGCTGCTGCGAAACGCAGCAGCCCTTTTGTGAGATACGGAGGGTTTTATGAAGCTTCGTTTGTATGACCGTGCGGACGCGCCGGAGGTTTTGCGTCTGTGGAATACCGCAGGCACGGCGGCGGGGTATGCGCCGCTCGACGCCGGTAAACTGGACGAACTGCTGCTCGCACACCCGGCCTTCTGCGGCGAGAGCACGTTTGTGCTCGAAGAAAGGGGCGCGCTTCGCGGCTTTGCCGCGGGCTGCACGGGCGATACGCTCGCGCAGGGCGCGGTGCGCGGCTATGTGAGCTGCGTGCTGCTTGATGAGACGTGCGACACGGCGGAGAACACCGCGCTGCTGCTCGGCGCTGTGGAGGATTCCTTCCGTGCGAAGGGAAAGAGCGTGGCCGCCGTTACGTTTTTCAATCCCCTGCGTCTGCCGTGGATCATCCCCGGAACGGACGGCCACCGGCACAACAACATGCCCGGCATAGCGAAGGATATACCGCTTTATGAGCGGATGCTCGCGCTCGGCTACCGCGAGGCGGCGACCGAAATGGCGATGTATCTCGACCTTGCGGCGTTTGCGTACCCCGCCGCGATGGAAGAACGCGCGGCGAAAATGGCCGCGCAGGGCTACACCGTAGACTGGTATAAAGAGGGCGTCCACCGCGGCGTGGACGAGATGGTAGCGTCGCTCGGCAATTCCATGTGGGACGCGGAGATCCCCGCCGCGGCGCACGGCGGCATGCGCCTTCTCGTCGGTCTCTCCGGCGACACGGTCGCGGGCTTCACCGGCCCGGTGTACCCGGAGCCGACAGGCCGCGGGTACTTTGCGGGTATCGCCGTGGAGGAACGATACCGCGGCCACGGGCTCGGCAAGCTTCTCTTCTACCGGCTCTGCCGCGCGGAGAAGGAATGCGGCGCGCAGTATATGTCCCTCTTCACCGGAATCGACAACCCGGCGCAGAACATCTATAAGGAAGCCGGATTCACGCCGCGGCGGTATTTCGCCGTGATGATAAAGGAGCTGAAGCTATGAGCAAAACGATATTGGCCGTCGGTGCGCACATCGGCGATATGGAGCTGACCTGCGGCGCGCTGCTCGCCGCGAACGCCGTGCACGGGGGACGCAGCGTGACGCTTGCGCTCACCGCCGGGGAGAAGGGCGCGCCTGCCGGAGCAGACGTCGCCGAATACCGGAAAAGCAAGATCGCCGAGGCGGAGGCCTTCGCCGCCGAGCTCGGGGGCGAGGCGATCGTGCTCGGCTATCCGGACGGGCTGCTGCCGGATAACGACGAGGCGCGCTTTGCCGTGTGCGATGTCATCCGCCGCGTAAAGCCCGATATTCTCATCACCCACCACGCCCACAGCATGCACAAGGACCACGCGGCGTGCCGCCGCATCGTGACGGACGCCTGGTTTTATGCCGCCATCGAGGGCTTTGAGCGCGATCTTCCCCGCCACTTTGCCCGCCATCTGTACTATGCGGAAAACTGGGAGGATGCCGAGGGCTTTCGGCCCTATGTCTATCTCGACGTGTCCGACGGCTTCGCACTCTGGGAAAAGGCCATCGAGCACCACTGGTTCGCCGTACACAGCACGAGCTTTCCCTACAAGGAATACTATTCCCATCTCAAGCGTCTGCGCGGCATCGAGGGGCGGAAGGGGTACTGCGAGTGCTTTATGATCCCCGCCGAGCAGATGCGCATCGTCAAAAAACTGGAGGATGAGTGAATGACCGACATCGGAAAACTGGCCACCGAGCAGCGCAACGCCGCTTCGGAGCACATCGACCGTCTGCCGACGCTTGATATGGTCCGTCTCATCAATAACGAAGATAAAAAGGTCGCCGGAGCGGTCGAGGCGGTGTGCCCGCAGATCGCCGAAGCCATTGACGGCATTTATGCGCGGATGCAGCGCGGCGGGCGGCTCATCTATACCGGCTGCGGCACGTCCGGCCGTCTCGGCGTGCTTGACGCCGCCGAATGCCCCCCGACGTACTCGACCGACCCGGAGCGTGTCCGCGCGGTGATCGCGGGCGGGTACGGCGCGATGTTTACTGCCGTCGAGGGCACGGAGGATGACCGAGACCTTGGCGCAAACGATTTAAAGGCGCTGCATTTGACGGAGGACGACAGCGTCGTCGGCATTGCCGCGAGCGGGCGGACGCCGTATGTGCTCGGCGCGCTTGACTTTGCGAAAAGCGTCGGCGCGCTCACGATCGCAGTCACATGCTGCCCCGGCTGCGAGGCCGAGGCGCATGCCGACATTGCCATCTCTCCCGCGCCGGGGCCGGAGGTCATCACCGGCTCCACGCGCATGAAGAGCGGCACGGCGCAGAAAATGATACTGAACATGCTCTCTACCGGCGTGATGGTGAAGCTCGGCAAGGTCTACGGCAACCTCATGGTGGACGTGAAGGCCTCAAACGAAAAGCTGCGCGAGCGGTGCGTGCGCATCGTGCGCCAGGCGACCGGCGCGGAGGACGCCGCGGCGCGCGCGGCGCTTATCGAGACGAACTACGCCTGCAAAACGGCCATCGTCATGCTGCTGCTCGGCGTGGACAAGACCGGGGCGGAAACGCTGCTCACGCGCGCGAACGGCCGTGTCGCCGCGGCGCTGGAGGGCTGAGCATGGCATTTCTCCATTGTGAGATCGCCTCGGAATCGCTGCGCATGGCGACGGCGGTGGACGTGATATTGCCCGATAAGGGCGATCTTTCCGAGGTCAAAACGCTTTACCTTCTGCATGGCCTGACGGACGACTGCACCGGCTGGACGCGTTATACCGCCGTGGAGCGGTATGCGCGCGAGCGCGGTCTCGCCGTTGTGCTGCCGGAGGTGCAGCGCAGCTTTTATACCGATATGGCATACGGCCTGCCGTATTTCACCTATGTCTCCGAGGAGCTGCCCGCCGTGTGCCGCCGGATGTTCGGCCTTGGCGCGGCGCGGGAGCAGAATTATATTTTTGGCCTTTCCATGGGCGGGTACGGCGCAATGAAATGCGCGCTCACTTACCCCGACCGCTACGCGGGCGCGGCGAGCTTTTCGGGCGTCTGTGATCTGCGCCGGACGGTCGAGCGCCGCTCGATCTCCCTGCATGAATCGGAGATCGCTGCCATTTTCGGCGAAGAAAAAGCCGTTCCGCCGAAGGACGATCTCTTCGTCCTGGCGGAACGGCTCTCCGGAGAGGCTCCGGGACTGTATCTGTCCTGCGGAGAGCAGGACGGGCTGTACGCGGCAAACTGCCGCCTGGATGAGCATCTTAAATCGCTCGGCATTGCGCACCGGTTTGACCATTGGCCGGGCGCGCACACCTGGGACTTCTGGGATACATCGCTGCTCGCGGCGCTCGCGTACTTTTTTGATTAAAGCGTGATCTTCCCCAGCACCGCGCCGTGCCGCGCACCGGTGGCGCCGGGCGCGTTGCTGCACCGGGCGAAGATCGCCTCGTTTGCGAGTACCGCGAACGCGACCGCTTCCTTGGCGTCGCCGTCAAAGCCGAGATCCTCGTTCGTGAGCACGCGCACGTCGGGGAGCGCCGCGGCGATATCCGCCATGAGCGTGCCGTTGCGGCTGCCGCCCCCGCCGACAATGAGCCGCGCGGGGCGCACGGCGCAGAAATCGCGGATCGCTGCGGCGATCGTCTGCGCGGTGAAGTCCGTGACGGTGGCGAGAATGTCGGCGTCCGAGAGCTTCCGCTCGTTTGCCGCGGCAAAAATGCCGTCCACGAACGCCGCGCCGTAATGCTCGCGGCCCGTCGTTTTCGGCGGGCGGCGGGAGAGATAGGGATCGCGCATGAGCTGTGCGAGCAGCGCTTCGCTCACGCAGCCGGAAGCCGCCATCGCGCCGTTCGCGTCATAGCGCTTTTCGCCGTTTGTGATGCGCGCAATGGCCGCATCGATGAGCATGTTGCCCGGCCCGGTGTCGAACGCCGTCACGTCGGAAAGAGCGCACCCCGCCGGGAGCAGCGTGATGTTCCCGATGCCGCCGATATTCTGGAGCGCCGTGTGTTCGGTCTCGCTGCGATAGAGCAGAAACTCCGTGTACGGCACGAGCGGCGCGCCGAGCCCGCCCGCGGCCACATCGCGCACGCGGAAATTGCCCACGACCGGGCAGCCGAAGCGCTCGGCAAGCACCGCCTCCTCGCCGAGCTGGAACGTGCTGGTGAAGGTGCGCGAGAGGTATTCTTCTTTTTCCGGAATGTGCCAGAACGTCTGGCCGTGGCTGCCGATGAGATCGATGTCGGAGAGCTTTGTGCCGGTCTGCGTGCAGAGCGCCTCGCCCGCCTCGCAGAAAAGCTCGCCGAGCAGGAAATTCATCCGGCAAAAGTCCGCTGCCGAGGCCGGACCGCCTCCGGCAAGACGCAGGATCTCCGCGCGCACTTCGTCCGAAAACGGCACGAAGCGGAAGCCGAGCTGCTCTGCGTGCGTTTGCGTGCCAAAGCCCGTGATGCGAACGAGTGCGGCGTCCACGCCGTCCGCCGATGTGCCGGACATGAACCCGATCACGAGCCGCGACGGCTTTTCCCACAGCGTTTTCAGGGGATGTTCCATACTAGTGAAGCCTCCCGTTTTTTTACATACTACGAAAAGTTTACTTCCTGTCCGCCGCTTTGTAAAGGGGTGTTTTTATGATCCGATTCGGCATTGACAGCGCGGAGCTTTCCGCGCATATCCCCGGCCGTGCCGCGCTCGTCACCGCGCCCTCCGGCCGCAGCGCCGATAACCGCAGCAGCATCGATGTTTTGAAGGAGGTCTGCGATCTCCGGCTCCTGCTCGCGCCGGAGCACGGCGTCCGCGGCGACAAGGCCGCGGGCGAGGTGTTCTCCGATAGCGTCGACGCGCCCTCCGGCCTGCGCGTAAAGAGCCTGTACCGCCCCGGCTCCAAGCACCTGACGCGCGAAACGGCTTCGGAATTTGATACGCTCGTCTACGATATTCAGGACGTCGGCTGCCGGTACTATACATTCATTTCCACGCTCAAAAATCTGCTGTTCGACTGCGCGGAATACGGTAAGCGCCTCGTTGTGCTCGACCGTCCCGACCCGCTGGGCCGCACTGCCGAGGGCGTCGTGCTCGAGAAGGGCATGGAGAGCTTCGTCGGCTGCCATACGATCCCGCCGCGCTACGGCATGACCTGCGGCGAGTTTGCCCGCATGGTGAATGCGGAGGAGCATATCGGCTGTGCGCTGGATATTGTGCGCTGCGAGGGGTATGATCCCCGTGTGAGCTTCCCCGACTGGGGGCGGCCGTGGGTCATGCCGAGTCTTGCGATGCCGCGGTACGAAACGGCGCTGCTGTATCCCGGCACCTGCCTTCTGGAGGGGACGAACCTCTCCGAAGGGCGCGGCACGGCGGACCCGTTCGCGCTGCTCGGCGCGCCGTTTATCGACGCGGAAGCCCTCTGCCGGGAGCTTGACGCTCTCGCGCTGCCGGGGCTGGCCGTGACGCCGGCGTACTTCACACCCACAGCCTCCAAGCACGCCGGGACACTCTGCGGCGGCGTGCACCTGCACGTGATGGACGCCGCGGCGCTCCGCCCGACGGAGCTCGGTCTCCGGCTGCTCGCGCTCGTGCGGGACATGTACCCCAACGACTTCGCCCTTCTCCCGCCCGTCCGGGCGGACGGACGGCCCTTCATCTCGCTGCTCGCCGGGCATCGGGAACTCGAGCGCCCCGGCTGGGACGCCGAGACGCTCATCGCGCGCGCCCGGCGCGAGTGCGCGGCATTCGCCGAGCGGCGGAGACCCTACCTTCTCTACGAATAAGGAGGAAAATTTATGGACATTCGGGAAAAAATCGGACAGCGGCTGGTGTTCGGCTTCCCCGGGACAACGATCCCGGCGGAGTTTGCCGCGCTGGTGCGCGAATATAAGATCGGAAACGTCATCCTCTTCCGGTACAACATCGAAAGCCTGCCGCAGCTCGCGCGGCTGTGCGCCGATATTCAGAAGCTTGTCCGCGGCGCGACCGGGCGCGACGCCTTTATCACCATCGACCAGGAGGGCGGCATGGTGACGCGCCTCCCGTGGGACGCGGTGAACGTCCCCGGCAGCATGGCGCTTGCCGCGACCGGAAAGCCGGAAAATGCCGTTCTCGCCGCGGAGATCACGGCGCGGCAGCTGCGCGGCGTCGGCGTGAATTTCAATCTCGCGCCCGATCTCGACGTAAACTCCAACCCCATGAACCCCGTGATCGGCGTGCGCAGCTTCGGCGACGATCCGCAGAGCGTCGCGCTCTTCGGCGCGAAGGCCGTGGAGGGCTATAAAAACGGCGGCATGCTCTGCTGCGGCAAGCACTTCCCCGGCCACGGCGACACCGCCGTGGATTCCCACATCGGGCTTCCGCGCATCGAGAAAACGATGGACGAGCTTGAAGCGTGCGAGCTCATTTCGTTCCGCGCGGCGATCAAGGCGGGCATTCCCGCCATAATGAGCAGCCACATCCTCTTCCCGAACATTGAGCCAAATGACGTTCCGGCCACGATGTCGCGCACGATCATGCACGGCCTTCTGCGCGAAACGCTGGGCTTTGACGGGCTTATTCTCAGCGACTGCATGGTAATGGATGCTATCCGGCGGCATTACGGCACGGCGCACGGTGTCGTGGAGGCGATGCGCGCGGGCGTGGACATGGTATTCGTTTCGAGCAATGCCGATCTCCAGCGCGAGAGCGCTGCCGCGGCGCTCGCCGCCGCCGAGAGCGGCTCGATCGACGTGCGGGAGCTGGACGGGTCTGCGGAGCGCATCCTCCGCGCCAAGGAGCGGTGGATACATCCCGCCGAGCCGGAGAGCGCCGGCCGTGCCGAGGACTTCGCCGCTGCCGCGCGCATGGCGCGCGAGGCGGTCACTGCGGTGCGCGGCAAGGCGTGCCGGGCAAGCGAAAAGACGTTTTTCTGCGGCTGCGCCGATTACCGCATGACGCAGGCCTCAAACGCCGATCCGGAGGCGAAAGCGTTCCCGGAGTATATGGGCGCGCGTTTCGGAGCAAAATTCGCCGTCTGCTCCAAGGACCCGGACGAGAAGGAGATCGCGGAGCTCGTCAAATGCGCGGACGGAGCGGGAAATATCATCTTTTCCTCCTGCAACGCGCACCTCTTCTGCGGCCAGCTCGCTCTCGCGGCGGCGCTCGCCGAAAAGGGCGTGCCGATGACCGTGGCGGCGCTTCGCAACCCCTACGATCTTCCGCTCATGCCCGAAAATGCGGCGCTGCTCGCGGCATTCGATTATTCGAGAGATTCTCTCGCCGCGCTCGCGGACGTATTCTCCGGCGGAGACTGCTGCGGCGTGATGCCAGCGGCGCTGTGAGGTGAGAGATATGTTTGTTGTCGGTATTGACGGCGGCGGGACAAAGACCCGCGTGGCCGTCTGCGCGTCGGACGGGACGCTGCTCCATAGAGAAACGCTCGGCGCCTTCAACCTTTCCGCCATCGGCGAGGACGGCTTCCGCCGCCGCGTGGGGGAGATCCTCACGCTTTGCGGCGATATGCGCGCGTGCGGCGCGCTGTGCGTCGGCGGCGCGGGAGCGTCCGGCGCGGCGATGGGGGAAATACTGCGCGCGGAGCTTGCTGCGCACGGCTTTGCCGGAAAGCTCCTTCTCTGCGGCGACCATGAGATCGCGCTCGCAGGCGCGATGCAGACGCCGGGGTGCGTTCTCATCGCGGGAACGGGCTCGATCTGTTACGGCAAAAACGCCGCCGGAGAGAATTTTCGCTGCGGCGGCGGCGGGCACATCATCGACGATCCCGGCAGCGGCTACGCGCTCGGCCGGGACGCGCTTGCCGCGGCGCTCCAGACCGAGGACGGCCGTCTTTCGGAAAATGCGCTCCACGGCGCGGTGATGGACACTGTCGGCGGCAGCGGCATTCAGGGTATATTTGATTTTGTCTATTTCTCCCGCCGCGGCAAGGGCGACATCGCCGCGCTCGCGCCGCTCGTGCTGCGATGCGCGGCGCAGGGGGACGCGGTCAGCCTTGATATTCTCCGCCGCGGCGCCGCCGAGCTTGCCCGCCTTGTCTCGGCGGTCATGGGCAAACTCGGTCTTGAAAACGGCTCGCCGTGCGCTCTCGCGGGCGGGCTGCTCGCAGAGGACAACGTGTACCGCCGCGCGGTGTGCGCGGCGCTCGCACCGTTCTGCCGTCCGGCTGCCCCGGAGCACGACGCGCTCTTCGGCGCGGTGCAGCTCGCGCTCGCCGCGATACAGTGAACAGAAAAACCCGGCTCTTCGGAAACAATCGGAAGAGCCGGGTTTTCTATATGCGGGTTCAGTACAGCGTCTCGGGGTACATACCCTCGGCGGTGAGCTTGCGGAGCATGGCGGCGGTCGTGGCGCGGTCCTCGTGGTACGTCATGCCGAACCACGCTTCTTCGGTCGTGTAGGCGTCAACGTGCATCGACCCTTCGCGGAGCATGTCGCCGACCATCGTCGGCAGCAGGCACTCGCTCTTGAGCTCTCTGCCCGCCTCGGAGCGGAGGAACGTATGGAAGTAGGTCTCCATCTCGTCGAGCGCCCACGGCGTGAAGCCCCAGAAGTTCATCGATACCGGGCTTTCGCCGTCAAGCGCGACGCCCTCCTCGGAATCGGCGAACGAGCGGATGGAGCCGTCCGGCGCCTTGCCGATCTTGAACGTCTCTTTTACGGCGGTCATCTCGCCGCCGTCGATGCGGCATACGCCGCGCGTCACGGTGCCGAAATCGCTCACGGTGTTGCGCAGCTTGTAGGCGACCATGCAGCCGCGGCCCGTTTCCGGGAGCTTTTCAAGCGCTTCGTACATCAGCGTGAAGGCGCCGGGGCCGTAGTAATCGTCGGCGTTCACCACGGCAAACTTGCCGGTGATCACGTCCTTTCCGCTGAGTACGGCGGGGACGGTGCCATAAGGCTTCGTGCGGCCTTCCGGAACGGTGAACCAGTCCGGCAGCGCGTCAAAGCTCTGGAAGGCGTAATCCACGTGCGCCTTTCCTTCGAGCCGCTCGCCGCACACGGCGCGGAAGTCCTCCAGCATCTGCGGCTGGAGAATGATGACGAACCGGTCAAACCCGGCGCGCTGCGCGTCGTGAATGGTGTACTCCATGAGGATCTCTCCGCCGGGGCCGACCTTTTCGATCTGCTTCGCCCCGCCGTAGCGCGAGGCGAGCCCCGCGGCCATGATAACGAGTGTTGCGGACATGAAAGTTCTCCTTTCGCTGCAAAAACGGATGAGGATATCAATAAGCGCTTATTTCAAGACTTGCGTCGTCCTGACCTTTTTCGATGGACCGGATCTCGGCGTAATACCCGTAATCGTCGTTCACGCGGACGTATACGCGCTCGCCGGCCTTGTGGCCGATCACCGCCGCACCGAGCGGGGACTCCTTGCTGATGAGCCCTTCGAGAGCGTTCTGCCGGAGCGTTGTCACGAACCGGACGGTCATCTCCTCGTCGTCATCCTCGAGATACAGCACGACGCGGTCAAAGAGACCAACTTCGTCGGCGCCGGACTTCGCGTCGATCACAACGGCGGAGGCGAGCATCTGCTTGAGATAGCGGATGCGGCTCATGTTCTTGCGCTGCTCGGCCTTGGCAGCCTTATACTCAAAATTTTCACTCAGATCGCCGAACGAGCGGGCGACCTTCACATCCTCGAGGATCTTCGGCATGAGCACTTCCTCGCGCTCGCGGAGCTCCTCGCGCATTTTCTGCATATCAACGGCAGTCAGTTCGTCATGCATGGTGTTTATTTGGCCTTCTTTCCGTTAAAGCACCGCCGGATGCTCTCCTTCGTGGGGAAGAGGAACGGCGTGGTGTCCTTGTAGGCGTTGTACCCGCGCATGAGCACCGGGAAAACATTGACGTCCTCATACATTGCCAGCAGCAGACCGCACAGGCTGAAAGTGGTGGCGCACCACGGATCAAAGTTCGCCGCCGGGATGAGCAGCAGACAGAAAAAGAGCATCGCCCAAACACTCGGATGGCGGCAGAGAGCGTAGGCTCCCGTCGTCACGAGATCCTTTTCCCACCAGCGTTTTTTGGGGTCCTTGCGCTTCCAGTTCGTGCGCCCGCCGGCGATGAGGGTGAGGTATATGAGCAGCGCGAAAAAGCCGAGCGCCAATATACCGGCGATGACGCGCACCGCCGTGGGAAGGGAATTGGCCTCTGAAAGGCCGGGCAGAACGGGGTTGAAAAACGCGAGACCGATCAGACCGGCGCCGACGGTGTGGAGCGACTGCATGCGGTCGTTGTTGTGTGAGGTGTTGTTGAGATCGTAGAGAATGATGCTGACATAGCCCAGCACGCCGCAGACGATGGGGCTCAAACCATCAAAGAGCATAGGGGGTCTCCTTTTCTATCAAGGCGGATTTATCCCTATTACTATACCATATTCTGCCGGAGAAAAGCAATACGGATCAGAGTATCTCGTCCGGCACGCTGCGGGCGAGAGCGCGGTTGGTGTAGCGCGGATCGTCTGTTACCTCGCGGTACACATGCAGCCAGTCCGGGAGCGGCAGCGGCTCGTCCTCGCTTTGCAGCTCGCATTCGCAGAAGGCGCGGTCGTTCCAGAAGGGGAAAACATCGATCTCCAGCGTGTGCCCTTCAAAGGGCACAAGATAGCGCGTCTTTTCGATCGTGCGCAAGGCCTCGTCGTGCTCGGAGAGGAGCGCTTCAAACTCCGCGGCAGTGATCTCGTGCTCGCGCTCAATGCGCGTTACGGCGGTGACGCGCGTCTTTTCGGTATAGTAATACCGCGTTTCATCGCCGCAGCAGGCGCGGCGGATGCGGCGGCCCGCGCCGGAGGTCCCGGCGCGGAGATAGACCTGCGCAATGGAGAGACGCTTCACGCTCTTTTCCCCGAGCAGCGCCGCGTCCGGCAGCGCGATGAGAAATTTCCGCTCGATCTCGAGCGGGAGGCCGGCTTCACTCATAAATAAATTCCTTTCCGAAACGAAAAGCCTCCCTCGTCAGAGGGAGGTAAATCATGCCACGGGCAAAAGAGGGGGGGGAGACGTCCTGCGCGGAGGTTTACGGTTTTTCGCTCTCTTTCCGTCAGCGGTTTTGCTCTGGGCGGAGCAGAGCCCCGCCCCTGCGGGCGCAATTCGGCCCTTTTACAGGGGCGGGACTCTGCCCCGCCCGACGGAGGTTTTTCCCCTCGTCAAAAGGAGCTTTTGTTTAGTATATCACAGCTTCTGCTGAAGATTCATCAGCATCTCGGAAAGCGCGCCGCAGGTCGCAGTCTCGTGTGCGCCGATGGTGCCGTCACCGTGCGCGGCGATCGTGCCGGACTGCACGGCCCAGAGCATCGCCTGCTGCGCCCACGGGCTGACGGAGCTGCCGTCGCTCCATGCGGCGAGATCGCCCGCAGCGGAGGTGTCCGCGCCGCGCAGTGCCGCGTAGCGGCAGAGGATCACGGCAGTCTGCTCGCGGGTGACCGGCTCGTCGGGGCGGAACGTGCCGTCACCGTAGCCGACGATCAGCCCACTCTGCGCTGCCCAGCGGATGGCCTGCGCCGCGTCGGTGTCGGCGGGGAGATCGGAGAAGTACACGTCACCCTCGGCGGCGGGGCGGGCAAAGAGCGTCCAGAGCGTCTGCGCAAGCAGCACACGGGTGGCGGGCGCTCCGCTCTCGGCATCGCGCAGCGGCGCCGGCGTGGCGCTGCCGGGCATGGCCTGGGAAACGGCGGGCGGTTCCGGCGTGGGGAGCGTGGCCTCCGGCGTCACGGAAACGGCGGTCTCGACGACGGCGGGCGTTTCAACAACGGCGGCGGTCTCCGCGGCCGGCGCCGTGGTCTCGGCGCAGGCGCGGAAGGGCGCGGCGGAAAGCGCGCTGCTCTCGCCGGTAAGATTCACCGGCACAAAGCTGCACACGGTGCTTCCCTCGCTCGAAGGGGTATAAGTGAATGTGATGGTGTAAGGGTTGTATTCATCGCCGGTCAGGTGCTCACTGCTGCCGTACCAGACGAAATCGGAAACGGGGAACTCCTCGCCCGTCAGCTCGGAGCGGACGGCAAGCCCGGCGTCCTCGCTGCGCATCCCTGCCGCGACGGAGAGCGCCTCGGCATACTGCACGCGAAATTCGTACGTTACGCCCTCGCGCAGCGCTTCGCCGTCCGGCACGCGGTGGAGCGTCCCGGCCTCAAAGCAGTCGCGCTTGTGGACGAGCGGGCCGGTCTGATACGTTGTATCGCCGCGGAGAAAGTCGCTCACGGCGAGCAGCGAATGGGAGAGAGACCCGGCGGAGAGAGCGGAAATATCGTTCGTCACGCCGATCAGGTTCGCGCTGCCCTGTCCGGCGAGAAGCGTGCTGTCAGCGAGCGTCGCAGCGCCGTTTCCGTCGGGCATGGCGGAAAGGTTTTCCCACGCGCCGATGGCGGCGGTGCCGTTTTCGGCGTGGGCGAGCGCCATGGCAAGTCCGTCGGCGGCAAGCGCGCGGGCGCTTTTGCCGTTGAAGCGGATGCGGTAGTACGGATTATCGTCCTTCACGGCATACCACACACCCTGATCCTGCCAGACGTAGTGGAGCACCGCCTCCACGCCGCCGGACGCGGCGGCATTGGTGTACCCGGCGAGATAGACCGAGATCGTCGTGGTCTGCCCCTGCGGCAGCGCCACGGCGTAGCTGCGGTAGGGGAGGATCTCCACGTCGTAGGAGGCAAGACGGTTGGCGTCGGTATACGGCTCCGCGCCCATCTGCGCGGAAATGTCCTTGCCGAAATAATTGCAGTTGAGCCCTTCGCCGGTGTAGTTCAGTCCGACGGTGAACGTGAACATCTCGGCCAGACGCTTCGCGGCGTTCGTCACGCCATCGCCGTCCGTCTCCGAGGCATTCTCGCCGAAGGAGTCCCGGTCTGCGGCGTAAAGCGCCAGAACGTCCCGGAAGGTGAGCGTTTCCACGGTAAGACCGTCCGTGCCGGCGGCAAGCGCGTTTCCGCTCAGCAGCGCAATAAGCAGCAGTGCGATGACTGCTGCGGAAAAGACACGATATACGGCGGATCGGCGTGAGGCTCTCATGGCAGACTCCCTCGGTTAAAGTCGGAATTGGTTGCGTGCTTTACATAACCTGTCTGTAAATTAACATAATGCCCGGAGGAAATCGTTAAGAAGAAGAAACAAATTCCGCCGCGTTCCGTTACCAAAATGACGCTTTTCCAGCTTTTTCCGAAGGAAATCAAGATATTGATGCGCAAATCCCGGGAGAACACCGCATATAGTGTTACAAAACGGCGCAGAGATTTAAGAAATATGTCAATCTCTGCGCCGTCGGCTTTATAAAATTATGTCGCCCGAATTACGGGAAATTATTCCTCACCGTCAAGATAGCGGCACGCCGCGAGCGCGGCGTTCGCCCCGTCCGAAACGGCGGTGGCGAGCTGTCGGACGCGCTTGCCGCGGCAGTCCCCGGCGACGAAAATGCCCCGGACGGGCGTTTCGCCGGTCTCCGGCACGGCGGCGTAGCCCTGCGCGGTGAGCGGCACGAGCGCGGCGAAGCGCTCAAGCTCCGGCTGCTGCCCGACGGAGACAAAAAGACAATCCACGCCAAGCTCGGTCTCTTCGCCGGTCGCGGTATTTTTCAGCCGCAGCGCGCGGAGAGAGTCGTCCTCCGTGAGAAATCCGGCGATCTCCATCGGCGTGAGGACTGTAACGTTTTTTCGCGCGAAGAGGCGCGCCTGCTTCTCGGCGTCGCCGCGGAAGGCGTCGCGCCGGTGGATGAGATACACGGTCTGGCATATATCGGAAAGAAGCAGCGCCTCCTGCAGCGCGCTGTCCCCGCCGCCGACAACGGCGGTGACACCGTTTTTATAAAATCCGCCGTCGCACACCGCGCAGTACGAAACGCCGTGGCCGAGAAGCTCCTCCTCATCCGGCAGACCGAGATGGCGGTGCTTTGCGCCCGTGGCGAGGATCACGGCGCGGCTTTCGTATACGCCGTCCTCCGTGCGCACGGTGAAATTCTCCCCGGCGCGCTCCACGGACAAAACCTCGCCGACGTCGGTCTCGGCGTCAAGCGCGAGCATCTGCTCGAGCATCCGCTCGGCGAGCTCCGCGCCGCCGACGGAGGCGACGCCGGGATAATTCTCCACGCGCGGCGCGTAGGCGATCTGGCCGCCGTAGCCCTCGCGTTCGAGCAGAAGGACACTTTTCCCGCTGCGGCGGGCGTAAATGGCGGCGGTCATTCCCGCCGGGCCGCCTCCGGCAATGATGATGTCGTACATGTTTCGCTCACTTTCCGAGGGGAAAACCCCTCAGTCGCGGCGCTTTGCGCCGCGCCAGCTCCCCTGTTAGGGGAGCCAAGTTAGAATTCCGATAACCTGCCTGCCTCCCCTAACAGGGGAGGTGGCTTTTGCCGCAGGCAAAAGACGGAGAGGTTTTCTTCCGCTTTATCGCAAACGAAGCCCGCCGGAGCGGGCTTCGTTTCTATTTTGTGCGGGAAAAAGCGGCTTATTCCGCCTTCTGCGCGGTCTCGGCGAGGAGCTTTTTGATCTCGGCCACGCCGTAGTATTTCTCAAAATGCACACCGTCGGAGAGCACGAGCGTCGGCGCGCCCTTGATGCCGTATTCGCGGCAGAGCTCGGGGTGTTCCTCGGCGGTCAGATTCTCGTAGGCAAATCCGGCCTTGTCGAGCATCTTCTCGGCCACGCGGCAGTTCGGGCAGGTCGTGCGGGTGAAGAGCTGCGCGGTATGCGCCGCGGAAACGGTGCCGACCTCTTCGGGCTGCATGCCGTGGGCGACGGTGCCGTCGCCGCAGCAGGCCTCGTGGCGGTGGATGCCGCCGGTGAAGTGGCTGTGGCCGATGTTGTACTCCTTGCGGTCCTTGAACTCCTGCACCTTGCCGTCGTTCCAGTTCTGCACGGGACGGTAGTAGCCGGTGATGCGGCTCCAGACCTCGGTGTCCTTGCCGCACTTGGGGCAGGTGAAGTGCTCGCCGGTAATGTAGCCGTGGTCGTGGCAGACGGAGTACGTCGGGCTCATCGTGTAGTACGGCAGCTTGTAGTTCTCGGCGATCTTGCGCACGAGATCGGCGGCGGCGCGCCAGTCGGGCAGCTTTTCGCCGAGGAAGGCGTGGAACACCGTGCCGGAGGTGTACAGCGTCTGGAGATCGTCCTGAATATCCAGCGCGGAGAAAATATCCTCCGTGTAGCCCACGGGCAGGTGGGAGCTGTTGGTGTAGTAGGGGGTGCCGTTCATGTTGGCGGTGATGATCTCGGGGTAGCGGTTGCGGTCGTGCTTGGCGAGACGGTAGGACGTGCTCTCCGCCGGGGTCGCTTCCAGGTTGTAGAGATCGCCGTACTTTTCCTGATAATCGCTCAGGCGCTCGCGCATGTGGTTGAGAACGGCCTTGGTGAACTCCTGCGCTTCGGGATCGGTGAGGTCCTTGTGCAGCCAGCGGGCGTTGAGGCACGCCTCGTTCATGCCGACGAGACCGATCGTGGAGAAGTGGTTCTCAAAGGTGCCGAGATAGTACTTCGTGTAGGGATAGAGCCCGGCGTCGAGGAGCTTGGTGATAACGGTGCGCTTGGTCTTGAGCGAGCGGGCCGCGATGTCCATCATGCGGTCGAGCCGCTGGTAGAACTCGTCCTCGGTTTTGGAGAGATAGGCGATGCGCGGCATGTTGATCGTCACGACGCCGACCGAGCCGGTGCTCTCGCCGGAGCCGAAGAAGCCGCCGGATTTCTTGCGCAGCTCGCGCAGGTCCAGCCTCAGACGGCAGCACATCGAGCGCACGTCGCTCGGCTCCATGTCGGAGTTGATGTAGTTGGAGAAGTACGGCGTGCCGTACTTGGCGGTCATCTCGAAGAGAAGACGGTTGTTCTCGGTCTCGCTCCAGTCAAAATCCTTGGTGATGGAGTAGGTCGGGATCGGGTACTGGAAGCCGCGGCCGTTGGCGTCGCCCTCGGTCATGATCTCGATGAACGCCTTGTTCACCATGTCCATTTCCTTCTGGCAGTCGCCGTAGGTGAAGTCCTGCTCCTTGCCGCCGACGATCGCGGGCAGATCGCGCAGGTCGGCCGGAACGGTCCAGTCGAGCGTGATGTTGGAGAACGGCGCCTGCGTGCCCCAGCGGGACGGCGTGTTCACGCCGAAGATGAACGACTGGATGCACTGCTTGACTTCCTTCTGGGAGAGCTTGTCCACGCGCACGAACGGCGCGAGATAGGTGTCGAACGAGGAGAACGCCTGCGCGCCCGCCCATTCGTTCTGCATGATGCCGAGGAAGTTGACCATCTGGTTGCACAGCGTGCTCAGATGGCTCGCCGGGGTGGAGTTGATCTTGCCCGGAATGCCGAGACCCTGCTGGATGAGCTGCTTCAGGCTCCAGCCGGCGCAGTAGCCGGTGAGCATGCTCAGATCGTGCAGATGCAGATCGCCGTTGCGGTGGGCGTTGGCGATCTCTTCGTCGTACACCTCGCTCAGCCAGTAGTTGGCGGTGATCGCGCCGGAGTTCGAGAGGATGAGACCGCCGACGGAGTAGGTGACGGTGGAGTTTTCCTTCACGCGCCAGTCGTTGATCTTGAGATAGTTATCAACGGTCTTCTTATAGTCGAGCACTGTGTCGCTCACGGCGCGGAGATTCTCGTGCTGCTTGCGGTAGAGGATGTACGCCTTGGCAACGTTCTCGTAGCCGCCGCGGGAGAGGACACTCTCAACGCTGTCCTGGATATCCTCGATGTGGATGAGCTCGTCGGTGATCTTCGGCTGGAAATCCGCCGTGACCATAACGGCCAGAAAATCGATGACGCTCTGGTTATAATTGGTTTCGGTGGCGTCGAACGCCTTTTTCATCGCGTTGGCGATCTTGCTGATCTCAAAGTCAACGATCCTGCCGTCGCGCTTCACAACCCGGTACATAGTCTTCCTCCATATATTTCTTTAATTTTAATCAAAGTAACGCGCGCCGCATGTCCTGTCCGCCGCGCTCCATTATCATATCATCGAGTCTTGACGGTGTCAATATATAGTGTCTGATTTTCATTATTTGTTTCTTTTGCCACTAAATATAGTGCCGCCGCCCCAAAAACGGCGGGGCGGCGGCATATATTGCGGAGACGGGGATCAGTCCATGCCGCGGATCGCGGCGTTCGGTATGGCGGGCAGCAATATCGCCCGGAACGACTCCATCTCCTCGCGCGTGAAGGCGGCGCAGCCGCCGGAGATCACGTCGCCGGAATCCTTGAATGCCTGAAGGAAATACTTCTCGTTCCCCGGCAGCCACGCGGCGATATCGGCAAAATCCTCCGCCGAGTGCAGGCCGCGCACGACCGTCGTGCGGAATTCAAAATCGGTATCGCCGTCCATGAGCATCCGGGCGCACTCCTCCACGGCGGCCAGGCCGGGACGCAGCGTGCCGGTGACGGCGGAATAGTTCTCCCGTCCGGCTTTGATGTCCATGGCGACATAGTCGGCGAGCTTTTCGCTCAAAATGGCGCGGAGCATGGCGGGGTTCGTGCCGTTCGTATCGAGCTTCACGGCAAAATCGAGAGCTTTGATCTTCCGCAGAAACTCCGGCAGATCGCGCTGCAGCGTCGGCTCGCCGCCGGTGACGGCAACGCCGTCGAGCAGCCCCTTCCGGTGGGCGAGGAACGAAAAGATCTCCTCCTCCGGGATCACCGGCTGGCTCTCGGGCTCGAGCACGAGCGAGGCGTTGTGGCAGAAGGGGCAGCGCCACGGGCAGTGCGCGGTGAACACCGTGCAGGCGGTATGACCCGGATAGTCGAGCAGCGTTAATTTCTGCAAACCGTGAATGACCATATCTTGCCCTCCTTTTGCCGAACGATACAATATCATGTATGAGCCCGGATTGCAATTGGCAAATACGGCGAAAAAACGCGCCGCGCCGCGCTTGACAGAAAGCGCGCGCCTTTTTATACTCAAAGAGAACAAAATGGGCAAAATGGAGAAGAATTATGAGTGCGTTTTTTCTGACCGGCGCGGTGCAGACCGGCAAAAGCACGGCCATCCGCCGCTTTTTCTGTGCAAATTCTGCGCTCCGGCGGGGCGGTTTTCTCACCGTGAGCATCCCGACGGGGACCGGATTTGACGTTTTCATCGTCCCGCCCGTGTGGACGGAGCGCGATCTCACGCCGGACGCCCTCGTCGGGCGGCGCGGCGGCGCTTACGAAAAGCACCCGGAGCATTTTGACGGCCGCGGCTGCGCGCTGCTTGCGGAGTGGGAATGCGACGTTATCCTCATGGACGAGCTCGGGCGCATGGAGCTGGACGCGCACGCATTCCGCGCCGCGGTGCTCGCGGCGATACATTCCGGCACACCGGTGCTCGGCGTCATCAAGCCGGAGCATAATGCGTTTCTGGACGAGGTGCGTGCACAGGACGGCGTGGAGCTTTTCCCGCTGACGATAGAAAACCGCGAGGAAGCCCCTGCGGCGATCGCGGCGTGGTATGCGCGTGCTTCGCGCGAAAAGCGGGTATAATGCGGCAGGGGGGATGAGCTTGGAGAAAAAGTATACACTGTGGGACGGCCTCTGCCGGATCGTGCAGAGCGTCTTTCTTGCCGCGGAGATCACGGTTCTCGCCGACCTGCTGTTCGCCGCGGGGGAGAATCCTCTGCCGCGCGCGGCGTTCTGGGGGCTGTTTCTTGCCGCGGCGGCGGCGCTCTCGCTCTGGCGGGGGTTTACGCGAAAGGGGCGGCGCATCGCATTCCTTTCCATAGCGGGCGCGGCCGTCCTCTCGGCGCTCGCGCTCTTCGCCGCGTGGAGCGCCGCGGCGCCGAAAACGGCGTACGAAGCGCCGGAGACGGAGCCGAAAGCGATCTTTTCCGAAAAGCGCGTGCTCGCCGTCGTGCCGCACGAGGACGACGATCTCAATCTCCTGAGCGGAGTGACGGGGCAGTTCACCGACGCCGGAAGCGAGGTGTACGTTGTGTTCGTCTCGACCGGCGACGCCGCCGGGCTGGGGGAGAAGCGCGTATACGAGGCGATCAACGCGCTCTCGCTCGACGGCGTACCGGAGGAGAATATCGTCTTCCTCGGCTACGGCGACAGCATCCCGGACGACGGGATACACATTTATAATGCAGCGCCAAACGCCGTGACGCCGTCGCTGAGCGGGCGGACGGAGACGCACGCCGCGCCGAACCATGAAGCGTACCGCGAGGGGACGCCGTATACGCGCGAAAACCTGCTCGGCGATCTGCGCAGCGTGATCGAGGAGATCCGCGCCGACGTGATCTTCTGCGTGGATTATGATGAGAACATCGACCACCGCGCGGTGACGATGTTTTTCGATGAAGCGCTCGGCGAAATACTGACCGCTGCGCCGGACTACGACCCGCTCGTGCTCAAGGGCTTTACCTACTCCACGGCGTTCCACGCCCCGGCGGACTTTTACGATTCCGTGAATCTGCTCTCCACGGTAAACCCTGACGGGGAGCGCATGGAAAACGGTGTGTTCCGTTGGGACGCGCGCGTGCGCCTGCCGATGGACGGCCGCGCTCTTTCGCGCTCGATCACGGAATGCCGGAGCTTTGCCGTTTCAAGAGAATACGAAAGCCAGATGCTCTGGCGCATTGCGCCGCGCATCATCAACGGCGATAAGGTGTTCTGGCAGCGATGCACCGGCTCGCTCCTGTACGGCGCGGCGGTGTGCGTATCGTCCGGCAGCGGCGCGGAGCTTACAGACTTCCGGCTGCTCCACTCGGAGGACCTTGCCGGAAGGGAGCTGCCGTACAGCGCCGTGTGGACGCCGGAGAGCGGCGACACCGCGCGCGAGGCGGAATTTTCGTTTCCCGCCGCGGACGTGACGGAGGTGCGGCTCTACGATAACCCCTCGCCGGAGGATAACGTCCTCGCCGCGGAGATCGTGTTCCCGAGCGGGAACCGGTACGCCGTCGGCGCGCTCGACCCCGCCGGTACGTTGGTGCCGGTGGACGAGCCGGACTGCGAGGGCTTCACCGTCCGGCTGCTGGAAACGGAGGGCGAGCACGCGGGACTTACCGAAGCGGAGGCGTATTCCGGCGCGCACGATGAAATGCCGCCGCTTATAAAGCTCGCAGACGGGGACGGAAATTTCATCTACGACTACCGGCTCTCCCGCGGGGAGACGGAGGCGGTATTCTCACTCTACGCCCTGAGCGCGAGCGATGATTTGACCGGCTATACCGTGACCTGCGAGGGCGAGGGCTGTGCCGCGGCGGTCCGGGACGGCGCGCTTTCCGTGACCTGCCCGCGCGGAAAGAGCTGCACCGTCACGGTGACGGATGAAACGGGTACGCTTTCGGACAGCGTATACGTTGCGCACGAGACCGCCACCATTCGCTTTGTCAGCGCGATAGAGAGCTATTGCGCGAACGGCATCCCGAAAACGAACCTCTATTCTCTCGCCGTGCATTGCTACAAACACTTCATCCTCGGCTGGGAATAAAAAACCTCCCGGCGGACACGTTGTCCGCCGGGAGCTTCTGCATTATAGAGCGGGGTTTGTTTGATTCAGTAGAACGTCGCAACTTCCTGCTCCGGCACGTCGCACGGCTCGATGGACACCATGTGCAGCACCGGGCCGGGGCCTTCGTACACGTCCGGCAGAGTGCGGATGTCGATGCGGGCGGTGAGCTTGTACCAGGCAAGGTTTTTGATCTCTTCCGTATCCGCGGCTTCCGCGGCGAGCGGGATGAAGCGGATATCGTTCGCGCAGCAGGTCATCACGTCGCGCCCGAAGTAGAAGTATCCCTTCTTCAGACTGCGCGATTTCGTGATCGCCTTGCCCTTGAGAGAGACGGTCTTGTTCCGGTATTTCTCCGGCTGGTCCAGGATATCCTGCAGAAAGATCGCATAGTCCGCGTCGCCGATCTCGCAGACGGGGGCGTTGAGATCGTAGGGGAGGGGGAGTTCGATGTCGTCGTAGCTGATCTTGCCGTCCGGCGTTTCAAAGGCAATATCGCACCGGCGGTTGATGGCGCGGATGATCTTGTGCGCCTGCATTTTGAGATCCTCGTCGCCCTCGGGGAAGCGGTTGAGCACCGCCAGCTCGCAGCTCTGGAGCTTGTCCACCATGAGCTGGCGCATGTTGTTATTGTAGTTGAGGAACGTGCGCGCGTCGATGAACAGAAATTCCTGCGCCACGATCCACTCCTTCGGCATGTTCGTATAGAGCGTGTCGAGCGTCCACATGCCGTTGTACTCCACCATGACGTAGGAGCAGCGGTGCTTTTTCAAAAGCGCCGCGAGATTTTCGGTCGTAAGATCGCTCTCGCTCTCGATCGTTTCGGTGAACACGGTCGGCGCGGCGAACGTTGAGGGATCGTATTCCTCCACGCCCTCCTCGCACACGAGGAGGAGGATGCGGTCGCCGTTATTAAAGCTCGCGTCCTCGAGTGTCTGCTGGGCGAACTTCGTCTTGCCGGACTCCAGAAAGCCGGTGAAGAGATATACGGGGACTTGTTTTGCCATGGCTTATTCTCCCTTTCAGCGGAAGAGCTCGGCGACGGCGTCCTCGTGCAGCTCGTGACCGATGACGCACAGCCGCCCCGTCACACCGGCGCTGCCGCGGCGGATGTTGATCTCGCCCGGCGTGTAGTCAAAGTGGATCCACTCGCCCTCGCTCGCGGCGACGATGCCCTTCGCGCGCAGCACGGCGCCGTATTTGGCCTCGTCCTCGAGCGCGGCGAGCGCAGCGCGCAGACCGTCCTCGGTGAACTTCTTCGCCGTTTCCATGCCCCAGGACGTGAACACCTCGTCCGCGTCGTGGCCGTGGTGATGGTGATGATGGCCGCAGCCGCACTCGTGATCGTGGTCGTCGTGATCGTGATGGTGGTGCTCATGGTCGTGGCCGCAGCCGCACTCGTGATCGTGGTCGTGCTCATCGTGGTCGTGGTGATGATGCTCGTGCTCATGCCCGTCGTCATCCTCGTCATCGTCGTGATGGCAGCCGCAGGAGCAGTTGCCGTTTTCATCGAAATGATGATGGTGCTCGTGCTCTTCGTGCTCATGGTCGTGATGATGGTGATGCTCGTGCTCATCCTCGTCCTCTTCGTGCTCGCGCTCAATGCTTTCAAGCGCGGCGGTGAGCGTGTCGCGCTTTTCCATCGCGTCGAGGATCTGCGCGCCGGAGAGCTCGTCCCACGGCGTCGTGATGATGACGGCGCCGGGAGTCTTCTCGCGCAGCAGCGCGACGCACTCGGCGAGCTTTTCCTCCTTGATGCCCGCGGTGCGGGAGAGGATGATGCACCCGGCGGATTCGACCTGGTTGTTGAAAAATTCGCCGAAGTTGCGCATATACATTTTGCATTTGCCTGCGTCTACGACGGTGCAGAGCGCGTTGATCGTAAGCTCGCCGTCCGACGCCTGCTCCACGGCGGTCACGATGTCGGAGAGCTTGCCGACGCCCGAGGGCTCGATGAGGATGCGGTCGGGGGCGTAGCGCTCGCAGACCTCGTGCAGAGCGGCACGGAAATCACCCGTAAGGCTGCAGCAGATGCAGCCGGAGTTCATCTCCGTCACCTCAATGCCGGCGTCCTTCATGAAGCCGCCGTCCACGCCGATCTCGCCGAACTCGTTCTCGATAAGGACGAGCTTTTCGCCCGCGTAGGCTTCCGCGATCAGCTTTTTGATGAGCGTGGTCTTGCCCGCGCCGAGGAAACCGGAAAATACATCAACTTTTGTCATACATATAACCTCTTTCTGCTGGAAGCAGCCTGTTTTTCTAATAGAATATTATAACACGTTCGTCAAGGGGGTATCCAACGCTTGTACATAGTATACATCCCCGTTGGGAGTACTTTGTATACATAACACAACTTTTCAATATAATGTTGACAAATGTTAAACTTTGCGGTATTTTCGAGGAGAAGTTAAGTTGTTTTCTCCGGTGATGTCGAAAAAAGGAATGTCGTACGCATGACAACTTAACAAAAAATAACAAAATAGGAGGGACACATGAAAAAGCTCGCTGCTATTGTTCTCGCGCTTATGATGGCGTTCTCGCTCGCCGCCTGCGGTCAGCAGAATACGGAAACTCCCGCACCCGACCCGGCCGGACCCACCGGCACGACTAACGAACCGGCTCCCGCGGCCGAGCCCTATGAGATCGCCGTTGTGGTTAAGGTCGTCGGCATCGACTATTTCAGCGTATTTGAGGAAGGCGTCAAAAAGTTCGCGGCGGATCACGGTGTCAACGCGTATGTTGTCGGTCCCTCTTCGGCGGACGCAGCCGAGCAGGTCAACATCATCGAGGATCTAATCCACTCCGGTGTTGATGCGATCTGTGTTGTTCCCAACGACGCCACGGTTCTGGAAAATGTCCTCCAATCGGCAAAAGACAAGGGCATCGTTGTTGTTACCACCGAGTCTCCGGGACAGGTGGGCGCGGATTTTGACGTTGAGATGATCATCAACAACGCCTTCGCCGAACTGATCGCGGAAGATGCCGCGCAGAGCTGCGGCGGAAAGGGACAGTATGCGCTATATGTCGGTGGCCTGACTGTCCCGCTGCACAATGCCTGGGCGGATCGCGTCGAATCCTATCTCGCGGAGAAGTACCCGGAAATGACTCTCTGCACAGACCGTATCGCCTGTGGTGAGGACGCGGCGCTTGCCCGCGAAACGACGCTCGATCTTCTCAAAACATACACCGATCTGAACTGCTTTATCTGCTTTGGCAGCCAGGGGCCCATCGGCGCGGCGGAGGCTCTTACCGAGCAGGATCTGATTGGAAAAGTTGTGGTCGTCGGCAACATCATCCCAAGCGAAGGAGCATCCTATCTGGAAGCCGGAGCAATCACCACAGGCTATCTCTGGAACCCGGCGGATTCCGGCTATGCCTGCTGCTATATCGCGCAGGTACTGCTGAACGGCGAGACCGTTGATGCCGGCTTCCGCATCCCTGGCATGGGCGAAGGCGAGCTGGACGGCACTACGCTCTGGATCGACCAGCCCATTGCCATCAAGGCGGATAACTGGGAATCGTTTGGTTTCTGATCCAAAGCCTCTTATCGTACAAAGTGCAGGAGGGGAAGCATACCGATGCTTCCCTTTCCTTATAAAAAAATAGAAGACGCTGAGCGCTATTTCTTTTTTGGACTGCGAGGAACGATCATGGCAGAGAAAATTGTGGTCTTAAACCACGTAAACAAGCATTATGGCGGCGTTCATGCCTTGAAGGACGTCAACTTTGATCTGATACGCGGAGAAGTTCACTGCCTTATCGGACAGAATGGCTGCGGCAAATCCACCATGATAAAAACAATCTCCGGCATTGTTGCGCCCGATGCCGGCAGCGAGTTGATCCTCCAGGGGAAAAAGGTCACCGGAGCCTCTCCCAAAACGGCGATGGACTGCGGCATTCGGGTGATCTACCAGGATCTGAGCCTTTTCCCCAATCTGACGGTCGCAGAAAACATCGCCTTTGACCGGCATACAGACAAAACCATCCGCGGTGTGAGCTGGAAGGAACTTAACGCCAGAGCCCGGCAGATTCTGGACACGATGAAGATCAGCCTTCGGTGCGACGCGCTCGTGGAAGAATTGAGCATTGCCGACCGGCAGCTTGTTGCCATCGCGAGAGCCCTCGCGACGAACGCTCAGCTCATCATCATGGACGAGCCGACTTCCTCTCTGACACGCAGGGAGGTCAATGTTATGTTCTCCATTATTCGTGAGCTGCGGGAAAAGGGAATCACGATCCTGTTCGTCAGCCACAAGCTCGATGAGATCGTGGAGATCGCTGACCGCATCACGGTCATGCGGGACGGCTGCATTATTTCTACCTTTGACAACGATGGCAGCGTAAGTGAAGCGGAGCTGGCAAAGCAGCTCAGCGGACAGTCGATTGAATATAAGCAGAACTTTCTCCCGGCACGCGGCGAGGTCGTTCTGGACGTGCAGGATCTTTCCTGCGGAAAGCAGTATCAGCATGTGTCTTTCCAACTGAGAAAGGGAGAAATCCTCGGCATTATCGGGCTTTTGGGCTCGGGGCGAACGGAACTTGCAACATCGCTTTTCGGCATGAACCGGCCGGACAGCGGAAAGATCCTTCTCCATGGCGCAGAGCTGCAGCTTCACAGCAACGGCGAGGCGATCCGCAATAAGATCGCCTATGTTCCGGAGGACCGACTGCTGCAGGGGCTGGTGCTTGACCAGAGCGTGCAGGCCAACACCACTATATCGATCCTTCAAAAGCTGAAGACCCGGTTGGGGCTTCTGGATAAGCGCAGATCGCGTGAGATCACTGAGCGGTGGATCGACGAGCTGAAAATCAAAAGCGCCTGTCCGGATATCAACGCCTCGGCAATGTCTGGCGGCAACCAGCAAAAGATCGTCATTTCCAAATGGCTCAGCACAAAACCAAATGTTCTTATTCTGGATCAGCCGACCAACGGCATCGACATCGCGGCCAAGAGCGCCATTTATGATCTTATACGTACGCTGGCGGAGCAGGGAATGAGCATTCTTCTTATTTCCGATGAGGTGCCGGAGATCTACTACAACTGCCCCAGAGCCCTGATTATGCATCACGGCAGGATCGTGAAGGAACTGGACTGCACGTCAGTCAGCGAGGCGGAATTTGGCCGGGAGGTGCTCGACGTTGAATAAGAGGCTGACAAAAAGCTATGAGTTTATGCTCTTTTGCGTGATCGTGATTCTCACTGTGGTGCTCGCTCTGGCAACAGGAGGAAAATCGATCGCGCCGACAAACCTTCTCGACCTTGTTACGAGCTACAGCGCCTATGGGGTGATCGCCATCGGCTGCCTTTTTGTGATCATTTCCGGCGGCATCGATATTTCGTTCATGGCAGTAGGCGCTGTGGCGCAGTATCTGGCGGCGCTGTACATGCTCAACATTGGCGGGAACATTTTTACTGTTTTGTTGATCTCCGTCATTACGGGCGTGCTGCTTGGCCTTGTCAATGCGGTCCTTGTCAATCGACTGCGCGCGCCGACGCTGATCATCACTATCGCCACGATGAACATCATCTACGGCATCACAATGCGCATTACGAGCGGTGTACGCCTTCACGGCTTTCCAAAGTGGTTTGCCGATAAGTCCTCGCCCCGGCTTTCCCTTTTCACGGTCGGTGTGCTGGCGGCCATGCTGGTTTTGGCGGCGGTCATTCTCAAAAAGACGAAGATCGGCCGCAAGATCTACGCGGTAGGCGGCAATACCGAAGCGGCCAAGCGCTGCGGCATCAACGTTCTCGCGGTGCAGCTTTTTGTTTACGGCTTCGCGGGTGCTATGGCGGGCATCGGCGCGCTGATCAAATGCTATCTTTCGCAGCAGGCGTCCATCGGTGCTCTTTACGGAAACGAAATGGATGTGCTGGCGATGGTCGTTCTCGGCGGTGTTGCGCTCGAAGGCGGTAAGGGCTCGGTACTGGGAACATTCTTCGGCATTCTTCTCGTGGCGATATTGAGCAACGGCATGATTCTCATGGGCGTTTCAAGTTATTGGAAAGATCTCGTCATAGGCGCGGTCATCATGGTAAGCTTCTGCATCACCGGCTGGCGCGTCCTTTCCCGGCGGGCTAGGGAGCAGAGAGGAGAACCGGTCGAATGAAGAGACAACGTTTGAAAACGCAATTCCAGAAAAATTTCAATAATTGGCTGCTGCTTGCGCTTACGTTGGTGAGCATCCTGCTCTTCACGGCGCTGAAGCCTTCGTTTTTCTCCGTCAACTCATTTTCTTCCGTGGCAAAGCAGGCGCCGGAGATCGGGCTGTTTACGCTGGCCATGATGCTCCCGATGCTGGTAGGCGGCATTGACCTTTCCATTATCGCTTCTGCCAACCTCTCGGCGATCCTCATGACGCTGTACATGAAAAACGCGCTCGAAGCAGGGGCGAGCACCGGCCATTCAATCGCCGTTGCCGTCGGGATCTGTATGGCGGTCTGCATTGTTGTGGGATTTATCAACGGCGTTGTCATCGCCTGTTTCAAAATACCCGCCATGCTCGTAACGCTCGGCATGCAGATGATGCTTACCGGACTCAGTCTCGGCATCACGAAAGGCGGCACTCTTTCGGGCTACCCGAAGGCCTTTTCCGCCATCGGCAACGGCACGCTCCTCGGCATTCCGATGCAGTTTTATATTTTTTTCGCCGGGGTTTTCGTTCTGATCATTGTGATGCAGAAAACCTCTTTCGGCGTCAAACTGACGATGTACGGATCAAACAAGGTATCCGCCGTCTTTTCCGGGATCCGTGAAAAGACGCTGCTGATCAAAACGCATATGCTCTCCGGTGCTTATGTCGGGCTTGCCGCGATCATAATGACGAGTCGGCTCAACTCCGCTTCGGCGGGCACGGCGGCATCGTATCTGATGCGTGCCATCCTCATAGCCGTGCTCGGAGGTGTGGACCCCAACGGCGGTTCGGGCAAAGTGTCCGGCGTGCTGCTGAGCGTGGTGCTCTTCCAGACGATTGCTACGGGACTGAACATCATGAAGGTCAATTCCTATGTCGTCATTGCGCTATACGGCGTGCTGCTGCTGTTCGCGGTCGTGGGGCGCAGGCGCAAGGCAGAGTAATGGGGGAAAACCATATGGACGAAACACTGAATCTTCTGGCATTTGATGTCGGCAACAGCACGGTGCGTGTGCTGCTGTGCCGGTATGACGGCCACTCGGTGAAAAGCGAAACGATCCTCTCGGAACCAAACGAGACCGTCAAGGTAGGAGAGTATTTCTACTGGGATATGCTGCGGATCTTTTCCGTGCTCAAGCGCGGTCTGCGCGAGGCGAGCCGGAAAGCGCGCATAGACAGCATCGGCGTTTGTACCTGGGGCATCGACTTCATGCTGCTGGATGACCGGGGAAATATACTCTCCAACGCTCTCTGCTACCGCAACGCGCTCGGCGCTGAACAGCTTGCCAAACTCGACGATGCCCAGCGCCGGGAGATGTTTTACCGCACCGGCATTTTGTGCGATAAGATCAACACCGTGTATATGCTGCGCGGCATGCAGGAGCATATGCCGTCCATTCTCGCAGCGGCGAAAAAGATCCTGCTGGTTCCGGATGTGTTTGTTTACATGTTTACCGGGTGCCTGTGCAACGAGCCGTGCGAGCTTTCTACTACACAGATGCTCAATGTTCAGACTATGCGCCTCTCCGAAGAGCAGTGCGCATACTGCGGCGTGACGAGCGATATTTTCTCGGAGATCGGCACACACGGCAAAGCCGTGGGGAATGTGAAGCGGGAGATCCTCGAAGAGCTGGGGATCGGGTATGACATTCCGTTTGTGTGCGTCCCGTCCCACGATACGGCGTGCGCGGTGATGGCGATCCCGTCACTGGAGGAGGAATACCTGTTCGTTTCCGCGGGGACCTGGGCGCTTATCGGCGCGCAGTGTCCCCAGGCGATCGTAAATGACGAGGTACTTCATGCCGAGCTTACCAACGAATATGGTGCCTTTGGCCGCACGACCCTTCTGCGGAACTCTATCGGAATGTTTATCACGCAGAAGCTCAAGGCAGAGTACGAGCTCGAAACGAACTGGAAGATCAGCTGGGACGATTTCACGGCTCTGGCGCAGCCTTATATGGCGTCTGCTCCCACGTTCGATGTAAACGATCCGCGCTTCTTCAATCCACCGTTCATGGCGAGGGAAATCCAGAACACGGTCCGCCCCGGTGCGGCGGACGGCCTCTGCTGGGGCGAGATCCTGGCGTCGGCCTACCTCTCGCTCGGCGACAGCTATGCGAAAAACCTTGCGCAGCTCCGGCGGTGTACCGGGCGGTCGTACGACCGGGTGTACATTGTCGGCGGCGGAGCCCGCAACACGCTCATCAACCAGCGTTGCGCCGACCGGCTCGGCATGGAGGTCGTAACGTGCGACATGGAGTGCTCGTCTGTCGGCAATGCCGTTTCTCAGCTGGCATATTTTCATCCCGAATACTCATATGAGCAGCTCCGAGAGATCATAGTGCGCTCTCTGGAGGTCAGGATCCTCCGCCCGAGCAGTCAATAAAAACGAATAGGAGAAAAGAGCTATGGATTACAAGCAGTTTATCGTTGAAAGCGGTCTTCGCATGCTCAAGAGCGGGCTGACTGTGGAGACCTGGGGCAATATTTCTGTGCGCGATACGGAAACGGGACTGATATATCTCACGCCGTCCGGCATGGCGTACGACAGCATCCGCCCGGAGGATGTCGTCGTCGTAAACGACAAATGCGAGATCGTGGATGGCTTCCGCAAGCCGACGATCGAGGCGGGCATGCACGTTCACATTCTCAACAGCCGCCCGGAGATAAATGCCGTTGTTCACACCCACCCGATCTATTCTCAGGTGTTCGCCGCAATGCACAAGGATATCCCACAGATCATCGACGAGGCCGCACAGCTTCTCGGCGGCCCGTGCCGCTGTGCGGAGTACGCGCTTCCCGGCTCACCGGAGCTGGCGGAAAATGTGGTTCGCGCGCTTGGCGACAAGAACATGAGCTGTCTGATGGCAAATCACGGCGCCGTCTGTCTGGGAAACGACTTGGATACGGCATTCCACGTCTGCACCGTGCTCGAAATGACGGCACAGATCTATCAGATGGTGCTGGCGATCGGCCAGCCGGTGCCTCTCCTCCAGGAGGATATTGACTTCATGCGCGATTTTGTTCTGTACCGCTACGGTCAGAGGTGATCGTTTCCGACCGTGCGCTGCGCCGTTCCGGCGCACCGCACGGCCGGGAGCTTTTTCATGCTTGACAAATCACAAAAATCGAATACCATTTATATGTATTGGCAATTCGAAAAGGAGATGCACTCCGAAAGGGGGCGTGAGCAATGAAAGAGATCGACCGGCTTCCGTATGCGCGTAAGCAGCGGATATTGGAACAGCTGAAAACAAACGACTTTGTCAAAACCGAGCAGCTTGCCCGGGATTTAAATGTATCCTACATGACCATATACCGCGATATCATGGAGTTGGAGCAGAACGGCGAGGTGGTGCGTGTCCACGGGGGGGCGAAATCGCTTCTGCAGGAGACGGAGCATTCCGATGCCGAAAAGTCCGTCGGGCCGCTTTCGGCTGTGCTTCAGGCGTATGGCGATCTGACGATCGAGGAACGCTTCCGCAAGGAGGTCAAATACAAGCAAGCGATCGCCAAGGCTGCGGCCGAATTTGTAAACGACGGCGACATTATCGCCCTTGACCCGAGCACGACGCTTCTTCATATGTGCCCGCATCTCATGGAGAAGGAGATCATCGTTGTCACGACCAGCTTGAGCGTTGCGCTGCAGTTTTCCGCCTCAAAGAGCGTCACGGTCATTATGTGTGGTGGTATGGTCCGACGCAAGTCGCTGAACATCGTTGGCCCTTATCTGAGCAGCACGCTCCGCCATGTCAACATCGACAAATGCTTCGTTTCATCGCGGGCGTTCAATCTGAAAAGTGGCCTTACGGACATGACGATCGAGGAGAGCGACGCCAAGCGTCAGCTTATCGACAGCTCTCGGGAACTGTATGTTCTGGTGGATAATACGAAGCTGAATAAGGAAGCCTCTTTTTCCGTATGCGGCGTTGACGAGATCAAAACCGTTATTACCGACAGCCGTGCGCAAAAAACGCCGGATAACGCGCAGATGCTGGAGGCCTGCCGGGAGGCGGGGTGCCGCGTGATCTGCGCGGAAGCGGCGGATAACTGAAAACGGACAGACTATACGCCAATTATACGGCGAATTGCCCTCCCGAAGCCGGGTGCAATTCGCCGTTGTATTTTATTTTGTATTGTGGTAAAATAATACAATACAAAATGGTGCTTTCTACGGATTTTCGTGCCGGCACGCGGCTGGGCCGGTACGAACGACCTCTTCCGGCAGGAAACAGCAGGAAAAATGTATGAGGTAAAAAATTGGAACAGAAAAAGAAGTCCGCTCGCACGATGCGCGTGCTCGGCACGCTGCTTGAGGGCAGCGGAAAATACTTCGCCGTGTGCATCCTTCTGGGACTGCTGCTCACGGTGGTTGAAATGATCGCGCCGCAGGTCATCCGCGTAACGGTGGACTCGGTGATCGACTCGCAGCCGATGGATCTGCCCGCGTGGGCGCTCCGGTGGGTGGAGTCGCTCGGCGGCGTGGCGTTTCTGCGCGCGAACATGTGGTTCATCGCGCTCATTCTCGCGCTTGCGGGTCTCGTCGCGGCGCTGCTGCGCTATGGCGCGAACATGTTCAACGCCAAAGCGGGCGAAACGCTCGTCAAGACCGCGCGTGACCGGCTCTTCCACCACATTGAATACCTGCCGTGGAAGTGGCACGCCGAGCATCCGACCGGCGATATCATCCAGCGCTGCACGAGCGACGTCGAGCGCATTAAAAACTTTTTCCAGGAGCAGTTCATCTCCGTTTTCCAGATCATCGTGCGCATTATCCTTGCACTGACGCTTATGACGCTGATGAACGCGAAGCTCTCCATCGTCGCGTGGGTCATCGCGCCGATCATCGTGCTCTACTCCGTGCTCTTCCATAACAAGATCCGCGCGCGCTTCACCGAGTGCGACGAGAACGAGGGCGTTCTCTCCACGATCGCGCAGGAAAACCTCACGGGCGTGCGCGTCGTGCGCGCGTTCGGGCGCGAAAAGTTTGAGCGCGACCGGTTCGAGGCGCAGAACAACAAGTATACCGAGTGCTGGATCAGCCTGACCCGGACGCTCTCGGATTTCTGGGCGGTGGGCGATTTTACGAGCTGCCTGCAGATCCTGCTCGTGGTCGTGCTCGGCACGGTCTCGTGCGTGAACGGCAATCTGACGGCGGGCGAATTTGTGTCGTTCTCGCTTTATAACACGATGCTCATCGGCCCTGTGCGCCGTCTCGGCCGCATCATTTCCGAAATGAGCAAGGCGGGCGTCTCCATCGACCGTCTCGGCGAGGTTTTGGAAGCCGAGACCGAGCAGGACGCGCCCAACGCCGCCGAAGCGCCGATGGACAAGGACATCACCTTTGAAAACGTCAGCTTCCATTACGGCGAGGACGGCCCGGACGTGCTCGAAAACGTCAGCTTCACCGTACCAGCCGGAAAGAGCTTCGGCATTCTCGGCGGCACCGGCTCCGGCAAGAGCAGCCTGCTGCTTCTGCTCTGCCGTCTGTACGCGCCCACGGAGGGCAAGATCACCGTCGGCGGCGTGGACATTGCCGATATGCCCGCGCGTTATGTGCGCGAGAACGTCGGCGTAGTGCTGCAGGAGCCGTTCCTCTTCTCCCGCTCGGTGCAGGAGAACATCGGCATCTGCGGCGCGAGCGACGCGGAGATCCGTGCCGCCGCCGTCACCGCCTGCGTGGACGGGGATATCACCCGTTTTTCGCAGGGCTACGACACCATGGTCGGCGAGCGCGGCGTGTCGCTCTCCGGCGGACAGAAGCAGCGCGTGGCCATCGCGCGCATGCTGACGAAGAAAACGCCGGTCATCGTTTTTGACGATTCGCTCTCCGCCGTCGATACGGAGACGGACGAGAAGATCCGCTCGGCGCTCGACCGTGATCTCGGCGGCGCGACGACGATCATCATCTCCCACCGCATCACAACGCTGCTCGACTGCGACAACATTCTCGTGCTCGAAAAGGGCCGCGTGAGTCAGCTCGGTTCCCCGAAGGAGCTGCTGGCCCAGCCGGGCATTTTCCGCAAGATCTACGACATGCAGATGTCCATCGGAGAGGAGGAAGGCGCATGAACGAGCAGAAAAAGACCAAAGGCGCAAAATGGTTCGGCATCCCCAACCTCGTCCCGTATATGAGACCCTACGGCAAGCTCATCTTCTGGATGGTACTCATGGCGTTTTACGGCAGCGCCATGGACGCGGTCATCCCGCTCTTCCAGCAGTACGCCATCGATCATTACATCGCCGACTCGACCCTTGCAGGGCTCGGCTGGTTCATCGGCGCGTATGTCGTCGTCATCCTCACGCAGACGGCCTCCAACTATATCTCCGCCTTCGGCGCGTGCAAGCTGGAGCTGTCCGTTGGCCGCGATCTCAAGCGCGAGAGCTTCAACCATCTGCAGACGCTCTCGTTCTCCTACTTCAACCAGAACAGCGTCGGCTATGTCCACGCGCGCGTCATGTCCGATACCGACCGCATCGCGAGCACGCTCGCATGGAGCATGGCCGAGGGCGTGTGGCATTCGGCGTATCTCGTGTGCGCCATCGTTATGATGCTCATCCTCAACTGGAAAATGGCGCTGTGCGTGCTCGTGATCGTGCCGATCGTGGCGATCTCGTCCATGTACTTCCAGAAGAAGCTCGTGTTCTTCCACCGGCAGGTGCGCGAGAAAAACTCCCGCATCACCGGCGCCTTCAACGAGGGCATCACCGGCGCGACGACGACGAAAACGCTCGTTGTTGAGGACAAGATGGAGAAGGAATTCGATGAGCTGACCGCCGACATGAAAAAGGTCAGCGTCCGCGCGATGCACTTCCGCGCGATCTTCATTTCCACAACAACGCTCGCTGCCTCTCTCGCGCTCGCGCTCGTCCTCTGGCGCGGCGGCATCGTCACGCGCGAGGGCGTGATGCTCATCGGCACGCTCACCGTGTTTATGAACTATGCGCAGGGCATGATGGAACCGATCCAGTGGCTCGTGCAGGCGCTCTCCAGCCTTGTGAACGTGCAGGTCAACGTCGAGCGCTTCACCACGCTCATGGAGACGAAGTCCGATGTGCAGGATACGCCGGAGGTCGTGGAGAAATACGGCGACACGTTCAGCCCCAAAAAGGAAAACTGGGAGGAGCTGCACGGCGATATCGAGTTCAAAGATGTGACCTTCCGCTACCCCGACGGCGACGAGAACATTCTCGAGCATTTCAACCTCAAAGTGCCGCAGGGAACGAATGTCGCCATCGTCGGCGAGACCGGCGCGGGCAAATCCACGCTCGTGAATCTCGTCTGCCGGTTCTATGAGCCGACGGAGGGGCAGGTGCTCATCGACGGGCGCGACGCGCGGGAGCGCAGCCAGCTCTGGCTCCACTCGAACATCGGCTATGTGCTCCAGACGCCGCACCTCTTCTCCGGCACGGTGCTCGAAAACCTCCGCTACGGCTGCGAGAACGCGACCATGGGGGAGATCGAAGCGGCGGTCAGAGCCGTCTCCGCCGAAGGGATCATCGAGAGACTGCCGGACGGCTATCAAAGCGACGTCGGCGAGGGCGGCAACAGCCTCTCGACCGGCGAGAAGCAGCTTCTGTCCTTTGCCCGCGCGCTGCTTGCCGACCCGCGCATCTTTGTGCTCGACGAGGCGACGTCCTCCGTCGATACGGTCACGGAGCGGCTCATCCAGGACGCCATCGAGAAGGTCATGGACGGGCGCACGTCGTTTGTGATCGCGCACCGCCTCTCCACGATCCGCCGCGCGGACGTCATCCTCGTGGTGAACGCCGGAAAGATTGTTGAGCGCGGCAGCCACGCCGAGCTCATGGCGAAAAAAGGCGTGTACTACGGCCTCTACACCCGCCAGTACAGAGAAGAGCAGATCCAGGCATCTATGGAAAACGAATAAAGAAAACAGTATCCGCCGGACGCAAGACCGGCGGATATTTTTGTATACCCGAAAACCACGCGTTAGACGCGTGGTTCAAAAGAGCCTTTGGCGATGAGGGAGACAAAAAAACTCCTTTTGCTTTAGAATAAGCGTGCGGTCTGCCAACTGCACTTAAAAAGCAAAAGGAGGGCATTCAGAATGAGCCTGAATGACATAAACAGTTTATCTCATACGAAGTGGAATTGCAAATATCACATAGTCTTTGCGCCGAAATACCGAAGAAAGGTATTCTATTGCTCCTTTTTAACCGTTGTATGTGCTTTAGCGTATTCTTGTACGGCAGCGGCTTTCTTTTTGCGCTCATAATTCAGTATAAAGGCGGAATGTAAACTGCGAAACCTGAACTGCGTAAAAAACAGGTAAAGCGGAGACAAAAGCCCGCGAGAACTGCCGTCTTCTGTTAAGCGAAAAAAACCTTTTTCTGCTTGTTTGAAGGCAGAAAAAGGCTTTGGGAATCACAGTCCGGTTCAAGCGCTTAAGGGGGGAGAAAATTACTCCGGCTTTGCCGCTTTCCGCAGCGTGACGATGCCGATGAGATTGGACACGATCGCGCCGAAATCGAAGGCGAACGTCACATAGTTTTTGAAAACGAAGTCGTAGACCGCCCAGCAGAGCAGCGTGACGATAATGACGATTTTGAGCTGCACCGCGTCCTTGAGATCGAGAAACCATGTGTACACACAGGTGGCCGCCGCGGGCAGCAGCCCGAACCAGCCGTCGGAGTTGAAGGCGAACAGCAGCGCAAGCTGCGCGGCGATGAACACGATCTTCCACGGCGTCGTGAACTCTTTTTTCATGCAGAAGAGATTGCGCGCGATGCCGATGACGTTGGCGGTGATGCCCGTGAACGCGCCGAGAATGGCGTTCGATGCGCTCAGCACGACGAACTGAAAGCACTGCACGGTGAGGATCTGCTTTTTTGTTTTCAGAAAGCCGGTCGAGACCATGATGGCCGCGCCGATGAGCGCAACGATATTGCCGAGAAGTACCGTATTCATCCGAAGTCCTCCGAAGAAATGCCCCCGTCCTGCCTAGGGCAGGATGGGGGCATTGAGTTTATGCCTTGAGAATTGAGCGCGCAGAAGCTTAAACTTACTCGCCGCGGACGGAGGCGATGTGAGCAAGCAGACGCATCATGTTGCAGGTGAAGCCGTACTCGTTGTCGTACCAGGCGCAGAGCTTCATGAAGTGGCCGTTCAGAGCGATACCGGCCTGCGCGTCAAAGATGCTGGAGTGGGTCTCGCCGATGATGTCGGAAGAGACGATGGGCTGCTCCTCGTAAGCCATGACGTCCTTCAGCTCGCCTTCGCAGGCGGCCTTCATCGCGGCGCAGACTTCCTCGTAGGTGGTCTCCTTGGCGAGAGACACGGTCAGGTCAACGATGGAGCCGTCCGGGGCGGGGATACGCATGGACATGCCGGTCAGCTTGCCCTGCAGCTCGGGGATGACCTTGCCGACGGCCTTCGCAGCGCCGGTGGTGGAGGGGATGATGTTGTCGTAGGTGCTGCGGCCGAGACGCCAGTTCTTCTTGGAGTACTCGTCAACGATGCTCTGCGTGGCGGTGGCGGCGTGAACGGTGGTCATAAGGCCTTCAACGATGCCGAAGTTGTCGTGCAGGACCTTCGCCATGGGAGCGAGGCAGTTGGTGGTGCAGGAAGCGGCGGAGGCGACCTTCAGATCGGCGGAGTAGGTCTTGTGGTTGACGCCGTAAACGAACATCGGGGTCTTGTCCTTCGCGGGGGCGCTCATCAGCACGAACTTCGCGCCGGCGTCCAGATGGGGCTGCACGCTCTCGGCGGTGAGGAACTTGCCGGTGCACTCAACAACGTAAGGAACGTTCAGCTCGCCCCAGCCGAGGGTGGAGGGATCGCGGCTGCTGAGGAGCAGGATGGGCTTGCCGTCAACGATCAGGTGATGCTCGTCGTAGGAGACGGTGCCTTCCCACTTGCCGTGGACGGAGTCATGGGAGAAAACGTAAGCGATCTGCTCAGGAGTCTTGTCCGGAGCGTTGATTGCAACGACCTCCATATCGCCGCGGCGCAGAGCCACGCGGGCCGCCAGACGGCCGATGCGTCCGAATCCGCTGATACCAATTCTAATCATGTGTGTATCCTCCTGTAAAAAATTTTTTGATCTCTTTTCTAACCGGCTGCATTTTACAACATTTCCGCACATAGAACAAGTGTTTTTTTCAAACAATATTAAATAATTCTCGACAGTTAGTTAGTGAATATGTATAGAAAACAGCGTCTGACGCCGAAACTGCGCAAAAAACAAAAAATCGTAGTATCCACGCCGCAAAATTTGTGGTATGATACGGGCAATAATCCAGCGCAGAAAGGGAAAACTGCTGATATGGAAAAAGTGGAAATCTCCGGTGCGGCGCTTGCGCCGCTGTTCCGGCTGAGCCGGGACGCTGTCTGCGGCATAGCACAGGGCCGCATCGTGTTCTCCAATCCGGCGGCATGCCGGCTGTTCGGCGCGGACGTTACCGGCGAGAGCGCCGCGGAGCGCTTCCCGGACCTGGAGGAGACCGGCTGGGGCGACAGCTTTGCTGCCGCGCTCACCATCGGCGATACACCGAGAAACATTACCGCCGTGCGCAGCGGCGAGATCCTTGTCCTCACGATCCGGACGGAGGAGCCGGAAACGCTGCCGGTGCCGCCGACGGCGCTGCGGCAGATGCGCTCGGCGGCGTTCAATCTCCGGCTGTCGATCGAGCAGCTGCTGAAGGACGAGCCGGAAACCTGGGACGAGGACTATGACGAGGAGCGGGCGAAAGTCAGCGCGGTCCTCTACCACAGCTACTATAAGCTCCTCCATGTCACCAACCAGCTTGCCGATCTCAACGCGCTCGCTGCCGACGATCAGCTCTCGTGGCCGAAGCCTCTCTCGTTCGGCGATCTCATCGCCGATCTGGTGGACTCGGCGGAGATCTTCCTGCGGCGGCGGAACATCACGTTCCGGTTCGACCCGGCGGGGGAGAGCCTTTTCGTGATCGGCGAGCAGAGCAAGCTCGAGCAGCTCCTGCTCATCCTCATCGCCGACTGCGTCCGCCGCACCGGCGACGGCGGGAAGATCGTCTTCCGGCTGAGACAGTTCGGCCGCCGCTGCCAGCTCACCGTCTGCGACGACGGTCCGGGCCTGACGGAGGAAGAGCTTGCCGAGGCCTTCGCGCCGCGGCGGGAGGACACGCTCACCGGCGCGCCGGATGCAGGGCTCGGTCTCACGATCGCGCAGGGACTCGCGCGGCTTCACGGCGGCGTTCTTGTCCTCCGGAACGGCGAGAGCGGCGAAACGAGCATGCACCTGCAGCTCCCGCTGACGGGCAAGCTGCCGCTGTGCGACGCCCACCCGATCGCCGCCGGTCCGGAGCTGATCCTGACGGAGCTCAGCGAGCTGCTGCCGTCGGAGATGTATCAGAGAAAGTACAGAGATTGATAAATAACAGTCTGCCGCCGGAGGAGCGATCCTCCGACGGCGGTTTTTTATGCTTCGATACCGAAAAGGCGGCAGCCGTTTTCCTGCGTGATGCGCGTCATTTCCTCCGCGGAAACGCCCTTGAGAGCGGCGATCTTCTCCAGCACATAGACGAGCAGCGACGAGTCGTTGCGCTTCCCGCGGCACGGCTCGGGGGCCATGTACGGACTGTCCGTCTCGACGAGAATGCGCTCAAGCGGCGTCACGGCGAGCACCTCGGCGGCCTTTTTGTTGCTCTTGTAAGTGACGGGGCCGTCAAAGCCGAGATACCAGCCGCGCCGGACAAGCTCCTTTGCCATTTCCGCGCTGCCGGAAAAGCAGTGGAACACGCCGCGCGCCTCGGGGTAGTTCATCACGATTTCAAGGCAATCGCCGTGCGCCTCTCGGTCGTGCACGATCACGGGCAGCTTGCGCTCAATGGCGAGCGAGAGCTGCCGCTCGAACATCTCCTTCTGCAGCGCCTTGTGCTCAGTGTCCCAGTAATAGTCCAGCCCGATCTCCCCGATGGCGACCACCTTCGGCTGCGCGCAGAGCGAGCGCAGCAGCGCCATGCTCTCGCCGTTCCAGCTCTGCCATTCCTCCGGGTGCCAGCCCACGGCGGCGTATACGAACGGGAACTCCTGCGCGAGCGCGCAAGCGGCGAGAGAGCTTTCGCCGTCGCAGCCGGGATCGACGATGAGCGAAACGCCCTTTGCCGGCATCGCGGCGAGAACTTCCCGCCGGTCGGCGTCGAATTTTTTATCGGCATAGTGGGCGTGGGTATCAAAGATCATGGGGCGCACCTTCCTCTCGGGCACATTCTACCACGAGAGAGAAGCCGCGGCAAGTTGCTTTCCCGCGGGGGATGGGGTATACTTTTTAAAACCGGCTCCCTCCATGAGGGAGCTGTCAGCGGCAAAGCTGCTGACTGAGGGAGTGCATCCCATGGAGGAACAGAGCATGACAAAAGCCGAAAAGCGCTGCGAATGGCTCACGGACAAGTACATACTCTGCCTGCTGGCGCTCTTTCCGCTGTTCACAGGCTTTCACGGCTACGCGAACCTCACGGCGGCAAAATTCTGGCTGTATACCGGCGCGACGGCGGCGTGGCTGCTCGGGCTGCTGCCGTGCCTCTGCACCGGCGCACGCCTGTTTGCAAAAAAGCCGGGTGCGTTTTTCTATCTAACGTGCGCGTTCCTCGTCTGGAATCTCGTTTCCGCAGCGCTCAGCCCGTGGCGGGAGAAAACGTTCCTCGGCGCGGGGCGGTACGACGGGCTTTTCACGCAGTTTCTCTATGCGCTCACGGCGCTCGGCATAGCCCGCTGGGGACGGAAAAGGGTCATCTATGTCCGTGTGTTCGGAGCAAGCGTATTTCTCTGCTGCGCCGTGGCGCTTTGGCAGATCGCGGGCGGGAACCCGCTCGGGCTGTACCCGAACGGCTGGCGCTTTGCCGACGCGGGAACGCTCTATTCCGGCATGTATCTCGGCACGGTGGGCAATACCCTGATCCTCGGCTCCGTGCTTTCGCTCGCGGTGCCGGTGCTCGTATATACGGCGGTCAAAAAGCGCGGGTACGATCTTCTTTTGCTGCTCCCCGCGGCAATGGCGCTCTATGTCCTGTACCGGAGCGAGTGCTCGTCCGCGTGGGTCGCGCTGCCTGGCTCATGCGCGCTGATGCTGCCGAAGCTCACGCGCGGACGGCGGCGGAGGTATATTCTGGCGGCGGAGGGCGCTTTGGCGCTGACCGTGCTGCTCGCAGTGTATTTTTATCCGGGGCAGAGCGGGACGCTGTATGAAGCCTCGCGCCTGCTCCACGGCGAGGCGGACGCCTCGTTCGGCTCGCACCGCGTGGAGATCTGGCGTGAGGTCTGCGCGCTCATCGCGCAGCGGCCGGTGTTCGGCGGCGGGCCGGGTACGGCGGCGCGGCTGCACATCGAGTTCACGCGCTTCGTGCCGGAGACGGGACGGACGCTCGGAACGTATGTTACGAACGCGCACAACGAGTATCTCGGCTATGCGATGAATCTCGGGTGGCCGGGGCTCGCGCTTTATCTCGGCATGGTGGGCGTCACGTTTTTCCGCCCGCGGGAGAACGGGGAGAGCGCCGCGTGGCTCTGGGGCGCCGCGGCGTACTGGATGCAGGCATTTTTCGCGCTCGGCCTTGTCGTGAGCGCGCCGCTTCTGTGGCTCGCGTGGGGGCTGGTGCCGGCGCCGGAGGAAAGGAGCGGAGGACATGAACATTGCTCTGGAAAAGATCACGCTTGAAGGAATGAACGAGCTTGACCGCGATTTTCAGCGCGACCCGGCCACGTTTGCGGACATGAGCCTCTTTTCCGCGTATCGCTACTCTCCGGAAGAGACGCGAAAGCGGTTTGAGCGCTACGGCGCGCCCGACCGGCGGCATTTTCTCATTCGGCTCGACGGGCGTCCGGTGGGCGAGACCGGCATCAAGCATATCGACTGGGAGAAGCGGGAGGGCGAGCTTTCCATCCATCTCCAGAACGACGCGGTGAAAAACCGCGGTATCGGCACAGCGGCGGAGCGGCTTCTGCTTGCATATGCCTTTGACGAGCTGGGCCTGACCGCCGTGACCGCGCGGGTCATAGAAAAGAACACGCGCAGCCGGCGCGTGCTCGAAAAGGTCGGGTTTGTGTTTGCCCGGCAGGAGAACGGCTTCCTGCATTACCGCTGTGAAAAGATTTCTCGCTGACGGAGAGAAATGGGGAGGAGCAGAGCCCCTCCCCTACGGACGGATTTTGATACGGTCTTGTAGGGGCGGGGCTCTGCTCCGCCCGTGCTGTCAAGAACCGCCGCAAACGCTTGCGTTCGCGGCGGTTCTTCATGCCCGAAAATCGAAAAGCTCGACCGGCTTTATCTCCAGTGCGTCGCAGATATCGAAAACCACGTCGAGAGAAACGGCGCAGTCCGCCGTTTCGATCCGGCTCATGTGCGTGCGGCTGATGTTCACGCGCTCGGCCAGCTCGCTCTGCGAAAGACCGCGGTCCTTGCGGTAATAGGCAATATTCAGCCCGAGACTCCGGTATTTGGAAAACTGATTGTTTCTCATGCGCTCACCCTTATTCAGTCTACCCGCAGGCGACACGCATTGCGACAACGTAAAAAGATATATTTATAACTTGTAATGTTACAAATGTTTTGCTATACTGCAAATACGACGCGTACTGCGCCAAAACGACAAAAAGACAGTGAGGGAAGAAAATGAAAAAAAGGCGTATCTTGCTTCTTGTGCTGGCCGTCAGCCTGCTTCTGTGCTCCTGCGGCGAGGTGAAAATCGAGAGCATCACACTCTCAAAAAATGCGGCGGAGCTGAAGGAAGGGGAGAGCGTAACGCTTTCCGCCGTTGTCGCGCCGGAGAACGCAACGGAGAGCTACGGCTGGAAATCCGCGGACGAGGGCGTTGCAACGGTGGATGAGAACGGCGTCGTGACGGCGGTAGCGCCGGGGAATACGAACATTCTCGCGGTGTCCGAGAGCGGCAAAACAGCGGCCTGCTCCGTCACGGTTGCCGCGCCGACGGCGTATGAGCTGCTCAACGATGCGGAGCGGGAGCTGTTCGACTACATGACCGGCACCATGCTGGAGAGCTTTTATAATGCCTCTGCGGTGCGCATTCGGAAGATATATAATAATCCCGCCAGCGGTGATACGGTACAGGGCATAATCGTGGATTTGGAGGGAACAAACAGACTGGGCGGAACGACCTATGATCTGTATGGGATATTCCGCTTAAGAGATCAAGTATTTTTCCTCCCGTGCGGCGACGGGGAGATCGATTTGAGCCAGCCCATGCCCACGGACGTAATGGATCCCGCAAAGATCAACGCTGCGCTGGCGGAGTACTGGAGCAACGTTGGAATGCATGGCTAAAAGCTAAAACCGACTCTCCCTCCGTTTCGGCGCAAAGCGCCAGACGGAGGGAGAGAAGCCCCGCCTGTTGGATGTTTGTCCAACAGGCGGGGCTTTTGCTTTACTCTTCTTTTTTGTTTTCGTCCGGTTCGCTCTTCGCTTCCGCGTTCTCGGCGGGGGCGGCGGGCGTTTCGGTTTCCTTGAGAAGCTCGGCTTCCTTCTGCTTCACGGCGTCGGATTTCTCCGGCAGCGGGGGCATGCATTTGTGATCGCAGAAGTAGCGGAAGTCCTCGCCGTCGATCGTCTCGTTGATGAGCAGATATTCCGCGAGCGCAACGAGCACGTCGGCGTGGGCACGGAGGATCTCCTCGCACTTGAGCGCGGCCTCGTCGAAGATGTGCTTGACCTCTTCGTCGATGATGGCGGCGGTCTCTTCGGAATAGCTCTTCGTCTGGCCGAAGTCGCGGCCGATGAAGATGCTATGGCCCGAGGAATCGAAGCTGATGGGGCCGAGACGGTCGCTCATGCCGTACACGGTGACCATGTTGCGGGCGGTGTGCGTCGCCTGCTGGATGTCGCCGGAAGCGCCGGTGGAGATGTCGTCAAGGAAGATCTTCTCGGCGATGCGCCCGCCGAGCGCGACGACGATGTCCTCAAACATCTCGCTGCGCGAGCGGAAGCTCTTGTCGTCCTGCGGGCGGAACAGCGTGAAGCCGCCGGCCTGACCGCGCGGGATGATCGTGATATACTGCACGGGATCGACATGCTCAAGATAATGCGCGGCGATGGCGTGACCGGATTCGTGGTACGCGGTGAGCCGCCGCTCCTTCTCAGTGATGACGCGGGACTTTTTCTCCGGGCCCATGGAGACCTTGAGAATGGCGTCGTCAATGTCCTTCTGCATGATGAACCGGCGGTGACGGCGCACCGCGAGCAGCGCGGCCTCATTGAGCAGGTTTTCCAGATCCGCGCCGGAGAAGCCGGGCGTTCCCTTGGCGATGTCGCGCAGATCCACATCCTCGCCGAGCGGCTTGCCGCGGGCATGGACCTTCAGAATGTCGGCACGGCCCTTGATATCGGGCAGACCGACGTACACCTGCCGGTCAAAGCGGCCGGGGCGGAGAAGCGCGTTATCGAGAATGTCGGCGCGGTTCGTCGCCGCCATGACGATGACGCCCTGGTTATCGTTGAAGCCGTCCATTTCCACGAGCAGCTGGTTGAGCGTCTGCTCGCGCTCGTCGTGGCCGCCGCCGAGACCGGAGCCGCGCTGACGGCCGACGGCGTCGATCTCGTCGATGAACACGATGGCGGGGGCGACTTTCTTGGCCTGCTCAAACAGGTCACGGACGCGGCCCGCGCCGACGCCGACGTACAGCTCAACGAAGTCGGAGCCGGAGATGGACAGAAATTCGACGCCCGCCTCGCCGGCGACCGCCTTGGCGAGCAGCGTTTTGCCCGTGCCCGGAGGGCCGACGAGCAGCACGCCCTTGGGGATGCGCGCGCCCATCTGGGAATACGCCGCGGGGTTTTTCAGATATTCGACGATCTCCTGCAGCTCTTCCTTTTCCTCGTCGGCGCCCGCAACGTCGGCAAACGTCTTTTTCTGCTTTTCCTCGCTGCCGAGACGGGTGCGCGCCTTGGAGAACTTCATAACGCCGCCGGCACCGCCGCCGCCCTGCGCCGAGCGCATCATGGAGTACCACAGCACGCCCATGATGACGAAGATGATGAGATACGGCACAAAGCTCAGCCACCAGGCTGCCTCCCACGCGGGCGGGTAGTCGTACTCGGTGAGAATGCCTTCGGCCTTCTGCTCCTGCACGAGATCGTTGAGATCGTTGTAGAAGATGCTGAAGCTGCCGCACTCGTAGGAGTATTTTGTCTGCCCCTTGTAGGCGGAGCGCAGCTGCATGGTGAGATTGCCGTCGGTGTCGATGGTGAAGGATTCGACCTGCTTCGTCTCAAAAAGCTCGATGACTTCCGAATAGACAAGCGATTCCTTCGCGGTGCTTCTCGTCATGGAATAGATCGTGCCGAGCAGCAGCACGAAGATCAATACGAGAAAGCCGATCTGACGGGTCTTGTTGGGGGAGGGTCGGTTGTTCAAAAACTGTCACTTCCTTTTCTGCCGTCCCACCGGACGGCGCGGACAATATATAAATCAGAGATTTATTTTTCGTATACTTCCGGCTTGAGAACGCCGATGAACGGCAGATTGCGGTACTTTTCCGCGTAATCCAGACCGTAGCCGACGACAAAGGCGTCCGGCACGGTGAAGCCGACGTACTTCGCCTGCACATCGGCGCGGCGGCGCGCGGGCTTATCGAGCAGCGTTGCGATGCAGATGGAGCTCGGCTTGCGGTTCTGGAGATATTTCGTGAGATAGCTGAGCGTGATGCCGGAGTCGAGAATGTCCTCGACGATGATGACGTCGCGGTTTTCAATGTCCTGGCTGAGATCCTTGTTGATCTTCACCGCGCCCGTGGTGGAGGTGCCGTTGCCGTAGGACGAAACGGCCATAAAGTCCACGCTGCCGTGGATCGTCACTTCGCGGAACAGGTCCGCCATGAAAATGAAGCAGCCCTTCAAAACGCCGACGAACAGCGGCTCTTTCCCGGCATAGTCGCGGGAAATTTCCTCGCCCAGCTCGCGGACGCGCGTATGGATCTGCTCCTCACTGAGCAGTATGGACGCAATATCTTCTCTCATTCTCTCTCTTCCTCCGAAATTGGCGAAATAGTGATTTTATAAAACGGTTCCTGCGGCGCGGGGAAAGCTCTCTCGCTCTGCCCGATGCCGTAAACGGCAAGAGGCCCCGCCCCGTCGCGCAAAACGGGAACGGCGGCGCGCTGCGAAACCGGGATGCGCGCTTCGCCGAGCAGCTTGCTCACCGAGCGCGTACCGCCGCGGCGGTGCAGGAGGATCGTATCTCCCGCGGCGCGGGATGCGACGGACAGTTTACCACATATATTGGCACATGAAAAGCAAAAAGTGTTGAACGAAGTTTGAATTTCCGACCCCGCAGCGCAACTTTCGCACGAAATGCGCCACCGGCCGGGGTAAAGGAGCGTTTCTCCGGGCAAAAGCACGCGCTCCTCCAGCGGCGGCGCGTCCCCCTCACCGAGCCGAAGCTGCCCGAGCTCCCGCCGGATGCGCCGTCCCGGAAGCTCCAGCACGCCGTCGCCGTCTCCGGCGGCAAAGCGCAGCAGCGCGTCGAACCGCTCGTGCGAGAGTTCTCCGCCGAGCCAGCGCGCAAGAGCGCGCCGCGCAACAGGCCGCGGCATCGCGCAAAGCTCCGCGCCGGGGATCGCCTCGCCCCAGAGGGCGAGCTTTTCCTCCGCAAGCGAGGCGAGAAACGCCTCGTCCTCGGCGAGCGTTTCGCTCATGCGCGCGATGCCCGCCGCCGCGCCGGGGTGGATGCTCTCGAGTCTCGGGAGCACGTCGAGCCGGATGCGGTTTCGCGCAGCGTCCGTCTCCGCGTTCGTGGAGTCCTCCACATGGGGGATACCGCGCGCGGTGAGATATTCCTCAATATCGCGCCGCGGCGTCTGCAGAAGCGGGCGGACGATGCTGCCGCGCCGCGCCGGGATGCCGGTGAGTCCGCGCAGTCCCGTGCCGCGCGCCATGCGGAAGAGGATGGTCTCCGCATTGTCATTTAAATTATGCGCCGTGGCGATGACGTCCGCGCCCTGTTCCTTCGCGGTGCGCTCGAGAAAGGCGTAGCGCATCTCCCGCGCCGCGGTCTCGATGCTCAAGCCGTTCGCCGCGGCATACGCCGGAACGTCGCCCCGGCCGGGAAAGAACGGGACGCCCCATTCTTTGCAGAGCGCTTCGACGAACGCAGCGTCCCGCGCGCTCTCCGCGCCGCGGATGCCGTGGTCGAAGTGGGCGCAGAGCACCGTCACATCGCCGAGCCGCCGCACGAGATCGAGCAGACATACCGAGTCCGTCCCGCCGGACACGGCGCACAGCACCGTGCACCCCGCCGGGAGCAGGCTGCGGTCGAGCACCGGCTCACTCATTGTGCCAGCGGTCGGCGTCGCGGAACGTTGTATACTCGCCCTGCCACTGGAGACTGTCCTTGCCGGTCTCGCCGTGGCGGTTTTTGAGCACGATCAGCTCCGTGAGATTCGGGTTTTCGATCTCCTGGTTGTAATAGCCTTCGCGGTAAATGCCCATGACGATGTCGGCGTCCTGCTCGATCGAGCCGGACTCGCGCAGATCCGAGAGCATCGGGCGCTTGTCCTGCCGCTGCTCGTTGGCGCGCGAGAGCTGCGAAAGGCACAGCACCGGCACGTTCAGCTCCTTTGCCATGATCTTCATCATGCGCGAAATGTCGCTGACGACTTGCTGGCGGCTCTCGCTTGCCCAGCTGTTCTTGCTGCCGGAGCCCTGCATGAGCTGAAGATAGTCGATCATCACAAGGCCGAGATTGTTGAGCCGGCGGCACTGCGCGTTCATCTCCGCGACGGTGAGCGTCGGGTTGTCGTTTACGAGAATATCGAGCGAGGACACCGCGGCGCAGGCGTGCGCCGTGCGCTTCCACTCGTCCATCGTGAGATTGCCCGTGAGAAGATTCCCGAGCGGGATCTCGCCCTCGCTGGAGAGAAAGCGCGTTACGAGCTGCTCGCGGCTCATTTCGAGCGAGAAGATGGCGACGGTCTTTCCCGTGGCTTTCGCGGCGTTCAGGCAGATGTTGAGACCGATACTCGTTTTGCCCATGCCGGGGCGCGCGGCGACAAGGATAAAGTCGCCCTTGTTCATGCCCATGATGCGGCGGTCCACGTCCCGGAAACCGGTCGGGATGCCGGGGATCGGCTGGCCGGAGGCGGCGAGCTCGGAAAGATTGGAGTAGACGCTGTTTACGACCTGCGACACCGGCATCAGCCCGCCGACAACGCGGTCCTGCCGGAGCGCATAGATCTTCTTTTCACAGAGATCGAGCACATCCCCGGCCTCGCCCGCGCCGGAGGACGCGGCCTCGACCGTTTCCTCGCACACGGTGATGACGTTGCGGAGCAGCGCCTGGTCGCGCACGATGGCGGCGTATTTGAGTACATTCGCCGCCGTGGGCGTTAAGCGCATCAGCTCGCGGATGTACTGCTGCGAGCTCTCGTCATGGTAAACGCCGCGCACCTTCATCTCATCGAGCACCGTCACCGGGTCGATGGGCTTGGCGAAGGTGAACATGGAGAAGATCGTTTCAAAGATCTCCCGGTTCTGCGGCAGATAGAAATCCGCGCCGCGCACCGCCGTCATAACGTCCGGCAGGCAGGACGGGTCGATCAGGCACGAGCCGAGCACCGCCTGTTCCGCTTCCGCGGACCAGGGCACCCGCCGTCCGAGCAGTTCTTCCATCCGCTCTTACTTTTCGATGACGAGCAGCTGCACGGTGCCGTCGATGCCGTAGCCGAACTTGCACTTGACTTCAAAGCTGCCGAAGCTCTTGATCGGCTCGGCCTGCACGATGCGGTTCTTCTCGATGGAAACGCCGTGCTGCTCGCGCAGCGCGTCCACGATCTCCTGCGACGTGACGCTGCCGAAAAGACGCCCGTTCGCGCCGGCCTTGGCGCGCACCGTGACAATAACGTCCTTGAGCTTGGCGGCGGCTTCCTCGGCCTCGGCGCGCTCGCGCGCTTCCTGCGCCTTCCGCGCCTTTTCCTTGAGCGCGAGGGTGTTGAGATTGTCCTTATTCGCTTCTACGGCGAGACCGCGGGGGAGAAGGTAGTTGCGGCCGTAGCCCTCGGAGACTTCCTTCATCTCGCCCTTTTTGCCCTGTCCGCGGACATCCTGCTGGAAAATAACTTTCATGGAATATGACCTCCTTCGGTCTCTTAGTTTTTATATTAGTCTGTGGCGCGGTATTCGTCGATGGCGGCGAAGAGCCGGTTCACCGCGTCGCGCAGCGAGCAGTTCGGTATCTGCGCCCCGGCCGCCGAGCGGTTGCCGCCGCCGCCGAGCGTTTCGAGCAGCACCTGCACGTTCACATTGCCGATGCTCCGCGCCGACACCGCGACGCCGCCGTCGCCGGTGGGGTACAAAACGGCGCTCGCGTTCACGCCGGAGATGTTCAAAAGCTCGTCCGCGGCCTGCGCGGCGACGATGCGGTTCTGCGTCTCCTGCGCGGCGACCACGGCGATGCCCTTGTAAATGCGCGCCTGCTTCATAATGTCGTAGCGCTCCATGGTCTCCTCCATGCCGTTCTGGAAGAGTTTCTTCACGCGCGTGGTGTCCGCGCCGCTGCGGCGGAGGAACGCCGCGGCGTCAAACGTGCGGTCGCCGGTGCGGATCGTAAAGTTTTTCGTGTCGAGCACGATGCCGGAGAGCACGGCGTCCGCCTCAAAGGGGAGAATATCCGTCGGCTCGCACAGCTCCTGTATGAGCTCCGTGACGAGCTCGCACGTGGACGAGGCGTTCGGCTCATAGAGCGTGAGCGTGGCGTTTTTGATATAGGTCGCGGCGCGCCGGTGGTGATCGATGACCGCGAGCCGGTTGCTGCACGCGGTGAGCAGCGATTCGTCCTCCACCTGTTCGGGGCGGTTCGTGTCCACCACGACGAGCAGCGTCCGGCTGTCGGCCTCGAGCAGCGCCTCCTGCGCGCTGATAAAGGCGGTTTTGTATTCCTCCTCGCCGTGCAGCATGGTGAGCAGCGGCCCGACGGCGTTTTTGTCCATGTCGAGCACGATCTTCGCCGGGCAGTGGAAGCGCCGGGCAATGCACCGCACGCCCACCGCCGCGCCGACGGCGTCGAGATCGGCGTACCGGTGGCCCATGATGAACACCTGCGAGGCGTCCTGCACGAGCCGGGAGAGAGAGTTTGCCATAACGCGGGACTTGACCTTTGTGCGCGTTTCGACCTCCGCGCCGCGCCCGCCGAAAAATTCAAAGTTGAACTTGTTTTTCACGACCGCCTGATCGCCGCCGCGCGAGAGCGCCATATCCTCGGCGAGCGTGGCGAAGGAATAGTCCTCGTCATAGCTCGCGCCGTCGAGTCCGACGCCGATGCTCACCGTGGCGTGGATGCCCGTGAGATTGACGATCGAATGAATGCTCTCGACGAGCGTGAAGCGGTTTTTCGTGATCTCGTCAAAATGCCGCTTTTCAAAAATGAAGATGTACCGGTCGCGGTCCACGCGCCGGAGAATGCCGCCGCGTCCCTCGCACCATTTCTCAATGGCAATGTCGAGCTGGCCGCGCAGCTCGGTGCGCTGGCGGTCGGTGAGCGGCTTCATCAGCTCGTCGTAGTTATCCACGAGCATGACCATCACGACCGGGCGCGTGGCGAGATATTCCTGTTTTACGTCGTCGTACTCGGTCACATCCACCCAGTAGGTGATGCCCATGAACTCATAGGTCTCCTCGCGCTCTCCGGCGCGAACCATGTTGCCGTTGACCTGATACTTTTTCCCGTCTACCTCGAGAAGATCCGCCATGCGGTTTTTGCCCTCGAGGAGCCACTTGCTGTTGAATTCCGGCACGAGTGAGGCGAGCTTCGCGTCGAACGCGGGGCTCGTGCGGCCGCACATCTCCCAGAACGGCTGGTTGCCCCATACAACGCCGCTGTCGTTCAGACGGAACACCGCCATCGGCAGCGGGAAGTGGATGAGCGTGTTGTTCGTGGCGGATTCGGCGTTGTAGGTGACGTTCTCAACGAACGCCTGCAGCTCCTTCTGGCGCGCCCGCGCGCGGATGAGCGCGTAGATCGCGAGCAGCACCGTGACGACCGCCTCGCCGTAGGCGATATAGCGGTTGAAGCGGGCGAAAAAGAAGGTTACAAGCGCGAATATGAGCATGATGAGCAGGCACATGCGGAGGCCGGGCTCGGCAAATTTCTGCGGTTTGCGGCTGTTCAAAGTATCCTCTCCCCATGCCCGCCGGAAGCACAGAGCGGGCAGATAAAAATACAGAATATAATATACCACAAATATCCAAAGAATGCGAGCCCTTTTCGCCGCATTCTTCCGCTGTTTGCATATTTTTTCGCTGCGGTGCAGAAACTTCCTCCGTAAAAATAAAAAAAGGAGCTTTTATAAAAAGATGAAAGCGGTCATTTTGGCGGGAGGAAGAGGGACGCGGCTCGCCCCGGTCACTCACGGCGCGGTGCCGAAGCCCATGGCGGAGCTGCTCGGCGCGCCGATGCTCGAGCACATCGTAGCCCTTTTGAAGCGCTGCGGCTTCCGGGATCTCTGCTGCACGACGGCCTGCCTGCCCGAGCAGATCGAGCGGTACTTCGGCGACGGCAGCGGCTTCGGCGTGCGCATGCAGTACCGGCGCGAGGACAGAGCGCTCGGCACCGCGGGCGCGGTGAAAAACTGCGAGGATTTTATCGCGGGGGAAAACGCGCTCATCATCAGCGGCGACGCCGCGTGCGATTTTGACCTTCGCGCCCTCTGGAACGAGCACCGGCGCGCGCACGCCGCCGTTACGATGGCGCTCTACCCGCACGAAGCGCCGCTGCCCTACGGTCTCGCCGTGACCGACGGCGAGGGGTGGGTGCGCAGCTTTATCGAAAAGCCTGCGTGGGAGCGCGTCGTTACCGATCTGGTAAACACCGGCATCTATGTTCTGTCCCCGGAGGTGCTGCGCTTTATCCCGGCGGATACGCCCTTTGATTTTGCCCGCGATCTTTTCCCGCGGCTGATGTCCTCCGGGCGCGGCATCCGCGGCGTGCCGATGGAGGGCTACTGGCGCGATATCGGCGACCCCGGCTCGTACTACCGGGCCAATCTCGACGCCTGGGAGGGCAAACTGCGCCTGCCCGAGCAGAGAGGCGGCGCGCTTGAGCGCACGCCGGAGGCTTTCTCCGAACGGGCGCGGTACGCCTGCCGGGTGTACTGCGGCGCGCCGCACCGCGCGCGGCTCATGCGCGCGCTCACCGCGGGACTCATGGAAGCGGGCGCGGATCTCACCGACGGGCTGACCGTGCGGACGGTCCCCGGCGGCGTGCACATCGCGCCCTGCGCCGACCGCGCGGCACTCTGCATTGAGTCCGACAGCCCGGATACTGCCCGGCGGTTTGAAGCGCTCGTCCGGGATGTGGAGCGGCGCGTGGAAAACGAAACCGGCGGAAGCGCTTGATGCGCTTCCGCCGGCGGAGTATGGGGCTTATAGTTTCATGTTGCTGCCGTGATAGGCTTTGCCCGGCACAGCCACTGCGCCGTGTCGCGCAGCGTCGCAAGCAGCGGACGCGGCGCATAGCCAAACGTCCGGCTGGCTGCGCTGTGGCTGAAATCCGCGTTCGAGCCGAGGACTGCTATGGAATAGGGCGTGAAGAAAGGCTTCTTTCCCCTTCGGGTAAATTTCTCGCAGACCTTCGCCGCGCTCCGGGCAAGCCTGAGCGGCAGATATGTTACCGTGCGCCGTACACCGGCTGCGGATTTGAGCGCTTCGAGCATATCGCGGATCGTTGTATAGTGGCCGGAGAGAATGTAACCGCAGCCGCGCTGCCCGTTCTCCGCGCAGTCGGCGATGCCGCGGGCAACGTCGCGCACATCAACGAAGTCGTATCCGCCGCGCACCGCGAGCGGGAGCCGCCCCGCAAGGAACGAGCGGAACATCGTCGTCATGCTGCCTCCGGCGATATCGCCTGGCCCGATAATGCCGGACGGGAACACGATGCTCGCGTTCAGACCATTTTTCGCTGCGGCAAATACGAGCGATGTCGCCTCCGCTTTGCTTTTGGCGTAATCGCCGGAAACAAATTCCGAAGAAACGGCGTCGGTTTCCGTGATCGTCATGCCCTTGGGCTTTTCGGGCAGCGCATGGACGGAGCTGATATACACGAGCTTGCCGACGCCATGCGCGGCGCACTCGCGCAAAATGGCGCGCGTCCCGTCCACATTTACGCGGTAGAGCGAAGCGTCCGGGCGCGATGCCACCGTTACGATGCCCGCCGTATGGATGACGCAGGTGCTCTCATCCGTTCCGGCAAAGAAATTTTCCAGCGCGGACGCGCTGCAGATATCGCCCTCCGTGCGCTCCACGCTCTCGGGCAAAACTCCGGCGAGCCGGTCGCCCGGCAGTACGAGCGCCCGCACCGACGCACCGCGGGAGAGCAGCTCCGAAACGACCGTGCGGCCGAGAAAGCCCGTCGCACCGGTCACAAGATAAGTTTTATACATAGGGATCCACCTCCATGGGATAAATACAAAAGACATATGTTGATTATCTTTCATGTATATAGTATACTTTTTCCGACAGCGATGTACAACCGTCAACCGGCTGCCGCGTGAAAGAAAACCGACATGCGGAACAGAAACGTTGCCCATTTCTGTAAACAATTTGTGATGAGGTGTCCCATGGCAGGAAAATCCGATGCGAGAGTCCGGTATACGCAGCACGCGCTCAAGCGGGCGTTATTAACGCTGCTGAAGGAAAAGAGCGTGAACAAGATCACGGTCAAGGAGGTCTGCGAGCTGGCGGAGCTAAACCGCGCGACGTTTTATTCGCATTACAGCGACTGCTTTGCGCTGCTGGAGGCGATCGAGAATGAGCTGCTTGAAGCGTTCGCGCAGTCGCTCACGCTGATAAAATCGTTTGATGTTGCGGCGCTGATCGAGGCGATCTACGACATGATCGGGAAGAACGAGGAAGCCTGCCGTGTGCTGATCTTCCAAAATCCCGGCTCGACGGTCATCCACCGGATGATCGATTACGCCCGGCCGCAGAGCATCGCCTACTGGCGGCAGGAGCTGCGCGCGAGCGACGAGGAACTGGAGATGCTGTACACGCATCTGTCCAATGGGCTGATGCATGTCGTGGTGGAGGGCTACGACCGGTATGAGCGCGAAACGGTCGTGCGGTTCGTGCGGCGTATCGTGCAGGCAAGTCTGTCTTTATTTCGGTGAAAGAATACAAAAAATCGCCCCGCGTTTTGGATAGTGCGTCCAAAATGCGGGGCGATGTTTTTTCTGTGACGGTTTTTCGGCTCCGCTTCAGTGCGTGCCGGTGCTGCCGAAGCCCGACGCGCCGCGGAGCGTTTCGGAGAGCTCGTCCGTTTCCTCGATCTCGATGTCAAGACACGGCGTGATGACGAGCTGCGCGATGCGCTCGCCGTTTTCCACGGTCTGCGTCTCGGTGCCGTTGTTCTGCAGAAACACCCGCAGCTCTCCGCGGTAATCGGCGTCGATCACGCCGACGCAGTTGGCGGGGGCGAGCTGGCGCTTTGTGGCGATGCCGCTGCGGGCAAACACCAGTCCGACGTACCCCTCCGGGATCTCCACGGCAATGCCGGTGGGGAAGAGGCACTTGCCCTGCGGGGCAACGGCGGCGCTCTCCTGCCCGTCCGGCAGCAGGGCGTAAAGATCAACGCCCGCGGCGAGCGCGGTGCCGCGCGTGGGCAGTATGGCATTTTCACGGAGCTTTTTGCACGGAATTTTCATACGGTCTTCTTCCTTTAGTAAGTTTATTGTTTATCGCTGCGCGGCGGGAGCTGCGCGCCGCACCTGGGGCAGAACCGGCTTACCGCGGGGATTTTTTCGCCGCAGCAGGCACAGTATTTTGTATCCGGCGCGGCAGGAGCTTCCGCCGGCGCGGGTGGGACATGGGTGAGCGCGTCGGATGCCATCGCTTTCGCGGCGGCTTCCTTGTCTTTGCGCATTTTCCGGCTGAGGACGCCAAGAGCGACGATGACCGCGGCAAGGAGCCCGCAGGAGACGATGGTTTTGACCGTTCCCGCCGGGCTTTGCGGCTGCGGAACGGCGGCGGAAAACTTCATGGAGTCGATAACGCCGTCCGCGAGCGCGTCCTGCTCCGCCGAGCCGGCGCTGAAAGGGAACCAGAAATCGATGCGGACGGTATTTTCGCCGCATACGGTGAAAAAGGTCACGTTATAGTCCGTCGAGCCGTCCTCGTCCGTGTCGAGATATCCAAACCGCAGGACGGTGTTTTCCGCGTGCGGATACGTCTCCGCGCTCAGAACTTCCGAACCGTCCTCAACGAAACTGTCGGCAAGAGCATTCATAAGAGCGTCCAGCTCGCCGTCTTCGATGATGGCGGCAAAGCGGTCATGACCGTCCGGATAGGCGCGCAGAGAAAAGATGCAGTACGCGGCGTCCGAAGCGCCGATAAAATAATAGTCTCCGGCAAACCACTCGTCCAGATTTTCCTGCGGGTAGGGAAGCTCCTCCGCCGCGGGATCGGTTTTGTACGAATCCCGGGAGAGGATCTTGAAGTCTGGGGGCGTGGAAAAGGAAATGCCGATATCCGGCGACGTATATTCCGCAGCACCGGCGGCAAGCGCCGTGCCGGAGAGGGTGAACATTAGAGCAGCGCAGAGAATGAGGATCACAAAGAGTTGTTTTTTCATAGAGGATACCGCCTTCCGACACGATTCTACACGCAAAAGAAACCGCCGTCAACGAAAAAACGCGGCAAACAGGAAGCGGCGCATCCCGAAGGATGCGCCGCGGCTTTTGGATTCTTATTCTTCGAGCTGGCCGACGAGGGCGATGTGCAGCTCGTCGAGCTGCTTCTGCTCCACGGTGGAGGGAGCGCCCATCATCACGTCCTGCGCGTTCTTGTTCATCGGGAACGGAATGATCTCGCGGATGGAGCTCTCGCCCGCGAGGAGCATGACCATGCGGTCCACGCCCGGGGCGATACCGGCGTGCGGGGGCGCGCCGTAGCAGAAGGCGTTATACATGGCGGGGAACTTGGCCTTTACGTCGTCCTCGCCGAGACGGACCATCTCGAACGCCTTGACCATGATGTCGGGATCGTGGTTGCGCACCGCACCGGAGGAGAGCTCCACGCCGTTGCACACGAGGTCGTACTGATACGCCATGATGGTCAGCGGGTCGAGCTCGCCGCGCTCGGCGGCCAGCAGCACCTCGAGACCGCCGTTCGGCATCGAGAACGGGTTGTGGCAGAACTCAAGCTCGCCGGACTCCTCGCCGATCTCATACATCGGGAAATCGACGATCCAGCAGAACTCGTAGCGCTTCTCGTCCATGTGGCCGGGGACGAGCGCGCCCGCCATTTTGAGCATAACGCCGGCGGTTTTCTGCGCCTCGGTCTTCTTGCCGGCGGAGATGAGCACGAGCGTATCGGGCGTGAGAGCGAGGGCTTCCCTGAGCGCATCCTCTTTGCCCGCGAAGAACTTCGCCACGCCGCCGACAAGAGCGCCGTGCTCGTCCATGCGCAGCCAGTAGGGCTTGCGGCCCGCCTGGACTTCCACGTCCGCGCAGAGCTTGTCGATCTGCTTGCGGGTGAGCGTGCAGCCGGAGACCGGCACCGCCTTGACGATCTGACCAACGAACGGCTCAAAGCCGGTATCCTGCACCATATCGGAAATGTCCGTCACGGTGAGATCGATGCGCAGATCGGGCTTATCGGAGCCGTACTTGTCCATCGCCTCCATATACGGGATGCGGCGGAATGGCGGCTGGGAGGCGATATCGTAGGTGCCGTACTTTGCGAAGATCGGCGGCAGCACATCCTCGAGCACCGCGAACACGTCCTCCTGCGAGGCGAACGCCATCTCCATATCGAGCTGGTAGAACTCGCCGGGCGAGCGGTCGCCGCGGGCGTCCTCGTCGCGGAAGCAGGGGGCGATCTGGAAATACTTATCAAAGCCGCTCGTCATCAGCAGCTGCTTGAACTGCTGCGGCGCCTGCGGCAGAGCGTAGAACTTGCCGGGGTGCTTGCGGGCGGGGACAAGATAGTCGCGCGCGCCCTCGGGGGACGAGGCGGTGAGGATCGGCGTCGTGATCTCGAGGAAGCCGTGGTCCATCATCGCGCGGCGCAGCGCCGCGACGACGTTGCAGCGCAGAATGATGTTGTTCTTGACGGCGGGGTTGCGCAGATCGAGATAGCGGTATTTGAGTCTCGCGCTCTCGTCGGCCTCACGGCTGCGGTTGATCTCAAACGGCAGCTCGTTGTAGCGGCAGCGGCCGAGGATCTCGATCTTCTCGGGCACGACCTCGATCTCGCCGGTGGCGAGCTTGGTGTTGGGGCTCTCGCGCAGGCGGACCGTGCCGGTGACGGCGATGGTGCTCTCCTTGTTGATGCCCTTGACGGTCTTCATCATCTCGGCGGAATCGACGACGATCTGCGTCGTGCCGTAAAAATCGCGCAGGACGACGAACGCGAAGTTGCTGCCGACCTCACGGACATTCTCCATCCAGCCGGCCAGCGTTACGGTTTTGCCCGCGTCGGCGGCGCGGAGCTCCCCGCAGGTGTGGGTACGGTACTGTGACATGCTCTATTTCTTCCTTTCACGGGTTCATTACGATTTACCGAAATATTATACACATCCCGTCACCGCTTTGCAAGATACCCCGGCCTCGTTCGGACAACATTTTCGCCCCCGGCGGGGTATGCTTGGAGCATGAACGTGATCTATGTGGATGAGCTCTTTTTTCTCAATGCGCTTACGGACTATCTGCTTTTGCTCTCGTGCGCGCGGCTGCGCGGGAGAGCGCTGCGGCGCACACGCTTTGCCGCGGCCGCGGCGCTCGGCGGGGTGTACGCCGTGTTCGCCGCGATCCCCCCGCTCTCGTTTCTCGTCTCGCTCGCGGTGAAGGCGCTCGTTTCGCTGCTCATGGCGTGGATCGCGTTCGGCGCGCCGCCGGAGCTCTGGCGCGGCTGGGGCTGCTTTCTCGCGCTCTCCTCGGCGTTCGCCGGGGCGGTGTACGGCATATCGCTGCTCTCCGGCGCGGAGGTGCGCGGCATGCTCTCCGGCGCTTCGCTCAAAACGCTCACGCTCTCCTTCGGGCTGTGCTATGCCGCGGTGCGGCTCTTTTTCGGGCGGTTTCTAAAGCGCCGCGAGCGCTGCGTCGTGGAAGCGAAGATCGAGCTTTGCGGCAAAACCGTTTCCCTGCGGGCGCTGCGGGACACCGGCAACTCGCTTTTCGACCCACTCTCCGGCTCGCGCATCCTGCTCGCGGAGCCGGGCGCTCTCGCTTCGCTCTTTGTTCCCCCGCTCGTTCTGCCGCTGCCGGACGATCCGGCGGCATGCTTTCGCGTCCTGTCCTCACACCCGGTGCTCTCGCGGCGGCTGCGGCTCGTCGGCTTTTCCGCCGTCGGCACAAAGCGGGGGCTGCTCGTGTGCTTTCGTCCCGACTCCGTCACGGTCGAGGGCATTGCAGAGCAATATCTCGTCGCCCTCTCGCCGACGCCGCTCGGCGGCGAGGAGTATTCCGCGCTCGTTTGAATATCATAAGGAGGTCATGCCCATGTTTTCCGATCTGCTGCAACAGCTTCTGCTCGCCCTGCTGCCGAACGAGCCGGTATACTATATCGGCGGAAGCGAGGTTTTGCCGCCGCCTCTCTCCCGCGAGGAGGAGACTGCGGCGCTCACGGCGCTCTGCGCCGGGGACAAAAGCGCCGAACGTACGCTCATTGAGCACAATCTCCGGCTCGTTGTCTATATTGCGCGGCGGTTTGAAAATACCGGCGTGGGTCTCGAGGATCTCATCTCCATCGGCACGATCGGGCTCATCAAGGCCGTGAGCACGTTCGACCGCGAAAAAAACATCAAGCTTGCAACGTACGCCTCGCGGTGCATTGAAAACGAGATCCTGATGTATCTGCGCAAGCTCGCCGCGCAGCGCACGGAGGTGAGCTTTGATGAGCCGCTCAACACCGACTGGGACGGCAACGAGCTGCTGCTCTCGGACGTGCTCGGCACCGACGAGGATGAGGTCTCCCGCCCGATGGAGGACGACGCTGACCGCCGCGCGCTGCACGAGGCCGTGGCAAGGCTCAGCGAGCGCGACCGGGACATCATCTCCCTGCGCTTCGGGCTGCTCGGGCGGCGGGAGTATACGCAAAAGGAGGTCGCCGACCGCATGGGTATTTCGCAAAGCTACATATCCCGGCTCGAAAAGCGCATCCTTCTCCGTCTCCGCCGGGAGATGCAGAAGATCATGGCATGAAGCTTTCAACAAAAAACCGCCCCGGACAGAGGCGGCGGATATGTTCCCTTGCTTTTTCCTTGGTAAATGCGGTATACTTTACAAATAGGAATCATCGCATTCCGGAAAGGATATTTTTGATATGTTCCGCAACGCTGAAGAAAAAGACTTCGCCCTCTATATGGAGCTGGCGCAGGAATTTTACCATTCTCCCGCCGTGATGCACCCGATCCCGGCGCAGTACATGGAAAACACGTTCCGCGAGGCCATGCGCTCGGACGTGTACATCATTCTCCGCATTCTTGAAGTGGACGGCGAAGCCGCGGGCTACGCCATTCTCTCGCGCAGCTTTTCCCCGGAGTCCGGCAGCCCGATCTGCTGGATCGAGGAGCTGTACATCCGCAAGGCATACCGCGGTCACGGTCTCGGCACGAAGTTCCTCTCGTCCGTCCGCAAGGAGTTTCCGTCGGCGCGTCTGCGGCTCGAGGTCGAGCCGGAAAACGCCGGAGCAGCCGCGCTCTACGAGCGTCTCGGCTTCACGCCGCTCGAGTACGTGAGCTACGTCGTCGAGCCGGACGGCGCAGACGCATGAGCGGCGCGGTCACGCTGCGTCTCTACGCCGGAGAAGCGGACGCCGCAGCGGAGCGGATCGCCGCGTTCTGGCTCGCGCACAGCGATTATGTGCAGACGCGCGAAGAATCGCTCGACGATCTGCGTGCGCCTTCTTCCGATACAGAAAGCACAGGAGGCGAAGGAAACCATGTGGTTTCGTGATCTTATTTCCAACCAGTTTTTGCTGACCGGCATTTCGTCGTGGCTGTGGGCGCAGGTGCTCAAAACGATCATCCACGCGCTCGTCACGCACCGGTTCGATCTCTCCCGGCTCGTCGGCGACGGCGGCATGCCGAGCGGCCACTCCGCGACCGTTTCCTCGTTCGCGGTGGCTGCGGCATTCGTCTACGGGCTCGACTCCTTTGAGTTTGCCATCGCCGCGGTGCTCGCCGTGATCGTCTGCAAGGACGCGATGGGCGTCCGGCTCGAGACCGGCAAGCAGGCCGCCATCATCAACGAGATCGTCCGCGCGTTTGACGAGCTCTCCTCCGGCAAGCTGACAGACGTTAAGCTCAAGGAATTTGTCGGCCATACGCCCATTCAGGTGCTGGCCGGGATTTTGCTCGGCATTGTGAACGCGGTGCTGCTGCACCTCTTTATCTTCCCGTAAAAACCTTGCGCAGAAATTCGATACGATACGCCATCACGGGCCTTAGAAATTCGCTGTTTACCGCGATATCATAGCCGTGCATGGCGTTTTTTATCGGGTGATACTCGCGCCGTGCCGCCGCTTTGCTGCACGGCGTATAAGAGCTTCATCGGCCCATGGGACAGGCGCACGAACCACGGCGAGAGCGTGGACTTCATATGCGCATAGCGCGCAAGATCGGGATGATAGGTATAGTCCGGCATGGTTTTTCTCCCTTTAAAACAGCGCCCGCCGCACGGCAGAAAGATCGTGCGGCGGGCGGTTTTTATGTTTCTTTCGGCTTTTCCGGCTCCTTGCGCAGCAGCATGAGCAGCACAAAGAGGATGCAGCAGACGTTGATGGCGATATCGGCGATGTTGAACACCGCAAAATGCATGAACTCCAGCTCGAACATATCGACGACGTAGCCGTAGAGCGCGCGGTCGATGCCGTTGCCGATCGCGCCGGCCATGGCGAGCACCGCGAGCCAGCGCTCCCACGGCGCGGTGAGCTTATGGCGCACGAGCGCCCACACAACGATGACGCAGAACGCCGCGAGCAGCGCAAGGAACAGCCACCGTCCGCCCGAGAACATGCCAAAGGCGACGCCGCTGTTGCGGATGTGTGTGAGATGGACAACGCCGGGGATCAGCGCGCGCTGCTGCGCGGCCGAGGCGTTGAGCGGAATGTTCCGCACGACCCATGCCTTGAGCGCCTGATCCGCCGCGATGATCGCAAGCGAGGCGAGAACATACCCGATCACGGTTTTTTTCTTAGCTGTCATACCGGCTCCTTCTGATAATAAAAGCAAAGAGCCGCCCGGCATCGGGCAGCTCTTCGGGAAATAACTTACTTCTTATCGACAGCTTCCTTGAGAGCCTTGCCGGCCTTGAACTGGGGAACGCGGGAAGCGGGGATCTCGATCTCCTTCTTGGTCTTGGGGTTGCGGCCCATGCGGACGCCGCGCTCCTTGACGTCAAAAGCGCCGAAGCCGACGAGCTGCACCTTCTCGCCCTGGATGAGGGTCTCGGTGATGGTCTCCAGAGAAGCGTTGACGGCGAGCTCGCTGTCCTTCTTGGAAAGGCCGGTCTTTTCGGCGACCTGAGCAATAAGTTCTGTTTTGTTCATGGTTATCCTCCTCATTTGTTTACAACCTGCGGTCAGAGCCGCGGCAACCGCCGCGCGTCCGGACGCAGTGACCTTTTTCTCAGCGCAAAAAAAGCGTCTTTTTTGTGCGCCCGAAAACCCTATCATATTTTTTGCCATAACGCAAGAGGAAATTCGGCAAACGACCGGTTTTGCGTATCTTTTTGGCGAATATTACCCGTTTCCCCGGCGAAATGCGTTTTCAGCGGTCTTTCTTTTTGAGATGCGCTCCGCCGCGGCTCGCGCTCCGGCGCGTGCTGCCGGCGGAAGAACGGCGCGGCGTCTCGTCGAGCGCGTGCAGATGCAGGATGCGCCCGAGCTTTTCCCCGTGCGGGATGAGCGCCATATCCTCCATCGTGACGGCGCGGGTAAGGCCGATCATCACGACGTACACGACCACCGCCGCGGCAATGGCAACGATCATCGCGCCCGCCATGGCGAGCCGCTCGCTCATGCCGCGCAGAGGGATGCGCGCGAGCCCGTACACCGCCCACGCCGCAACGCCCATCGCAAGGCTCGAAAGAAGCGGCGCGCCGAGCATGCGCCCGAGACGCAGCCGGCTGCCGAGCGCCCGGCAGAGGAAGATATAATCCACGATGCAGATGATCGCAAAGCAGCAGATGCTGCCGACCGGCGCGCCCTGGATGTTGATGGCTGCCGTGCCGACGAGCACCCAGTTGACCGCGATCTTCACAACGCCACCCACGGCGGTGCTGACGATGGGGAGACGTTCCTTCCCGCTCGCCTGCAGGATGGCATTGCACATCATGGACATGCAGACAAAGAACGACGCGACCGCGAGCAGCTTCAAAAGACCCGGCCCGGCCGGGTTGCTGCCCCAGTAGATCACGCGGAACACCGGGTCGGCGAGGACGAAGAGCCCCACCGCCATCGGCATCGTGACGAGCGCGGAGATGCGCAGCGACGATTCCGCCAGATGGCCCGCCGCGGCGCGGTCGCCGCGCGTGAGATGCCCGACGATCGCCGGGACGATGCTCAGCGTGAGCGGTGTGATAAAGTACGACGGCAGGTTATAGAACGTCTGCGCCTTGCCGTATACGCCGTACAGCTCGCGGGCGCTTTTCTCCACGAACCCGGCGGCGGACTGCAGCCGGTTGAGGCAGAGCGCGTTGTCGAGCAGGTTGATGAGCGAGAGCACCGAGGAGCCTATGGCGATCGGAATGCCGATGCGCAGAAATGACCGGACGATCGTATCGCGGCTGTCGGGGATATCCGCCGTGCCGTAGGGTCGTGGGGGGTAATTGCGGCGCTTGTAGAGCATCATGTAGATGAGCGCTCCGACCGCGCCCGCCGTAACGCCGAAAATCGCGCCCGCCGAGGCGAGCGGCAGGGGCTTATGCGCGCGGATGAGAAGGAAAGCGAGCGTCAGGCCGACGACGAGCTTGCCGACTTCCTCAATCACCTGTCCGAACGCCGTGGGGATCATGTTCCCCCGACCCTGACAGTAGCCGCGGTAGGCGGACGTAAGGCACACGATTACGACCGCGGGCGCAAGCGCAAGAATGCTCGGCGCGGCGTCCGCATTGCCCATCATCACGGCAAGCTGCCGGTTGAAGAGGAGCATCATCAGCGTGAAGAACCCGCCGATGGCCGCGAGCGTCCCGGCGGCGGTGCGGAAAATGCGCTGCACCTGGGCGGGGCGGTCGAGCGTATCCGCCTCCGAGATCATGCGCGAGAGCGCCACCGGGAACCCGGCGGTCGCCAGCGTGAGGAAAAAGCTGTAGATGTTGTACGCCACCATAAAGTGGGCGAAGCCCTCGTCGCCAAGCAGCTTCATGCTGCCGAGCGGGAGTTTATAGAAGAACGCCGCGATCTTGACGATGACCGTCGTTCCGACCATGATCGCCGCGCCGTGGAGATAATTTTGCTTTTTGGCTTCCGACAAGGCAGTCCCTCCCTTTGCGGTGGTGTGCCGCACGATTCCGCATGATTAAGGATATGCGGTAAGTTTATATTTTACACCAACGCGCGGGAAAAGGCAAGCATGGCAAGCCTTTTCCCGCGCAAAGCTGTGAGAGAAGCGTAGGTCAGTCGAGATAGGGCTGCGTCATGTCCACGGCGAAGAGAATGCTCACGCCGTCCGCGCCGGTGCGCAGCGTGGTCTTGTCCGCGGCGAAGGCGGCGTTGTGCAGATAGTGGACGGCGATCTTGCTGAGCTCCGCTTCCGGCGGCACGGTGAGCCGGACGGTGTTCACGAACGCTTCGGAATTTTCCGCGCAGCGCACGAGCGCGCCGGGCATCTGCCGCGCGGCGGCATTGGCGGCGCCGAGGACGCGGCCATAGCGGGGCTGGTTGATTTCGCTGCTTTCTTTCATTGTGTTTTTCTCCTTTCGCTTCGCACGGTTGTGTTTTCGTGTACACTTTATATGGCTGCGAGCGGGGAGAATTGCAACCGCGCCGCAAAAGTTTCTGCAAAAAAACGAGCCGCCCTGCCAAGCAGGACGGCTCGTTCCGGATACCCGGTTTTCAGTTTATGCGGCAGCCGCACTGACCGCAGAAGACGGTGCCGGGCTTTACCGGCGCGCCGCACTGCGGGCAGACAACGGCGGCGGGGAGCTCCGGCGTGCTGCCGGTGTTCCCATCGGCGCCGTAGCCGCAGTTATAGCAGAAACGCGCGTCGGGAGAAAGCTCAACGCCGCACCGCGGGCAGACTCTGCGGTGCGTGATCTCCTCATAGAAGGCGGCCTGCACCAGACCGAGGAACAGCGGCCCAAACAGGGAGGCGGCAATCGTGAGCACCACGCTGAGAATGCCGAAGAGGCCCCCTATATACGGGATCGTGGCCAGCAGCGCAAGCAGGATCTCCGCCGCGGCGATAACGACGACATAGAGAGCGTCCGCGCCGAACATCTTGGCCTTGTAGCCGCGCGTTTTCTCGCGGCTGACCTTGATGGCCTCGGTGATGGGCACATCGGGCTCGTGCATGAGAATATAAGGCGTGAGGCGGTATTCGTAAGTACGGATGATGCCGAACACGATGCCGGCCACCGGGATGAGCGACCACAGGAAAATCCAGAGACTGGCCCAGCCCATGCCGCAGAGAACGCGCTTGACGGTTTTCCAGTCTTTGAAGGTATCAAAGAGCTGCGTGACGGCGATCTCCTCGCCGCGGTAGCCGCGCAGATAAATGAGCGTCATCGCCGTCTGCAGAAGCATCGACACGGCAATGGAGGCCGCGGGTATCACGCCCAGCAGCGGAACGGAAAGAGCGCTCAGCAGCATGGCGAGCAGCGAAATGCCCCAGAGCAGAAACGGCTTTTTCCGCAGAACGGCAAAGGCACGCGAATAGATCGTTTTAATGGACACCATTTGACAATTCCTCCCCCGAAATGTTTGTGAGCTCAGTGTATCATCCGGCCCGGGAGAATGCAATACGGGAAACAGGAAGAAGAACCGGCCAAAGGGGAAAAGGCGGTCGCCCCGCATGGCGGATATCCGCCCAAAAGCGCAAAAAGAGCCGCCGCGGACACAATGTCCGCGGCGGCGTGGTGACCCAGCGGGGATTCGAACCCCGGACCCACTGCTTAAAAGGCAGTTGCTCTGCCTGCTGAGCTACTGAGTCAGATCGGCGGGCCGGCGATGCCAGCCCGCATTGGCTGGGATGGCGCGGCTCGAACGCGCGAATGCAGGAGTCAAAGTCCTGTGCCTTACCACTTGGCGACATCCCAAAGTGGAAAAGACGCGGAGGACCGGGAGTTATTCCCGATCCCCCGATCAATGGGGTGGGATAAGGGGCTCGAACCCTCGACACCCGGAACCACAATCCGGTGCTCTGCCAACTGAGCTAATCCCACCATATACATTTCAGAGTTTTTGTTTTGACGCTGGCGCGCCAGGAGGGACTCGAACCCCCGGCCTACTGCTTAGAAGGCAGTTGCTCTATCCGGCTGAGCTACTGGCGCACATTCAAGAACCCTCGGAAAATGGAGCGGGTGAAGGGAATCGGACCCTCGTACCCAGCTTGGAAGGCTGGTATTCTACCATTGAATTACACCCGCAAGCTATGAGAGCATACCATTATCCGCGCCGGATGTCAAGAGTTCCTGAAAGAAAAACTTTGAAAATCCGGCGCGGCATGGGAAAATTTTTATCCGATCAGCCGTGATAGAGCTTATGCGTTTCGTATTTCGGCTCGCAGGTGAGGTTGATCTTGAGCTTGGAGAGCGTGTTCTCATCGGCGCGGGCGAGAATGACGGTCGCGTGCGCCTCGCTCCCGGCGAGATCGTTGAGCGCCTCCATCGCCCGCGAGGCGACCGGATCGCTGACGGCGCACACCGCGAGCGCGATGAGCGCTTCGTTCACGTGCAGGCGCGGATTCTTATTGCCGAGATGCTCCACCTTGAGATGCTGCAGCGGCCGGATGATCTCCGGGGAGAGGAGCAGCACGTCGTCCGGGATACCGGCGAGCGCTTTGAGAGCGTTCAGAATGCACGCCGAGCACGCGCCGAGCAGCGAGCTTGTCTTGCCGGTGACGATGCGCCCGTCGGGCAGCTCCATCGCCATGGCGGGCTTGTCGCCGTTGAGCTCCGCCTTTTCGAGCGCCGGGACGACCGGCGGGCGATCCTTGCACGTGACGCCGAGCCGGTTCATCAAAAGCTCGAGCTTCATGAGAGCGTTCTGGCTGGCCATGCCCTTGCGCACCTCGCACGCCGTGTGGTACCAGCGGCGGATGATCTCCTGCTTCGAGGCCTCGCAGCACGCCGCATCATCGCAGAGGCAGTACCCGGCCATATTCACGCCCATGTCCGTGGGGCTCTTGTACGGGCTCTCGCCGAGAATGCGCGTCAATATCGCGCTGAGCACGGGGAAGATCTCTACATCGCGGTTGTAGTTGACCGCCTTCTCGCCGTAAGCCTCAAGATGGAACGGGTCGATCATGTTCACATCGTCCAGATCGGCGGTCGCCGCTTCGTAGGCAAGATTGACCGGGTGGTTGAGCGGAAGATTCCAGATCGGGAACGTCTCAAACTTCGCATACCCGGCGCGCTCGCCGCGTTGGTGATGATGATAGAGCTGGGAAAGACACGTCGCCATTTTGCCGCTGCCGGGGCCGGGCGCGGTCACGACGACGAGCGGGCGGGTCGTTTCGATAAAATCGCTCTTGCCGAAGCCGTCGGGCGATACGATCAGCGGGAGGTTGGCGGGGTAGTCAGGGATGATGTAATGGCGGTAGACCGGCACATTGAGCGCTTCGAGCCGCTTCTGGAACTGGGACACCGCGCCCTGCTCGCGGCAGTGCGTGATGCACACGCCGCCGACGTACAGCCCGCAGGCACGGAACGCGTCGATAAGGCGCAGCGCCTCCATGTCGTAGGTGATGCCGAGATCGCCGCGGCGCTTGTTGCGCTCGATATCGTCTGCGGAGATTGCCACGATGACCTCGCTTTCCGCCTTCATCTCCATGAGCATGCGGATCTTGCTGTCCGGCCGGAAGCCCGGCAGAACGCGCGAGGCGTGGAAATCGTCAAAGAGCTTGCCGCCGAACTCCAGATAGAGCTTGCCGCCGAACTTATTGATGCGCTGGCGGATGCGCTCCGACTGGAGCCGGACATACTGGTCGTTGTCAAAGCCGATCTTTCTCATATCTTTCTCCCTCTATTTTACTCGCCGTAATGCACGTCACCGTTGAGATGCGAGAGTGCCGTGAGGTATTTTACCATGCAGTGAACGGTGCTGCTCCGGATGACATAGTGCGTGTCTCCGGCACTGATGTAAAGGTCCTGTGGGCCCATGAGCGATACGCCGGTGATCTCGCTTACCGGGATCTCCGCCTTCGGCAGCTCCAGCGTGCCGCGGAAAAGGCGCATGTCGCCGCGGCCGAGCAGCTTTGTGCCGCTGCCGGACGCGACCGTATCGACGCGCACGTCGGTGTCGGTGAAAATGGGCTTATCCTCCGCCTCGTCGCACAGGCGGACGATCTCGCCCTTCTGCCAGCGCGTCCAGTCGCGGAGGTTGTCGAAGGGAATATCCTCTCCGACGAGAAAGCCCGTCGGCAGATAACGGAACGAAAAGCCGCACTTCCAGCACCGGACGGTATCGTCCCGGCTCTGGAGCGTATGCATCCTGCCGCACTTCGGACAGAGGAAGAGCAGCCGCTCCAGGTGCTCGGCGAGGGCCTTTCCCTCAAAGCGCACGGGGTTTTTCCGCTGGCGCTCGTAGGCGTCCTCGTGAAGATCGGAAACGATGTGCTCGTTGATCTCCTGCGGGCTCATCGCGCGCAGCTCCTCGGGGGAGTATACGCGCACGGCCGCGCCGTGCATCTTCCCGCGGCGGATAGAGTTGCCCGCCCAGCGGGGGCTTGCAAAGTATCCGCCCGTGAGCCTATAGGTGACGAGCGACGCGCCGCTCGAGCGCGCGAGCTTGCCGATCGAGGGGAGAAACTCCGCCGTCACGCCGTCCCAGGTGCGGTTGCCCTCCGGGAAAACGCACACGTTCATCCCACGGCGGAGATAGCGCATCATCGTGAGAACGGTGCTCGCGGCGCTGCCGCTCTTCTGACGGGGGATGGGGGACTGGAGCCATCCCACGAGCTTGCCGCCGAGTCCCGCGCGGAGCAGGTGCTCGCTTGTGACAAAATAGGTCTGCTCCGGGAAACTGCACGCCACGAGGATGGGATCCCAGTTCGTGACATGGTTGCTCACGAGCAGATACGGACCTTTGACGTTCGTTTTTTCACAGGTAAAGCCGAATTTGATCCAGCAGATGAGCTTTGCGAGCGGGCGCAGCGCTTTCCATACAAATACATGGCGGCGGCGTCCCTTCACGGTGCCGTGCTCCTCCATATGCAAGCCTCCTTTGCGGCAGTCCATAATACTCTATTCTACAGTATACATCATTTCCTTTCGCAGTTCAAACCCGAAGAGCGCGAAATTCCTCTTTTTTTTCGGCGCGAAATGTGCTATAGTCTAAAATAAGTATAACTATCTCCGCACTGAGGCGGAGAGCAGGAAAGGCAAAACCATGGGTATTCTTGATAAACTGTTCGGCACCCGCAGCGAGCGGGAGGTAAAAAGGCTCCTTCCGACGGTCGATAAGATCGAGGCGCTGAGCGATGAATATGCCGCGCTGAGCGATGAGGCTCTGCGCGCCAAGACCGAGGAATTCAAAGCGCGCTACCAGAGCGGCGAGACGCTGGACGACCTGCTGCCGGAGGCGTTTGCCGCCGTGCGCGAGGCGAGCTGGCGCGTTTTGGGCATGAAGCCCTTCCGCGTGCAGCTCATCGGCGGCATCGTGCTGCATCAGGGGCGCATTGCGGAAATGAAGACCGGCGAGGGCAAAACGCTCGTCGCCGTACTCCCGGCGTATCTGAACGCCATCACCGGCGAGGGCGTGCATATCGTCACCGTGAACGACTATCTCGCCCGGCGCGACAGCGAATGGATGGGCAAGGTGCACCGCTTCATGGGACTGAGCGTCGGTCTCATCGTCCACGGTCTCACCGGCGCGGAGCGCCGCGCCGCTTACGCTGCGGACATCACCTACGGCACGAACAACGAGATGGGCTTTGACTATCTGCGCGACAACATGGCGCTCTATAAAGAGGACATGGTGCAGCGCGGCCACGCATTCGCCATCGTGGACGAGGTGGACTCCATCCTCATCGACGAGGCGCGCACCCCGCTCATCATCTCCGGTCAGGGCGACGAGTCCACCGACCTCTACCGCCGCGCGGACGATTTCGTCTCGCGGCTGAAGAAGCTCGTCGTCGCGTCCGTGGACGAGAAGGAAGAGGAGTCTGACGATATCGACGCCGACTACATCGTCGATGAAAAGGCGCGCACCGCCACGCTCACCGCCCGCGGCATTGCCAAGGCGGAGGCGGCGTTCAATCTCGAAAATCTCGCCGACATGGAAAACTCCACGCTCTCGCACCACATCAACCAGGCGCTCAAGGCGCACGGCGTCATGCGGCGCGACATCGACTACGTCGTCAAGGACGGCGAGATCATCATCGTCGATGAGTTCACCGGCCGTCTCATGCTCGGCCGCCGGTACTCCGAGGGTCTGCATCAGGCCATCGAGGCCAAGGAGCACGTGGACGTACAGAAGGAGAACAAGACCCTTGCCACGATCACGTTCCAGAACTATTTCCGTCTGTACGGAAAGCTCTCCGGCATGACCGGCACCGCGCTCACCGAGCAGGAGGAATTCCAGTCGATCTACGCGCTCGACATCGTTGAGATCCCGACGAACAAGCCCGTTATCCGCATCGACCGGAACGACGTTGTATACAAGAATCAGGCAGGCAAGGACCGCGCCATCATCGAGCAGATCAAGGCGTGCTATGCCAAGGGCCAGCCCGTGCTCGTCGGCACGATCTCCATCGAGAAGAGCGAGTACATCTCGTCCCTGCTCCGCAAACAGGGCGTGCCGCACAGCGTGCTCAACGCCAAGCACCACGAGAAGGAAGCGGAGATCGTCGCGCAGGCGGGCAAGCTCGGCGCCGTGACGATCGCCACGAACATGGCCGGCCGCGGCACGGACATCATGCTCGGCGGCAACCCGGAGTATCTGGCCAAGTCCGATCTCCGCCGCGCCGGATACGACGAGGACACGATCAGCGAGGCGACCGGCTACGCCGAGACCGAGGACGAAACGATCCTCGAAGCGCGCTCTCTCTTCCGCGAGAAGATGGCCGAGCACAAGGCCGTGACAGGCGCGGAGGCCGAAAAGGTGCGCGCCGCGGGCGGACTGTACATCCTCGGCACTGAGCGGCACGAGTCGCGCCGTATCGATAACCAGCTGCGCGGCCGAAGCGGCCGTCAGGGCGACCCCGGCGAGAGCCGGTTTTTCCTGGCGCTGACGGACGACGTCATGCGTCTTTACGGCTCCGAGCGGCTCATCAGCGTGTTTGAGAGCCTCGGCGTCGATGAGGACACGCCCATCGAGCACAAAATGCTCACCGGCGCGCTCGAGCAGGCGCAGAAGACCGTCGAGAGCCGCAACTTCCAGGCGCGAAAGAGCACGCTCGAGTTTGACGACGTGATGAACGTGCAGCGCAACCTTATTTATGAGCAGCGCCGCAAAGTGCTCGACGGCGAGGATATCCGAGAGAATATCCAGGGCATGGTGCGCGACACGATCGCCGAGACGGTCGGCAACATCCCGCCGGAGAATGCGGACGATCTGGCCGAACGCGTCGCGCCGCTCACCCGTCTGTTTGTACGGCCGGGCGAGATCGTTTACCACGACGGCATGACGGTGGAAGAACTCAACGAAACGCTCGCGGCCATTGCCGCGGACGTATACGCCAGGCGCGAGGAGGCCTTCGGCCCCATGCCGGACGGCACGCCGCTCATGCGCGAGCTGGAGCGCGTCGTCATGCTGCGCGTCGTGGACGAGTACTGGATGGACCATATCGACGCGATGGACAACCTCCGCCGCGGCATCGGTCTGCGCGGCTACGGCAACATCAAGCCCATCGATGCTTATAAAAAGGAAGGCTTCGATATGTTCGAGGCGATGATCTCCGGCATCCGCTCCGAGGTCGTGCGCCGTATCTATACCGTCCGCGTCCGCAAGGAAGAGCGTGTTGAGCGCAAGAGCGTGACGAAAAACGCCGTGGCGAACGCCGGGGGCGACGCCTCCGTGCGCAAGCAGCCGGTCAAAAAGGTCAAAAAGCCCGGCCGGAACGACCCCTGCCCGTGCGGCAAGCTCCGTCCGAACGGTCTGCCGATGAAGTACAAGGACTGCTGCGGCAAGAATCAGTAAGGATACTATTTAAAAATATGGGGGTGGGGCAAGCTGCTCAGCATCCCCCGTAAAGGAATCAGCTATGGCATTTACACTCTGCGAAAAAGACAATATCCAGTGGGTCACGTCGGACGTGCTCGGCACGAAGCACCTCTTCTCACGGCGGCTCGGAGATGTCGGGGATTTCCCGTTCAGCTCAAAGCCCGATCCCGAGTGGGAGAGCGAGAGCCGGCAGGAGCGCGTGCGCGCGCTCTGGCAGCGCTTCCGGACGGCGGCGGAGTTTCCCGCCGAGGGCTTTTGCTTCACGCGGCAGGTGCACGGTACCGTGCTGCGCTATGTGACGGAAGCCGAGCGCGCCATGCCGCCGCTGCCGCACCCGCCCGAGGACTGCGACGGGCTCATCACCGACCGGAAGGACGTGCCGCTCTGCGTTTGGACCGCGGACTGCGTGCCGGTGCTGTTCCGCGACCCGAAGGCGGGCATCGCTGCCGCCGCGCACAGCGGCTGGAAGGGAACGGTCGCCGATATGATGGGCTCGGTTGTCCGCCGCATGGAGGACATGGGCGCGAGAGCGGAGAACATCCGCGCCGCGATCGGCCCGGCCATATCGCGCTGCTGCTTTGAGACCGGCCCGGAAGTGCCGGAGGCGGTGCGCGCTCTGCTCGGGAGCGATGCCGAGGGGCTCTGCCCGCCGGAAGAGGGCGTCGAGGGAAAATTCCTCGTCGATCTCAAGGAAACGAACCGCCGGAGACTTCTGCAGCTCGGCCTTGCGCCGGAGCACATCGATGTGTCGCCGGACTGCACGATGTGCATGCAGGACGTGTACTGGTCGCACCGCGCCACGAAGGGCCGCCGCGGCACGATGGCGTCGGTTATCATGCTTTGAGGTATCGCATTATGAAATACAGAAAGATCTTTGCTCTGCTGCTCGCCGCGGCGACGCTCTTCTCGCTTGCCGCGTGCGGCGAGACCGCCGCCGGGCCGGAGGCAACGCCCGATCCCGCGCTGGACGAGAGCGCCGCGACCGTCTCCGGCCAGACGCTCACCTTCGCCGGCGCCGCGGACGACGTGTTCTCCCTCTCGCTCGACTACGAGGAGAGCCTCAACCCCGTCAAGACGCAAAGCACGCTCAATCAGCTCGTGGACTGCCTCGTGTACGACCGGCTTTTCGAGGTCGATGAGAACTTTAACGTGACGTCGCGCATTCTTTCGGACTGGTATTACTCCAAGAACGAAGACAGCACGGGCGTGTGGGTGCTCAAGGTGAGGGAGGGCATCCAGATGCACGACGGCTCCACGCTCACCGCGCAGGACGTGGCGTATTCCGTGTCCTGCATCTTCACGAGCGAGAGACACAAGCATCTGCAGCAGCAGGTCGGGCGCGTCTATTCGAGCGCGTACAACGGCGAGGTGTATCTCGCCGTGGAAGGCGCGGACAACGCGCAGCTCCCGCAACGCATGAGCATCCCGGTCATCAAGTCCGGCTCCGTCGGCGACGAGATCCCCGTCGGATCGGGCCCGTATATGTATAATGAAGACCGCACGGCACTCGTGAAGTTTGACGGGTATGAAAACAGCGAGAGTCTCCCGCTTGACGAGGTGCAGCTGCGCGCCTACCGCGGCATGGAGGAGCTCATCACCGAGTTTGAAAGCGGCCTCGTCGATCTCGTCGTGAACGACCCGACCGGCATTTACAACATGGGCTACGGCGGCAAAAACGAAAAGCGCACCATCACCACCACGAATCTCCACTTCATCGGCTTCAACAGCCAGAGCCGCTTCTTCCAGTATGACGCCTACCGCTACGCGATGAACTGGATCGTGAACCGCAACAAGATCGTATCGGACACGCTCGACGGCAACGCCGTGGCGACGGTGCTCCCCGTCCACCCGAACAGCGCGCTGTACGATACCTCGATCGCCTCGCAGTTTTCCTACGATCCCTCGCGCTGCCTCACCGAGCTCGAGCGCGGCGGCTGCCGCGATCTGGACGCGGACGGCATGCTTGAATTTGCGCTCTCCGGCATGAAGGTGGACATTGAGCTCAACTTCGCCGTCTGCGCCGACAACGCCGCCAAAGTGCAGGAGGCGCGCCGGATCGCCGAGGATCTGGAAGCCATCGGTATCGGCGTCAACCTGCGCGAGCTTACATGGAAGGACTATCTCGCCGCGCTGCGTTCCGGATACATCGACTTCGATCAGGAGGAGCCCGAGATCGTTATGGATATGTATCTCGCCGAGGTCGCGCTGACCGGCGACTGGAACATTCTCACGCTGATCTCCGGCGACTGGGAGGACGACAACACCCTCAACTACGGCGGCTGGGACAACAGCGAGCTGGAAGAGCTCACCGAGGCCTATCTCGGCGCAAAGGACGACGACCGCGCGCAGGCCGTACACGACTGGCTGCAGCTCCTCACGACGACCACGGTGATCCTGCCGGTGTGCTTTGAGACGCGCGAGGTTATCTCCCATCTCGGCGTGATCTCCGGCATGTCGCCCAACCAGTACGACGTATTCAATAATATTACCGCCTGGACAGTCAATATCGGCTGACCGCCGGCGGAAAAAGGAGCAAACGGATATGACCGATCAGGAACTGATGGACATGGCGAAGAAGGCCGCCGAATATGCGTATGTGCCGTACTCGAAATTCCCCGTGGGCGCGGCGCTCGAGTGCAGCGACGGCACGATCTTCACCGGCTGCAACGTGGAGAACGCCGCCTACGGCGACACGATCTGCGCCGAGCGCACCGCGGCGGTGAAAGCCGTGAGCAGCGGCCACCGCGACTTTGTCCGCATCGCCATCTGGGGCAACAGCAAAGAATATTGTTATCCCTGCGGCTCGTGCCGCCAGTTTCTGCAGGAGTTTTCCAAGCATATGACCGTGCTCTGCGCCAAGGGCGACGGGAGCTTCGTGAGCCACAAGCTCTCGGAGATGATGCCGTTTTTCTTCGACTTCTGATCGCATCGAAAAAGAACACCGCGGAGGACCAGATATGAGAAAGAGAATTCTTGCGGCGCTTCTGTGCGCGTGCCTGCTCGTGCCGGCGCTCACCGCTCCGGCGTTTGCCGCGTTCCCGGACGTTCCGGCGGATGAATGGTACACGGAGTACGTCGATTTCTGCACCGAAAAGGGCATCGTCAACGGCTTTGAGGACGGCACGTTCCGCCCGACGGGCTATCTGCGCCGGAGCGAGTTCATCAAAATGCTCGCCACGAGCGCATCGCTGACGTACAAAAGCGAGCTGCCCGGCAAGCACTGGGCGGAGGAGTACTGGGCGATGCTTTCCGAAAACGGCGTGCTCGAGGGGCTGGACATCCCCTGCACGTTCGACGCTCTGCAGGCAAAGACCACGCGCTACGAAATGGCCGTGATGATCCGAAACTTCCTCGCCAAGGTGCGCGGGGAAACCGAGGCCGTGACGAACGGCGCGGCGCGCAGGATCCCGGACTGGGCGTATATTCCGGAGGCGTACCGCGGCGCGGTGGCGCAGGTGTACGCCAAGGGCATCATCAACGGCATGAAAAACACCGCCGGAGCGGAGGACGGCTCCTTCTGCGGCGAGCGGAAGCTCACCCGCGCGCAGGCGAGCGCCGTCATGGTGCGCCTGCTCGATCCGGCCCGCCGCGCCCCGGTCGATCTTAGCGACAACAACCCCTACCGTCTTGCCGACGCGCCGAACGGCCTGCAGCCGTTTATGATCTGGGCGCGCGAGAACGGTTATATGCTCAACAACAACGAGCCGCGCGGCGCTTTTAACAAGCTCTTCTTCGGCGACGAGAACAAAACGTACTTTGCAAGCGCCGAGGAAGCCGCGCCGTATATGCGCGATGTCACCGTGAACGTATGGCAGCTCCAGCCGGACGGGACGAAAACGCAGGCTGTACTCAAGCTCACGGTACATAAATACCTCGCCGCGGACGTGTACGAAATTTTCCAGCGCATCTTTGAGGACGAGGAGAAATTCCCCATCGCCTCCGTCGGCGGACTGCGCTGCACGGATACCATGCGCCACGCCTGGGGCGCGGCGGTCGATATCAATCCCGACGCGAACTGCGCGGCGGACCGCGTTGACGGCGCGGTAAAGATCACGGTAGGGCAGGGCTGGTGGCCGCTCGGCACCGAAAAGAGCGAGTGGGCCGGTACGCTCGCCGAGCCGAGCCCGTACTCGATCGCCGCGGGCGGGAGCGTTGTGAGGGCCTTCGCCGCCTACGGCTGGGGCTGGGGCGGAACGTGGCAGTCGAGCCGCGACTTCATGCATTTCAGCGTCCGTACCGACGGCGGCTGAGCCGAATTTTCCGTATTCGGAAAATTCGAAGAAATCCCCAAAAAAACTTTGAATTTTTCTCTATCCCCTCTTGACATTAAGAGGGGATTTTGTTATTCTATCAAAGCGCCTGTGCGAAGAAGCAGGGCGTATTATGCGGTGAAGCGGGAGATTGCATCGTTTGACGGTGGTAACTTCCGTGGAGTATGTCCGTAAATCGGGCGGCTGAGAGTTTATCGTTTCCCCGGCCAGCAAGAGGCGTATATCGCCGGAACGGGAAGAAAAACCGGCCATCAGAAAGCCGGTTCTATTTTCGGTTCGGGTCTGATACGCACGGCGCGGTGGATGAAAACTTCTCACCGTACCACTGGGTGGCAGCCACCACCTAAGTACGAAAGTTTTGGAGGAACAAACATGGCAGCAAAGAAAATGATCCGCATCCGCCTCAAGGCCTACGATCATCAGCTGATCGACAAGGCCGCCGAGACCATCGTCGAGACCGCCAAGCGTACCGACGCGAAGGTTTCCGGCCCCATCCCCCTGCCGACGCAGAAAGAGGTCATCACGATCCTTCGCGCCGTTCACAAGTATAAGGACAGCCGTGAGCAGTTCGAGCGCCGCACCCACAAGCGCCTGATCGACATCATCGCCCCCACCCAGAAGACGGTGGAAGCGCTCATGTCTCTGGAGCTTCCCGCCGGTGTCGAGATCGAGATCAAGCTCTGAGATACACTTATATTTATTCCCCGGCATTACCCCCGCGTTCAAAATCTGTATTGAACCCCGCGCCTTACGAAGGCAGGGTCAAGTCAGGAGCCTCCGGACGATATGATCCATGCGACCTGACCAATAACCTGAAAGGAGCAATCCAATGAAAAAGGCCATCATCGGCAAGAAGGTCGGCATGACGCAGATCTTCGACGAGACCGGCAAGGTCGTCCCCGTGACCGTTATCGAAGCCGGCCCGTGCAAAGTGGTCCAGAAGAAGTCCGCGGAAAAGGAAGGCTATGCTTCCGTCCAGCTCGGCTTCGAGGAAATCCCCGAGCGCAAGCTCAACAAACCCGAAAAGGGTCATCTCGACAAGGCCGGCGTCGGCGCGCTGCGCGTGCTGCACGAGTTCCGCCTCGAGAATGCCAACGAGATGAACGTCGGCGACGTTGTCAAGGCTGACGCCTTCAAAGAGGGCGACAAGGTCGACGTCACCGGCATCAGCAAGGGCAAGGGCTACGCCGGCGTCATCAAGCGCTGGGGCGCCCAGCGCACCCCGATGACCCACGGCGGCGGCCCGGTCCACCGTCATGCCGGCTCCATGGGCTCCTCCACGGATCCCAGCCGCATCCTTCCCGGCAAGATCGGCGCCGGTCACATGGGCGCCGAGCAGGTCACGGTGCAGAACCTTGACGTCGTCAAGGTCGATCCCGAACTGAACATGATCGTCATCCGCGGCGCCATCCCCGGCCCGAAGGGCGGCATCGTGTTCATCAAGAACACCGCCAAGACGCTCATCGTCAAGCAGGCCAGCGTCAGCACGAGTGTCAACCCGCAGAAGGCTTCCGCGCGTACCAACCCGCAGAAGGCTTCCGCCCGCAACCGCTAAAGAGAGGAGAGTCTGATTTATGCCTAAAGCGAATCTTTACAACATGGCCGGCGAGCAGGTCGGCGAGGTTGAGCTCTCCGAAGCCGTTTTCGGCATCGAGCCCAACGAGATCGTCCTTCATGCGGCGATCAAGAACCACCTGGCCAACTGCCGTCAGGGCACGCAGAGCGCTCTGACCAAGGGCGAGGTGTCCTACACCACCGCCAAGCCCTGGCGCCAGAAGGGCACCGGCCGCGCCCGCGCCGGTTACAAGGGCAGCCCCGTGTGGACGCACGGCGGCGTCGCCTTTGCCCCGAAGCCGCGTAGCTACCGCTACACCATGAACCGCAAGGAAAAGCGTATCGCCCTGAAGAGCGCTCTGTCCGTCAAGGCGGCCGAGAGCAAGATCTTCGTGGTGGACGGTCTCAGCTTCGACGAGATCAAGACGAAGGCCTGCGTTTCTCTGCTTGAGAAGCTCGGCGCCGAGAACGCCATGATCGTCACCGAGACCGTGAACGAGAACGTCATCAAGTCCGCCCGCAACATCCCCGGCGTTGAGACGACGATCGCCACCGTTCTCTCCACCTACGACATTATGAAGGCCCGCTCTCTCGTGGTCGACAAGGCTGCCCTTGCCAAGATCGAGGAGGTGTACTGCTGATGAAGAGCGTTTATGATGTGATCATCCGCCCGGTCATCACCGAGCAGTCCATGGAAGACCTGGACATCAAGAAGTTCGCTTTTGAAGTGGCGAAGGACGCCACCAAGATCGAAGTGAAGAAGGCTGTGGAGGAGATTTTCGGCGTCACCGTCGTCAAGGTGACCACCACGACCGTCCACGGCAAGCAGAAGCGCACCGGCCGTTACCCCGCCGGCTTTGCGAAGACCTGGAAGAAAGCCGTTGTCAAGCTGAGCGAAGATTCCAAGAACATTGAGATCTTCGAAGGCATGGCCTAAGGGAGGGAAAGAGAATGTCTATTAAAACCTATCGTCCTATTACCCCCGCCCGCCGGCACATGACCGTTTCCGGCTTTGATGGGGTCGACAAGCATGCCGCCCCGGAGAAGTCCCTGGTCGAGGTCAAGAAGAAGAACGCCGGCCGCAACAACTACGGCCGCATCACCGTTCGTCATCACGGCGGCGGCAACCGGCAGAAGTACCGCATCATCGACTTCAAGCGCGACAAGCGCAACGTCGAGGCGCAGGTCCTCCGCCTGGAGTACGACCCCAACCGCAGCGCCTACATCGCGCTGGTCGAGTATCCCGACAGCGAGCGCCGCTACATCCTCGCTCCGGTCGGTCTCGCCGCCGGTGATGTGATCGTTGCCGGCGAGGGCGCCGACATCAAGCCGGGCAACGCTCTGCCTCTGGCGAACATCCCCGTGGGTACCGTTATCCACAACATCGAAATGTACCCGGGCAAGGGTGCGCAGCTCGTCCGCTCCGCGGGCAACGCCGCGCAGCTCATGGCGAAGGAAGGCGCTCTCGCGACCGTCCGTATGCCGTCCGGCGAAATGCGCAAGATCCGCATGAACTGCTACGCCACCATCGGCCAGGTCGGCAACATCGACCACGCCAACGTCTCTCTCGGCAAAGCCGGCCGTGTCCGTCACATGGGCTGGCGTCCGAAAGTCCGCGGCTCGGTCATGAACCCGTGCGACCACCCGCACGGCGGCGGCGAAGGCAAGTCCCCGGTCGGCCGTCCCGGCCCTGTCACCCCGTGGGGCAAGCCGACTCTGGGTTACAAGACCCGCAAGAAGAAGAACCCGACCGACAAGATGATTGTCAAGCGCCGCAACGCTAAGTAAGGAGGGAAGAAGGAAATATGAGCAGAAGCATTAAGAAAGGCCCCTTCGCAGCTCCTGAGCTGCTCAAGAGAGTCGATGAACTGAACAAAGCCGGCGAGAAAAAGGTCCTCAAGACCTGGTCCCGCAGCTCTACGATCTTCCCGTCCTTCATCGGTCACACCTTCGCTGTGCATGACGGCCGCCGTCACGTCAGCGTGTACGTCACCGAGGACATGGTCGGTCACAAGCTGGGCGAGTTCGTGCCTACCCGCACGTTCCGCGGCCACGCCGGCAGCAAGACTGCCGGAAAGTAAGGAGGAGAGATACTGATGGAAGCAAGAGCTGAACACAAATTCGCGCGTATTTCTCCCCGCAAGGTCAAGATCGTCTGCGATCTGATCCGCGACAAGGACGTCGAGCTTGCCAAGGGCATCCTGCAGAACACCCCGAACTCCGGCGCCGCCCTGCTGTACAAGGTCCTGTGCAGCGCCTGCGCGAACGCCGAGAACAACCACGAGATGGATCCCTCCAAGCTGTATGTGTCCAAGGTTATGGTCACCGGCGGCCCGACCATGAAGCGCGGCCGCGCCAGCGCCCGTGGCCGCTACGCGCGTATCCTGAAGAGAACCAGCCACATCACCGTTGTTGTGGCGGAAAAGGAGGCTTGATTTATGGGACAGAAAGTTAATCCGCACGGCCTCCGCGTCGGCGTCATCAAGGACTGGGATTCCCGTTGGTACGCCCGTCCCGACAAGGTCGGCGATCTGATCGTTGAGGACGACAAGATCCGCAAGTACCTCAAGAAGAGATTGTACGCCGCCGGCGTGCCCACCATCGAGATCGAGCGCGACAGCGCCCAGGTCCGCATCTTCATCCACTGCTCCCGTCCCGGTGTGATCATCGGCAAGGGCGGCACGGAGATCGAAAAGCTCCGCCAGGATGTTGAAAAGCTCATCGGCAAGAAGGTCGCCATCTCCATCGTTGAGGTGCGCACCCCCGATACGAACGCCCAGCTCGTCGCCGAGAACATCGCCCAGCAGCTCGAGAAGCGCATCGGCTTCCGCCGTGCGATGAAGAACTCGATCGGCCGCGCGATGCGTATGGGCGCCAAGGGCATCAAGGTCTGCTGCGCCGGCCGTCTCGGCGGCGCTGAGATCGCCCGCAGCGAAACCTACCACGAGGGAACCATCCCCCTGCAGACTCTCCGCGCCGACATCGACTACGGCTTTGCCGAGGCTGCGACCACCTACGGCCGCATCGGTGTGAAGGTCTGGATCTACAAGGGTGAGATCCTCACCACCACGCTGCGCACCACGCCGCGCGTGATGGACACCAGCAAGCCGCTCAACGAGCGTCGCCGTGACGACCGCCGCGGCGGCCGCCGTGACGATCGCCGCGGTGGCTACAACCGCGACAACCGCGGCCAGGGTCAGGGCTTCAACCGCGACAACCGCGCGCCCGGCCAGGGCTACGGCCAGCGTCCCGCGGGCCAGAGCTACAACCGCCCCAACAACGGCCAGCGTCCGGCGGGCCAGGGCTACAGCCGTCCCGCTGCTCCCAAAGAAGGAGGTAATTCCTGATGTTAATGCCTAAGAGAGTCAAATACCGCCGCCAGCAGCGCGGCCGTATGAAGGGCAAAGCCACCCGCGGCAACGTCGTCAACTACGGCGAATGGGGCCTGATGGCTACCGAGCCCTGCTGGATCACGGCCAACCAGATCGAGGCCGCCCGTGTCGCCATGACCCGCTACACCAAGCGCGGCGGCCAGGTTTGGATCAAGATCTTCCCCGATAAGCCCGTGACCCAGAAGCCCGCCGAGACCCGTATGGGTTCCGGTAAAGGCTCTCCCGAATATTGGGTTGCCGTCGTGAAGCCGGGCCGCGTTCTCTTTGAGATCGCCGGCGTTCCCGAGGATGCCGCCCGCGAGGCCATGCGCCTGGCCAGCCATAAGCTGCCCTGCAAGACGAAGATTGTCGCGCGTGAGGCCGCCGAGACCGAGAATGGTGGTGAAAACTGATGAAGGCTAATGAGATTCGTAACCTGTCCGTCGAAGAGCTCGACAAGAAGCTCGCCGACCTGAAGAAGGACCTGTTCATGCTCCGCATGCAGCATGCCACCAACCATCTCGACAACCCCATCAAGATTTCCAACGTCCGCCGCGATATCGCGAGAGTTAAAACCGTGCTTCGTCAGAAGCAGCTCGAGCAGTGAAGGAGGTAACCGAAAATGAGTGAAATTAGAACTTCTTCCCGCAAGATGCGCGTCGGCAAGGTCGTCTCCGACAAGATGGATAAGACCGTCGTTGTCACCGTGGAAGACCGCGTGGCTCACCCCACGTACAAGAAGATCATCGGCCGGACGTACCGTCTGAAGGCGCACGACGAGAACAACGAGTGCGGCATCGGCGACAGAGTCCGTGTGATGGAGACCCGCCCCCTCAGCAAGGACAAGCGTTGGCGCGTGGTCGAGATCATCGAAAAAGCGAAGTAAGGAGGCGCCGAAGAAATGATCCAGGCTGAATCTTATCTGAAGGTTGCCGACAACACCGGCGCCAAGGAGCTCAAGACCATCCGTGTTCTTGGCGGCTCCAAGCGCAAGTACGGCAACGTGGGCGACGTCGTCGTCGCCAGCGTCCGCAAGGCCACCCCGGGTGGCAGCGTCAAGAAGGGCGATGTGGTCAAGGCCGTTATCGTCCGCACCACCAAGGGCGTCCGCCGCGCGGACGGCACCTACGTCCGTTTCGACGAGAACGCCGCCGTTCTCATCAACGGCGCAGATGACCACAACCCGAAGGGTACCCGTATCTTTGGGCCCGTGGCCCGCGAGCTCCGCGACAGAGAGTACATGAAGATCCTGTCGCTGGCTCCCGAAGTCATTTGAGGAGGGCATGGGAATGAAGATTCGTAAAGACGATAAAGTCGTCGTTCTGTCCGGCCGCGACAAGGGCAAGGAAGGCAAAGTCCTCTCCGCCGACCCGAAGAACGGCAAGGTCATTGTTGAGGGCGTGCTCGTCGCCTCCCGTCATCAGAAGCCCCGCAAGCAGGGCGAAGAGGGCGGCATCATCCAGCGCGAGACCCCCATTTACGCCAGCAAGGTCATGCTGGTCTGCCCGAAGTGCGGCAAGCCCACCCGCGTGGGTCACACCGTTATCGACGGCGAAAAGGTGCGCGCCTGCAAGAAGTGCGGCGCCGCTATCTGAGAGAGGAGAGTGACAGAATATTATGGCTTACGTTGCAAGACTGAAGAAAAAGTATAATGAGGAAGTCGCTCCCGCTCTGATGCAGAAGTTCCAGTACAAGAGCGTCATGCAGATCCCCCGCATCGACAAGATCGTCGTGTCCGTCGGCTGCGGCGACTGCAAGGACAACGCCAAGATGCTGGAATCCGTCGTCAAGGACATCAGCGCCATCACCGGCCAGCATGCCGTCGCCACCGTCGCGCGCAAGAGCGTCGCGAACTTCAAGCTCCGCGAGGGCATGAAGGTCGGCGTCAAGGTCACGCTGCGTCAGGACCGTATGTGGGAGTTCATGGATCGTCTGTTCAACGTGGCTCTGCCCCGCGTCCGTGACTTCCGCGGCATCTCCGCCGATGCGTTCGACGGCCGCGGCAACTACTCCCTCGGCATCCGCGAGCAGATCATCTTCCCCGAGATCGAGTACGACAAGATCGAGAAGCTGCGCGGCATGAACATTGCCATCTGCACCACCGCCAACACCGACGAAGAGGCTCGCGAGCTCCTCAAGCTCATGGGCGCTCCGTTCATGAACGACTAAGGAGGAGAAGAAAAATGGCGAAACTTTCCATGAAGCTCAAGCAGGCCGCTCCTGCTAAGTTCTCCACCCGTCGCTACAACCGCTGCAAGATCTGCGGCCGTCCCCACGCCTATCTGCGCGACTACGGCATCTGCCGTATCTGCTTCCGCGAGCTGGCCTACAAGGGCCAGATCCCGGGCGTGAAGAAAGCCAGCTGGTAATTGCAAATTGCTCCGTCAAGCGCCTGAAATTCAATAAAAAAATTGAATTTCAGGCCTTGGCGGACTTGCCGCGTCAGCGGATCTTTGCTATAATAGATCAGTTGGCACGGCCGACAAATTTCGTAAAGGATAGCGAAAGGCCGCGGTCAATCATGTATTGACGCGGAACCTCGCTGCCTGAACCGGGTAAAACCGGTAACTCTAATAAGGAGGATATACCCAAATGCAGATCACCGATCCCATTGCCGACATGCTCACACGTATCCGCAATGCCGGCACCGCCAAGCATGAAACCGTCGATGTCCCCGCCTCCAAGATGAAGAAGGCGATCGTCGAGATCCTGCTGAACGAGGGCTACATCAAGTCCTATCAGCTTGTTGACGACGGAACCCAGGGCATCATCCGCATCACGCTGAAGTATCTCCCCGGCAAGGAGAAGGCCATCCAGGGCCTTAAGAGAGTCTCCAAGCCCGGCCTGCGTGTGTACGCCGGCGCCGAAGAGCTGCCCCGCGTCCTGAAGGGACTGGGCATCGCCATCATTTCCACTTCCAAGGGCGTCATGACCGACAAGCAGGCTCGTGCCGAGCATGTCGGCGGCGAAGTCCTCGCGTTCGTATGGTAAGGGAGGAGAGAGAACATGTCTAGAATCGGTAGAGCTCCCATTACCGTCCCCGCCGGTGTTGAGATCACCGTGGGCGAGGGCAACCACATCACCGTCAAGGGTCCCAAGGGCACGCTGGAGCGCAATGTCGCCCCGCAGATGCTCATCGAGATCGAGAACGGCGTCCTCCACGTCAAGCGTCCCAACGACGAAAAGCAGAACTGCGCGCTCCATGGTCTGACCCGTACGCTGGTCAACGACATGGTCGTCGGCGTCACTCAGGGCTTCTCCAAGACTCTGGAGATCCAGGGCGTCGGCTATCGTGCGCAGAAGGAAGGCAAGAATCTCGTGATGAACCTCGGCTTCAGCCATCAGGTCATCGTTCCCGAGATCGAGGGGATCGAAATCGAAGTTCCCGATGCCAACCACATCGTCATCAAGGGCATGGACAAGCAGAAGGTCGGCCAGTTTGCTGCGGATACCCGCATGAAGCGTCCGCCGGAGCCCTATAAGGGCAAGGGCATTCGCTATCAGGGCGAGGTTGTCCGTATCAAAGAAGGCAAGACCGGTGCGAAATAAGGGGAGGTGCGCCTGAATGGTTAACAGACCGAATACTGCCGCTCAGCGCAAGCAGCGCCACGCGAGAGTCCGCGGTAAGATCTCCGGCACGCCGGAGCGTCCGCGCCTGTGCGTGTTCCGGAGCGAAAGCAACATTTATGCCCAGGTCATCGACGACGTCAACGGCAACACTCTGGTGTCTGCCTCTTCCGTCGAAAAGGACTTTGAAGGCAACGGCGGCAACGTGGAAGCCGCCAAGAAGATCGGCTCCAAGATCGCCGAGCGCGCTCTTGCGAAGGGTATTGAAGAAGTGGTCTTCGACCGCGGCGGATATATCTATCACGGACGCGTCAAGGCTCTGGCCGAAGCTGCCCGCGAGGGCGGCCTGAAATTCTAAGCGGGAGGAGGAAACGAATTATGGCATATGGTAACGATCGCCGCGACAACCGCCGCGGCCGGGAGGAAAGCTCCGAGTATATCGAGAAGCTCGTTTCCCTCAATCGCGTCAGCAAGACCGTCAAGGGCGGCCGCATTATGAAGTTCTCCGCGCTCATGGTCGTCGGCGACGGCAAGGGCAAGGTCGGCTTCGGCATGGGCAAGGCCGGCGAAGTCAGCGAAGCGATCCGCAAGGGAATTGAAGATGCGAAGAAGAACATGCACACCGTCACGCTGACGGGCACCACGATCCCGCACGAAGTTCTCGGCGCTTTCGGCGCCGGCCGCGTGCTGATCAAGCCCGCCGCCCCCGGTACCGGCATCATCGCCGGCGGCGCTGTGCGTGCCGTGATGGAAGCTGCCGGCATCAAGGACATCCGTGCCAAGAGCCTGCGCTCCAACAATCCCAACAACGTCGTCGCCGCCACCATGGAAGGCCTTCTGTCTCTGCGCAATGCCGAGCAGGTCGCCGTTTACCGTGGCAAGTCGGCCGACGAGCTGAAGGCGTAAGGAGGATAACGGTATGGCAACTCTGAAGATCAAGCTCGTCAAGAGCCTGAACGGCAGACTGGACAAGCACATTGCCACTGCCAACTCCCTGGGTCTTTACAAGATCGGCAACGAGACGACCCAGCCTGACAACCCCCAGACCCGCGGCAAGATCGCCCAGATCGGCTATCTGCTGAAGGTCACGGAAGAATAAGGAGGCCCAACGTATGTTTATGAATGAACTTTCTCCCGCCGCCGGCAGCACCCACGTTGCCAAGCGCAAGGGAAGAGGCATCGGCACCGGCAACGGCAAGACCGGCGGTCGGGGTCACAAGGGCCAGAAAGCTCGCTCCGGCGGCGGTGTCCGCATCGGATTTGAAGGCGGCCAGATGCCTCTGGCGCGCCGCATCCCGAAGCGCGGCTTCAACAACATCTTTGCCAAACCTCTCGAGTCCATCAACGTCTCTGCTCTCAACCACTTTGAGGACGGCGCCATTGTCGACGCGAACGTCCTTCTGGCCGAGGGCATCCTGTCCAAGTGTGTCCACGGCGTGAAGATCCTCGGCAGCGGCGAGCTCACCAAGAAGCTCACCGTCAAGGCCAGTGCCTTCTCGGCCAGCGCCAAGGAGAAGATCGAAGCCGCTGGAGGAAAGGCCGAGGTGGTGTAAGGTGGTCCAGACTTTCCGTAACGCATGGAAGATCCCTGAGCTGCGCCGGAAGATCCTCTTCACGCTGTTCATCGTTCTTCTTTACCGGCTCGGCAATGCCGTGCCCGTGCCTTATGTGGACACCAACATTCTTGCCACCTACTTTGCCCAGCTGAAGAACACCGTCCTCGGACTTTACAACACCATGTCCGGCGGCGCGTTCTCCCTGGCTACCATCTTTGCTCTGAGCATCCAGCCCTACATCAACGCCTCCATCATCATCCAACTCCTGTGCATCGCTATCCCGGCGCTCGAGCGGCTGAGCAAAGAGGGCGGCGAAGAGGGCAAGAAGAAGATCGCTGCCATCACCCGTTACTCCACGGTCGGCATCGGCTTTGTCCAGGGCTACGGCTACTACCTGCTTATGAGCCGCAACGGTATCATCGTGTCCGACGCTCCCGCTGTCTGGGCGGCCATCGTCATCGTGATGACCTTTACCGCGGGCTCCGCGCTCGTTATGTGGCTGGGTGAGCAGATCACCGAATTCGGCATCGGAAACGGTATCTCCATCATCCTGTTCGCGAGCATCGTCAGCCGCTTCCCGCAGGGCCTTGGTAACCTCGTCAGCAAAGCGATCAACCACGACCTCTCCTGGGTCGCCACGATCCTCATGCTGATCGGAGCTCTCGCCATGATCGTGATGATCGTCATCGTCAACGATGCCGAGCGCCGCATCCCGGTCCAGTACGCCAAGCGCGTCGTCGGCCGCAAGATGTACGGCGGTCAGGCCACGTACCTGCCGATGAAGGTCAACATGTCCGGCGTGCTGCCCATCATCTTCGCGCAGTCCATCGCGTCCCTGCCTCCCACGATCATCCTGCTCTGCGGCGGCAGCCAGGACAGCTGGTTCATGCGCACGTTTGACAGCAACACGATCCCCTACGCGATCGTGTACTTCCTGCTGATCCTCTTCTTCGCTTACTTCTACGCGACGATCCAGTTCAACCCCGTCGAAGTTGCGAACAACCTGAAGAAGAACGGCGGATTCATCCCCGGCTACCGCCCTGGCAAGCCGACCAGCGAGTTCATTCAGAAGGTCCTGAACAAGGTCACCCTGTTCGGCGCCGTTTATCTCGGCATCATCGCCTGCGTGCCCATCATCATCAGCGCCTGCTCCAAGGCCGCTGCCGATACGGGCATCTCCCTCGGCGGCACTTCGATCATCATTGTGGTCGGCGTTGCCATCGAGACGGTGCAGGCTCTCGAAAGCCAGATGCTCATGCGCCACTACAAGGGCTTCCTTGAATAAGGAGATCCCGACATGAAGCTGACTTTGCTGGGCGCCCCCGGCGCTGGAAAGGGGACCCAGTCGGACATCCTATCCCGTAAATTGGGTGTCCCCACCATTTCAACCGGCAATATCCTGCGCTCTGCCATCCACGATGGCACGAGCGTGGGTCTCGCGGCCAAGTCGTACATCGACAAAGGCCAGCTTGTGCCGGATAACGTGATCATCGACATCGTGCAGGAACGGCTCTCAAAGCCCGACTGTGCCAACGGATTCATCCTCGACGGCATGCCCCGGACGATCCCCCAGGCGGAAGCGCTTATCGCTCACGGCATTGAGCTCGATGCCGTGCTTTCCCTGGAGGTTTCCGACGAGGACATCGTAGAGCGCATGGCGGGGCGGCGCGTCTGCCCCCGCTGCGGCGCGAGCTACCACGTCCGCATGAATCCGCCGAAGCAGGACGGCATCTGTGACGCCTGCGGCACGGCGCTCATCGTCCGCCCGGACGACGCGCCCGAGACCGTGCGCGACCGTCTGCATGTTTACCATGAACAGACCGAGCCGCTCAAGGGCTTTTACGAAAAGCTGGGGCTGCTTCACAGTGTGGAAAACGTCGGCAGCATCGAAGATGTAAGCCGTGAGATTTTCCGCTCTCTGGGGATCGTTGAATGATGATTACGATCAAATCACAGCGAGAGATCGAGCGGATGCGCGAAGCCGGAAAGATCACAGCGGCTGCCCGAAGCGTCGGGCGGCAGATGCTGCGGGACGGCGTAACCACCGAAGAGATCAACAAAGAGATCCATAAGTTCATCCTGTCCTGTGGAGCCACGCCGACATTTCTCGGCTACGGCGGCTTCCCGAAGAGCGCGTGCATTTCCGTGAACGACGAGGTCATCCACGGCATTCCCGGAAAGCGCATCGTGCGAAACGGAGACATCGTCTCCATCGACGTGGGGGCCACCTATAAGGGCTATGTGGGAGACTGCGCCGGCACTTTCCCGGTCGGGGAGGCGTCGCCGGAAGCGCTGGAGCTCATCCGCATCACGCGGCAGAGCTTCTTTGAAGGGATCAAGTATGCCCGTGCGGGAAACCGGCTGAACGACATCTCCGCCGCGGTGCAGCAGTACGCGGAAAGCCACGGCTGCGGCGTTGTGCGCGACTATGTCGGCCACGGCATCGGCACCAAAATGCACGAGGATCCGGAAGTCCCGAACTACGTTCCCGATCGCAGGGAGCGCAGGCCGAATCCCCGGCTCCTGCCCGGAATGACATTGGCCGTTGAGCCGATGATCAACGCCGGCGGACCGGCGGTGCGCGTACTGTCCAACAAATGGACGGTCGTCACCGTGGACGGAAGCCTGTCCGCCCATTATGAGAACACCATTCTCATCACAGACGGCGAGCCGGAAATCCTGACTCTTGCCGACGACATTTAAGGAGGGACTTATATGGCGAAAGACGACGTTATCGAGCTGGAGGGCACGGTCGTGGAATCGCTGCCGAACACCTCTTTCCGGGTGGACATCGGCAACGGCCACACCATTCTTGCCCATATCTCCGGCAAGCTCCGCATGAATTTCATCCGCATCCTGCCCGGCGACAAGGTCACGGTACAGATGAGTCCTTACGATCTGACCCGCGGCCGCATCACCTGGCGGTCTAAGTAATTACGAACTCCACCAGTGCGACACGAAGGAGGATAAACCATGAAAGTGCGTCCCAGTGTGAAGCCCATGTGCGAGAAGTGCAAGATCATCAAGCGCAAGGGTAAAGTTATGTGCATCTGCGAGAACCCCAAGCACAAGCAGCGCCAGGGCTGAGATCTGCCCTACGGCGGATCAATCGCAGATAGAAAATCCGAAAGAAAGGGCATAATTTCTTACTGCCCTTTTGGGGTCGGCCTTCATTATGCCATAGGCCCGAGCCACCCCCAGACATGGCATAAAATCATTGAAAGGAATGATTGCAAAACATGGCACGAATTGCCGGCGTTGACCTGCCCAGAGACAAGAGAATCGAGATCGGTCTGACCTACGTTTTCGGTATCGGCAGAACGAGCGCGAAGAGAATTCTCGAAGAGACCGGAATCAACCCTGACACCCGCGTGCGCGACCTTTCCGACGAGGAAGAAGCGCGTATCCGTGAGTGCATCGACAAAGAGTTCATCGTGGAAGGCGACCTTCGCCGCCAGGTGGCTCTGAACATCAAGAACCTGACCGAGATCGGTTCTTACCGCGGCCTGCGCCACCGCAAGGGTCTCCCCGTGCGCGGCCAGCGCAGCAAAACCAACGCCCGTACCCGCAAGGGTCCGAAGCGTACCATCGCGAACAAAAAGAAGTAAGGGAGGGAAACTGATACTATGGCTACCGCACAGAAGGGCAAGAAAGTCCGTACCCGCCGCAGAGAGCGGAAAAATATCGAGAAGGGCCAGGTGCATATCAGCTCTTCCTTCAACAACACCATGGTGACTATCACCGACACCCAGGGCAACGCCATTTCCTGGGCCTCCGCCGGCGGCATGGGCTTCCGGGGCAGCCGCAAGAGCACCCCGTTTGCCGCGCAGACCGCCGCTGAAACGGCTTCCCGCGCTGCTATGGAGCACGGCCTGAAGTCCGTGGAAGTTTTTGTCAAGGGCCCCGGTTCGGGACGCGAAGCGGCCATCCGCGCGCTCCAGACCGCCGGTCTTGAAGTGACGATGATCAAGGACGTGACCCCCATCCCCCACAACGGATGCCGTCCGCCCAAGCGTCGCCGCGTCTGATCAAAGGAGGTAAGAGTAATGGCAAGATATACTGAGGCCGTCTGCCGGCAGTGCCGCCGCGAGGGCCAGAAGCTCTTTCTGAAGGGCGACAGATGCTACACCGGCAAGTGCGCCATGGAGTGCCGCAGCGGCAACCCCGGCCAGCACGGCCAGGGCCGCAGCAAGAACTCCGAGTACGGCCTGCAGCTGCGTGAGAAGCAGAAAGCCAAGAGATACTACGGCGTGCTCGAGAAGCAGTTCCGCGGCTACTATGAGCTCGCGGAGCGCCGTCCCGGCCAGGCCGGCCAGAACCTGCTCGCCATCCTGGAGAGCCGTCTGGACAACGTGATCTACCGTCTGGGCTTTGCCATGAGCCGCGCCGAGGCGCGTCAGCTCGTGACGCACGGCCACTTCACCGTGAACGGCCGCAAGGTCAACATCCCCAGCTATCTCGTGAAGCCGGGCATGGTCATCACGCTGAAGGACAGCAGCCGCAGCCTGGAGAAGATCAAGTCCAGCGTCGAAGCCAATGCCTTCCGTCAGCCTCCGAAGTGGCTGGAGTACGATGCCAACAACATGGTTGCCGAGGTCGTCGGCGTGCCCGAGCGCGAAGATATCGACCTTCCGATCGAGGAGCACCTCATCGTCGAGCTGTACTCCAAGTAATACCCCCGTCCGATTGGTAAGCTGACACATCTGCGGCGCCGATCCCACGGCGCCGACATCTAAAGGAGGGTACTACATGATCGAAATAGAAAAGCCGCGTATCGAGTGCATCGAAAATTCGGCGGAAGCATCCTACGGCAAATTCATTGTCGAACCGCTGGAGCGCGGCTATGGCACGACCTTGGGCAACTCCCTGCGGCGTGTTCTCCTCTCCTCCCTGCCCGGAACGGCGGTCACGAAGATCAAGATCGCCGGCATCCAGCATGAGTTTTCCACCATCCCCGGCGTGACCGAGGATGTGACCGAGATCGTTCTCAACGTGAAGGGCATCATTGCCCGCCTTCACTGCGATACTCCCAAGACCGTCTATATCGAAGCCTCCGGCGAGGGCGAAGTCACCGCCGGCGACATCAAGACGGATGCGGAGGTTGAGATCCTCAATCCCGAGCATCACATCGCCACGCTGGGCCCGGACGGCTCGCTTTCCATGGAGCTGACCGTTGGGCATGGCCGCGGCTACGTCACGGCTGAGCACAACAAGCCGGCACAGCCCATCATCGGCACCATCCCCGTTGACTCGATCTATTCCCCCGTGCTGAAGGTCAACTACTCCGTTGAGAACACCCGTGTGGGCAACCAGGTGGACTACGACAAGCTGACCATCGAAGTATGGACGGACAAGACGATCACGGCGCGTGACGCCGTTTCGCTGGGCGCCAAGATCCTCTGCGACCACTTCACGCTTTTCACCGACCTTTCGGACTCCGCCGGCGGAACCGTCACGGTCAAGGAGCGCGAGCCGCAGCAGCAGGACAAGGTGCTGGAAATGACGATCGAGGAGCTGGACCTCTCGGTTCGCAGCTTCAACTGCCTCAAGCGCGCAAACATCAACACCGTCGAGGACCTCATCTCGAAAACACAGGACGAGATGATCAAGGTCCGCAACCTGGGCCGCAAATCTCTCGAAGAGGTCGAGCACAAGCTCGCCATGATGGGATTGTCCCTGGCCAGCGACGACAACAACCAGTAAATAGGAGGAAATAACAATGCCTGCCAACAGAAAACTCGGTAAGACTACCGATCAGCGCATGGCAATGCTCCGCCAGCAGGTCACGGACTTCCTGGACAAGGGACGTATGGAGACCACGGTCACCCGCGCCAAGGAGATCGCTCCTCTCGCTGAGAAGATGATCACCCTCGGCAAGGAAGGCGGTCTGAGCAACTACCGCCAGGCGTGCTCCTTCATCACCCGCGAGGACATCGCCAAGCGCACCTTCGACGAGATCGCTCCCAAGTATAAGGAGCGCACCGGCGGCTACACCCGCATCACCCGCATCGGCGCCCGCAAGGGCGACGCCGCGGAAATGGCGGTCATCGAGCTGGTGTAATCCCGTATAAAACGCAAAAAACGGCGCAGCCTTTTTAAGGCTTGCGCCATTTTTGCAAAATGCCGAACAAAACCGCCGAGAAAAGCGTCTAATACCAAAAGAAAGGCGCGAAGGGAACGTAAAGATGAAAAAGCTGTGTATTCCTATTGCAATGCTGCTTATAATATGTACTCTGCTGACCGCCTGCGGTGCGCCGGGCACGGTACCCTGCTATCCGGAGGCGGAGGATACCGCGGCGCCGCAAATCACGGCAACACCGCAGCCGACGGCGACGCCCCAACCTACTGCCACGCCCGAACCGGAGGGTACGCCGGAAACACCGGCGGCACAGACCCCGACAGAGACGGAAGCCCCGGCAGAGGGCGACGCCATCGAGCGCTATATGCAGACCTTGACGCTGCGGGAAAAGGTCGGCCAGCTCTTTTTCATCCGTCCGGACGCGCTCGACCCGGCGCAGACGCCGGGACAGATCAACTCCTCGGAAACGGAGGGCGTGAAAACGCTCACGGACGATATGCGTGCGGTGCTCGCGGCGTACCCGGTCGGCGGCGTTGCGATCTTCGGCAAAAATATCTCTGATCCCGAAACGCTCCGCGCGTTCACCGAACAGCTGCGCGACGCGACAACGGTGCCGCTGTTCCTCGGCGTGGACGAGGAGGGCGGGCTTGTTGCGCGGCTTGCCAATAACGCCGCCTTCGGTCTGCCGAAGTACGAGAGCGCCGCCGCCGTGGGCGCGTCGGGGAATCCGGCGGACGCCGAGAATATGGGCCGCACGATCGGCGCGTATCTCGCCGACTACGGCTTCGCGGTGGACTTTGCGCCTGTAGCGGACGTGTATACGAATCCGGCCAATACCGTCATCGGCAGCCGCGCATTCTCTGCGGACGCGAATACCGCCGCGGCCATGGCGGGCGCGTGCGCGCGGGGACTCGCCTCGCAGGGTGTCCTGCCGGTGTATAAGCATTTCCCCGGCCATGGCGACACCGCCGAGGACAGTCACAACGGCCTTGCCGTCACATATAAGACGCATGACGAGCTTGCCGCGTGTGAGTGGATCCCCTACAGCACGAACGACCTGACCGGCTGCGCCGTCATGGTCGGGCATATCGCCGCGCCGAACGTCACCGGCGATCTCACGCCCGCGAGCCTTTCCGGTACGATGATCACCGGATACCTCCGCGGCGAGCTGGGCTTTACGGGGCTGGTGATCACCGACTCCATGGCGATGCACGGCGTGACCGACGCCTATTCGTCCGGCGACGCGGCGATCGCCGCGATCGAGGCGGGCGTTGATATCATCCTTATGCCGGAGGTGCTGTCCGAGGCGTTTGACGCCGTCGTTGCCGCCGTGGAAAACGGCACGATATCCGAAGCGCGCCTCAACGAGAGCGTTTACCGTGTGCTGCAGTACAAGCAGCTCTACGGCATATTCAATCCCTGAAAAAAGCGAAAGAGAGATGGATCGTTCCATCTCTCTTCTGCTATCTTTAAAGCGTTATTCTTTTCCCAGCCGGGCACGGAGATCGGTATTGTAGTCGTTAAAGAAGCGTATGGCTCCCGACAGTTCCTCCTCGGACAGAGAGCGGAAGAACAAAAGCTCGCGCTCCGCCCAGCCGCGGTGGCGCTCGCGGTGCGCGTCGAAAAGCTCCTGTCCGGCGTCGGTCAGCCGGTAAAAGATCTTCTGCCGGTTTGAGCCGAGCTGATACGGCTCCACCGCGCCCTTGTCCGAGAGCTTGCGCAGAATCTTGCTGATCGCGCCCTTCGTCATGCGCATTTCCCCGGCCAGCACTGTGACGTTCGGCTGCTCCAGACGTCCGATGGCGTCAAGACAGTTCAGCTCGGAGTTATCATAGCCGGAGAGACTGTCACGGTTGTGCAGCTTGTCGGTCTCGTCCGAGAGGTTGGTGTATTCCAGTACAAGCTGCAAAAGCTCTTCGCTTCGATCCATCAGCGGCAGTTCCTTTCCCTTGAACTGCCTATATTCTATCCGTGATCTCCGCACCTGTCAACAAAGGCGCTTGACAATTCTCCGAGGCCGTATATAATACAAATAACAACTTGTTTCCAAGGAAACAAATTATTCTGTAAAGAGAATAACCCAAATACCGGCGAGGGAAAGGGAAAGCTGCATGGAAAACGCAACATTTATCCTGAACGGCAGAGAGATCACGGCGGAATACGAAGGGCGCATGACGCTTTTGAAGTATCTGCGCAATGTGGAATGCATGAAGGGGAGCAAGGAAGGCTGCTCCACCGGTCACTGCGGCGCATGCAGTGTGCTCATTGACGGTATCCTTGCCCGCTCGTGCGTGACGGTTCTCAAAACGCTCGCCGGAAAGAGCGTGGAGACGATCGAAAATCTTCCGAACGACACGATGCTGCAAATCATCCAGCGCTCGTTCCTCGACGCGGGCGCGGTACAGTGCGGCTTCTGCACGCCGGGCATGATCATGGCAGCAAAGGTGCTGCTGTGCAAAACCGTGAACCCGACGGAAGAAGATATATACGACGGCCTGAAGCACAACTACTGCCGCTGCACCGGCTATGTGAAGATCATCGAGGCGGTAAAGCTCGCCGCAGCGCGTCTGCGCGGCGAGGATGTGCCGCTCACTGCCGTGCAGGTGAACGACCCGACCGAGATCGTCACCGGCAAGGGACAGACTGTCCCCGAGATCGAAGGGCGGTTCGTCGGGCAGAGCGTCTGGGATGTGGACGGCCTTGCCAAAACCGCCGGAACGCTCAAATACTGCGACGACTATGAGGCCGACGAATTCGGCGCAGAGCGGATGCTCCACGGCGCATTCGTGTTCGCTCCCGTGCCGCACGCAAAACTCGACCGCGTGGATTATTCGACGGCGGAGCGCGCGCCCGGCGTCGTGCGCGTTGTGACATACCGGGACGTGCCGGGGCTCAACAAGATCGGCACATGGACGCCCGATCAGCCGGTGTTCTGCTCGGATGAGGTACGCTTCCTCGGCGATTTTGTCGCCATGGTCGTCGCCGACACGCCGGAGCATGCCCGCGCCGCGGTGAAGCTCGTGAAAATCGACTATACGGAGCTGCCCGGCATCTATACGATGGCGGAGGGCGTGAAGGCGGACAGCTACATCGTCCGTACCGGCCGCGAGACCGGCGACGTGGAAAAATGCAAGGCCGAGGCGGAGATCGTAAAGGTGCGCGTATCGAAGGATATCGAGCCGCAGGATCACGTCTGCATGGAGCCGGTGAGCGCCATCGGGTACGCAAAGGACGGCAAAGTCACGGTGTACGCCTGCACGCAGGCGCCCTTTGAGGTGCGTCGGATGCTTGCGAAAAACCTTGCCATGGACGAGAAGAACATCCGCGTCGTGGCGACGCCGCTCGGCGGCGGCTTCGGCAAGAAATGCGACTCGTTCCTTGAAGCACCCGCGGCGGTCGCGGCGCTCTGCTGCGATAAGCCTGTCAAGGTAACACTCACACGCCAGGAGGACATGATCGTCACGACCCGCCGCCACGGGTACCACACGGATTATGAGATCGGCTTCTCGAAGGACGGCAGGTTCCGGTATCTCGACAGCTTCATGTTCTCCGACGGCGGCCCCTACGAGGCCGAGAGCTACGGTACGCTCATGACCGGCTGTCTGATGTCCGGCGGGCCGTACATCATTCCGAACGTCCGCGTGGACGCCCGCTGCATCCGCGATAACAATCTGCAGGGCGGCGCGTTCCGCGGCTACGGCATCAATCAGGCCGCGATCTCCATCGAAACGGCGCTCGACGAAATGGCCGAAAAGCTCGGCATCGACCCCTTTGAGCTGCGGCGGCGCAACGCCGTGTACCCGGGCAGCTGCTCCGTCGGCGGAGAACTGCTCGAGAGCAGCGTGGGCATGCACGACACGATCGATCTGTGCGAAAAAACGGTCAAGGAAGCGCTCAAGGAATACGAGGGGCAGTACCCGAACGGAACGAAGGTCCTCGGCTGGGGCGTGGCGTCCGGATTCAAAAACTCCGGTATCGGCAAGGGCATTTTCATTGACGACGGCGCGTGCAGGCTGACGCTCGACGGCGACGGCAAGCTCCATATGATCGTCTCCGGCACGGACATGGGACAGGGCTTCCGCACCGCCATGGTGCAGATCGCGGCGGAGACGCTGCGCATGGATATGAAGGATATCGACATTGTCATCGGCGATACGGACATCACGATCCCGACCGGCGAGAGCGTGTCCGAGCGCCAGACGCTCTGCGACGGGCGCGCAGTGTACGAGGCGTGCCGCCTTCTGCAGAAGGAGCTGGAAGAGAACCCGCCGCAGCCGGGTGAGAGCCGGTACGCGGAATACTACTTCCGTGCGCCGGAGTGCTTCGCCATCGGAAATTTCAAGGGCGCGGAGGAGAAGGGCGTAAAGTACCGCAACTTCCCGGCCTACGCCTACGCGACGCAGGCGGCGATCGTCGGGGTGGATACCGCTACGGGCAAGGTAAAGCTCCTCAAGGTCATCGCCGCGCACGATGTCGGCCGCGCGATCAACCCGCGCATTATCGAAGGACAGATGCAGGGCAGCGTATCGATGGGACAGGGATATGCGCTCACCGAGGGCCATCCGACGAAAAACGGCTACCCGGTCAAAAAGCTCTACGGGCAGATGGGGCTTCCGAAGGCGGAGGACACGCCGCGCTATAAGCTCATCCTCATCGAAGACCCGGAACCCATCGGGCCTTACGGCGCAAAGGGCGTGAGCGAGGTCGCCACCGTGCCGATCACCCCGGCGATTTTGAACGCCGTTTCCCGCGCTGTCGGCGTGCGCATCAACAAAGTCCCGGCCTCGCCGGAGGTCATTCTGGAGGCCATCCGCACCGGGAAATGCGATGTTCCCACCATGGCCGAGCAGGTCGCCGCACTCGCGAAATAAGACAAAATCCCGCAAGTATCGTATGGAACAGCACCCCATTCCTTAGTACAAGTATTTTATCGTACTTGTCTAACAAATGGGGTGCTGTTTACAGATCGGGAACCTGCGTCTTTCCGCTTCAAACGGAGAAAGAAGTCAGGATGCCTCGTCAAACTGGCTGTTATAGAGCTCGGCGTAGAAGCCGCCGCGCTGCATGAGCTCTTCGTGCGTGCCGCTTTCGACCACGTCACCGTCGCGCAGGACGAGGATCTTGTCCGCGTTTTTGATCGTGGACAGGCGGTGCGCGATCACAAAGCTGGTACGCCCCTTCGTGAGCTCGTCCATGGCCCGCTGGATCAAAACTTCCGTGCGGGTATCGACGGAGGAGGTCGCCTCATCGAGGATCAGCATGGGCGCATTTTGGAGCATAGCACGGGCAATGGTGAGAAGCTGCTTCTGCCCGGCGGAAATGCCGGCGCTCTCGGAGAGCACCGTATCAAACCCGTGCGGCAGCGAATGGATGAGCTTATCGAGCCCGCACGCGCGGCAGACCGCTTCGAGCTGTTCGTCGGTGATGCCCTCCATGTTGTACACAAGATTCTCCCGCACCGTTCCCTCAAAGAGCCAGGTGTCCTGCAAAACCATGCTGAAGAGACCGTGTACATCCTCCCGGCGCATATCGGAGATGGGTACGCCGTCGATCGTTATACTGCCGCTGTTGATCTCAAAGAACCGCATGAGAAGATTGACCATCGTTGTCTTGCCCGCGCCGGTCGGGCCGACGATGGCGACCTTCTGTCCGGGGAGCACCTCGGCGGAAAAGTCCCGGATGATGATCTTGTCCGGGTCACTCGGATAGCTGAACCGGACGTGGTCAAAGCAGACCCTGCCGCGCACATCGGTGAGCTTCGCGGTCTTTTCGCTCTCGTCGGGCATCTCCTCGCTTTCGAGAAAATCGAAGATGCGGTGCGCAGAGGCGGAGGCGGTCTGCATATTCGTCATGCCCTGCGCCATCTGCGTCAGCGGCGAGGTGAAAAGCCGGACATACAGAATGAACGAGACGATCACGCCGAACTCGATCGTGCCGTTCATCGCGAGGATCGAGCCGAGAACGCACACCGCGACATAGGCGATGTTGCCGACAATGTTCATAAGCGGCTGCATCATGCCGGAGAGAAACTGCGATCTCCAGTTTGCGTCGTAAACGGCGGCGTTGAGCGTATCGAACTGCGCGCCGATCTTCCGCCCGGCGCGGCTGAGCCGCACGACTTCATGCCCGGAGTACATTTCCTCCACATACCCGTTCAGCGCGCCGAGACTTTTCTGCCGCGCGGCGAAATACCGCTGCGATCTGGACAGGATCAGCACCGTCAGCAGCATGCCGAGGAACGTCACGCCGATGGAGACGAGCGCGAGCCGCCACTCGGTGACGAACATCATAAGGAGACAGCCGACAAACTGCGTGGCCGCGCTGATGATCGTGGGCAGGCTGTTCGTGAGTCCCTGCTGCAGGGTGGAAACGTCGTTTGTGATGCGGCTGAGAATGTCGCCCTGCGAGGTCGTGCCGAAATACTTCTGCGGCACGCGGTTGATCTTGGCGGAAAGCTCGCCGCGCATGCGGTAGGACATTTTCAGCGTGACGACAGACATCGTGTAGTGCTGGATAAAGCTGAAAACTGCACTGAGCACATAGATGACAGCAAGGAAAATACCGACTTTGGCGATCCCCGCGAGATCGATGTTTCCGGTGAGGCCGTCCGACATCAGCGTGGCGATCCGGCCGATCTGGTTCGGCCCGAGGATCGTCATCACCGTGCTGAGCGCGGCGAGGATCAGCGCCAGGATGATGACGCCCATGCTTGAGCGCATATAGTCCGTAAGGCGCGGCACCGCGGAGCGGATGCCGTTGGCTTTATTGGTTCGTTTCATTTCCGTCCCTCCTTACGCGAGCTCCGCGGCGCTGAGCTGCGATGTTGCGATCTCGCGGTACACTTTGCAGAATTGCATAAGCTCGTCGTGCGTTCCCATGCCGACGATCTCGCCGCGGTCGAGAACGAGGATCTTTTCGGCGTGGCGGATCGTGCTGATGCGCTGGGCGACGATGATCTTCGTCACATCATGCAGCTCCCGGTTCAGACCCTCGCGCAGCTTCGCGTCCGTCCGGTAATCGAGCGCCGAGAACGAATCGTCAAAGACCAGAATTTCCGGCTTTCGCGCCAGCGCGCGGGCGATGGAAAGGCGCTGCTTCTGCCCGCCGGACACGTTGCGGCCGAGCTGCTCGATCTCGTAGTTCGTGCCCTCCGGCAGCTTATCCACAAACTCCTTTGCCTGCGAAAGCGCAATGGCGCTCTCAAGGTTTTCGCTGTCGCTTCCGGCAGCGCTCTCGCCGAAGAGTACGTTGTCGCGCACCGTTCCCGAGAAGAGAACGGCCTTCTGCGTGACATAGCCGAGCTTATCGTAGAGCGCATCGAAGGAATAGTCCTTCACGTTCACGCCGTCGATGAGCACCGCGCCCTCCGTCGCGTCGTAAAAGCGGGGGATGAGCTGGACGAGCGTTGTCTTGCCGCTGCCGGTCGCGCCGATGATCGCGAGCGTTTCGCCGCGGTTTACCTTGAAATCAATGTTCGTCAGCGCGTCTCCGGAGGCGTGGGGGTAGCGGAACGAAACGTTTCGGAACTCCACCGTTCCGGTCTCCGCGCCGGTTTGGACGCTGCCCTCGCGGATGGAGGCTTTGCGGTCGAGCACCTCGTTGATGCGCTCCGCGGACACCTGCGCCTGCGGCAGCAGCATGAAGATCATGGCGAGCATCATGAACGACATGACGATATACGTCGCATACGTGCTGAATACGAGCACTTCGCTGAACATGGTAAGGCGCGCGGCCATGTCCGTTACGGCAATGCTGTTCACGAGCGCGGCGCCGACCCAGTAGATCGCAAGCGCCAGACCGTTCATTCCGAGCGACATCGACGGCTGCACCAGCGCAAAGAGCTTCTGGTTTTTCATCTGGAGATCCATCATGCCGCGGCTGGGACCGTCAAACTTTTCGTTCTGGAACTCCTCCGCGTTGAAGGCGTGCACCACGTTGATGCCGGTCAGATTTTCGCGCGCCACGCGGTTGATCTTGTCCGTCATTTTCTGCACAAGACGGAAACGGGGAATGCACGAGCCCATAATGACCAGCAACGTTGTGAACAGCACGACGACGAACGCCGCGGTCACGGCGGAGAGCTCCCAGCTCTTGCCGAGGATCTTGATGATTGCCCACACCGCCATGATGGGGGCCTTGATCATCATCTGGAGGCCCATAGCGATGATCATCTGAATTTGGGTGATGTCGTTCGTCGTGCGGGTGATAAGGCTCGGAATGGAAAAGTCCTGCATTTCCTCGCTGCCGATGTCCATCACATGGCGGAAGAGCTTTTCGCGCACCGCAAAGCTGAATCCCGACGCGGTTTTTGCGGCGAGAAAGCCGCACGCGATCGCAAGCACCGCGCTTGCCGCCGTGCAGCCGAGCATTTTGAGACCGACGGCGGCAATGTCCGCCGTTGTGCCGGACGTTTTGATCAGCATCGTGAGCTCCGTCATATAGTCCGGCAGACGAAGATCAAAATAGATCTGCACCACGACGAACACCAGACAGAGCAGCGCCATCTCCTTTTCCTTCCGGCGCATATTCTTTATTAGTTTCAGCATCGTTATCTCCTGTTCTCCGGGAAAAGTCCGTTTTTGCGGATGTCCTCTATGTTGTCGCCTATTGCTGCCAGACAGCTGTGGAATACGGCAACATCCGCCTCCGACAGCCCGTCCACCAGTTTTTGCGCAAAGGCCTTTTGCAGCGCGCGTCCGCGCTCTACGATCTCCGCCGCCGCGTCCGTGCACACGAGCCGCGTTTTCCGGCGGTCGCCGGGGACCTCCCGGCGCGAGAGAAGCCCCTCGTTCACGAGCCGGTCCACGTGGACGGACACAATGCCGGATTTGAAGCCGCGGCACTGGCAGACGTCCTTCGCCGTGCCGCTTTCGGGATTGTTGGCGAAGAACATCAGAATATCGACCGCCATCGGCGGCAGGCCGGTATCCCGGCAGACCGGCTGCAATGCGGCATGGTATGCTTCAATAAACCGGTTCGCGTTGCGGAACATCTGCGAAGCGGTGAAATTCTGCTCTGTCATAAAAACCTCCAAGAATAGAAGCTCCAATATTAGAATATTTGCGATTATAATCTGCCGCACCCCGAAAGTCAACCGGCGGAGCGTAAACAATTTATGAACGTCTTGCGGACTCTCATGCAAACAAAAAACCCCCGTGCAGGAAAACGGAGACCCTGCACAGGGGAAGTCCACCGCACGAAGGTGGGCAGATGGTACACTAAATCAGCCAGTACTTTGAAAGAAAGTAGCCGGGAATGACCACGATCAGGAAAAATGCCCAGCTGATAAGCGTAAAAACTTTCATAAACCTCCCGCCTTGCCCCGGGTAAGAGCGCACATAAAGCCTGTAATTGATGACCGAGGCGAGGGAACCGATGACGGAGCACAGACCTGCCGTATCCACACCGTACAGAAGAGCGGCCAGATTGTCGGTAAAAGGGTAAAGGACAATGGAAGCCGGTACGTTGGAGATGATCTGGCTTAAACCGATCCCCCAGAAATACTCGTGGCCGGCAACGGCGTTGGTAAGAAAGTGCGAGATCGTCTTGTTCGCAGTGATCTGCGATGAAAAGACAAAGAAACAGAAGAAGGTGACCAGCAGAACATAGTCCGTTTTCCTCAGTACGGCGCGGTCAAAAAGCAGAATAACGGCGAGAACGATCCCGGCGGCAGCCAGCCAATACGGTGTTCGGGAGACGACCGTTGCAACAGTCAGCGCAAACAGCCCAACGTAGATAATCCTGTGCTTTTTTCGTTCCGGCTTCCATGCTTCTCCGGAGCTTCCGAGCAAAGAGATTTTTTCGTGAGGGTCCTTTCGGTACAGAAAGAAGATGAACCCGCCAAGAAGAATTGCGGAGGAGAGCCACAGCGGCAGCATATGAAGCATAAACTTTCCGGCGGAAATGCCGGACTGCTCAAACAGAAACAGGTTCTGCGGACTGCCAAAAGGGGTCAGCAAGGAACCGCGGATCGCCGCTATATTTTCCATTGAGATGACCGGAAGAATATACGGTTCTTTTTTTGCCGTGCGGAAGAGAAGGATCGTCAGCGGCACGAAAACGATCAGCGATACATCGTTCGTCACGAACATGGAGGAAAAGAACACACCGAAAATTAAAAAGAACGAGATCCCGACCATGGAAGTGATCTTTTCGGAAAACCTCAAAACCGGCTGAAAAATGTTTTCTTTTTTGAAACCCTCCAGCACCGTCAGCATCATGAAAAGGATCGCCAGAGTGTGCCAGTCGATGCTCCTGAGCGTTTCAACGCCGGGTTTTGAAAGAAAGAGCGATAGACATGCCATCAAAACCGATATTGTGAGCATAAGCTCTTTTTTCAGCAGACAAAGTATCTTTCTCATAGTTGATCCGCCCGCTCCCATGATTTGTATGCAAAGAAAATGAAAGAAAATGCCGGAGATCAAACCCGGCGCAGCGGGTTCGATTTGGAAAGGAAAAACAACACCATCGGTCGATCGGACGCCGCTTGCGGCGGCGGATGACCTCATGGTGTTGTTTTGACGTGGTGGAGGCGAGGAGAGTTGAACTCCTGTCCGAAAACGCTTCAAAGGGAACTTCTCCGGGCGCAGACGCTTGTTTTGGGATTCCGCATCCCTGTTTCCCTCGTTACCGGCCAAACGTCAAGACGGCAAGTCGGGTAGCTTCATTATGCATGGCGCGCTCAAAGCTTTGCGCGCTCACGTCCGCCTCTCATCGACGCCCCGCTTCCGGGCCGAGGCACTCCCGGAGGGGACGGGTCACGGCTTAAGCCGCGGCCAGAGCAACGTTATCGTTGTTCTTTAATTTATAATTGCCCATTTTAAGGATGGTAGGCGCATCCGCCCGCTATTCCAATCTCCGCATCCCCGTCGAAACCGGTACGCCCCCATAGTTGCCGCCGTTTCTGCGGAAACGGCAGAGTCGCCTTCGGCGAGGCAACTTCAAGGGGGAACCATGTTCCCCCTTGAGGACCCCTTCTTTTTGGAATAAGGAATAAATCCGAATAAACGGCTCCTTATTCTTTATTCTTTGGGACAAGGAAGATTCAGAAAATCTTTTCCTGTATCTTTTTATCTTTTCTTCGGCTCGGGATATTCCTCGCCGAAGGTCTCCACGGTGACCTTTTTCATGACCTGCGGCTCCGTGGGACGGTCGTTGCGGTCGGTGCGCGTGCCGGCGATCCGGTCAACGACCTCGATGCCCTCGGTGACGGCGCCGAACGCGGCGTACTGTCCGTCGAGATGCGGGGCGTCCTCATGCATGATGAAAAACTGGCTGCCGGCGCTGTTGGGGTACATGGAACGGGCCATGCTCAAAACGCCGCGCTTGTGCTTGAGATCGTTCTGGAAGCCGTTGCCGCGGAACTCGCCGTAAATGTGGTAGCCGGGGCCGCCCATGCCGGTGCCCTCCGGGTCGCCGCCCTGGATCATAAATCCGGGGATGACGCGGTGGAAGATCAGCCCGTCGTAAAAGCCCTTGTTGATGAGGGAGATGAAGTTGCGAACGCTCTCCGGCGCGATCTCGGGGTAAAGCTCGGCTTTGATAACGCCGCCGTTTTCCATTTCGATGGTCACAACAGGATTCATTCTTTGAAATTCCTTTCTTTCATGGCGCGGTCCATGTCCCGCTTCGCATTGCGCTCGGCGTCCGAATCGCGCTTGTCGTACAGCTTTTTGCCCTTGCAGAGACCGAGCTCCACCTTGACGCGGCTGTCCTTGAAGTACAGCGAGAGCGGCACGAGCGCCACGCCGTCCTGCGCCACGCGCTCGCCGAGCTTGCGGATCTCCCGCTTGTGCATCAGCAGCCGCCGGATGCGCACCGGGTCGCGGTTGAAGATGTTGCCCTTTTCGTAAGGACTCACATGCATCCCGCGCACGAAAAGCTCGCCTTCCCGGATCGTGCAGTAGCTGTCCTTCAGATTCACCTGCCCGGCACGGATGGATTTTACCTCCGTTCCGAACAGCTCGATGCCTGCTTCAAAGCGCTCCAGCACAAAGTAGTCGTGGAACGCCTTGCGGTTGGAAGCGATCTCCTTGATCCCTTCTTTTTTCGGCATGGCCTTCCACCTCCTCCGCCTTGGCAGTAAAAGTATTATACCATACCTGTCAAGAGCGAAAAAGAGAGAATTTCAGCGCCCGCGCGCAGCGAGCCGGGAGAGCACCTCGCGCGACAGGTAAACGCCGCTCGCCGGGCGTGCGAGCAGCAGGCTCTCCTCCCGCCCGGCGATGATCTCGATCTCCAGCACGCCCCAGTTTCTTCCGCCGAGCGCGGCGAAAACGAGCTTTTTGGCGTCCGAAAGGCCCGGGTGCCCCGGCACGCGCAGCGCGAGCGCCCGTTCGTTTTCTGCTTTGTTCTGCATAACAGCCTCCCCAAATCGCGGTTTTTCCCCATTATACGCCCCTCCGCCGCCGATAAACAGTGAAAAAAGCTGGAAAAGCCGGGAGAGGCGTGGTAGAATACCTTGATACGAAAGAAAAAAGGAGATCATCCATGGACTATACGGAGAAAAAGCTGCGTCGTCTCAATACCTATGAGGGGATCATCATCAACGTCGGTCTCGACCGTGTGAGCCTGCCGGACGGTTCGGAGGCGTTCCGCGAGATCGTGGAGCATCCGGGCGGGGCGTGCATTCTCCCGGTGGACGGCGAGGGCAATGCCTACTGCGTGCGTCAGTACCGCTATCCCATCGGCGAGCACCTGCTCGAAGCGCCCGCCGGCAAGCTCGAGCGCGGGGAGGACCCGCTCGTGTGCGCGGTACGCGAGCTTGGCGAGGAGACCGGCTTCACCGCCGGACGCATCGTGCCGCTCGGCGCGTATCATTCGTCCCCCGGCTTTTCGAGCGAGCGGCTGTATCTCTATCTTGCGCTCGACCTCTCCCGCGGCGAGGCGCATCCCGATGAGGGCGAGTTCCTTGATCTCGTAAAGCTCCCGTTTTCGGAGCTCCTCGCCATGGTAAAGCGCGGCGAGATCTCTGACGGCAAAACCGCCATCGCGGCGCTGCAGGCGGAGCACATCCTCGCCGGGGAGTAAGACTTGCGTTTTTCTCCGCGCTATGATAAAATTGCCGTGTATCTATGGGCAAAGGGTGACCCCGACCCCGGATGCGCGTCAGGAGGAGTCAACACTTGGAAAGATATAGAATCAGAGGCGGCAACCGTCTGCACGGCGAAGTGGAGATCAGCGGCGCGAAGAATGCGGCGGTAGCCATCATTCCGGCGGCGCTCATGGTAAACGGCAAATGCCGCATTGAAAACCTGCCCCAGATCAGCGATACCGAGGCGCTGCTGCTCATCCTCGAATCGCTCGGCGCGAAGGTCGAGCAGATCGACCGCTCCACCGTGGAGATCGACGCGACGAACGCCACCTGGATGGGCGCGGACTATGACCGCATGCGCAAGATCCGCGCGTCGTACTATTTTGTCGGCTCGATGCTCGGCCGGTTCGGCATTGCCCGCACGACGATGCCGGGCGGCTGCAACTTCGGCGTCCGGCCGATCGACCAGCACGTCAAGGGCATGAACGCCCTCGGCGCGGAGGTCGATATTTCCGATTTCATCACCGCGCACGTCCCCGGCGGACGGCTGCGCGGCGCGAGCGTATATCTCGATAAGGTCTCCGTCGGCGCGACGATGAACATTATGATTGCCGCCGTGCTCGCCGAGGGACGCACGATCATCGAAAACGCGGCGCGCGAGCCGCACATCGTCGATCTTGCCAACTTCCTCAACTCCATGGGCGCGGACGTTCGCGGCGCCGGTACGGACACCATCAAGGTCAACGGCGTGGAGCAGCTCCACGGCGGCACCTACACCATCATCCCCGACCAGATCGAGGCCGGCACCTACATGGCCGCCACCGCCGCCGTCGGGGGAGAAGTCCTGATCAAAAACGTCATTCCCAAGCACCTTGACTGCATCACCGCGAAGCTCCGCGAAATGGGCGTCACGGTGGAGGAATACGGCGAATCCGTCCTCGTCCGCTCGACGGGGCGTCTCCGCCGCGCCAACGTCAAGACCCAGCCGTACCCCGGCTTCCCGACCGATATGCAGCCGCAGATCGGCGTGGCGCTCGCGGTGGCGGAGGGGACGAGCGTCATCACCGAGGGCGTTTGGGATCACCGGTATAAATACATCAACGAGCTGCGCAAAATGGGCGCGGCCGTGACCGTGGACGGCCGCGTGGCGGTCGTTGAAGGCGTGGAAACGCTGCGCGGCGCCTCCGTGGACGCGTGCGACCTGCGCGCGGGCGCGGCGATGGTCATCGCGGGCCTCTGCGCCAGAGGAGTCACGCTCGTGGAGGATATCCAGTTCATCGAGCGCGGCTACGAAAACTTCGTCGGCAAGCTGCGTCTTCTCGGCGCGGACATCCGCATCATCGATGAGCCGGATGGCACGGAGCGGGGCACCGCCGCCGCGGGATGACTTTCGTTTCCTTTGCCAGCGGCTCGAGCGGCAACTGCTATCTTCTCACCGAGGGACGCGCGGCGGTGCTTCTCGACACGGGCATTTCCCTGCGCCGCATCAAAACCGGCCTTGCGCGGCGAGCGCTCACGCCGGACGATCTTTCAGCCGTTCTCATCACGCACGAGCACTCCGATCATGTCGCCGGTCTGCCGATGCTGCTGAAGTATTATAAAAATGTGAAGGTCTATGCGCCGCAGACCGTTGCCCACGCGCTCGAGCGCGCCGCGGCGGGGCTGGAAGGGCGCATCGTTCCGATCCCGGTCGGGGAGAGCGTCGCGCTGAAGAATTTCACGCTCACCGCTTTTCCGACAATGCACGACACGCCCGAGAGCGTAGGATATGTTCTGACGGGGAAGGACGCCCGTTTCGGCGTCTGCACCGACACCGGCTGCGTGACGGCGGAGATGCTCGACGCGCTCGCCGGGTGCGACGCGGCGGTGATCGAGGCAAACCACAATGTCAATATGCTCCGCGCCGGGCGCTACCCCGTCTATCTCAAGCGCCGCATCCTGTCCGACCGCGGCCACCTCTCCAACGAGGCTTGCGCGCAGCTTGCCTGCGATCTGGCAAAGACCGGGGTGCGCTCGCTCGTGCTCGGCCATCTGAGCCGGGAGAATAACCGCCCCGGCCTCGCGGAGCGGGCCGTGCGCGAAGCGCTTGACGGCGAGGGCTTTTCCGCGGTGACGCTGCGCGTCGCCCCGGCGGAGGGCGATCTGGAGCTGGAGGTAACGCCGTGCTGCGCGTCCAACTGATCTGCACCGGCAAGCTCAAGGAGAGCTTTTATGCCGCCGCGTGCGAGGAATACAACAAACGCCTGCAGCGCTACTGCTCGCCGGAGATCATCGAGCTTCCGGAGACCGGCGACATAAAGCGCGACGGCGCGGCGATGCTCGCGCGCATCGGCTCCGGCGCTTTCGTCGTCGCCATGTGCATCGAGGGAAAGAGCTGTTCCAGCGAGGAGCTGGCCTCTCTCATGGCGCAGTGCGCCGTGCAGGGAAAAAGCCGCGTGTGCTTTCTCATCGGCGGCTCGGACGGGCTGTCGGATGAGGTAAAGTGCGCCGCGGACGTCCGCCTTTCCATGTCGCGCATGACATTCCCGCACCATCTGGCGCGGGTCATGGTTCTGGAGCAGATTTACCGCGCCTTCAACATCAACGAGGGCGGGAAATATCATAAATAAAAACATAAATAAAAACATGCGGGGCGACCCGCGGGGAGACATCATGGAAGAAACCGGAAAAGCATCGGCGGAGTGGGGGCGTCAGCTCCCCGGCGATCTTTACGAGCGCTGGCCCAAGGACGAAGCGGGCCAGCCGGAGCCGCCGGTGTATCTCTGCCACTGCAAGGGCATCGACATGGACGAGACGATGCTCGTCACGCGTCTGGAGGCGTTCGGCATCCCGTGCCTGCGCCAATACCCCAACGACGGACAATTCGGCAAGCTGATCCTCGGCATCAGCGGCTCGGGCGTTGATATTTTTGTTCCCGCCTCGGTGTGGGAGGACGCCTGCGAGCTGATCCGGGAGAGCGACGATGAAACGGAGGAAGAACAATGACCTGGCGGGAAACTTATGAAAAATGGCTCAACAGTCCGGCGCTGAGCGAAGAGGAATGGAAAGAGCTCGACGCCATCCGCGACGATCCCAAGGAGATCGAGGACCGCTTCTATGCGCCGCTCGTTTTCGGCACCGCCGGATTGCGCGGCATTATGGGTCTCGGCACGAACCGCATGAACATCCACGTCATCCGTCACGCGACGCAGGCGTTTGCCGAGCTGATCGTGGCCGAGGGCACGGAAGCGATGAAGCGCGGCGTGTGCGTCTGCCACGACTGCCGCAACAACGGCGTGGCGTTCGCCCGCGAAGCTGCCGCGATCATGGCCGCGAACGGCGTGCATGTGCGCATTTTTGAATCTCTGCGGCCCACGCCGGAGTTGAGCTTTGCCATCCGGCATTACGGCGCGGAGGCCGGCATCAACGTCACGGCCAGCCACAACCCCAAGGAGTACAACGGCTATAAGGTCTACTGGTCGGACGGCGCGCAGCTCCCGCCCCAGCACGCTGCCGAGATCGCCCGCCGCATGGAAAACTCCGATATCTTCCGCGCTCCGCACAGCATGGACTTTGACGAGGCTGTCGAAAAGGGCCTCATCGAGTGGATGGGCGAGGAGACCGACGAGGCGTTCCTCAAAAATGTCGAGGCGCAGGCCATCAACCGCGATGTCGTCGCGAAGGTCGCCGACGATTTCCGCGTGGTATATACGCCGTTCCACGGCTGCGGCTGGAAGCTCGTTCCGGAAGCGCTGCACCGGCTTGGCGTGAAGCATTTGTACCCCGTCGAGGAGCAGATGGTGCTCGACGGCAACTTCCCCACCGTGAAGAGCCCGAACCCCGAAAACCCGGAGGGATTCTATCTCGCCATCGACCTCGCCAAGAAGGTGGACAGCGATCTCATCATCGGCACCGACCCGGACAGCGACCGCATCGGCGTTCTGGCGCGGCGCAACGGGGAGTACATCCCCATCACCGGCAACCAGATGGGCTGCCTGCTGCTCGATTACATCATCAACGCCCGCCGCGCCGCCGGCACGATGCCGGAGCACCCCGCGGCGCTGAGCACGATCGTCTCCACGACGATGGTGCAGCGCATCTGCGAGATGAACGACGTCCACTTTGAAGCGACGTTCACCGGCTTCAAGTTTATGGCGGAAAAGCTCGCCGAATATAAGGCGAAGGGCAATTATGAGTACATCCTGGCCTTTGAGGAAAGCTACGGCTACATGATGGGCGATTACGTCCGCGACAAGGACGCCGTGACCGCTTCCATGATGGCCGCGGAGATGGCGGCGTATTACTACGACCGCGGCATGACGCTCATCGACGCGATCGACGAGCTGTATAAAAAGTACGGCTTCTACAGCGAAGAGACCCTGAACCTCTTCATGTACGGCGTGGACGGTCTCGGCGAGATGCGCGCGCTCATGGCGTCGCTGCGCCAGACGCCCCCGGCGGAGGTCGGCGGCACGCCGGTCACCCGCGTGCGCGACTACCAGACCGGCGACGTGGTGATCCCCGGTCTCGGCGTTGTGGAAAAGACGCCCATCGTCGGCAGCAACGTGCTGTTCTTTGAGCTGAGCGACGGCTCGGCGCTCGTCGTCCGTCCGTCCGGCACGGAGCCGAAGATCAAAATGTATGTTCTGGCGAGAGGCGCCAGCGCGGAAGAGGCCAAGGCGAGAAAGGATCGCTATGCAGCCTACGCGCGCTCTCTCGCGGAGAAAAAGTAAATCCAGCAAATAAGACCCGAATTTCTTTGGAAACGGAGGTTCGACCCATGAAAAGAAAGATCGCATTTCTGTTGGCGCTGCTCATGGCGGCGAGCATTCTCGCCGGCTGCGGCGGAAACAAGACCTGGACCGGCAAGCACGAGGTGGAGATCACCGTGAACAATTACGGCACCATCCGGCTCGAGGTGGACGCGGACAGCGCGCCCAAAACGGCGTCCCAGTTCCTCAATCTCGCCAAAAAGGGCTTTTATAACAACCTGACCATTTACCGCGTCATCGACGGCTTCGCCATTTACGGCGGCTGCCCGAACAAGAACGGCACCGGCAAGGCGAGCACGACCGTGGAGGGCGAGTTCACCTCCAACGGCTTCAACAACCCGCTCTCCATGACGCGCGGCGCCATCGGCATGGCGCGCGGCACGGATAAGAACAGCGGCACCTGCCAGTTCTTTATTCTGCAGAACGACGCGACGTATCTCGACGGCGATTTCGCCGTGTTCGGCTACGTCGTGAGCGGCATGGACATTGTGGACCAGATCGCCGCGAGCGTGCAGGTCACCGGCGCGGACGGCTTCATCGCCGAAGTGAACCAGCCGGTCATTACGAGCGTCAAGGTATTCGGCTGAGACGCATAAAACAGCCCGCGGACGCATTGCGCTCTCGTGGGCTGTTTATTTTCGGGAGGTCAACCGTTTTTTGAAAAAGCTCATTTCCTGTATCCTTGTGTTACTGCTGCTCACCACGGCGGCCTTTGCCGTGCCGGGGGACAGCTGCGTCGTGCTCGGCGAAGAGCTTACGCTCGGCGAGACCGACGGTATATTCACCGCGCTCGGCGTTGAGCGCGGCACGGCGATGGAGCTGGCGCTTTCCCGGCCGGACGCGGAAACGTATTTTTCCGATGTGCCGGAGAAGGCGGCGTCCGTCGGCGTGTTCGTCCGCATCCGCTCCGGCGGAGAGGGGCTTTCGCTCTCGCTTTCCAACATCACCGGCGCGGAGACCGCCATTGCGGCGGCGCTCACCGCCGCTGGGGTGACGGACGCGGAGATCGTCGCCGCCGCGCCGGAGGAGACCGGCGCGCTCGCCATATTGCCCGCCGTATTCAAAGCGTATGAAACGCTCACCTGCCAGCCGCTCGACCCGGAGGCAAAGGAGAACGCCGCCGCGGCGCTGCGCGAGGCCGACGCGCTCTTCGGCGAGCTCGACACCTCAAAGCTCGAAGAGCTGCTCGGTGCCATGACCGACTTCTTTGACGAGCTCGCGGCGCTCTCGGACGATGAGCTGCGCGAGCGCATCCGCTCCATCGCCGCGGAGCACGGCATGACGCTCAACGACGCGCAGACGCAGCAGCTTGCCGATCTCTTCCGCAAGATCCAGAGCATCGGCGGATCAAACTTTGCCGAGCGCGTGCAGGACCTGCCCGAAACGGTGGAGAAGATCCGCGAGAGCGGCGAGAGCGCCCTGTCCACCGCCGGAACGGTCTGGGACAGCATCCGCGGCTTTTTCCAGCGCGTGGGCAAGACACTCTCCGCGATCTTCGGCGGATAAAGCGTTGATTAACAAGGGCCCACACGTCGGACAGCCAGTCTTTTCGGTGCTTTTTGCCCTT
>ERZ772867.40-NODE-40-length-168884-cov-20.566479_pt1 | contig 168884 bp, 133 predicted proteins | sample MGYA00511341_ERZ772867 | MGnify/ENA primary metagenome ERZ772867 (study PRJEB29015, sample SAMEA2737707) | human gut metagenome | biome: human gut; feature: human-associated habitat; material: faeces | place: China | collected 2012 ... | reverse complement strand
AACCTTCAAGTTGACCTTGAGGTGATTTTTACGTCCCTTTACACGCCGTTCACATCGCCCCCAAACTCCCCCACCCACGGCACACACGGCCCACCACCGCGTCGATGTCTGGCGAAAAATGGGACGGGCCCCAGATTGCCCATGCGCGCAAAAGTGCGTCTCGGCAATCTGGGGCCCGTCCCCTTTAATATTTATAAATATGCAGGTCAGCGAGGTGCTAGCGCTGTGCCAGCGGATGCGCCGCCAGATAGACCTCGGTCAGTTGCGTGCGGTCGACATGCGTGTAGACCTGCGTGGTCGAAATATCGGCATGGCCCAAAATCTCCTGTAGCACACGCAGGTCGGCACCGCCCGCGAGCATATGGGTGGCAAAGGAGTGGCGCAAGGTATGGGGATGGAGCCCCACCAGCCCCACCTGGCGCCCATACCGCTCGCATATCGCATGCACGGCCTGACGCGACAGGCGACGTCCGTTCTTATTTAAAAAGACCGCCGAGGTCTCCGTCCCGTGAGCATGGGCGGCCAGGAGAGTGCGCCCGTCACCTAGATAGTGTGTCAGGGCACGCGCCGCGCTTCCCACCAACGGGGCCAGACGCTCCTTGGAGCCCTTACCGCGCACCAGGACAAACCCGTCGTCGATATGGATATCGCCCACATCGAGCCCAACCAGCTCACTCACGCGCAAGCCGCAACCGTAAAGCACTTCCAAGATGGCGTGATCGCGCAGTCCCATCTCGCCCTCGGGAAAGTCTTGATCCAGCAGTGCCGAGACGTCCTCCACCGAAAGGTATTCCGGCAGGCGATCTGCCTTTTTGGGCAGGCGCAACGCCGCCGTCGGGTTTTGGGCCACGGCCCCATCGCGCACCAAAAAGGCATGCAGGCCCTTCACGGCAGCAAGCGCGCGCTCCACCGAGGCGTCGGAATAGCCTCCGTCGCGGCGATCGGCAACAAAGTCCTCCACGACCTGACGGGTCACCTCTTCAAAAGACACAATGCCCGCCCGCTCCAGATAGGCGCAGTACGTCGTCAGGTCACGACGGTAGGCAGCAATCGTATTGCGCGCCAAACCCCGCTCGACCGCAAGGTAATCGAGATACTCCCCCGCCACCACAGCGAGCGACGAGGGAGTAGCTTCGGTATGTTCTTGGTTCTCCGGCACCCTTAGTCCGTAGCGAGGTTCTTGGGCGTCACCTGCAGACGGTCAACACCCTCGTGCTGGCCGATCGAGGCGCGCACGAACTCGCGGAACAGCGGCTGCGGGTTGGTCGGACGGCTCTTGAACTCGGGATGAGCCTGGGTGGCCACATACCACGGATGTACGTCGCGCGGCAGCTCGACCATCTCGACCAGACGCTCGTCGGGCGAAAGACCCGAGATAACCAGACCGGCGTCCTCGAGCTGGTCGCGGAAGGCGTTGTTGAACTCAAAGCGGTGACGGTGACGCTCGTAGACGAGCTCCTCGCCGTATGCCTCGCGCGCGAGGGTATCGGCGGCGAGCTTGCACGGATAGGCGCCCAGGCGCATGGTGCCGCCCTTCTCGGTCACGTCCTCCTGCGAGCTCATCAGGTCGATGACACTATACGGGCCGTCCGGATCGAACTCGGAAGAGCTGGCGCCGGCAAGGCCGACCACGTTGCGGGCGAACTCGCACACGGCAACCTGCATACCCAGGCAAATGCCCAGATACGGAATCTTGTGCTCACGGGCAAACTCAGCCGCGAGAATCTTGCCCTCCAGGGCGCGCTTGCCAAAGCCGCCAGGGACCAAGATGCCCGAGGCGTCACCCAGGACCTCGGAGACGTTCTGCTCATCGAGACTCTCGCCGTCGACCAGTTGGACGTCCACATGGCGATCGTAGAAGACGCCCGCATGGTGCAGGGCCTCGATAACCGACAGGTACGCATCGGGCAGCTGCGTGTACTTGCCCACGACGGCGATCTTCACCTTGTCGGCGTGATGGTTGGCGTGATTCTGCTTGCGCAGGAACTCGTTCCACTCGCTCATGTCTCGCTCACGCGGGTCCAGACCCAGGCGCTCGCAAATGCGCAGGTCAAAGTCCTGCTCGGCGAGCAGCTGCGGAACATCGTAGATGCTCGCGCAGTCCTCGTTGGTAAAGACACAGTCGGTGTCGACGTCGCAGAAGCTTGCGATCTTGCCGCGGATGGCATCGTCGATATGGTGGTCGGAGCGCAGAACGATAATATCGGGCTGGATACCAAAGCTGCGGAGCTCCTTGACGGAGTGCTGTGTCGGCTTGGTCTTGACTTCGTGGGCGGCGGCGATATAGGGAACGAGCGACACGTGGATGTAGCAGACGTTCTCGGGGCCGGCCTCCTTGCGATACTGGCGAATGGCCTCGACAAACGGCTGCGACTCGATGTCGCCGATGGTGCCGCCCAACTCAGTGATGACCACGTCGGAGCCGGTCTGCTCCTCAATACGACGGAACTTATCCTTAATGGCATTCGTGACGTGCGGAATCACCTGCACGGTGCCGCCCAAAAAGTCACCGCGACGTTCACGGGCGATCAGGCTCTTATAGATGGCACCAGTCGTAAAGTTGGAATCGCGGGTCAGGTTCTCGTCAATAAAGCGCTCGTAATGGCCCAGGTCTAGATCGGACTCGTAGCCGTCCTCGGTCACAAAGACCTCGCCATGCTGGAACGGGCTCATGGTGCCGGGGTCGACGTTCAGATACGGGTCGGCCTTTTGCATCGTTACCTTGTAGCCGCGCGACTTGAGTAGGCGGCCCAGCGAGGCCGCGGTAATACCCTTGCCCAGAGACGAAACCACGCCGCCGGTCACGAACACATGCTTGGTCATATTGAGTTACCTGCGCTTCCCGTAGAAGTTGTCCATACACATCTTACGGGTCTTCATTGTAATACTCGCGACGCGCGCCGCACGCAATTTTTCTTACGCGCAATAGCATTTCTCCATCTCGAAACAAAACGCCGTCCGGTTGCCCAGGCGGCGTCGTTTCAACTATGAATGCGCGTTGTTATCGATCGGCGACTTCGTCCTTGATCAAATCCCGCACGAGCATGCCGGCACGGACGCCCTCTAGATACCACTCACCACGCTCCGTGAGACAAATACCATTTGCGAGCTGGCCGCCGTCGTCGCTGTAGCGCGAGACGACCTCAATGATGTCTTCGGATTCCAAGCGTTCAATTGCCGCGCGGGCGCGATACGGAGACACCCCCACACGCTCGGCAAGCGTCTTGCGCGAAAAGCCATAAAATCCGCCGTTGTCTTCGGACAGCTGTGCGATCTCCATCAGCACCTGCACCTCGACACGCTTCATATCGTTGACACTCGCACGACCCTTGCCAGCCATGGCAGCCTCCTCAAACCGAGCACGGGCATCACTTGCACCGTGCGCGACCGGCACACCCCATGATGGCCGGCAACATCCATCATGCGGCATCCCCGCAAAAGGATGAAACAATTAGGGTTATTGTATACCGCCCAAATCGCTTATAGGCAGGTAAGCGGGCTATTTTTAGGTTAAACGGTAGCTTTGTTGATAAAAGGGGCACACCGAATGCATACCCGATGTGCCCCTTTCAGACCAATTTATCCAGGCTTAGCGGTGGAAGAAACCACGGCGCTCGAACTTAGGCTCGCAGCACACGTTGATGCCCAGCTTGCGCAACACCGTCTCGTCCGTCGGCGAGATGATCACGCTAAAGAAGGCATCGCAGCCGCGCAGCTGCTCCAGGCCCGAAAGGACGCGGGCCGCCGTCTCGCTCGTTGCCGAGGTGATCGAGAGCGCCATAAGCGTCTCGTCGGTGTGCAGGCGCGGGTTCTTGCTACCCAGGAAATGCGTCTTGAGCTTGCTGATAGGCTCAATCGCCTCATCACTAATGACCTCGAGCTCAAGATCAACGCCCGAGACATGCTTAAGCGCGTTCATGATGAGCGAGCTCGCGGCGCCCAGGCGCGTGGAAGTCTTGCCGGTCACCACGGAGCCGTCGGGCATGACCATGGCGCCTACAGGGCCACCCGTCAGCTGCTCCCTGGTAAGGGCGGCCGAGCGTGCCGGCGAGTAATTCTTGTCGATACCGGCCTTCTTCATAATGATCTTGAGACGATCAACCTGTTCATCGCCCACGCCGGTACGGCGCACATTTTCGACCGCGGTAAAGTAGCGGCGGACAATCTCCATCTTGGAAGCGTCGCGACAGGCATCGTCATCGGTGATGGCAAAGCCGACCATATTAACACCCATGTCGGTGGGGCTCTGGTAGGGGCTCTTGCCCAGGATCTTTTCCATCAGGGCACGGACCACCGGGAAGGCCTCGACGTCGCGGTTGTAGTTGACCGTAGTCTTGTTATAGGCCTCCAAGTGGAAGGAGTCGATGATATTGGCGTCGTCGAGGTCGGCCGTGGCGGCCTCATAGGCGATGTTGACCGGATGCGTGAGGGGCAGATTCCAGACCGGGAACGTCTCGAACTTGGCGTAGCCGGCGGCGGTGCCGTGCTTGTGCTCGTGATAGAGCTGAGACAGGCAGGTGGCGAGCTTGCCCGAGCCAGGGCCGGGAGCGGTGACCACGACGAGCGGACGAGTGGTCTCGACAAACTCGTTCTTGCCATAGCCGTCGTCGGACACGATCAGGTCGACGTCGTGCGGATAGCCCTCGATGGGATAGTGCAGCTTGGCGGGAATGCCGAGCGCGTTCAGGCGATTGCGGAACACATCGGCGGCGGGCTGGCCGGCGTACTGGGTGATGACCACCGCCGCGACAGCGAAACCGTTGCCGCGGAACAAGTCGACCAGGCGCAAAACGTCCTCGTCATAGGTAATGCCCAGGTCACCGCGAGCCTTGTTCTTCTCGATGTGGTTCGCGTTAATGGCGATGATGACCTCGACGTCGTCGGCAATGCTCTTGAGCATGCGAAACTTGCTGTCCGGCTCAAAACCCGGCAGCACGCGACTCGCGTGATAGTCGTCAAACAGCTTGCCGCCAAACTCCAAATACAGCTTGCCGCCAAACTGCGAGATGCGCTCCTTAATATGAGCGGCCTGCAGCTCGATATACTTCGCGTTGTCGAAACCCTGGCGCATGTATGGCTCCCGTCCCGTTTCCATTTAATGTTCTAGGCGATTATAACGGAGCAGACCCTTCCCGAAGCCCAGGCCATCAACAGGCACCAACCAAACACGCCATCGATAAGTTGCGGTGGAGTAGTTCCTGCTTAGCCCCTCAGGACACACAAACAGGAACTATTCCACCGCAACTTCCCCTTTTTGGTGCAAGCTAACCTGACCCCTTTGCATCAATAATGGCAGCGCCGCAGGTTGAGCATAAGTCAGCGAAAGCCCACCAGAGCGAGCAAGGTGACGTGAAAGAGGAGGGCATAGGCCTTTTGGCCATGCCCGACGATTGAACGTCAGATTGCCGCTCTGGCGGGCTTGCAGCGTCGAGTGGTTCCGGCGTTTGGTAAAACGCCGGAACACAAGAGCGCCCCCTCCCGCGCACGGAACGGGAGGGGGCTAAAGGTAGGAGTCTACCGGTGGGTTGACCCCACCGGACAGACGATGACCAGATGATCCTCTACAGGATCGTCAAGGTTTCCGTGGGGTACCCGTTGGGTACTTAGAGCATCACGCAAGCGACGGTCAGGATGATGGCGCAGACGACGGAGAGCGCGACGATGAGCTTAAGGGCAAACTTGAGCCAGGTCGTCCACTCGATCTTGGCCAGGGCAAGACCGCCCATGATGGCGCCAGAGGTCGGGGTGAACAGGTTCACGACACCGATGGCGGCGGAGAAGATCATGACCATGACCTCGGGCGAGAAGCCGAGCTTAACAGCCAGCGGTCCCATGATGGGCATGGAGACAGTAGCCATACCGGAGGTCGAGGGGATCAGGAAGGACAGGCCGAAGTAGACCAGGAAGCTCATGGGAGCGAAGATCACGCCGGACAGGCCAGCCAGAGCATTGGCGGCAGCGTCGAGGACGTAGACGTCGAGGCCGGTGCTAGCCATGAGGACGGAGATACCACGGGCGAGAGCGATGACGAGGACAACGGACATCATGTCGGCAGCGCCGGTGATGAAGGTGTTGACGATCTGCTTCTCGGACAGGCCACCGATGATACCGATCAGGATAGCCATGAGGAAGAACCAGGTGGAAGCCTCGTCGAAGTACCACTGGCCAATGGGCAGGCCGGTGATCAGGGCAGACCAGCCCTGGACGATGGCGTTACCGTCGGCGTCGTAGACAGCGCCAGCATCGAAGAAGTTGGCGACGCCCTCGTTGAGGTCGGCCAGCGGGATGAAGCCGACGATCATGACGACGAAGGTGAAGGCAAAGGCGATCAGAACACCCTTCTGACGACCGGTGAGCTTGACCTCCTTGTTAACCTCGGAAGCAGCCTTGCCGTGAGCCTCTTCGGCGTCCTTGAGCTCCTGCATCGAAAGGATGGTGGAACCCTTATCAGCCTTGACCTTCTTGGCATAGCTCATGACGAAGAAGATGGACATGGCAGTGGTAACGAGCCACAGGACGGCACCGAGGCCGATGATGATGGACTGGTTGACCTCAATGCCAACGCCGGTCAGAGCGTCGACGGCAGCGCCGACGGCGAACGGGTTAACCGTGGAGCCCAGGCAGCCGCAGCCAGCGCCGAGCAGGACGGTAGCAGCGCCGACCATGGGGTCGAAGCCAGCAGCCATCATGGTAGCGGCGAGCAGGGCGTAGAAGGGAACGGTCTCCTCGCACATACCATAGGTGGTACCACCGAGGGAGAAGATGAGCATCAGCACGGGAACGAGCATGATCTCGTTGCCCTTAAGCTTCTGCACCAGAACGGCAATGCCGTTGTCCAGGGCGCCGGTCTCGGTCATCATGCCGAGGAAGCCGCCGAGAATCATAACGAAGAGGCAAACGGGCAGAGCGTCAGCGAAGCCCTTGACCGGGGCGGTGCAGAAATCGCTCAGGCGGGCAGCGGTAACCGCGCCGCCGGACGTACCGGAGACGATAACGGTAACAACCGCGACAATTGCCAGCAGAGCAAGAAGAATGGTGAACGATGAAGGCATACCGCGCTTTTTCTTAGCGGTCTCAGTCATAGTTCTCATCCCCCCTTCATAAATCATTTACTGATCTCGCCCAAAGCGGCTCTTCCGTGCCGTGCATGTCGCTCGGTGCGAGATTTTTACCAGACAAAAGCGCTCGGGGTGCGCAGCAATGCACCCCGAGCGAGATGCTAGATGCTCTTACTTGAGCGTAGCGTACATGACAGCCTTGATGGTGTGCATGCGGTTCTCGGCCTCATCGAAGACCTTGGAAGCGGGGCTCTCGAAGACCTCGTCGGTGACCTCCTGCTCGGTGATGCCGAACTGCTCGCACTTCTCGGCGCCAATCGTGGTGTTGGTGTCGTGGAAGCTGGGCAGGCAGTGCAGGAAGATGGCACCCGGGTTGGCCATAGCCATGACCTCGGAGGTGACACGATACGGGGTGAGCTGAGCGATGCGCTCGGCCCAGACCTCGTCGGGCTCGCCCATGGAGACCCAAACGTCGGTGTAGATGACGTCGGCACCGGTGACGCCGTCCTTGACGTCGGTGGTCAGCTTGATGGTGCAGCCGTTGGCCTCGGCGATGGGCTTGCAGGCCTCGATGACGTCGTCAGCGGGCATGCACTCCTCGGGGCCGCAGGCCACGAAGTTCATGCCGAGCTTGGAGCAGACGACCATGAGGGAGCGAGCGACATTGTTCTTGCAGTCGCCCATGAAGACGAGGGTCTTGCCCTTGATGTCGTAGTTGAAGTTCTCCTGGACGGTCAGGATGTCGGCGAGCATCTGGGTGGGATGCCACTCAGTGGTCAGGCCGTTCCACACGGGCACGCCGGACTTAGCAGCGAGCTCCTCGACGTCATCCTGGGCAAAGCCACGGAACTCGATGCCGTCATACATGCGGCCGAGAACGCGGGCGGTGTCCTCGATGGACTCCTTCTTGCCCATCTGCGACGAACCGGGATCGAGGTAGGTGACGCCCATGCCCAGGTCCATGCCGCCGACCTCGAAGGCGCAGCGGGTACGAGTGGAGGTCTTCTGGAAGAGCAGGACGATGTTCTTGCCCTCGAGATAGCGGTGCGGAACGCCAGCGCGCTTCATATCCTTGAAGTTCTTGGAGAGCTTGAGCAGGTACTCGATCTCCTCGGTGGTGAGGTCGAGAAGCTTGAGGAAGCTACGGCCGGAGAGGTTAACACCCATGGTTCGTTTCCTTTCGAAAAAATGAATTACGTAAGTATTAGTGTTGCCCGTTTGACGGGCGAAACCGGTGCGGTTGTAGGGGGACCGCACCGGAACGTTAAAGACTTAGAGGTCCTCGCGCCAGAAGGGCATGCTCATGCAGCGCGGGCCGCCGCGGCCGCGGGAGAGCTCGGCGGAGGGCACGACGAGAAGGTCCAGGCCCTCCTTGTACAGCACGTCGTTGGTGACGGTGTTGCGGGCGTAGACGCAGATCTTGCCGGGCTCGACGCACAGGGTGTTGGAGCCGTCGTTCCACTGCTCGCGGGAGGCCGCGATCGGGTCGCCGCCGCCGCAGGGGATCAGCTTGACCTGGTCGACGCCGGTGGCGTCCTCCAGGACGTGCTCGAGGGTGTCCTCGATCAGGCGGATGTTCACGTCGCCCGGGTTCTTGCCGGCGGTCAGCTCGTAGACGCGCAGGGTGCCCATGATGGCGGGGTGGATCGTGAACTTATCGACGTCGATCTGGGTGAAGACCGTGTCGAGGTGCATGAAGGCGCGCGAGACCGGGATGTCGAAGGCCAGGATGCGCTCGACCTTGGAGTCGGAGTTCCAGAAGATGTTCTGGGCCATGACGTCGATAGCCGCGGCCTGGGTGCGCTGGGAGATGCCGACGGCGAGGGTCTTCTCGTTGATGTTCAGCACGTCGCCGCCCTCGGTGTGGAACTGGCAGTCGCGGCGGAAGTACAGGGAGACGTCCTTGTAGTCGGGGTGGTACTTGAAGACGTACTTGCCGTACAGGGTCTCGCGGTTGCGGGTGACCGAGTACATGCGGTTGAGGTTGACGCCCTCGCCGACGACCGCGAACGGGTCGCGGGTGAAGTAGAGGTTGGGCATCGGGTCGATGATCAGGTCGGACTCGGACTCGGAGTTGACCAGGGAGTCGAGGGTCGTGGACGCCGTGAGGGGCATGTCGATCTCGGCCTTGGTCATGCCGGCCATGGTCTTCTTGACGAACTCGAGGTTGTCCTCGATGGAGTCCAGCTTCTCGCGGACGATCTGCGGCATGTGCTGGCCGCGGATGCCTGCCTCGGCGATGTACTGGTCGGTGAACTCGGCGCGGGCGCCGGGGACCTGGTCGAACACCTCTGCGACGAGGTTCTCGAGGTAGAGCACCTCCACGCCCTGGTCCCTCAGGATCTGGGCGAAGGTGTCGTGCTCCTGCTGTGCGACCTCCAGGAACGGGACGTCGTCGAACAGGAGTCGCTCGAGCTCGTCGGGCGGCAGGTTGAGGAGCTCGTCGCCGGGACGGTGCAGGCAGACCTTCCTGAGCTTGCCGATCTCGGAAGGCACGTGCAGACCTTTCGTCATGGCCTCCTACCTTTCTTTCGGGCCCTTGTCAGGGCCGATTCGTTAGCGCCCCTCCGTGTGAGGCGTTATTGCTGACGACATATTTATATCCAAATTCAGTTCATACTTCCACCTCGCCCCCGAACGGTTTTATATGAGGGGTGAACGGCATACACATATACTTCACGCATGGCACACTTCGATTTAATAAAGTGTATTTACGTGCTTAAACGCGTATTCAATCCAATAATCAAATGGAACTAAACTTTATTAAACCACCCTCAAATTGCATATTTCCAATAGAGCTATGAATAGAATTAGCGATTCATACCGCGTCTCAACCATTTTCATTTTTATTCAGAAAAAAGTTTGTCCTATTCATTTCTGGTAAACGAATTACCGTTTACCAGACGCTTGATACCGTTCACCGGAAGCTCAGTATAAGGCCCAGCGAATACCGGCTTGCTTTACGGCCCCATTTGTAACAACTTGACTTCTCGGTATAGAAAAACAGACCCGCTCCCCTCATGGAAAACGGGTCTGTTATCGATAATCGTAGACAGATTTGAGCGGCTTTGAGAGCCGTCGGAATCCTAGCGATCGAACTCCGCCAGTGCCTCGCCCAAAAGCCTCAGGCCCTCGCGCAGAACGTCCTCGCTCGCGCAGTAGCCCAGGCGTGCGCCGCAGGGAAGCTCAAAGCGGCTGCCAGGTACCAGCAGCACTCCCCTCTCGGACAGCAGGCGCTTGCAGAACTCCTCGTCATCCTCGGGAATGTCCAGCTGGATAAACGAGGTGGACACACCCTGCGGGGCCGTCCAGGAAACGCGATGTTGTGTGTCGATCCAAGCCTGTGCGATATCGCGATTGCCAAACACGATCTTGCGATTGCGCTCGAGGATCTTGTCCTTGTGCTTGAGCACATAGGTCGCCAGGGCATCGTTGAACACGCCGCCGCAAATCATGGTGTAGTCGCGGTACGTGCGAATGCGGTTAGATACCTCTTCGTCTGCCACAACCCAGCCCACGCGGGCCGCAGGCGTCGAATAGGTCTTGGACACCGAGTTGGTGACGATGGCCTTCTCGTACACGTCGGCCATCGACAAATAGTCCTCGATATTCTCAAGCGGCAGGTACACCTCGTCGCACAGCACATAGGCGCCAACCGAGCGGGCAATCTCGGCAATCTGGCCGAGCGTATCGACATCAAGCACCGTACCGATGGGGTTCGACGCGTTATTGATGCAGATAAGCTTCGTGTTGGGGCGCACCAAGCGCTTGAGTTCCTCGATATCGGGCTTCCATCCGAGCTCCTCGCAAAGCTCCCAATACTCGACCTCGGCGCCGAGTGTACGCGGGATCTCATAGAGCGGCGCATAGGTAGGCCACTCGGCGATAACGTGGTCGCCGGGCTCGACTACCGCCATGATGGCGTTGAGGTTAGCGCCCGTGCAGCCATTGGTCTGCAGAATGTGATCGGGATTGACCTCGTGACGATACAGCTTGGCAACCTCGGCCTTAAACTCCGGCGAACCCTCGATCCAGCCGTAGTTCATCTTCTCGCGATCCAGGCGCTCGTAGAACGTGGCACCGTCCTGTTCGTCGAGCGCGCGCAGCTCGCCCATGGTAAGCGACGAAATCGTCGACTGAGCGATATCCCACGTAGCGCTCTTCTCCCAAACGTTGAGCCACTCCTCAACGCCGATTGTCTTGATATCCATGGCCAAGCTCCTTACAAAAGCAGTCATCCAATCGTGTTGACGTTCCTCATACAAGAATGGGGCGGTGCGAATACCCGCACCGCCCCAATGGGAGACATCTAATGGCAGCTAGATGTATGTATTAAGACCTGTACGGGTCCTTGAAGACCTTAGAGGTCCTCGCGCCAGAAGGGCATGCTCATGCAGCGCGGGCCGCCGCGGCCGCGGGAGAGCTCGGCGGAGGGCACGACGAGAAGGTCCAGGCCCTCCTTGTACAGCACGTCGTTGGTGACGGTGTTGCGGGCGTAGACGCAGATCTTGCCGGGCTCGACGCACAGGGTGTTGGAGCCGTCGTTCCACTGCTCGCGGGAGGCCGCGATCGGGTCGCCGCCGCCGCAGGGGATCAGCTTGACCTGGTCGACGCCGGTGGCGTCCTCCAGGACGTGCTCGAGGGTGTCCTCGATCAGGCGGATGTTCACGTCGCCCGGGTTCTTGCCGGCGGTCAGCTCGTAGACGCGCAGGGTGCCCATGATGGCGGGGTGGATCGTGAACTTATCGACGTCGATCTGGGTGAAGACCGTGTCGAGGTGCATGAAGGCGCGCGAGACCGGGATGTCGAAGGCCAGGATGCGCTCGACCTTGGAGTCGGAGTTCCAGAAGATGTTCTGGGCCATGACGTCGATAGCCGCGGCCTGGGTGCGCTGGGAGATGCCGACGGCGAGGGTCTTCTCGTTGATGTTCAGCACGTCGCCGCCCTCGGTGTGGAACTGGCAGTCGCGGCGGAAGTACAGGGAGACGTCCTTGTAGTCGGGGTGGTACTTGAAGACGTACTTGCCGTACAGGGTCTCGCGGTTGCGGGTGACCGAGTACATGCGGTTGAGGTTGACGCCCTCGCCGACGACCGCGAACGGGTCGCGGGTGAAGTAGAGGTTGGGCATCGGGTCGATGATCAGGTCGGACTCGGACTCGGAGTTGACCAGGGAGTCGAGGGTCGTGGACGCCGTGAGGGGCATGTCGATCTCGGCCTTGGTCATGCCGGCCATGGTCTTCTTGACGAACTCGAGGTTGTCCTCGATGGAGTCCAGCTTCTCGCGGACGATCTGCGGCATGTGCTGGCCGCGGATGCCTGCCTCGGCGATGTACTGGTCGGTGAACTCGGCGCGGGCGCCGGGGACCTGGTCGAACACCTCTGCGACGAGGTTCTCGAGGTAGAGCACCTCCACGCCCTGGTCCCTCAGGATCTGGGCGAAGGTGTCGTGCTCCTGCTGTGCGACCTCCAGGAACGGGACGTCGTCGAACAGGAGTCGCTCGAGCTCGTCGGGCGGCAGGTTGAGGAGCTCGTCGCCGGGACGGTGCAGGCAGACCTTCCTGAGCTTGCCGATCTCGGAAGGCACGTGCAGACCTTTCGTCATGGCCTCCTACCTTTCTTTCGGGCCTTACTGGCCGAATGTATCAGCGCCCCTCCGTATGGGACGCTGCTTGCTGACAGCTCTAGTTATATCCAAAAACCACCCGCAATTCCACCTCGCCCGCGAACGGTCAGCAAAGTGCGATGAACGGTATATCGCATATGATTCCCCCATGATGCACTTCAGTTCTCTAAAGCATATTTTCAAAGGTAAACGTTCTTTTTTCTAAGGAATTAAGCCAGATTGCACAAATATTTACATGTTTAGGAATTGCATAGCTAAAACGGTTTTCTGCATATATATGTCGTTTGTCCACAATTCGATTTGGATTCGATTATATTCAGCTTGCAATCATTCTTATTCATACATTCTCACCAGTTGAGTATGGATATAGATTGTTTTCAAAACGAGTCAGGCAGTTAGTTGCATGCCTTGACAGCGTAAGAAGTAGGTTAAGATACCGTTCGCACAATACGTCCGTGCCACAAGTCGACTAAATTGAGACAATAGTGGATAGTGTTAGGCTACCGTCCCCTGCTGGGACTGAACGGACAGATGCATATGCCGAGCAAAATCGAAAAAAAGCAAGCCGCCGCAAAGCTGCGCAAACCGCCGCGCGACTTCTCGTACACGCAGAACCGAGAGCTCAGCTGGCTACGCTTTGACAACCGTGTGCTCGACGAGGCTTTTGATGAGTCCGTGCCGCTGTTCGAGCGCCTTAAGTTCGTCTCGATCTTCGAGTCAAACCTCGATGAGTTCCTCATGGTGCGCGTGGGTGGCCTGTCCGACCTTGCCGAGCTCAAAAAGCAACCTGTCGACAACAAGAGCAATATGACCGCCTCGGAGCAGGTCGATGCTGTCATGGCGGAGCTGCCCGGGCTCCTTACCCGTTGGGAGTCCATCTTTAAGAGCATCGAGGGCAAGCTCGACACCCTGGGCGTTCACCGCGCCCGCATCGATTCGCTTACGCCCGAGGAGCGCACCTTTGTAACCCGCTACTTCCAGGCCTACGTGTCGCCGGTCATCTCACCGCTGGTGATCGACCCGCGCCACCCCTTCCCCAACCTGCGCAACGGCGCACTTTACCTGGCCTGCGGCCTGGACGGCGTCACCGACGAGGAAAGCTTGCTGGGCCTGATCGAGATTCCCGCCTCGATGAACCGCGTGGTCGAGATCCCCTCGCCCACCGGCACCTACTCCTACATTCTGCTCGAGGACGTCATCCTCGCCTGCCTGGACAGCTGCTTTGGCTCCTATAAGCCGCTCGACCGCGCGCTCATCCGCGTCACCCGCAATGCCGATATCGATCCGGACGGCGAGGGCGTCGAGGAGGAAGAGGACTACCGCCAGCATATGAAGCGCATCCTCAAGAAGCGCTTGCGCCTGCAGCCGGTAGTGCTCGCCGTCTCGGGCTCACTCGAGAAGCAGACGCTCAAGACTATCCGCAAGGCGCTCGAGCTCTCGCGTCGCTCGGTCTTTACCTGCGACATCCCGCTCAACCTGGGCTATGTCTTTGGCATTGAGGGCAAGATTCCCGAGCACCTGCGCAACGAGCTGCTCTTTACGCCGTTTAAGCCGCAGCCCAACCCCACCATCGATATGACCCGCTCCATCCGCGAGCAGGTACTTCAGCACGACAAGCTGCTCTTTTATCCCTATGAGGCCATGAACCCCTTCCTGGATCTGGTACACGAGGCCGCCTACGACCCCGAGTGCATCTCACTGCGCATCACGCTCTACCGCGTGGCTAAGCAGAGCCGCCTGTGCGAGTCGCTGATCGATGCCGCCGAGAACGGCAAAGAGGTCACGGTGCTCATGGAGCTCCGCGCCCGCTTCGACGAGCAGAACAACATCGAGTGGGCCGAGCGTCTGGAAGAGGCAGGCTGCACCGTCATCTACGGCTCCGAAGGCTTTAAGTGCCACTCCAAGATCTGCCAGCTCACCTATCGCGAGGGCATGGCGCTTACACGCCTGACGCTGTTGGGCACCGGCAACTTTAACGAGAAGACGGCCAAGCTCTACAGCGACTTTATGCTCATGACCGCCCATCCCGGCATCGGCGAGGACGCCAACTTGTTCTTCCGCAATCTGTCGCTGGGCAACCTGCGCGGCGATTACCGCTTCCTGGGCGTGGCGCCGGTCGGCCTGAAGCCGCTCATCATGCGCGGCCTGGATCGCGAAATCCAGCGCGCCCTCGCTGGCGAACCCGCCCGTGTGTTCTTTAAGCTCAACTCGCTCACCGACCGCGAAGTCATCGACAAGATCGCCGAGGCATCGTGCGCAGGAGTCCGCGTAGACATGATCATCCGCGGCATCTCGTGCCTCAAGCCCGGTGTTCCGGGCAAGACCGAGAACGTGCACGTACGCTCCATCGTCGGACGCTTTTTGGAGCATGCGCGCGTCTACGCCTTTGGCGTGGACTCGGACATGATCTATCTGAGCTCGGCCGACATGATGACGCGCAACACCGAGCACCGCGTGGAGATCGCCTTCCCCGTGCTCGACCCCACCTGCCGCGCACTGGTACACGAGTACATGGGCATGCAGCTGCGCGACAACGTGAAGGCCCGCAGCCTCACGAGCGACGGCACCTGGGTTCCCGTGGAGCGCCACGAGGGCGAGAGGCCCTTCAACTCACAGGAAGCTCTGCTGGAGCGTGCCTATCGCAACGCCGAGGCGGCCGCGCAGCAGCGCGCACAGGAGAAGGAACGCGTGGCCGAAGAAGCTATTCAGGCCGAGGTTGAACATAGGGCAGTTGCCAAACCGGAAGCGATTGCCGCTCCCCCGGTGAATGAGCCCGAGGCTGCCGCAGAGCCCGCCGTGGAGAAAGCGCCCAAGGTCCAAGAGGTCCAGGCGACCGTCATTGAGCCCGAGCCCGCACCTGCACCTCGACCCGAGCCGCAGGTCACCAAGCCCGCACCCGAGACGAGTGCCCGTCGCGATAAGCCCGCTGGCAAGACCAAGGCCATCGAGCGCCATCACCCCGGCCGCGTGCGCATGGGCCTGGGTCTGATCGGCCTGGGTCTTAAGACGCTCATTACCGGCAGGACGAAATAGTCGTTTGTAGAAGCAGTTTGTAGAAGCGCCCCGCATTTGAGCAAAGCCTCGGATGCGGGGCGCTTTTCCCTGCTACCATGGTGCGGACAACAACGCGAATGACAGGCAGGGATATGAAGCTCACTATAGAATCGATGACCTACGGCGCCGACGGGCTGGCGCACGCCGACAACGGCAAGGCCGTCTTTGTGCAGGGCGCCGTGGCAGGCGACACCGTCGAGGCCGAGGTCGTACAGGACGGCAAATCGTTTATGCGCGCCCGCACGACCGAGATTCTAGAGCCAAGCCCCGATCGCATTCAGCCTCCCTGCCCCTTCGTTGGCATTTGCGGCGGCTGCTCGTGGGGCAACCTCTCGCGCACAGCACAGCTTGCCGCCAAGGAGCAAAACCTGCGCTCCACGCTCGAGCGCATCGGCAAGTTCAGCCCCGATCAGGTCGATGAGCTTGTGCAACCCATCCGCCACACCAAGGATGATTGGGGCTACCGCAATAAAATCGAACTCGAGCCGACCGTTGTAAACGGCCGCGTGCGTCTTGGCATGCACGGCGTCGATCCCAGCAAGATTGTGACCGTCGATTCGTGCCCGCTGTTCGACAAACGCTTCCCCAAGGCGCTCAAATCGGTTGTCGGCGCGCTCAATTATCTGAGCGGCAGCCACGACCTGGGCCTCGAGCGCGTGGGCATTCGCGCCTCGCGTCGCACCAAGGCACTCGAGGTGGCGCTCTGGACGCCTACGGGCTCTTTCCCGCGCTCGCAAGTCTCGCGCGTGTTGGCAGACGCCGCGCACCCCACAAGTGTCGTGCGCGTGATGAGCAAGGGCGAAAAGAAGGCCCGCCGTGTCTCCAAGGTCGAAATGCTCGCCGGAGAGGGCTCATGGACCGAGAATATCGCCGAGGGTCAGATGCGCTTGTCTGCCCCGTCTTTTTTCCAGGTCAACACCAAGGGCGCCGAGATTTTGATCGAGCTTGTCATGGAAGCGCTCGACCCGCAGGAAGACGAGCTTGCCGTGGACCTGTACTGCGGTGCCGGCACCTTTACCCTGCCGCTCGCCCGCCGCTGCGACTTTGTCGCCGCCGTCGAGGCCTACGGCCCCGCCGTGCGCGACCTGCGCCGTAACCTGGAGATCAACAAGCTTGATAACGTCGACGTTATTGGCGGAGACGCGGTGCGCGAGTTCCCCGACCAGGATGCCGACGTCTTGGTGGTCGACCCGCCGCGCGCAGGCCTCGCCCCCGAGGCGATCGACCTTATCGCCAGCACGAGTGCTCGCGATGTCGCCTACGTGAGCTGCGACCCGGCCACCCTGGCGCGCGATCTCAAACGCTTTGTCGAAGAAGGCACCTTCTCCCCCGTAAAGATCACGCCAGTCGATCTATTCCCGCAAACCTTCCACTGCGAAACGGTCGTCCACCTCAAGCGCAACTAGACTGTTTGTCCAAGACCACGCCCGATGATTTTTCTGAGACGGGGATAAAAATAAATTTGTTCCGAATGATTATTTAATCCCCGTCCCGAAATTGAACCGCCCCCTCATTTCTTGAACATTAGAAATGGGGGCTTCTTTATGGACGGGAGAGTCAGGCACGACGCCACGCTGAGGACTCTTGCAGCAGAGCTTTGCGACAGGGGGTACGGGCGCGCCGAAGGCCGGCGGGAGGCCGAAGGGTGCCCGTACCCGGCCGGGGCCGGCGGCGTGTGAGAGCAAGCTCATGCGACGGAGCTGCTGCCCGGGCGCCTGAAGGACGAATTCTACAGGAACCGGACGTGGCAGAGCTTCAAGGAGTTCAAGCGGGACCTCGAAGCCTATACCGTCCACTGGAACAAGAGGAGGCGGGTTAAGCAAAAGGGACTGACCCCGGAGGAGTTCCGGAATCAGTCCCCATGTGCGGCATAGGCCGCTAATTGACCCGTCCAAGTATCGGGCTCAGTCCATTTTCGGCGCCGCCCGAGAAAGCTAAACGCCTTCTGGCAGGTTGTCCCGGGCCGAGGGCGGCCACCTTGATCGCCCTCGGCCCTCACCCGCCTCAACTGCTCCTCAATTACATAGAGCTGGTCGAAAAGGGCGCAGGCTAGCGGGCGCCTCCCTCATCGTCGTTGGGCCGGTAGGTGATGAACTCGATAACAAAGGCCAGGACGGCAGAGACGAGTGCGGCGATGATCGCGTAGATCATGTGGGAGATCCCGGCGCCACCAGGGGTCCCGTCGATGAAGTTGAGCAGGTTGAAGACGCCGAGGCCGCCCGAGATGTACATGAGGGCGCCCGTCATTCCCACGATGGCGCCGCCCACGGCGGAGCTCAGGCATGCCACGACGAACGCGCGCTTGTTGGGCAGGGCGATGCCGTAGATGCCAGGCTCGGTGACGCCGAAGAAGAAGGCGGAGATCATCGCGGGAAGGGCGATGCCGCGGAAGCGCTCGTCCTTGTTTCTGAGGTACATGGCAAAGATGACCGCTCCGAGCGCGAACCCGTGGCCGATGGTGGCGGCGAGCACGCTGTCGTGGCCGAGGGTGTTCAGGTTCATGATGGAGATGGGGATGAGGCTCCAGTGGAAGCCAAAGATGACGAGGCACATCCACAGTCCGCCGACCAGGGCGCTGCCCAGGACGGAACCAACCACGGGGAGCTGGAAGATGAACGAGAACGCCGCGCTCAGCAGGTTGGTGATGAGGGTGGCCACCGGGCCGATGACGAGGTAGCCCAAGACGATGGAAACCGTCATCGTGGCGAGCGGGACGAGGAACATCTTGAGCGCAGTCGGCATCCAGCTCTTGAGCCAGCGCTCAAGGATAGAGCCGAACCACACCATGAGAAGGACGGGGATCACCGAGCTCACGTAGCCGGACACGGCATGACGATGGGGAGCCCGAGGGCGGTGGCGTACCACGAGAACGTGCCGGCCACGCCGAGGTCGATGCTGCCGAGCGCCTCACCCGAGGTCAGGGCGACCATCGTCGGGTAGAGGAGCGCCACGCCGATTGCCACGCCGGTGAACTCGTTCATGCGGAACTTGCGCGCGGCACTGAACGCCAGGGCGACGGGAAGGAAGTAGAAGAAGCCGTCAGCCACGGTGTAGAGCAGCGTGTAGAGGCCGTCGTTTGCAAAGGCCGGGACGAAGTAGGTGATGAGGGCAAGCAGTCCCTTCATGATGCCTGCGGCGGCAAGCGGTCCCAGGATGGGCTGGAAGATGCCAGAAATGAGGTCGATGATGACGGAGGCAACGGTCTTATCGCCCTGGGGCTCGTCGTCGGCGCTTGCGCCGCCCGAGAAGTTGCCGGCCTCCATGACCGCGTCGTAGACGTCCTCGACGATGTTACCCACGACCACCTGGTACTGGCCGTTGGCCTGGATGACCTGGATGACGCCCTTGAGGGCCTCGATCTTGGCCGTGTTGGCGCGGGACTCGTCCTTGAGCTTGAAGCGCACGCGCGTGATGCAGTGCGCGACGCTGGCGATGTTCTCGGCACCGCCTACGTTCTCGAGTATGGATCTGGCCAGATCGTCGTATTTTTCAGCCATTATTTTCTCCTTAGTGATATTGCCCGGGCGGCTAGCCCAGGTCGCCTCCGTTGGTGGCGATGGCCCGTTGATACCAGTAGAAGCTCTTCTTGCGCCTGCGCTCGAGCGTGCCGTTGCCCAGGTTGTCGCGGTCCACGTAGATGAAGCCGTAGCGCTTCTCCATCTCGCCGGAGCCCGCGCTCACGAGGTCGATCGGCCCCCAGGTGGTGTAGCCGAGCATCTCGACGCCGTCCTGCTCGATGGCGTCGCGCATGGCCTCGATGTGCTCGCGCAGGTAGGCGATGCGGTAGTCGTCCTCGATCGTGCCGTCGGGAAGCACCTCGTCATAGGCGCCGAGGCCGTTCTCCACCACAAAGAGCGGCTTCTGGTAGCGGTCCCAGAGGTCGTTGATCGTGATGCGGAATCCCAGCGGGTCGATGACCCAGCCCCAGTCGCTCGTGCGCACGTAGGGGTTCTCCACGCCGGCGAAGGCGTTGCCCTCGGCGACGCCGCCCACGGAGTCGGGGTCGCCCGCGGTGCAGCGCGAGGAGTAGTAGCTAAACGAGATGAAGTCGACGGTGTTCTCCGCAAGGATGCGCTCGTCCTCGGCGGTCATGCCCACGTCGATGCCCTCGCGCTCGAGCATCTTGAGCGCGTAGCCGGGGTAGCGACCGCGCGCCTGCACGTCCACGAAGAAGAGGTCCTCCTGGTTCTTGACCTGCGCCGCGCGAACGTCCTCGGGACGACAGGAGTAGGGGTAGTAGCTTCCCGCGGCGAGCATGCAGCCCACCTTGTTCTCCGGATCGACCTCGTGGGCGATCTTGGTGGCCCAGGCGCTCGCCACGAGCTCGTTGTGCGCGGCGCGGTACTCGGCCTCGCGGGCATTCTCCCCGGGCTCGAGGACGATGCCGGCACCCATGAAGGGACGGTGCAAGATCATGTTCATCTCGTTGAACGTGATCCACCAGCGCACGAGGCCGCGGTAGCGGTTGAAGAGCACCGTCACAAGCCGCTTGTAGAGCTCGATAAGGGTGCGGTTTCGCCAGGCGCCGTACTTCTTGACGAGGTGGATGGGGCAGTCGAAGTGCGTGATGGTCACGAGGGGCTCGATCCCGTGCTCGCGGCAGCAGCGGAACACGTCCTCGTAGAAAGCGAGCCCGGCCTCGTTGGGCTCCTCCTCGTCGCCATTGGGGAAGATGCGGCTCCAGGCGATGGAGAGGCGAAAGACCTTAAAGCCCATCTCCGCGAAGAGGGCTATGTCCTCGCGGTAGTGGTGGTAGAAGTCGATGCCCGTCTGGGCCGGGTAGTAGTACCCGGGCTCAAAGTCGAGCATGCGCCTCAGGCCGCGGCTTACGTCGTTGCGCTCCGGCCCGTGTGGGATGACGTCGACGTTGGCAAGGCCGCGGCCGCCCTCGTCATAACCTCCCTCGCATTGGTTGGCGGCGGTGGCTCCTCCCCAAAGGAACCCTTTTGGAAATGGCATGGTGCCTCCTTCTCTCTGGCGCCCCCATCTCTGCGGGGGACGCTTTATAACGTCCTTGCGGCCTCGCGCGCCTGGCCCGTGGCCCTTTCCCTGATGCGCGCGGGCCGCCTGTGAAGGGGTGACTAGCTGACGGCTTGTCCTGCGGCGGCGCGACGTGCCTCCCGGCCTCCAAGCAGGGAGGGGACCTGTGCCAGGCACACGCCGGCGAGGATGATGGCGACGCCCAGCCACTCGACGACGCCGAGCGGCTCGCCGAGAACGATCATGGCGATGAGCAGGCCGGCGGGGAGTTCCGCGGCGGCCATGACAGTGGAGAGGCCCGCAGGCAGGTGCGGAGAGCCCATGCCGAAGAGCAGGACCGGGCAGAGCATGCCGAAGAAGCCGGCGATGACGGCAAAGGGCAGGATGCCCTGGGCGAGGACGCCCGAGACGACGTAGTCCGGGCACACCGTGAGCGACATGACCACGGAGCCCGCGCATACGATGACGCCACGCTGCTCGGACGAGCAGGGGGCCTCGACCTTGCCGGAGAGGGTGACAAAGAGGGAGCAAGACACGGCCGCCCCCAGCGCGCAGAGCAGGGCCACGGGGTCGTACCCGGTGATGCCGGTCTTGTAGACGCCGCTGGCGAACACCGTTCCGAAGACGATGACCAGGGCGGAGGCCACTTGGAGGAGCCTCGGCGGCCGGCGCGTCATGACGGTCTGCCACACGAGCCCCAGCCACGTGAACTGGAAGAGGAGCGTGAGCGCCACCGGGGCGGGCAGCACGCTCATGGCGTAGCAGTAGAGGATTGAGGTGAGGCAGGTGAGGGCTCCCAGACCCATGAGCTTGAGGGCGAGCTTCCAGCCCACGCGCTGCCAGCGGTGCCCGAGCGCGTGGCCCGCGAGCGTGGCGAGGGCGAAGAAGAGGCAGCCGAACCACGCCTGGCTCGCCACCACCTGCGCCGAGGTGAAGCCCGCGGCGTAGGCGAGCTTGTAGGTCGTGGCCATCGCGCCGTAGCAGGCGCCGCCCGCAAAGACCTGGAGCGCCGCCTTGGCCTGTCCTGTGCCCGTGGCTCCCGCCTCGGCGGTCTGTTGCTTGATTGTGTTTGTTCCTGCCATTAGGCTCCCTTCCGTCTGCTGTCTTGCAGATGCACATCTCGTGCGTCTGTTCCCTGCAGTCGAAAGGTGGGCTCGTGCGGTCTTCTGGCGGTGCATGTGGTACCTGCTGCCAAGACGAAAAAAGCCACGCAACCGACTGCTCGGTTGCGTGGCAAAAAGGTGGCTAGCGCCCAGAAAAGTCCACGCGTTTTTAGACTGGGATAAAGTACTACAACAGGTGAGATTCCGTCAAGAAAAACCGAGGAAAAAGTGAGCCTCTGCCCGCCGTACCTGTGGCGGTCGTTCCCCGAACGGGGCGGTGCTGTTGGGGACTGTCTCGATCTGTAACAGTAAGACCCGGTTTTGGTCCGTAGATGTTACAGATTTAGACGTTTTGTCGGGGCGGTTTCCGTTTGTCTTGATCTGTAACAGTTAGGGGTCAAAAGTGGGTCTAGATGTTACAGATTGAGATTGTTGAGGATGGGTGAGGGTAGCTAATTCGGACGGGGCTATTTTAAACATTGGGAAATCGAGCGTGGCAAGCGGAGGTCTTCGGGGTATAAGACGGCTAATTGTATGCCGCCTATGAAAGGAATCCTCATGCCCAGCGTTGCCGTTCTCGCCGCCGATGGCTTTGAAACAATTGAATGCTTGACCATGGTCGATGTCATGCGTCGCGGCGGCGTGCGCGCCACGCTCGTCTCGATCATGCCCACACGTGAGGTCGTAAGCTCGCTGCAGATCCCCGTGACCTGCGATGCGCTCTTTGATGAGATCGACTTTGACGAGTACGACTGCGTCGTGCTACCCGGCGGCCTACCCGGTGCCACCAACCTGCGCGCCGATCAGCGCGTCTGCGACGTGGTCTGCGAGTTCGCCGCGACCAAGCACGTCGCCGCCATCTGCGCCGCCCCGTTTATCCTGGGTGAGCTCGACCTGCTCGAGGGGCGCCACGCCACGTGCTTCCCTGGCTTTGAGAAAAGCTTCCCCGAAGGCGCCTATACCGGCGAGAAGGTTACGCAAGACGGCAACATCATCACCGCCAGCGGCATGGCCCAGTCGCTCCCCTTTGCGCTTGAGCTGCTGCGCACGCTCGCCGGCGACAAGGCCGTCGAGAAGGTCGCCGAGGGCATTCAGCTATGATTTTGGCTTCGCAATCACCGCGCCGCATCGAGTTGATGCGCGAGGCGGGCTATGACATTCGCATCATTCCTGCCGATATCGACGAAACACCGTTTGATGGCGAGGCCCCGCTTACGCTCGTTGAACGCTTAGCACGCGCCAAAGCCGCCGCCGTTGCCGCCGAGCATGCCGAGCCCAATGAGCTGACGGTCGCGGCCGACACCATCGTCACCTTTGACGGCAAGATTCTGGGCAAGCCGGCAACCGAGGACGAGGCGCGTACCATGCTCCGTGAGCTTTCGGGCCGCACGCACCAGGTCGCAACCGGCGTCTGCATCGTTAAGGCAGGCGATACGGCCGCCCCGCATGCCGCCGAAAGCCTGTCCTTTGTCGATGTGACCGACGTAACGTTCTACGAGCTCACCGACGAGCAGATCGAGCACTACGTCGCCTCGGGTGAGCCCATGGACAAAGCCGGCGCCTACGGCATTCAGGGCACAGGAGGACGCATGCTCGTGCACGATATTTCGGGCGACTTCTATAACGTGGTGGGCCTACCCATCGCCCGCGTCGCGCGCGCGATTCAAAAACTCTCGTAATTGCATCTGGCGCTGGGTATCCCCCGGCGCCTACAATTTTGGCGTACCGTACGGATCCCGACCGGGCACAAGGCGCGGCGGAAAACCGATAGGAGTTAAACATGGATACACTGCTCGAGGCCATTGACGTCTGCGACGTCAATGGCTTTTGCTATGGCAACTATACGGACGAGGAGGCCGGCACCGGTTGCACCGTAATCGTGGCACCCGAGGGCGCCACCGGCGGTGTTGACGTTCGCGGCGGTGCCCCGGCATCGCGCGAGACCGACCTGCTGCGTCCCGAGAACACCGTGGACAAGGTCCACGCTGTCTGCCTTTCGGGTGGATCGGCCTTTGGTCTGGAGGCCGCAAGCGGTGTCGCCCGCGAGCTCGAGAGCCGCGGCATCGGCCTTCCCGTCGGCCCCACGCAGGTGCCCATCGTGTGCTCCAGCTGCATCTTCGACCTCGCCTTTGGCGACCCCACCGTACGCCCCGACATTGAGGCCGGCATCTCCGCCGTGCGTGAGGCGCTCGACAACACCCCCACCACGCTCGAGCAGGGCAATGTAGGTGCCGGTACCGGTGCCACCGTGGGCAAGCTCATGGGCCCCGCCACCTGCATGAAGGCCGGCCTAGGCGCTGCCGCCGTCGCACTCGGCCCTGTTAAGGTGGGTGCCGTGGTCTCGGTCAACGCCTGCGGCAACGTGGTCGACCCCTTCACCGGTGAATGGGTCGCTGGTATGCGCGCTGCAGCAGATAGCGACCAGATCGTCGACATGGAGCTCGCAGCCTTTGCCGCTGCCGGATCCATGCAGATGCCGCTCGACCGCACCAACACCACCATCAGCTGCATCGTCACCAACGTTGAGCTCACCAAGGCACAGACTACCAAGGTCTCCCAGATGGCCGCAGACGCCTATGCGCACGCCATCCGCCCCACGCACACCACCAACGACGGCGACACCATCTACACCCTCGCCAGCGGCAAACTAGACGCTCAGACAAGCGCCGCCGTACCCCTAGACCTGCTGGGCATGCTCGCCGTAAGGGCCCTGGAAACCGCCATCGTAAACGGAGCCAAAACCGCCAAAACCTCCCACGGCATCCCGGGTGCCGCGAAGTAACCTAACCTGACCGGTTGCCCGGTGGGGCTTGGTTATGTTTGCTGCTCTACAGTCCTGGCTCGCACGAAGAGCACATTAAGTGCTCTTCGGCTCGTGCGGAACTCGCGACAAACATAACCAAGCCCCACCGGGCAACCTACTCAACAAGATCCCTTTCAGCCCAGGCCCCTGTATACCGCGCGTCTAAGATCTTCAAATTCAGGCAGCCTGACAATCGATTCTTATAGCAAAGGCCCCTTGGCCTTTAGTTTGATACAAGTTCCGCACGAGCCGGAAAGCACTTAATGTGCTTTCCGTGCGAGCAGGACTGTTCGCAGTAGCAAACTAAAGGCCAAGGGGCCCAGTCAACCTATCAGCAGCGATTACTCAACAGTTAGTTGAATTTGAAGATCTTTGAGGCAAGATGGTATAGGCCGAGTGTGGTTTTGTCTCCGGCCCGTCCACGCAGGTTGGTAAAGAATCCGACCACGCCGTAGCGAGCGCGACGATACATGCGCTCGTCGTACTCCTTCAGGTCCTTCCACAGCGTCTTAAGGCGCTCATCGGCACAATCTTCCTCGGAAAGCTTGGTGAGCACCGAGCAAATCGCCATCATCATGGTGAAGTAGCCCATCATGTACGAACGCAGACGCGAGGACTCAACGTCCTGGTACAGGTGGAACGATTCCATCATGATGCGCGTTACGCGGAACTGCTGACCCAAGCGCTTGACCATCGTGGCCTCATTGACGCTCTGGCCCTCGCGACCGATAAAGTAGCGATAAAGGTCGATGTCGGCGTAGTACATGGTCTTGCAGCGCGGCAGCGGCACATATGCGTAGATATTATCCACGTAGAACGTGTGTGCCGGCATAGGCAGATTCGACTCGCGCAGCACATCCGTGCGATAGCACAGGCTGTGCATGAGCAGGTTCTGATCGGGACGGAAGTGCCCGATCTGGTCCCAAGAGAAAATCTTTTTGCGCGGCAGGGCAAACTTGTAGCCAATAGCGGTATGCGTGCCCTCGTAGACCTTCTCGTACACGTAGTTCGAGATAAACAGGTCGACGCGCTGGTCGCGCTCCTCAAAGCCACGCAGAATCGACAGCATGGTCGAAAGCGCCGCTCCGTCGAGCCAGTCGTCCGAGTCGACAACCTTGTAGTAGGTGCCCTGCGCCTCGCGCAGACCCGAAAGGACGGCAATACCGTGGCCGCCGTTCTCCTGGTGCACCGCGCGGATGATTCCAGGATAACGTGCCTCCCACTCGTCGGCCTTGGCGGCCGTCTCGTCCTTGGAGCCGTCGTCCACCACGATAATCTCGATATCGGTGGCGTAATTGCTCCCCTCCAAGATGGAGGTGATGCAATGGTCCATGTCCTTGGCGGCGTTATACGAGGGAATACCGAATGTTATGACTTTATGCATGGCAGGCGATAATCTCATCCGAAAGATCGAGGGCGGAATTGGTCACGGCGTCCATATCGTAGTAACGATACTCGGCCAGACGACCCACCGGGTGGAAGTTCGTCAGGTTCTGGACGCGCTCAAGATAGCGCTCGTAGAGCTCACGGTTCTCGGGCTCCAGGATAGCGTAGTACGGCGTCTCGCCCGAGCCGGGCGTATAGGCCTTGGAGTACTCCTTCATGATAGTGGTCTTGCCGGGCAGGACCTGACCGGTCATGTTCTTGAACTCGGTGATACGCGTGTAGTCCTCGCTCGTGGTGTAGTTGACGGTGCCCACGGGCTGGAACTGGTCCATATCGAGCGTCTCGAACTTCATATCGAGCGTGCGGTACGGCAACGCGCCCAAGTCGAGGTTGAACAGCTCATCGAGCGGACCGGTGTAGACGATCTCGCCGCCATAGACCTTGCCGTCGATCTTGACGGTGGTTTCGTCAATCTCGAAGAGGTCGCGGGCGTCAACGTCGCAGAACACATCAATCAGATCGTGGTCGAGCATGTGCTCGAACAGCGCGGTATAGCCGTCCTGCGGCATGCCCTGGAAGGGAGCCTGCGGGAAGTAGCGGTCATCGTCGCCCACAAAGACGGGAACGCGGCCGGTGATCGAGGGATCGATCTGGTCGGGCGTCTGACCCCACTGCTTCATGGTGTAATGCAAAAAGACGTTCTCGTAGACGTAATCGGCGACCTCGGCAAGATCCGGGTCGTTCTTCTTGCGCAGCTCCATGATGGGCACCTTGACGTCCTTGCCAAAGGTCTCCACGAGCTTCTGATACAGCTCCTCGCCGCGCTCATCGCCAAAGGCGAGCTTGAGGCTCGCGTGGTTAAAGGGCACGGGCATAAGGGTACCGTTGATGTTGGCGAGCACCTTGTGCTGGTAGTCCGTCCACTTGGTAAAGCGCGACAGGAAGTTATGCACGCGCTCGTTAAAGGTATGGTAGATATGCGGACCATACTCGTGGACCAGGATTCCCGCCTCGTCAGTGCAGTCGTAGGCGTTACCCGCAATGTGGCTACGGCGCTCCAGAACGGCAACGCGATAGCCGATGGTCTCGGCGAGACGGCGGGCGCAAACGGCACCGGCATAACCGGCGCCGACAACGATCATGTCGTACGCACCGGCATTAAAGCCTTCAGGCAGGCCTGAGGTAATCTGCATCGATACTCCTTGTCAAAAGCCACACGCTTTTTAACTGGGCTTTTTCTCGAACATACGTCGAGACATATTTATCAGAGCGATTATAGCGCTAATGCGTCCTATAATGAGCTTGCCACACAAGGAAAGCTCAAGCACCGCGGCGTACATAATTGAAAGGTAAACCCGCTAGCAGCGGGTTTATTCGTGTACAGCCGAGGGCCTGGAGCTTAGCAAAACGCTTGTAAGGAGTAACATGAGCGATTTCCTAAACCGTATGAAGTCTGCCGCCAAGGCCGACCTTAAGACCATCGTCCTGCCCGAGGGCGAGGATCCGCGTACCATCGTCGCGGCAAACAAAATCATCGAGGAGGGCCTGGCAAAGCTCGTCATCCTGGGCAACCCTGACGAGATCGACGTTCCCGGCGCCACCGTCATCGACCCGCGCAACGCCGAGAAGCACGAGGAGTATGCGCAGAAGTTTGCCGAGCTCCGCGCCAAGAAGGGTGTCACCATCGAGCAGGCTCGCGCCCAGGTGATGGACGCCACCTACTTTGGCACCATGATGGTCAAGATGGGCGACGCCGACGGCCTGGTCTCCGGCGCCTGCCACTCCACGGCCGACACCCTGCGCCCCGCGCTTCAGATCCTCAAGACCGCCCCGGGCACCAAGCTGGTCTCGGCCTTCTTCGTGATGTGCACCGACACCCCGCAGTTCGGTACCAACGGCACGCTGATCTTCGCCGACTGCGGCCTCAACATCAACCCGTCCTCTGACGAGCTCTCCGAGATTGCAATCGCCTCCGCGCACTCCTGGTCCACCTTTATGGGCAACGTTGAGCCGCACGTGGCTATGCTCTCCTACTCCACCATGGGCTCCGCCGGTGGCGAGGTCGCCAAGAAGGTCCAGGAGGCCGTGAAGTTCTGCAAGGAGAAGGCTCCCGAGCTCGCCATCGACGGCGACCTGCAGCTCGATGCCGCTATCGTCCCCACCGTCGCCCAGCTCAAGGCTCCCGGCTCCTCCGTTGCCGGCAAGGCCAACGTGCTGGTGTTCCCCGACCTCGAGGCCGGCAACATCGGCTACAAGCTGGTCCAGCGCTTCGCCGGCGCTGACGCCTACGGCCCCATCCTGCAGGGCATCGCCAAGCCGGTCAACGACCTTTCGCGCGGCTGCTCTGCCGACGACATCGTGGGTGTCGTGGCCATCACCGCCGTCCAGGCTCAGATGGCTGAGTAGCGGACGCACTCCCCCGAAGGCCGTACGGGCTAACCCCTGAAAACGTCCTCGACCAATGAAACGCCCCCGTTCTGCTCCTTCGGAGCTGCGAACGGGGGCGTTTCTGGTCTGCGGGATGTTTTCAGGGGTTAGCCCGTACGGCCTTCTACCGCCACGTAGCATTCAGGGAATCTGGAGCGGACGGCGGCTTGGCTACGAGCTGGGGCTGAGAATCTGAATGATCGGGTGCCGTTGCTGGGAGCGCAGGCGTTGCTGGTGACGATCACTTCGGGACTGGAATTTCCGCATGCTAGTAAAAAGGCCTCCGGAGCTGTTGCTCTGGAGGCCTTTCGTTTACTTGCAAATGCGCGCGTTAGTTGTTCTTGGTCAGGCGCTCGACGTCGTGGGCGATCATGTATTCCTCGTCGGTGGGGATGACCATAACCGTGACGGAAGAGCCGGCGGCGCTGATGACCTGCGGGCCGTTGCCCACGGCCTCGCGGTTCTTGTTGTTGTCGATGCGTACGCCCAGCCATTCAAAGCAGTCGCAGAAGGCCTTGCGAATCGACCAGTCGTTCTCGCCAATGCCGGCGGTAAAGGTGATGGTATCCACGCCCGCCATGGAGGCGATCATGGAACCGGCCTGCTGCATGGCCTTGTAGGCAAACATGTCGAAGGCGAGCAGGCAGCGCTCGTCTCCCTCGGAGGCGCGCGTACGGATGTCGCGGGCGTCGTTGGAGATGCCCGAGATGGCAAGCAGACCGGACTGCTTGTTCATCATGTCGTCGACTTCCTGATAACTGTAGCCGCCCTCGCGCTGAAGATAGCACACGGTGGCCGGGTCGATGGAACCGCAACGGGTACCCATCATCAGACCGTCAAGCGGCGTGAGCCCCATCGTGGTATCGCGGCAAACGCCGTCCTCAATGGCGGCAAGCGAAGCACCGTTGCCCAGATGGCACGAAAGCAGACGGTGGCAGCGCGCACCCAGGATCTCCTTGGCCATCATCCACTCGTAGCGGTGGCTCGTACCGTGCGCGCCGTACTTGCGCACGTGGTACTTGTCGCACACGTCCTTGGGCAGAGCGTAGGTGTAGGCAACCTCGGGCATGGTCATGTGGAACGAGGTGTCGAAGACGGCCACGTTGGGCAGCTCCGGATACTTCTCGCGGCAATATTCGATTGCCGCGGCCTCGCCGTAGTTGTGCAGCGGGGCGAGCGGTGCTACCTCAAGAATCTTGGCCATGACCTCGTCGTCGACGACCGCGGAATCGTCAAAGTGCCAGCCACCCTGAACGATACGATGTCCAATGCCATCAATCGTAAAGTCGGTCTTCTCGAGCTCCTCGAGCACGCGAGCGATAGCAGAGCGATGATCGGGGAAGGGAACCTCCTCGGTCTGCTTGGTGCCACCGTTCTCGGAGTGACCAAAGATGCCCATCTCCGATCCGATACGCTCGCAGTTGCCCTTGGCGAAAACCTCGCGGGTATCGGTATCCAAAAGCTGATATTTAAGGCTCGAGCTGCCGGCGTTGACAACAAGTACGTTCATGAGACTCCTTTGCAGTGCGATATGGTCGGCGCAGACCCCTTAAAGCGGCCGCATGTTAATAAGAAGTTATCACACCTTGATAAATAGCTATCAGGCATATCGCTCAACGAGCACAAAAGAGGGGCCGAACGGCGCTCGGTCGTCCAGCCCCTCCCCTCTTGCAATTACTTGCCGCTGACGATGCGCTCGACGTCGGAAGCGATCATGAACTCCTCATCCGTGGGGATGACGAAGATCTTGACCTTGGAATCCTTGGCGGACAGGCACCAAGCGCCGTCGCCACGCAGGGCGTTGCGGGCATGGTCCATCTTGACGCCCATAAAGGCCAGACGGTCGGCCACGCCAGCGCGGACAGCCGGAGCGTGCTCACCGATGCCGGCGGTAAAGACCAGGGTGTCCATGCCGCACATGGAAGTAGCCATCTCGGCGGCCTTGGCGGCAATCTTGTAGACGAACATATCGAAGGCGAGCTGAGCCTCGGGGTCGCCGGCGGCGGCGAGCTCCTCAACGTTGCGGCAGTCGTTGGTCTTGCCGCCGGTCACAGCCAAAAGGCCGGACTTCTTGTTCATCATCTCGTCGACCTCGTCGAAGGTGTAGCCGCCCTCGCGCTGCAGGTAGCACACGGTAGCAGGGTCGATGGAGCCACAGCGGGTGCCCATCATGACACCGTCGAGCGGGGTCAAGCCCATGGTGGTGTCCATGCACTTGCCGTCCTCGATGGCGCACAGGGAAGCGCCGGAACCGATGTGGCACACGACGACCTTGCGAGCCTCGCCGTTGGTCATCTCGGCAACCTTCTTGGAAATGTAGCGGTAGCTGGTGCCGTGAGCGCCGTACTTACGGATGTGCAGCTTGTCGCAGACGTCCTTGGGCAGGGCGTAGGTCTTGGCGACCTCGGGCATATTGAAGTGGAAAGCAGTGTCGTAGACCGTGACGTTGGGCAGATCGGGATACTGCTCGAGGCAGTACTCGATAACGTTGGCCTCGGGGTTGTTGTGCAGCGGGGCGAGCGGAGCGACCTCGCGGATCTTGGCGAGGACGTCCTCATCGACGAGGGAGGAATCACCGAAGTACCAACCGCCCTGAACGATACGGTGGCCGATGCCCTCGATCTTGACGCCGTTGGCCTCGAGGTCCTTCAGGACGACCTCGATGGCGACCTTGTGGTCGGGGAACTCGATGTTCTCGGTCACCTTCTTGGAGCCGTTGGCAGCGTGGGTGAAGGTACCGCCGGTAAAGCAGACGCGCTCGCAGGAGCCCTTTGCGGACACCTTGTGGGACTTGGTATCGATGACCTGATACTTAAGGGTCGAAGATCCTGCGTTGACGACCAGAACGTTCATGTGTCTCCCTACTAACAGGCGGTGTGGCGCCGCCAGGTTACATACGCTTCAATAATAAACCCAAACGCCCTCGCGCTCGGGTTTATTGCGTTGATATATAAGTTATCGGTGCCCAAATACTCACGGCCTTTGACTTGTAAGACGAAATAGCGCGGGGATATACACCAGGGAAGAAATCCCGAGCGCAACAAGCAATACGACTCGAATGCCCGCAACGCTACTCAACACAGCGTTGAGCAGATAGAAAAGGATGGCACCAACCGCTACCATCTGGCTTTGAACCGAAATCAGCGAACAGCGCATCGATGAATCGGCAGCATTTTGGAAAACTGAGTATTTGACCGGGGCAAACAACGAGTACGCAACCGTCTGCAGCACATAGAACACGGGCAGCAAATTAGCCGGAGTAAGGGGAATCAAAAACAAAGCTGTCAATGCTAAGCGAATGATGCCGCAAATACGCGCAAAACGGCCCTTGTCGACACGAGCAATCACACTGGGCACGATAAACCCTATGGAGGCGGAGGCAAGGAGCTGAATCGCAATGGTCACGCCCGAAGCGACGGCATTCATTCCGCGACCCGCAAGCAGCAGTGAGAAAAAGTCTTCCAGGGCGACAAAAGCAAATGCCTGAGAACAGTCCATGATGAACGCTGACCGAAGAATGCCATTGCACGCAATAGCAGCGCCGATCATCTTCGGGCTCATTCCACGCTCAGATGTCGCCGCAATGCCCCCTCTTCGCATCTCAGGAATGCAGACAACGGCAACCAACGTCAGCACCATTGCGATGATATCTGCCGAAAGACCAATGAGGTATGCGCCGACGGACGAAATGAAACCGCCCACACAAGCGGAGATGGCATAAGAGGCATAGAAAACAAATCGCTCAACGACATTAAGTCTTACGAGCTGGTCCTGAGAGACGCTGTCAATGTAAATCGCTTCTATGGATCCGCTCAGACATGCAACGGCAAAACCTTTGAGAGCGAACGCACCGATTAAAAGCAGAGGGGAACGGACGAGAAGCAGGGCGGCGTAGTATCCAAGCATCCCCACGACGCCAACGAGACCGCTTGTCTTTCGTCCAAACCTATCAGCAATATAGCCAGTGGGAACTTCGAGGATGAACTTGCTCACTTGATATGCAATCATCATGCTAGAAATCGCCACCATCGAGAATCCGGCGAATTCAAGGTAAACCGTCAGAAAATACAAAATGGTGCTGAAGTTCGACAGAAAAACGAACGTCATATAAAACAAAACCGTACGGTTTTTCATGCTCCGCCCTCCAAGAGCCAGCAATCTAAATCGGAATCTTGGAAAAGCATGAGGGCAAAGCTGTCAGCTATGTGTTACAAGGCGTCAATAATCACTTGACGTCTCGAAGCCAATTAATTTCACGAAGCAAGATGACGCAATAGGTGCAGAAAAACCGTCTGGTGTCGATCAGTCCAGGAATTTTGCCGATAGCAAAAGTAGATGGGCAAGGTTACATCACGCGAACCTTCAATGGAGCACTCACTCACTTCTGACCCATCCGATGCGAGAGAGGACCCAGATAAACTCAATATCAATCCCCCGGCTTGAAGAAACTCAGCCTGAGCCCTGCTCCCGTATTCAACATCACGGAAGCGAAAATTGACGAGCTGGGCCTCAGGGCATTGGTTAATCGCATTGAGACAGGGTGACAAATTAATGGGAACAGCGAGCCTGCCGCTCAGTAACTCGCGAATGGTCATGGCGCCCACAGATTGATGACCCGCTGGACACGAAAGAACCTTGAGCTCCATTTCACCCAAGTATTTCGAAGAAAGGACGCTGTCCCGTGGTTCCTCAAATGAGATGGCCGCGTCCGAAATTCCAAGCATAAGCGACTCAAAGCATGTAGCCGTTGGCTGATGCCACACATCGAGGTGAATATGAGGGTGCGAGCGTTCAAACGAGTCATACCAGTTTTCGGCAAAAAGGCGCCCCCGCCCATGAAGGCAGGGGGCGTAAAGACGAAAGTGGCCATCGGGCGAGACGCCGTCGTCCCTTGATTGAGCGTACTTTTTGAGATCGTCGACTTGTGCCAGGATCACGCGTGCACGACGCGCAAATTCTCTGCCCGCCGGAGACAAAACAGCTTCCCCCGCCGATCGGTCGAGCAAAACAATCTGATACTCAGATTCCAACTTTTTGATTGCCGACGAAACAGCCTGCGGACTCACATGAACGGCGCGAGCTGCTTTGCGCACGCCGCCATAGTTCGCTACCGCTTGAAGGTATTCGAGTTGAGAAAGCTGCATAGATTACTCCAAAGGCAGCCAAGTCGACGGGCCACGCGCCCTCAGATGAGGTTCTCGCCCAGGTTCTTGCCGCCGAGAACGTGCATGTGGAAGTGCATGACGGTCTGGCCGGCGTTGACGCCCTTGTTGGAGATGACGCGGAAACCGTCCTCCAGGCCCTTGGCCTTGGCGACCTCCTGGATGGCGTGAGCCATGGCGCCCATGGTCTCGGCAGGCACGTTGTCGGCGATGTCGCTGTAGTGTTTCTTGGGGATCACGAGCGTGTGGACCGGCGCCTGGGGGTTGAGGTCGTCGAATGCGATGACTTGGTCGTCCTCATAGACAACAGTCGAGGGGATCTCGTGGTTGGCAATTTTGCAGAAGATGCAATCGCACATGATTGGTTCCTTTCTCACAGACCAAGGTAATTATATTTGGTCGGGATGGCTAGAACGAGAGGTTGTCGTCCGTGTTGGCGGCTTCGCCGTCGGCGAGCACGTCGTTGCCGTCGACGTCCTTAAGGAGCACCGAGACCTTCTGCTCGGCATCGGACAGGCGGGTGCGCAGGCTCTTGAGGAGCTCGACGCCGCGGGTATAGCTCTCGAGCGACTCCTCGAGCTCCATATCACCCGACTCCAAGCTGCGGATGATGAGCTCCAGCTCCTGCGAGGCCTGCTTGTACGTAAGCTGCTCGACTGGGGTCTTCTCTGCCATATCTGTTTCCTTTCCTAAAGGTTTATCGCTATGAAACGCGGCCTACTCGACCGTATCGACCGTTGCTGCCACGTTGCCGTCTGCCATGCGCACGCGGATGGCGTCGCCGGGCTTAAAGGTCTTGGCGCTCGTGGCCACCCCATCATCGCTGTACGCGATGGAGTAGCCACGGGCAAGCACCTTGAGCGGCGACAGGGCATCGAGCGACGCGGCGGCTCGGCCCAGGTCGGACGCGGGTTTACTGAGCATCGTGCGCCCCTGATGCTCCAGGCGAGAGCTCGCGAGCGTGAGCGCATGGCGCTTGCCATCGAGTCCTGAGGTGCTTGCGATCAAGCGCTCGGGCAGACGCTCGAAGTTGGAGCAGAAAGCCCCAACCGAACGCGTTATGGCGCCGGACAGACGATCAGCCGTCAGGGCAAGCTCAGACTCGCGACGCTCGACCATAAACGTTGGGTCGTTGAGGCACGGGCGGCACGCAGCCGCATCGAGCGCATCGCCTAAGCGAGCCGTATAGGTGTCCCAGGCACGACGACCGCGTTGGTCGAGCATTTCCAGATCGACCTGATCCGACCCGATCATCGAAGCCATCGCGGCGCCCAGACGCTGATGGCGCGTCTCGAGCACGTCGGCCAACTCCGTCATAGCCGGCGCCACCGATTCTGCCGCTGCCGTTGGCGTGGAGGCGCGACGGTCGCTCACCATATCGCAGATCGAGGTATCGGGCTCATGCCCAATACCGGTCACCACGGGCACGGGACAGGCTGCCACCGCACGGGCAAGCTCCTCGTCGTTAAAGGTCATGAGGTCCTCGAAGGAGCCACCGCCGCGCACGAGCAAAATGCAATCGGGCGCCGGCGTAACGGAAGAGGCGCGGCGCAGGCCCTCAATGAGCTCTGTCGGCGCACCCTCGCCCTGGACCTTTGCGCCTACGCAGACGAGCTCGACGAGCGGATTGCGACGACGCAATGTGCGCTTGACGTCATCGATTACGGCGCCCGAAAGCGAGGTGACAACTGCCACGCGCGAGCAAAACACCGGAATGCGACGTTTGCGCGCCTCGTCCATCAGACCCTCGCGACGCAGCTTTTCGGCCAACTGAGCCACCTGCTGACGCAGCAGGCCCTCCCCCGCCAGCGAGAACGAGCGGGCGACGAAGCTCATGCGACCCGTAGGCTTGTAGAGATTGAAGCTGCCCTTAAAGCTTACCTGCATGCCGTCGCGCAAGTCGAAAGTGCGTTTAAGGTAGGCGCCCTTCCAGATGATGCAGTCGACGGCCGCCGAGTCATCCTTGATCTGAAAGTAGCAGTGGCCGCTTCGGGCGTTGGGACCACGGAAACCCGTGACCTCGCCTAAAACGCTCAGCTGCGGAATGGCATCGAGAGCGCCGGCGGCGATCTCCACCGCTTGGCTCACGCTGAGCTCTTTGCGCTCTTGCTCGTCCGATCCGTCGAACTCGGCGGAAACGGTATTGCCGGTCAGATTCCAGCCTGCCACGCAGCCTCCTTTCGTTATCGCGCACAGAGGCTCCGGCCCCGTGCATATTTAAGTCCAACACATAGTACAGCGCCGCGTGGACACGAATCCCCGCGGCGCCTGCCTGTCCTATTTGTTATCGGTTGGAATTTCTGTTGTAGCGAGCCATAAGGTAGAGCAGTTGAATGATCGAAGTGAGCGCTGCGGCCACATAGGTAAGCGCGGCTGCCGTCAGCACCTTCTTGGCGCCGTTGACCTGCTTGGAACTCATGCCCGACTGCTCGATATACGCCACGGCGCGGCGACTGGCATCGATCTCGACCGGCAGCGTAACCAGCTGGAACAACACGCTAAACGAGAAGAAGACCAGCGCGAGGGTCGTGAGCCCCGCGATGTTCATGAACAGGCCCATGAGCAGCACGATCGTCCAGGTGTTTTGGGTAAAGTTGACGACGGGGGCCAAAGCGGTACGTACCTTCATCATGGCATAACCACTTTGACGCTGGGCGGCATGGCCCGCCTCGTGGCAGGCGACGGCAACGCTTGCGACCGACCCGCCCGAACGGTTGGCATCCGACAGATACAGGTTGTTGTCCTGCGGGTTGTAATGATCGGTGAGCTCGCCGGCAACGCCCTTGATGCCCACAGCACTACAACCGTTGGCGTCGAGCATGCGGCGAGCGACCGTGGCACCCGCATCGCCGTCCGAGCGCACCTTAGACCACGTCCTGTACGTCGAGTTGATATAGCTCTGCGCGGCAAGGCCAAGCACCGTGCAGACAAGAACAACCAGCAGGTACAGCGGGTCGATGCCAAAGCCGTATCCATAGTAATAAGGCATGCGAATTCCTCCGAATCGAGTTACACGTTGGAGGCATTCTACCCACTCAGCCGACTAGGCTTCCCTACAGGAGCTCGATTTTGCCGTCCTTCACGGTGAGTCCCATATTGCCCGAGAGTAGATCGTCCAGGCGCGAGCCCACAAGCTCAAAACGCCAGCCTTCGCGCAGGGGGCTTTGCTCAGGATGCTCGATGTAGTCGGCCAGGTCATCGCGTGAGGCAATGACAGAGGTCGCCACGCCCGAGCGCTCGGAGACCAAGCGAATAAGCGCATACATAAGGTCGGTCACGCTCTCCAACTCCGGCGAAATCTGGCGATGCCCGCGCACCATGAGCGGCAGGCGATCGTGCGGGCAGCTCGCGCCGCGCTTGATGGCCATGAGCGCGCCGTCCACATCGCGCTCCCCCAGCTGATCGGTGCCGCGGATGCTGCGGAACTCCTCAACGCGCACAGGATTGCGCTTGACGAGCGCCAGCAGCGTATCGTCGGACATGACCCACTTGCGCGGGATGTTGCGGCGCTCGGCGCGATCCTCACGCCAGGCGGCAAGCTCGCGCGCAATGCCCAGCTGGTGGCGACTGCAGGAGTTGATGCGCTTGACCTTGCGGAATGCCTCGTGACGATCGGCGCGGTAGTGCGACTCGTCGGCCAGCGGGCGCAGCTCGTCGAGCACCCAGTCCACCCGGCCCAGCTCGCGCAGGCGACTCATCATCTCGGTATAGGCAACGATCAGGTACTTGACGTCATCGATCGCGTACTCGATCTGCTTATCGGTCAGCGGGCGGCGCGACCAATCGGTCAGCGACTCGGTCTTGGGCAACGAGACGCCGCAAAACGTCTGCACGAGCGCGCCGTAGGAAATCTGCTGGCGCTCGCCCAAAAAGGCGGCGGCCACCTGCGTGTCAAAAATGGGACGCGGCAGCACGCCCACGGTATGGAGCATAACCTCCATATCCTGCGAGCAAGCGTGAAACACCTTGGTCACGCTCTCATCGCCCATAAGCTCGGCCAGCGGCGATAGGTCGTCGATCACCAGAGGATCGACCGCGACGCTCTCGGCAGGGGTGGCAATCTGGACCAAGCACAGGCGCGGGTGGAACGTGCGCTCGCGCAAAAACTCGGTATCGACGGCAATCGCGTCGAACTCGCGGGCGCGCTGGCAAAAGTCGAGTAGAGCCTGATGTGTGGAAATGTACATATCAACCCATCGAATAAGGTTAGGCCCGAAAAACACGGGTAGGATATCAGCATTGCCTTACAACTATACTCGGTTAGTCACAGAACGGGAACGTAAGTATGCGCTGCCTTATCATCCACAACCCGGCATCGGGCCCCAGCTCAGATGAAATCTACGCGTTCACGCACGCCCTCGCGCAGGGCGGCGACGAGGTCGTGATGCGCTTTATCGGCGATGGCATGGAACCCGAGGACGCCGTGGCAGACGTGCGCGAGTTTGATCGCGTGGTCGTTTCGGGCGGCGACGGCACCGTCTCCAACGTGCTCGACCAAATGCGCGGGTGCGGTGTCCCCACGCTCGTCTTCCCCTCCGGCACAGCCTGCCTGTTCTTTAACAACATCGGTAATGCCCCCGAGGCAGCGGCGCTTGCCAAGGCTTGCCGCGCCGGTCGCACGGTCAAAGTGGACATGGGCGAGCTCTTTTGGCTCGACGAGAACGGCAACGAGAAGCGCCACGGCTTTATCATCATCGCCGGCTCGGGCTTCGACGCCGAGATCATGATGAAGGCCGCCCCCGCCAAAAACGACATCGGTGAGATCGCCTATTTCCTGTCGGCGCTCGCCACACCCAACCCCACGGTGGCGCACTTTACGATTGAGCATGACGGCATTGTCGAGGAGCTCGATGGCATCTGCTGCATGGCCGGCAACACCTCGGTCATTCAAAACGACATCAACCTGTTCCCCGATTGCCGCATGAACGACGGCATGGTCGACATCGCGGTCATCGAGCCCGTAAAAACCGTCCAGCTCCTGCCCACTGTGATTACCGCCGCGCTCGACCCCGCCGGCAAGGTGCTCGGCCGTCCGCAGTTCAAGATCATCCAGACCAAGGAAGCCAAAATCACCTGCACGCCGTCACTGGGCATGCAGTTCGATGGCGAGATCATCTCCAGCAACTCGGGCGTCTTTGGAGCCCGCGCGCTTCCGCAATGCCTCGACCTCATCGTCGACGAATTCTCCCCGCTCGGAAAATAGGAGGACCCCATGAACGACAACCCCCTGATTGGCTTTATCGTCATCGTCTTGGCCATGCTCGTCGGCTATGCGATTAACGTGATCCACCGCCGGAAGAAGTAATTCCGCATTGGTATGATATTCATCCAATTATCGCCTCCCCCGTTGTTTATGCATTTGCCAGACAGCGGGGGATTTTTCTTTGTGCCCCGTGCAAGGCGCTTTATTCAGGTACAGTAATTGCAGGGCGTCTTTATTTAACTAAAGCTAGATAATGAGTATTCTTGTCCGCTCATCGCATATTTTAGGACGCTCATCGAGTATTTCATCGAAATAGATGAATACTATTTAGACTTCCGATAGGCTAATAGATGTATTTATTAGCTGAAATCCTGCACGGTTCCGCAGGGTTTCAACGGTTGGGAGGGATCATGAGGTTTACTCATCCTGTCAACACGCTCAAAAAGCTCGGCTGCGGCCTTGCGTTTGGAGCAGCGGCCATCATGGCCATGCCGACTTCGGCGCTCGCCTGCACCCAGATCTACATGGGCAGCAAGCTTACGGCAGACGGCAACACGTACTACGGCCGTTCCGAGGACTTCGGTCCGCGCTATGTCAAGCACTTTGGCATTGAGCCCGCACACAAGGACGGCAACGAGTACACCTCGGTCGAGTCCGGTTTTGAATACAAGTCCAAGGGCGCAACCTACCGCTACACCTTCGTTCGCGACAACCCCTCTCAGTGGGAAGATCGCTACGACGCATATTCCGAGGCTGGCATCAACGAGAAGGGCGTTTCCTGCTCTGCCACGCTGAGCACCTCCTATAACGAGAAGGCTGAAGAGGCCGATCCCATCACCGAGGAGACTGGCATTGGCGAGTACAGCTATGCCAGCGTCATCCTGGGCGAGAGCGCCACGGCCCGCGAGGGCGTCGAGCTCATCGGCAGCCTGATCGACGAGCAGGGCGTCTGCTCCAACGACCAGATCATCATCGCCGACAGCACCGAGACCTGGCTGTTCGCCGCGCTTTCCGGCCATCAGTGGATTGCTATGAAGCTCGCCGATGACATTGCCTCGCTCAACCCCAACATCGGCAACCTCACCTATAACGTCGACCTCGATGACACCGAGAACTGTCTCCATTCCGAGGGCATCGAGTCCATGCCTAAGGAGAAGGGCTTTGCCGAGTACACCGACGGCAAGTTCGACGTCGCCAAGACCTACGGCGAGGAGATCGGCGAGGCCGGTATGCACCAGTGGTCGCGCTATATCCAGGGTCGCGATTACTTCATGGCCCCGCTGGCTGAAGGCACTGACTACGAGATCGTGAAAGACGAGCGCGAAGATGCTCGCGCCACGACCGGCGCCCTGGTCCACGAGATGCAGCCGCTGTTCTTCCAGCCCGGCAAGTCCGACTGGAACACCTTTGAAATGATCCGCAGCTTCGCCGCCCGCGGCGAGAATGTCGCCGGCCTCAACGCCAACACCGACGGCGCCTACGCCATCGGCTCCAACCGCAACACCGAGATCCACACCTTCCAGATCCGTCAGGGCATGGATCCCGAAATCGCGACCATCCAGTGGGAGATGCTCTCCAACGCCGAGTTCTCCGTCGCTATCCCCCTCTACTCTGCACTGCTCACCGAGGTCAGCCCCTACTTTAGCGATCAGGATGTCTCCTTCGATCACTGCGAAGAGGAAGACGTCGTGAACAACGAGGAGCCCAAGAACTCCATCAACTACGTCCTCATGGACATCAACACGCTCGCCTATGAGAACCGCGACCACTGCGCTACCGGCGTCCGCGCCTACCTCGACGCCCTGCAGAAGGAGCTCATCGAGCAGAACCTGACCGTCGACGAGGCCATGCAGGCCGCCGAGGGCACCGAGGCCCGCACCGCCCTGGCCAACAAGGCCGGCAAGGCTGCCACCAAAAACACCTACCTCAAATGCAAGGCCATGCTCGAGGAGATACGTGACTACCTCAAGGAGGGCGACTTCTCCGAGGAGTTCGTCCCGAGTGACTACGATGCCGACAACGACTGCCTGGTCGAGTCCATCACCTACGCCGACGAGGCCCTCTCCGATGAGGATGTAGCCGAGCCCGAGGTCGAAGAGGAAGAGGCCACCGAGGAGAAGTCCGAGGGCAACAACATGGCCGCCATGGCCGTTGGCACCGTCGTCATCATCGGTGTCTGCGCCTACGTGATCTATCGTCGCAAGAAGGCCTAAGGCCCTCATGTCCTAGCTGAGCGGACAAGGCAGCAATGGCAGCCTCGCCCGCTCAGCCCGCTCTTTTGACCGGCGGGAAACCCGCCTGAAATCTTTTTAAAAAAGATTTCCCCGCACACACTTCGCTGTGCTATAGTGCAGCGCAACAGCAACTAGGTGCGACCGCGCCATAGCATCACGAAAGGAGCCACCGACATGAAGAACACGATGACGTCTCTTAACAACTGGTGGTGGCGTGATGCGAATACGATCGGTCGACAGTGAGTCCCTCACGCCTGTTTTTGCGCTCTAGGTGATTGGAAGGCCTCCGGTTTCGACCGGGGGCCTTTTTCTATCTCGAGCCCGATCGCATTCGCATCACGCGCCCCCGCTTTTCTCTTGCACTCCCCTTCCGAAAGGATTTTCACCATGTCTCAGAACACCACCGCCACCCAGCCTCGCACCGTCCAGACCGCCGACCGCGGCAAACTCGATGTCCACGCCCTCGTCCTGCTCGCCATCCTGCTCGCCGCCGGCTTCATCCTCAACTTCACCGTCGGCAAGGCAATCTCGGGCATCTCGGGCGGCATGATCAGCCCCGAGTTCATCATCTCGGCCTTCTGCCTCACCATCCTGGTCGTTCGCCCCAGCATCGGCCAGGCGCTCGTCATTGGCCTCATCTCGGCTGCCGTGATCCAGATCACCACCACTTCGCCGTTCGTCGATTTTGCCGCTGAGGGCATCGCCGCCATGCTCATGGCCGGCATCGTCAACGCCGCCGGCAAGAACGGTCAGGTCAAGCCCGCGATCGCCATTGTCGCAACCTTCCTGACCACCTTTGTCTCCGGCGTCATCTTCATGGTCATCAAGATGGCCATGCTCGGCGTGGTCGGCGAGCTCGCCGCCGCCATGTTGCCCGTCGTCGCCATGACCGCCGTGTTTAACGCCATTCTGGTCGGTGCCCTCTACCTGCCTATCCAGAAGGCCCTGAAGCTCAACTAACCCGCTCGGCTTTACGAGCCACCCCATCTTGGCGTTCATTCGTCGCTCGCATACCCAAGTACGCTTCGTTCCTCTTTCGCGCCAACCTGGGGTCCCTCGTAAAGCCGTCTCCGTGCTCCATTATTCAAAATTGATCCCCTTTTCGATTTAGCCCCTTTCGCGGGGGTTCAGGACACTCTTATCTCAAATCCCACCTTAAGGAGAGCATCATGGTCACCAACACTCAGGCTCGTACAATTTCTGCCAACGCCGCTTCCGACAAAGGCATCCTCGATATCACCTCGCTCGTCTTGCTCGCTATCCTGCTTGCCGCTGGCTTTATCCTCAACATGACCGTCGGCAACGCGTTGGCCGTGACGGGCATCAAGCCGCAGTTCATCATCGCCGCCTATGCCTTGGCCATCGCGCTTACGCAGGCGAGCTTTGCCCAGGCTGCTATCTTTGGCATCCTGTCGGCAGCCGTCATCCAGATCACCACGTCCATCCCCGGTCTCAACTTCGTCACCGAGCTCGCCGGCGCACTGACCATGGCAGCCCTTGTCAAGTCCAATATCGGCGGTGAGAAACTCAATCCCCTTATTGCCGGCCTTCTGACCACCCTCGTCTCGGGTGCGCTTTTCGCAGCCCTGGGCACCCTGGTCATGGGCGCGGCGCTGCCTACGGCACTTGCCAAGGTGCCCATCGTGCTCGGCACTGCCGTCTTTAACGCCGTCGTGGTCCAGGCGCTCTTCTTCCCCCTGCACAAGGTGCTCGGCAAATAGCCTGCTATGATGGACGGGGCCGCACCCAAGCGGCCCCGTCATCAAAGACTGTCCCAGACAACTAGCTCTTGGGGACGTTCTTAAACGACTAGTCATGTAAGAACGTCCCCAATGACTATGAAAGGTATCCATGGAAACGATCATCAACGTCGACGATGTCTCGTTCTCCTATGGCACGCAAACCGAGCAGGCGCTTAAGCATATCTCGCTCGACGTGAACAGGGGAGATTTCATCGGCATCATCGGGCCCTCGGGCGCCGGCAAGTCCACGCTTGCCGCCTGCCTGTCGGGTGCCGTGCCCCACCACTACACCGGCACGTTCTTTGGGTCCGTCACTGTCGACGGCAACGACACCTGTGAAGTTTCGCTCACCGATGTGTCGCAGATCGTCGGCAGCGTGTTGCAGGACATCGACACGCAAATGGTCGCCTCGGTCGTCGAGGACGAGATGCTATTTGGCCTGGAGAACTTTGGCGTTCCCCACGACCAAATCGAGCAACGTGTGAGCGAAACGCTCGAGACCGTCGGCATCAGCGACCTGCGCGACCGCGAGATCGCCACCCTCTCAGGCGGCCAAAAGCAAAAGGTTGCCATCGCCGCCATCCTCGCCATGCGTCCGCGCGTGCTCGTGCTCGACGAACCCACCGCGGCGCTCGACCCCGCCAGCTCCACGCTGGTCTTCGAGACCCTGCGTGAGGCCAACCGTGCACTCGGCATCACCATCGTCGTCGTTGAGCAAAAAGTCGCCCTGCTTTCGGAGTATTGCAACCGCGTGCTCGTGCTCAATCATGGCGAAATCGCGCTACAGGGCGAGCCGCACGAGGTCTTCGCGCACGCCGATGAGCTCCGCGCCATCGGCGTCGATTGCCCGCGTGTCACGCGCATTTTCAACAGCCTCGAGGCCGATGGCCTGGCCAGCGGCACTCCCTGTTTGGATGTTGATGAGGCCGAGCGCCTGATTACGAGCATCGTCGACCCCGCACACGCAAGCAGCGACATTCAGGCACCCGCCGGCTCACCGCACGCACCGTCGTTGCGCCCGCATGCCAAGGACGCCGAGCCCGTGCTCGCCTTCGATCACGTTGAGTTTGCCTATCCCAATGGCGGCGCCGCCGTCCACGACCTCAACCTGACCCTCTATCCCGGCGAGCTCGTGGGCATCGTCGGCCAAAACGGCGCCGGCAAGACCACGCTCACCAAGCTGCTCACAGGCCTGCTTAAGCCCGCCTCGGGCAGCGTGCGCGTCACGGGACTGGATACTGCAGCCGTTCCCACGAGTCGCATCGCCCGCGAAGTCGCAACCCTCTTCCAAAACCCCGACCGCCAGATCTGCAAGGGCACCGTGCTCGACGAGGTCGCCTTTGGCCTGGAGCTTGCCGGCATCGACCGCGCCGAGGCGCTGCGTCGCGCCCAGCTCGTCATCGACCGCTTTGGCCTGCCGGCCGACGAGGCGCCCTTCTCGCTCTCGCGCGGTCAGCGCCAGATGGTGGCACTCGCCTCCGTCGTGGTCGTAGAGCCCAAAATCGTGGTGCTCGACGAGCCCACGAGCGGCCTTGACTACCGCGAGTGCATGACCGTCATGGAAACCGTGCGTACCATGGCCGAGCGCGGCTGCGCTGTAATCATGGTCTGCCACGACATGGAAGTCGTCTCCGACTTTGCCGAGCGCATCGTGGTGATGGCCGACGGCCATATCCTCGAGCGCGGTCGCACGCACGAGTTGTTCTCGAACATCGAACTCATGCAGCATGCCTACGTTGAACCGCCCCAGGTCATAGAGCTTTCTCGTCGCCTGGCATCCTCCGTCTCTCCCGCCTTTGCACAGGTGAGCGAGGTCACCGATATCGTTCGCATTACCGAGGAGATGGTCCACCGTGGTTAACGTCATCGACTATATGCCGGGCGACACACTGCTACACCGCTTGAACCCGGTCGTCAAACTGGGCCTTGCCGCCGCCATCATCATCGGCATCTTCCTGTCCGACACCTACGTGGCGCTGTTGGGCTTTTTGGCACTCACCCTTGCACTGGGCGCCTACGCTGGCGTCGTCGACCGTCTGCTCTCGCTACTCAAGTTGCTGATTCCGCTCGCGCTTATCATGCTGGTGCTTCAGCTGGCCTTTATGCGCGACGGCAACATGGTGTGGGGCTTTATCACCGACACGGGCCTCATTACCGGATCGAAGGCCTGCCTACGCCTGTTGGGCGTGGCGCTGCCACTCATCCTCATGCTTATGGTGACCAAGCTCAACGACCTCGCCAACGCCTGCGTCGAGGTGCTGCACGTGCCATATCGCTATGCCTTCACCTTTACCACGGCACTGCGCTTTGTGCCGGTATTCGGCCAGGAAATGAACGCCATCATGGAGGCGCAGACCGCACGCGGCGTCGAATACGACACTAAGAATCCCGTCAAGAAACTCAAGCTCATGCTGCCGCTGTGCGTGCCACTGCTTATCTCGAGCGTGGGCAAGACCGATGCCACCGCGCTTGCCGCCGAGCAGCGAGGTTTCTACCTGCGCACGCATGCGAGCTCGTACAAGCGCTACCCCATCAAGGGCCTGGATATCGCCGTACTTATCGTCAGCATCGCCCTTATCGCCATCGGCTTCCTGTTCTAGCAATCGCTGGCAGCAACCGGCAAATGCAAAAGGCCTCGGCTCGCACCAAACGAGCCGAGGCCTTACTGTTTTCCCAGATAAAACCTACCAAAATAAACCTGTCCCTTTTTGGCAGGTCGAGGGCTACAGGCGGTAGGGGACGCCGCTGCGAATGATGGACTCGCGTACCAGGACATCCATCGCATCGAGGGTGATCTCGGGCATCTCGCGATACTTCTGCAACACCGAAAGCTCCGTGCAGGCCAGGATGACGCGGTCGCAGCCGCTGCGGGCGAACTCCCACATCACCCGGTCGAACTTGTCCATATCGGGCTCGCGCCCGGCCTTCACATCGTCGTAAATGAGCGACATCACGTCGGCCTGACGCTTTTCGCTGGGATAGACGACCTCAACGCCCGCGGTCTCACATTCGCGCCCATAGACGTCTGCGCCCACGGTGCCGTCGGTGCCCATGATGCCGATCTTGCGCACCGGCTCGGACGGCATGCTCAGGTTGGGATCGAACTCACACTCCCCCATCACCGCACCCGCCAGGGCATAGCGCACCGACTCACGCGGCATGTGGATAATCGGCACCTTGGTAAACGACTGAATCTGATCGTAGAAGTAGTGCGACGTGTTGCAGGGAATGGCAATGTGCGCGCAGCCCAGCGTCTCGAGCGCCTGAGCGCACTCCTTCATGGTCGCCAGCAGCTCGGCATGCTCGCCGGTCTTGATGGCCAGCGTACGGTCGGGCATGGTCGACTTGGAAAGTACCACCATGTCGATATGCTCCTGATCACAGGTAGCAGCCGTATGACGCACAACCTGGTCGTAGTAATACGACGTGGCCTCGGCGCCCATGCCGCCAATAACTCCCAGCTTTTCCATCGCCGCCTCCTTGGTGACGCCCACGCAATTGCGCGTATCATACCCGCGCCCGTCCGATGCAAACCGGGCGGGCGCCGCGCTCATCTACTTGTAATACGTTTTGAACAGCTTAAAGTGACGCAGCTTGGTGTGCCACATGCGCAACCAACGGTTAAAGACAAAATCACCCTTCATAAACGAAGGATCGGCAGCCTTGCCCTCCTTGGCCAGACGATGCGCCTTCGCACGCAGCTCGGGGTCCTTGACATACTTGTCAACGACGCCCACAGGAACGACCATCCACAGCGCCTCGTCCTGCGCCGTCACAAACTCCGGCTCAAACGGGCGGTTATAGACGTACTCATCCACCACGTATTTGGCAACGTTAAAGCCACTATTGGTGACATAGTAATTACTGCGGCCCTGACGCGTGTTGAAGTCGAAGAACTTAAACGAGCCATCGCGCTGGTCGTACTTGATGTCGAAGTTGGAGAAGCCCGTAAACTTAAGGTCCTCAAGCAGCTTGCGCACGCCACCCATGAGCTCGTCGTTGGGCTCAGTGATGATGCAGGCGTGGTTGCCGACACCATGGGGCTGATGCTCCTCGAGCAGCACATGGCCCAGGCACATCATACGAACCTTGCCGTTGCGGTCGGAATAACTGGTAAGCACGCGCATGTACTCGTCGTTGCCGGGCACGCGGTCCTGCAAGATGAGGTCATCGGTGTAGCCACTGGCGTACACATCGCGAATGACCTGCTCCAGCTCGGCACGATCGGCAATCTCGTAGGCCTTCTTCTGACCCTCGAACTCGTGCTCCCACCACATGATGCCGTCAGAGGGCTTCAGAATCATCGGGAAGGGGAAGTCGATCTGGTCGAGCACCTCGGCGGGAACCTCGCCCTGAGCGTTGAGCATCGCCATGGTAAAGGTAAACGTGTGCGGATACGGCACACCGTGCTTCTCGCACAGCTCGTAGAAGATCTCCTTCTTCTGGCACTGCTCGAGCATGCTGTAGGGGGCGTAAGGTGCGATAACGTTCGAGGCAAGCTGGCCGGCGTCCTGCGCCTGCGCGGCAAGCGCGACATAGTTGTCGCCGCAGCCCATGAGAATAATCTTCTTATCAGGATTGGCCTGTGCGACGCCGTTAACGGTCTCGATCATGACCGGCATGGTATCGATATCCACGTTGGGCGTGTAATCGATAATTTGGCTGCGATACGCGGGGCCGGTCTGGTACTTGCCAAAGACCAGGCTCTTAACCTGATACTCCTCGTAGAAAGCGCGCGCCACCGAATACGCGTTGATGTCGCCGCCGAGCAGCACGGGGATAAACTCGCGCTCTGTAAACTGCAATGCCATGGAAACTTCCTATCTAGAACTGCCCACACGACGGGCGGTCTTTGTGCAACTGATTTATTCTAGCGTGCCGAGCCGCCGGCACCCAAAGCTCCACCGTATCTATGGTAATCGGCGTAATTATCCAGCATGAAGGCCAAGCTCACCGCGATGGGACCTTGTAGTTGCAAAACCCCACGTTAAGGTAGCTTTTACAGCCAAAAATCCCGTTGCAACAGGGTGCCGTAACGTTAAAGTTTAACTCTATGGTTTCTCAACAATTCACCATTCCCGCAGGTCAAGGCTAAAGCCTCAAGTTTAACTTGATCCTTTAGAACCTTTAAGGTTCAAGTTGAGGTCGAAAGCAGTAGTAGAATACACCTCGACCAATAACCTACGATTGATTGCAGAGGGACTGGATGCAGCATTCGAACCATCGCACCGCAGCGCTCGTCGCGTCGAAGCCGGCTCGTATCATCACGAGCGCCGCGCTCGCCGTCGCGCTGACGGCCACGCCGATGCTCTCCCCCGTCGCTGCCTATGCCGCCTCGCAGGCAACGCAGGATCAGCTTTCCGCCGCCCAGAAAAAAATCGAAGACGCTACGAGCGCCTACAACGACGCCCGAACCAAGCTCGAAGATCTGCAAAAGCAGATCGACTCCAATGAGGCGAACATCGATAAGATTGAGGCCGAGCTACCCGAGCAGCAGGCCAAGGCAAGCTCCGCCATGCGCGATCTGTATAAGTACCAGAAGGGCACCAGCCCCATCGTGAGCTTCCTGGTGAACACGCAGAGCTTGGGTGACTTTATCACCACCTGCAAATACACCAACCAGATTACGAGCTCGAGCGTCGACGAGATCGAAGAGCTTAACAAGATGCAGACCGAGCTCGAGCAGAACAAAACCGAGCTCGATCAGGCCAAGTCTCAGCTCGAGGGCGAGCAAAAGAATGCCGAGGACGCGCTGGCGCAGGCTCAGCAGCTCCGCAACGAGGCCCAAGCGAAGGCCGAACAGGAAAATGCCGCCGAGCTGGCTAAGCTCGAGGCCGACAAAGCCGCTGCCGCCGAGAAGCTCTCGGGTACCGGCGTGAGTGGCAATAACTCCAACAGTCAGGCCACCAACTCCAATACCACCATCGACACCACGCCGAACAGCCCCAACAGCGGCAATTCCGATTACGACTCGTTCATTAACGAGTGGACGAGCCGCATCGACAACTACCTTGCCGGCTCCCCTATGGCAGGCCAGGGCTACAACTTTGCCGTTGCCGCCTGGAATACCGGCGTCGATCCCCGTTGGTCCCCCGCCATCGCCTGCATCGAGAGCAGCAAGGGCCTCTATTGCGCCGGCTCCTATAACGCCTGGGGCTGGAGTGCCCGCGGCGGCGGTTGGCGTAGCTTTGGCAGCTGGAGCGAGGGTGTCTCCGCCCACGTTGCCTACCTGGGCGCCAACTATGGCTCCACGCTTACCCCGGCAGCCGCCAAAAAGTACTGCCCGCCCACGTGGCAGGACTGGTACAACAAAGTCGCCAATCAAATGAACCGTATTTAAGTGCAACTGCAAAGGGGCCCCAAACGGGGCCCCTTTTCTTTGGCCTTGCTAGACCAGAATTGGCATACAGGCATAAGTGAGTGTTGGAAAAGTCGCTTGAGACTGAAGCCCCTTCCGAAGGCAAGGTGATCCCACCACAACGTTATGGCGCGAGTGTGTCAACGGGAGCAACGATGATGCCATCGGGCGTTGTATGAACCGGCATGCCGAACCCAATGATGATGAGTTTTGCCACAGGCGGCTTCTCGCCACGCTCGACCAGCTTTCGCTCCAGCCGAAGCAGATTTGCAGATGCCTCGGGGATTTGAGGGCTTCCAAGCTTCACCTCCACGGCAATCCAAGTTCCATCGCGCCTGTGGATAACTGCGTCAACCTCGAGATCGTCGGCATCGTGGTAATGGGACACCAACGAATCATTTGCGGCGGCGTAAACCTTGAGGTCATGCAGGACGAGGGATTCGAAAAGCAACCCCAGTGTCTTCGGGTCAGATGCCAACGACTCCGGATTTGCTCCGAGCAGCGCAACGGCAAGCGAAGGATCGGCGAGATGCCTCTTCGCCCCCTGCCGCAGCTTCACCGGAGACCTGAGCGCTGGATGCCAAGCGGGGATATCGTCGACGATATTGATTCGTCTCAGGGCGTCCATGTATCTGGAGACCGAGTTCTTCGAAACGCCGGTACCGATATCTTTGTCAATAGACTTTGAGCCAGCAAGCGTCGACTCATTCCGCGCTAGCGATGCCAAAAGAGACCTGACCTTGACCGGATCGCGCTTAACGCCATCAGTTCTAGAAACATCCGATTCGCATACGCCATCAACATAGGCAGCGGCTATCTGCATGGCATCGTCAGTCGTTTTCCCCATCGCCTGAGGCCAACCGCCACGACACAGCAAATCGGCGATTCCGGCGATGCCGGAAATTGACCCGACAGCCTGCTTGGCAGGGTAACCGGAAAGAAGCGTTCCGATCGAAACCGCGCCAGAAGAAACGCCAAGCTCGAACATCGTCATGGTGTCCATTCGCAACCTAGCTATTCGCCCAACGCCGCTATGCATCGGCTGCATCGAATCCCGAGGCGTTGCCGAACCCGTAAGAATAAACTGACCGGATTCTCCCCTCCTTGCATCGCACTCGAAACGCACGGCATCCCACAGCTTCGGCTCTTCCTGCCATTCATCGATGAGCCTGGGAGATAGCCCTGCTAATGCTTGCGCCGGATCGATCCGTGCCAGCTGGAGAGCGGAAAAATTTCCAGCCGGATCGGAAAGAGACAAGGATGAATTAGCAAAACGACTAGCCGAAGTGGTCTTTCCGCACCACTTTGGACCCTGAATGAGGACCGCACCGAAGATATTGAGATTACGGCTGATTGCCTTATCGATGCATCTATCTACATACCTATCCACACAGCCTCCTTCTTGACTTACCCATATTAGGTATTTTACCAGCTGCGTGGTGACGATTGACGGAAATTAGTGGTGAGGATTAACGGGGAACTATGGTGACAATTGACGGTAATCTGTGGTGACAATTGACGGCGCTTCGAAGCACGGAGCATTTTAACCGTCACAACACCTATGGCGATGAGCACTCGCCCCGCCCACGAGGCAGGACTGGTACAACAAGGTTGCAACCAGATGAATCGCATTTAAGCGCTACTGCAAAGGGCCCCAATCGGGGCCCTTTTCTTATAGCGGTACATTGCATTAAGCGACTATGCCGGTTGCGTTGCCGACGGCAATAATCACGATCATGATGACGCACATAATTCCCAGCGCCTTAAGCCACAGCGTGACAAACTCACGGCCCCGATAACGATCAAGCACGGGAAAGCGGCGCCGAAGCCTGCGGCGATCGAGCATGCCAAACGAGATGAGCACCACCATGCCATCGACCATAAGAAAATACTCAAGGGCCAAAAACCACGTTGGATAGCTGCGGTTGGCTCCCGTGGGCTGGAATACGGCAAAATGGCTTCCGACCAGTAGCAGCAAGGTTGCCGCATAGATCATGCCGTTCCATATACGCCCAATGGGTTCCGGGATCCGTGAAAGCAGGCTCTTGCGGCGAGGAGTCACCGAAGAGACTTCCTTGGGCCGCCGCCCGAAAGACGGCGCCATTTGCGGAGCAGCCTGCGCCATTGAAGGCGCCGTCGTGCTATTCGAGCCAGGCTCAGGCAGACACAGCCCGTATGCCGCGCGCGCAGCGTGTCCGAGCGCCTCGGCACTTGCAAAGCGCTTGGCCGGATCGAGCGCCATGGCCATGCAAATGACATCAGCCAGCGCCGCGGGGACGTCGCACGCCTCGCATTGCTCGCGCATATTCTGACCCGGCTTAGGGTCAGCCCCCGTCAGACAAAAGAACAGAAGCGCGCCGAGCGCATAGACATCGCTGCGCACGCTCGTCTGCCCAAAACCATATTGCTCGGGTGGCGCATAGGGTCGCGTTCCAAACTTAACCGTGTCGGCATCGGCCCCGTCACGCCACACCCGCGCAATCCCCAAATCGATAATCACCAGCGACGAGAAGGTCATGCCAGCATCGGCCGCATACCTCACGCCCGATACGATGATGTTCGAGGGTTTAAGGTCGCGGTGGATTACCGGTACCCCCGGCTCCCCCGCAGCTGCAAAACCAGCATGTAGCTCGCCTACCGCTTCACACAAAACGGGATACAGCCCGCGGGCATAATCGGGCGTCGCCCCCAAGCGTCCCGCCAACGCCTCGAGTGTCTCGCCTTCGACATACTCCATCACCACGTCGAGCTCGTCGCCCACACGGCGGCAATCGACGATTCGGGGCAGGTGCTCAAAACGACGACCGGCGCGCTGGGCCGCAAACAGGCGCTCATATGCTCCGCCAATCTGCACCGAAGCATCGATGCGCTTGCGGACAAAGGGGCCGAGAGACCCGCCACCAAAGCCCTCAAAATAGACGAGTTCGGTCGTCTCGACATCCGAGAGCTTGAGCACGCGCTCCACACGATAGCTGTCATCGCGGTCGAGCGACGCCAAATGCTCGACAAGCGAAGCAGTCAGCTCATCATCGGAATATGTTGGGCTCTGAGTATCCATAGCGTCCATCATAACGCAGGGCGCGGACACCCCATGTTGTCCGCACCCCGTTCGTTTGCATGGTTGTTCTGGTGACACAACCGGCTCAGCCATCGGCCACTAACTCACCGTTTCCTCGCCAAAGCGATACAGCTCTTCATTGACCTTTTGGAGGCTACAGCCACGGTCGATGCAAAAGATAATGATTGCATCGCGACGGTCCTTGCAGTTGAGGACGCTCACTCCGGCAGCCGTCAGGGCGCGGTTGGTCTCTTTCATCGACAGCGCCATTGCAAAGGCAATCTGCAGCACCTTATTGCGGCTCGGATTGCGCGAACCGGTAAAGATCTGATAGCCAAAGGTCTCGTTGAGGTCGGCCATACGCACCACGCGCGAACGCTCGAGACCCTTCTCTTGCAGCAACTGCTTTAAGTAATCCGAAAGCGACGGGGCGGCAAAGTCGTGTTCCTTGATATAGCCATCGATACTCGGCGCATCAAGAAGCTCGTTGAGCAACTCGTCCGTCAGCTTTTTATCGGGCACGCGGCCTCACCTCCAAACGACCCAACGGCATCAACACGCTAAGCAAGCACCCAGCTAGCAGTCGCGGTCTTTTCGAGCATGTTGGCAAAATACAGGGCCTTCTTGATGTCGCCGTCAAAGTAAATATTGCCCGCAACGGAACCGCCGGCGGCAAGGGAGCCAGACTGCAGCTCGTCAGAGCCTTCGCTGTAATAGCCCTGGTTCTGCTGGGCTCCGTTGGCGTCCTCGCCCTTCCAGTCGTAGACATTGTAATCCGCGCCCTCATCGCCATTGTTGACGTACGTGACGTGAATGCCCGTCATGGTCGAACCGTCAAAATTGGTAAGCCCGGTCTGCACGGAATCGACAGTAACGGAAAGACCGGCAGCCGTGGTCACGGTCGTGCCGACGGCCAGGTCGGTCGTTGGCTGTTCCTCCTTTTTCGACTCCTCCTTCTTATCCGCGTCGCCGGCGTCCTCGATAACGGTCGCCTCATCGCTGCCACAGCCCGCAAGCAGGCCGGCAGTCCCCAAGGCAACGGTGGCGAACGCGCCAAGCGCAGCGCGACGGCTCAGCAGCACTTCGTTTTCGAGCTTTTTCATCATGCATCCTTCCTACGATCCGGCTACCGCGCCGGCACACAGCACATCGTAGGGAGAGAAGGAAACGAATTCATTAGCTGGGAGCTAATGGGGGCTTGTTAGCTAGATTGGTACTGGATTGAGAAGATGCCTGTTCTGATGAAGCGGTGATTGAGGCTTCGGCTCTGATGCCAAGGCGGCTGACACGAATCTGGCGCGAACCGCTCTCGAATTCGGCAAGCCAGTATAGAGAGAGGCTTTTCAGCGGTGCTAGAGACATCAAAACCACCCCCAAAAGGGGTGGTTTGCTCTTAGGGTATAACTCTTGGATTGTCGGCACGCGTCTAAAGGCGCCAACCCCCCCCACGGGTTCAAGCCGCGCTGCCCACACGTGCACACAGGATTATCTAGGTCGCCCGCACAGTACGTGTCTGCCTGCGCGGCGCGGTGCGGCCCGCGTTCTCAGCGTCCCTATGCCAGCTCGCGCAGCCTTCCGAGCGCCAGTCTGAACCACTCCAGGTCGTCCTCGTCGGGTGTGCCGTCGTACTTCCAGTGCGTGACGTAGCGCCACCGGGAAAAGACGCCGCTGCCCAGAAGCCCCACGTCGCCTATAGAGTCTATGTCCCCTCGCAAGCCCTCGGCTGTACCGGAGCACGGATACGCCTCGGCAAAGGCCTCGCCGCAGTCCATATGCCAACCCAGGGCGAACATATCATGGGCCAGCCCGTAGAAGTCGCGGGTTGGACCGTCCAGCGAGTCCTCGAAGCGCTTGACGAACCTGCGCAGGTCGTCCCCGTAAACCCCGCCGAACAGGCAGGCGTCTATCACGTCCTTGCCGCGCAGGGCCTCTATCCACTCGGCCGGGATGCCTTCGTATCCGTACAGGATGCCGGCCAGCCCGCCGGCCACGCAGGCCGTCGTGTCGGTATCGTCACCCAGGTTTACGGCAGTCAGCACGCAGTCACGGTAGTTGTCGGTATGTTCCAGGCACCAGATGGCGGCGTTGTAGGTATCCCACACGTATCCGCCGCTGGCGCCAGCCTTCTCCTCGCTCACGTGGCCGGCGCGTCCGCTGTAGAGCACCTCGCGGGCGTAGGCGATCATGTCCACGCAGGCCCGGCAGCAGTCGTCGGTGGCGTGGGTGATCGCGCTTACCTCCCTTATGTCGTAGTCGAAGCACTCCGTGAACGCCATGGGCAGGCAGCGCATGAGCGAACCGTTGCCCTTGCTGTACTCACTCGTGAGCCCGCGACCCGTATCAAGCGCCTGCCTGGTGGCGTTACCGTAGTCGAAGACGTTCCCGTCGGCGGTGTATGCGCCCTCGTTTATCCATTTGCGGAACTTGGCGAGGATGTCGTCGCAATTGATGTCGCCCAGCTCGCGGTAGCTGTCGCAGAGTGCGAGCGCCATGGACGTGTCGTCGCTCCACGTGCCCGCGGGCTGGTTGTGCGTGCCGCGGCCCACCATGTCGGTGCAGGCGAAGCTGCCGCGCGGCCTGAACTCGTAGGGCACGCCGAGCGCATCGCCCACGGCCATGCCGTACACACAGTCCCTCACCGTCCGTAACAAGCCCATGGTGCGCACCTAGTTCTTGTTCATGCCGAACTTGCGCGAGCCCAGCACGTCTTTCCAGTGACTTTCGCGCTCGCACACCTCAGCGGTGGTCATCTTGGTGTCGCACACCTCTAGGATGGAGTAGGTGAAGTTCTCGACGATGTATCCAGCGCCGTGCTCGGCCACGATGGCCTTGAACTCCTTGTTGCCGCCCGTCGGGTCCACGGGGTTGGCGTAGGCGCTCCAGCGCTGCCAGATGCCCAAGTCCGCGCCCGCGTCCTTCTTGCTGTCGCCCGAGGCCGAGCCCACGTACAGCCGCCCCGTCGCGGTGTCGGTGATGCAGTAGACGCCCTTCACGTTGTCCAGCGCCCAGTACCAGTCGGAGCCCACGCTGGCGATAACGGCCCGCAGGGTCTTGTGGTCGATGCACACGTACTTATAGCCAGGGAAAGGGGCAACGTTGCCCAGGCTCATCGAGTACTCGTACACCACGGGCTCGAAGTCGTGCATCGTGTTCTCGTAGAACTTGTTGTAGATGTTCCACCCGATAGGCTTCTTCAGCTTGATGATGAGGCGCTTGATGTAGGCCTCGTAGTCGGGAAGAAGCGTCAGCTTGTAGCCCACGCCGCCCAGCACCTCGGGCACCGCCTTCTCCACTCTGTGCATGCCGCCGAAGATGAAATACTCGGGCCCGTAGGTGTAGTACTGGGCGAACGAGAGCAGGTACTCCGCATGGTTGAGGTTGTTGTTCGCCTGCCCCGTCGCGCTCCTCCAAGCGTTCATCTCGTACCATCGCGAGCCGCGATCAGTCCTCTCAGGGGTCGAGGTGTCCTTCAGCAGCATGTCGTACGCACGCAGGCTCACGTCGCCGGCGTTCATGTTGAACTTGATCTTGGTCTTCTCGGGGTGCGCGACCGGCATCAAGTCCCCGAGCGTTATCACAGCATTTCCCATGCTCAATCCGCCGTTTCGATCCGAAAACCTGTAGGTCGAATCATACCACTCGCTTTCCAGCCGAAAATTAGCGCTCGGCTAACCATCCTGTTGTCGTCGTTTCTTATGGCAAAGAAGAAGGGCACAAAGCCGATAAGCCCCGCGCCCGTGTTTATACCTTGCTTGGCGAATGTTCGCGTTGTGCCCACGCTGCTTCTTTAGGTGAATAATCCAAAGGTGAGGAAGATGAGCGCGCATCATCCACGCCACCATCCGCCTCGCTTGTATTCCGCTTGGCCACGCCTTCATCCCCCCACCACTTGCGCCGGCGCGAACTCTTAGATGGTGTATTCCGTGCTCATTACCTTACGGAAGACGGTCGTGTCCCGCTTACGGAGGAAATCACGATCCTCTTGCCGCCCGCGCCGTCGCGCTCCATCTCGAACGGCGCGTACCATCCGACTCCTTGTCGTTTCATCCTCAAGAAGCCTATCGAAGCCTACCCCAACGTGACGGATTCCCCGGTAAAGGTACTCGCAAGCAACAGGATAAAGAAAACTAAATAGCTGATGCTCAATAGGTAGGCGACGACTAAAAAGATGGTCCATCCAACATTGGTCTTACCATCGGCACGACGTTGCTCGCGAGAACGGCACAGCCAGACCGTCACGCCAATGGCCACAATCAGCAGCACGAGCGCCGCCGCGGCCAACCCGGCAAGCGCAAACATCACGCCAATGCTCACAGCAATAGCCGGAAGCAGTAGCAAGCCACACCCGCATCCACCCGGACTATATACGGAAGACTGTCGGCGTCGCCTCATCGCCACTCCAAGCCAAGCAATCGTTTGTAGACATCGAGGCCTTTGAGCAGGATTTCCTCGTCAAAGAGCATGGTATCGGTATGCAGAGCGCTCGTGGCATAGGCGGGACAGCCATCCGAATCGCTCGGGTTTTCTTGACCCTCCGGCACACCCGTGCCCAGCAAGAAGAACACGCCCGGCAGACGGCGCTGATAGAACGCGAAATCCTCGGCGATTAGCAGCGGCTCGTCCACAAGTTGCAGTTCGGACAAGGCAGGCGCAATGTGGGCAAACAGCTCGGGGTCGTTATCGACTGGCGGATAGCCCTCGGCAAAATTGAGATCGTACGTGCAGCCCGTTGCAGCGCACGCCTCGTCGAGTACACGGCGCACGCCTTCGCGCGCGCGGTCGAACATATCATCCGTAAACACGCGCAGGCTGCCAGCCACATGAGCCTCCCCCGCCACCGCATTGCAGACGGTGCCGGCCTGCAGCAGGCCGAACTTACCAATGCAGGGCTCGTCGGCACCCAACTCGTCCATGAGCTCGCGCTCGGAAACTAAGAACTTGGCCGCTGCCAATGCCGCATCGTGCGATTCGCCAACGGGAACGCCGTAGGTCTTGGCGATATGGATGCTCGTCCCGTGAATGTGAACATGTGTCTCGCTCGAACGCGCCAGCAGCGGACCGGGACAGCTCGCCAACGTACCGGCAGGCAAATCGGGCCACACATGGAAGCCGAAGATGCGATCTGCCCCATAGCGCTCGAATACGCCGCTCTCGCACACCGTCTTGGCACCACCGGTCGTTTCCTCGGCCGGCTGAAATACAAAGAGCACATTGCGCTTGATGGCGCCCGGCTGCTCGCGAATCGTTCGGTCGACATGCGTCGCGGCGGCAAGCGCCATAGCCATGTGCCCATCGTGCCCGCACGCGTGCATCTTGCCGGGATGGGTCGAGGCAAAGGCCGCGCCTGTTGCCTCCGCGATGGGCAGGGCGTCCATGTCGGCGCGAATCGCCGTGGCATGCGTAGCGCCCACACCGGCATCGAAGAAGGCACAGACGCAGCTCGGACACGGATGGGTCACCTCGCAAGCGAGCGGCGCCAACACGCCCTCAATATAGGCGATAGTCTGCGGAAGATCGAAATCGAGCTCCGGAATGCGATGCAGGTCGCGACGATAGCGACGAAGTTCTTGGAGCTCGGTCATAAAGGATCCTTTCATGGGGCATATCCATTCCCACAATATTGTGATGCAGAATTGTGACGCCCTTGTTTCTAGCATATCCCTGCATTTTTTAAACGTTATATACGAATACTCTTGTTTGGTAAAGTGCAACGTGGTAGGGTCGTTACCACTTGATAGAGGCGCGGGCACGAAGATCCGCGGGCGAGTCGGCAGACTTTGACCCCGTGGGGAGGCGAAACCCGCCGAACTGGGTTTTTCGGGCACGAACGACCTGGTGGGCCTGCGGGAAACACCCGCAGGACTGTCTGCAGCAATGCGGGAGCGCTATCCGGACATGGGGTCCACGCTATGCGGATTCGATGCGCCGATGGCGCCGTCTGGATAGCGAGGTTTACGGGACATGGCATTGACCCCCAACGAGGCATATGCGGCCAAACAGCCGTTTGTGGACAAGGAAACGCTCGAGCATATCGTCGAGCAGTTCCCCACGCCGTTTCACCTATACGACGAGGCGGGCATCCGCCGCAACATGCAAGAAGTGCGCGACGCTTTTGCATGGAACCCGGGCTTTAAGGAATACTTTGCCGTCAAGGCCAATCCCAACCCGGCGCTCATCTCCATTCTCAACGAATACGGCTGTGGCTGCGATTGCTCGAGCTATACCGAGCTCATGATTGCCCGCTCGTTGGGCATCACGGGACACGACATCATGTTCTCGTCCAACGACACGCCGGCGGCGGACTTTGAGCTCGCCGACAAGCTGGGTGCCATCGTCAACTTTGACGACATCAGCCACATCGAGTTCTTTGAGCGCGTTGCGGGACCCATCCCCAAGACGGTCAGTTGCCGCTTTAATCCGGGTGGCCTGTTCCAGCTCTCCAATGGCATCATGGACAACCCGGGCGACTCCAAATATGGCATGACCACCGAGCAGCTCTTCGAGGCCTTCCGCATGCTCAAGGCCAAGGGTGCCGAGGACTTTGGCATCCACGCATTCCTTGCCAGCAACACTGTCACCAACGACTACTACCCCAAGCTCGCGCGCATCCTCTTTGAGCTTGCCGTACGCCTGGAGCGCGAGACCGGCGCACACGTCGCCTTCATCAATCTGTCCGGCGGCGTCGGCATCCCCTACCTGCCCGAGCAGCAGGCCAACGACATTCGCGCCATCGGCGAGGGAGTGCACGCGGCATACGACGAGATCCTGGTTCCCGCCGGCATGGACGATGTGGCCATCTGCACCGAGATGGGCCGCTTTATGATGGGCCCCTACGGCTGCCTGGTCACCAAGGCTATCCACGAGAAGCAAATCTACAAGGACTATATCGGCGTGGACACCAGTGCCGTCGACCTCATTCGTCCCGCCATGTATGGCGCTTACCACCACATCACGGTGATGGGTCAGCCGGGCGGCGCCGACAAGGCCACAGCGCCCGTCACGAACACCTATGACATCACGGGCAACCTATGCGAGAACAACGACAAGTTCGCTATCGATCGCGAGCTGCCGCATATCGACATGGGTGACCTGCTTGTAATCCACGATACCGGCGCGCATGGCTACTCCATGGGCTACAACTACAACGGCCGTCTGCGCTCCGCCGAGGTCCTGCTGCGCCCCGATGGCTCGGCCGACCTCATCCGTCGCGCCGAGCGCCCGGGCGACTACTTTGCCACGCTCGACGTGCTGCCGTGCGGCCGAGAGCTGCTGGCCAAGTCGCGCGCCGAAAGTGCCCGCCGCCGCGCTCAGGACGAGCGCCTGGCCGTCGCCGCTCAGTGGAACAAACGCATCCAGATCGCGGAAGCGAAGGAGAAGAACATGGACATCCGCAATCTCGAGGGCTCGATCGTCGCCCTTGTCACGCCGTTTAAAAAGGACGGCAGTGTCGACTTTGACGCGCTCGAGCGCCTTATCGATTTCCACCTGCAAAATGGCACCGACGCCATCCTCACCCTGGGCACCACCGGAGAGAGTGCCACGATGACCGACGACGAGGACAACTCCGTTGTCGCCGCAGTGGTCAAGCAGGTTGCGGGCCGCGTCCCCGTCATCGCCGGCTCGGGCTCCAACTCCACGCAGACCATGCTCACCAAGTCGCTCACCTACCAGGGCCTGGGTGCCGATGGTCTGCTGCTCATTACCCCCTACTACAACAAGTCTAACGAAGAGGGCATCTACCAGCACTTTAAGACCGTGGCCGACGCCGTGGACATCCCCTGCATTCTGTACAACATCCCCGGCCGCTGTGGCTGCGGTATCAGCGAGCGCAACGTAGAGCGCTTGGCCGCGCACCCCAACATCATGGGCATCAAGGAGGCCTCGGGCAACGTCGCCTACGCGGCCAAGATCGCCCACCTGCTGTCAGACGACTTCCGCATGTACTCGGGCGAGGACGCGCTTACCGTGCCGCTCATGAGCCTGGGCGCTTCGGGTACCATCAGCGTGTGGGCCGACGTACAGCCGCAGCTCGTGCACGACATGTGCCGCGCTTATCTGGACGGCGACGTAGCGCGCGCCCGCGATATCCAGATTGCCGGCCAGCCGCTCATCAACGCCCTCTTTAGCGAGGTCAACCCCATCCCCGTCAAGGAAGCACTCGCCCAGATGGGTATGATCGAAGCCAACTACCGCATGCCGCTGTGCCCCATGGCCAACGACACTCGTTCCGCACTTACCGATGCTCTGAAGGGAGCTGGTCTGCTTGATTAAGACCGTCATTATGGGAACGGGCCGCATGGGCTCGCTCATCCGCACTACCGCCGAGGGCATTGCCGACGCCTCCGGGCAGCCCGTTTTTGATATCGTGGCCCAGATCGGTTTTGACCTGTCCGAGCTCGAGAGCGCCCCGGCAGCCGACGTCATCATCGACTTCTCGAACGTCGTGACCTTCGATGCCGTCGTCGCTTATGTCAAGCGTACAGGCACCGCGTTGGTCTCGGGCACCACAGGCTACACCCCCGAGCAGATGGATCGCTTGCGCGAGCTGGGACAGAACGCCCGTGTCATGCACTCGGGCAATTACTCCATCGGCATCGCTGCCCTGCGTCATCTAGTGGCCCAGGCCACGCGTGAGCTGCCCGGCTTTGACTGCGAGATTGTCGAGACGCACCACAACCAAAAGGTCGACGCCCCCAGCGGCACCGCCAAGCTGCTGCTCGACGCCGTAGTCGAGGCCGAGCCCGAGGCAGGATACCACCCCGTCTACGGACGCGAGGGCATGTGCGGCGCGCGCGACCCCAAGGAAATCGGTATGCACTCGCTGCGCGGCGGCACCGTCGCCGGCGTGCACGAGGTGAGCTTCTTTGGCCAGGACGAGGAGGTCACGCTTAGCCATCGCGCCACGAGCCGCCAGATCTTCGTCAACGGCGCCCTAGCCGCCGCCCAGAAGCTCGTCGTCCACGACCCTGGCTTCTACACCTTCGACCAGGTCATGTTTGCCTAACCAAATATCAACCGTATCCACGCAAAGGAGAGACAGCATATGAGCAACGCAGCCGAGATGGATGCCCAGGAGATTATCAACTACATCGCCACCGCGCCCAAAAAGACGCCTGTCAAGCTGTACGTGCGCGAGAAGCCCGGCATGAAGGTTGCCTGGGGCGACGCGCATGTCTACGGCGGTCGTCGCGGCAAGACCGTCTTTGGCGACTGGGATGAGCTCAAGGCAATCCTCGACGCCAACGCCGACTCCATCGACTACTACGACGTAGAGAACGACTGCCGCAACTCCGCCGTGCCCATGCTCGACCTTAAGGGCATCAACGCCCGCATCGAGCCGGGCGCGATCATCCGTGACCGCGTCGAGATCGGCGACCGCGCCGTCATCATGATGGGTGCCATCATCAACATCGGCTCCGTCATTGGCGAAGGCTCCATGATCGACATGGGCGCCGTGCTGGGCGGCCGCGCCACCGTGGGTAAGAACTGCCACATCGGCGCCGGTACCGTGCTGGCAGGCGTCGTGGAGCCCGCTAGCGCCACCCCTGTCATTATCGAGGACGATGTCATGATCGGTGCCAACGCCGTAGTCCTGGAGGGCGTACACGTGGGCAAGGGCGCTGTTGTCGCCGCCGGCGCTGTGTGCGTCGAGGACGTCCCTGCCGGCGCCGTCGTGGCCGGTGTCCCCGCCCGCGTCATCAAGATGCGCGACGCCCAGACCGACAGCAAGACCGGTCTCGAGGAAGGACTACGTCAACTTTAATAGTTACGCGGTTATGACGAAAAGGCCGAAGTCCCAAAGGGCTTCGGCCTTTTCGTTACGGTCAATCCGCTCGATCCCTTATCGATTCTCGATGCTGCCGATGTTCTTGAGCTCGATGGAGATGAGGCCGTTGGGTTCGTTGACGAACTCGATGTACTCGGAGTTCGAGCCCATCTCGGCCGGGAAGCTGATCTCGATGCCCGTGTCGGTACGGATCTTGTGATTACGCACGGCCGCACGCTCAACTTGCTTGCGCTCCACGGGAACGCGCTCAGGCACCTTCTCCTCGGTCAGCGCCGCACGCACGCTCTCCTTGATGACCGGCTCGTCCTCAAAGACCTCATCGACAATATCCCAAGGCGGCAGCTCCTCGTCATCCTCAACCTTCTCGGCAACGGCAGCCTTAACCTTGGCGAGCGCTACGGCCGTATTGGCACCGTGCTCCTCGGCGACCTCCTCGACCACACGCGTCACGGTGTCGATGACCTCCTTGCCCGATACGCCCGTGTCGCACTGAAGCAGGCCATCGGGGATAAGCATACGGTCCTCGCCGGCAATCTTGCGCTTCTTGTCCACATAGCCGATCTCCATGGTGCTCGCGCGCACGATGGCATAGCTCGGCACCTTTTGCGAGGGGTTCGGCAGAATGGCGTAATGGCGCGCGATATCGTTGCGCACCTCCCCCTCCTCGCGGCCCACTTCGTGCATAAAAGCCTGCTTGGAGCCCAGCAGCATCACGGCAAACCAGCGGGCATCCTCATCATCGTCAAAGTCCGCCACAAGCACGTCAGTGGACTCGGCTTTCTCGGCCTTAGTAAGTTCGGAAGAGATGAACTCCGCAATCTGCTGAGACAGGTCCACGAACTCACGCTCACCAAAGAAATAGCCCTTGAGCTCGCCGCCGAATGCGGAGTTCTCGGCAAACGTGGCACGCTTGTTATCAGCCGAGGTACGAGCGCGCCGCAGGTGCGTGGTCACGAAGTTGCGCACGGTACGGCTCTCGATATCGAGCTCGCGCTGGCTCATGACGTTGACGGCAGAGTCAAAGTCCAGGATATGCAGAATCGCGTGATTGATTTTCATATACGGCATTCCGTTCTAGATCGATTTGAGCACGAATCAGTATAGCGGTCGAGCCCACCCCGGGCGCATCGAAGATTGGTGCATCGGGGACAGGTTGCTTTGCACCAATGGCTAGCGCAGGAGCTCGGACTGCCAAGCCTCGAGCTGTTCTGCCAAACTCTTGCCGGCAGCGGGCATGTCGATCTGGGGTCGTTTGGGCAGTAGTGCGCACTTAAGGATTGCCACGATGGTCTGCGAGACAAAGCGTCGCGTATCCTTGTCGAAACCTTGCGCAGCCTGGAGCATCACGGGCAGGCTCTCGCGCAGATTCCCGGCGATATCCGCAAACCGCTCGGCACCCGTAGCCTCAAACACGGAGAACAACGCATCTACAAAACGCTCGCGCTCGGCAGGCCCCACTGCAAGCAGCATCTCGCGAATGGAGCCATCAACGTATCGAGCACCGGCGGACAGGCGCTCACAGTACACGAAGTCGCGACCATCAACCACCCAGCTAAAGGGATTGTGCTGCAGCAGGCTGAACTCGGTGCTCTCAACGATGGCATAGTCCTCCTGCGTCTCGAACATCATGCCAAAAATCGACGACCGAGGTAGCGTCTTGTCGATTCGGCTGGATAGATCAGCGAAAGCGTTGCCGTTCAGAAACTCCTCGACGAAGCCCGGACCATCATGGGAATACGCCCGTTCGATTCGCTCACGGGCGACATCGGAGCACATCGCCGCACCGTACACCGCAAGGTTTCCACCCTTGGAATGACCTCCGCACAAAAGCGGCCCGTCAATCGTATCCGCTGCCTCGTCCACATAACGCGCCGCGGATTCCTGGGCCGGCACAGGACACCGGAACGCCATGTTAAAGTCCTCTTTCCAGCCCACAATCGTGCTGTCGGTCCCCCGGAAGGAAAGATAGCTAAACCCCGCCGGAAATCGGAACGTCATAGCCGCAAACTGCTCCGTCGTCTCGGCATCACTCACGGTACGATAGCCGCAAACGTGCACGCCACGGTAGCGAGGGCTTGCCGCCACGGCCTCCAACAAGGCCCTGCTCCCCTCTGGATCCCACAGGTCGCCAATCATGTCCCGGTAGCACTCGGCACGAAGCAGCTCGCGTACGTCTAGGCCCTGCCAGTTCGTCAGCTCCGCCATATCACCCGGCAAACGCAAATAGGACAGCCACGCAAAGACCAGGCTATCCACCGCGCAGAACGACCGTTCCTCAAACGGATCAAACGCCGTCTGGACATAGGTCAAAAAGTTAGGTGAATCCGACATGACTCTCCCATCAACAACGGCGCATTGGGGTAGGGTTACTTTGCACCAAAAAGGCGCCCGGACCGTGTGGGCCGGACGCCTTTCATTGTAGCCTGTTGCCCAAACGAGCTTGATTTAGCAGGAGAAGTCGACGCTGTCGATGATATCCTTGAGGGCCTTGGCGGAGGCGGTGAGCTCATGCTCCTCGTCATCGTTCAGCGGCACGGGGACGCGGCAGACAACGCCGTCGCGGCCAACGACGGTCGGCATGGAGATGGCAAGATCGGACAGGCCGTACTCGCCCACCATGAGCGAGGAGACGGGCAGAACGGTCTGTTCATCGCGCATGACAGCAGTGCAGATGCGCTTAACGGCCATGGCGACGCCGTAGTAGGTAGCGTGCTTCTTCTCGATGATGGTGTAGGCGGAGTTCTTGACGTCCTCGGCGATGCGCTTCTCGGCAGCCTCATGCTCCAGATGGCCGTGAAGCTCGCAGAAGGTGTTCAGCGGAACGCCGGCAACCTGAGCGCTGGACCAAGCGACGAACTCGGAGTCGCCGTGCTCACCCATGACGTAGGCCTGAACGTCGCGCGGATCGACCTCGACGTGGGCGCCGAGCATCTGCTGCAGACGACCGGTGTCGAGCACGGTGCCGGAGCCGATGACATGGCCCTCGGGCAGGCCGGACATCTTGATGGCGGCATAGGTCAGAACATCGACCGGGTTGGAGACGATGAGCAGAATGCCGTCGAAGCCAGACTTCTTAATCTCGGGAATAATGGACTTGAAGATGTTGACGTTCTTGTTGACCAAGTCCAGGCGGGTCTCGCCGGGCTTCTGGGCAGCGCCAGCGGTGACGACGATCATAGCGGCGTCGGCGACATCGGAATAATCGCCGGCATAGATCTTCATGGGCTCGGCAAACGTCATGCCGTGCGCGATATCCAGGGCCTCACCCTCGGCGCGGTTCTTGTCCACGTCGATGAGGACCATCTCGGAGAACAGACCGCTCTGCATCAGCGCGAACGCCGAAGACGAACCGACGAAACCACAGCCGACAATAGCGACCTTCTTCTCGTTAACCATTACTTTCTCCCATCTCTCTCCACAAACAAGCCGCCCGGGAACGACCCAAGCGGCTTGCCGTAATCCCAATATAGCCAATCGGGACTTTGATTATGCGCCTATTCGCAGCCAAAAATCGACCGTTTACCGAAATTGTTTGCAGAATTCGTAAGATAACTGCCCGAAATCGGTTTCGAACTATTGACGCGTCTAAATGTCTTTTTAATACAGACCCGCCTCGCGAATAGCCTCGACGGCCAGAGCGATCTGATCGGGCGGCAGGACCAGCGCCATGCGCACGTGCCCCTCGCCCGAAGGCCCAAAGCTCGCACCCGGCGTCACCACAACGCCGGCCTTCTCCATGAGCTCCTCGCAAAACGCCATGGAATCGGTACGGCCGCCGGGAAGCTTGGCCCACACAAACATAGAGCCATGCGCGTTGGGACGCTCCCAGCCCAGTCCCTCAAGACCGTCGCACAGGGCATCGCGACGCTCCTGGTACTTCAGACGCTGCGCCTCGACCTCATCGCGCGGGCCGTTCAGGCAGGCGATAGCAGCCTTCTGGATCGGGAAGAACATACCAAAGTCGATCTGGCCGCGCAGCTTGGCAAAGGCAGAGACCACGTCCTCGCGGCCGATCAAAAAGCCGATACGCGCACCGGTGACGTTAAACGACTTGGAGAGCGAGAAGAACTCCACGCCCACCTCGAGCGCGCCGGGATACTGCAAGAAGCTGCCGCCCGGCTCGCCGTCGAACACGATGTCGGAATATGCGTTGTCGTGAACGATCAGCAGGTCGTGCTCGCGGGCAAAAGCGATGATCTCCTCGTAGACCTCGGGCGTGCCCACCGAGCCCACCGGGTTGGCGGGCAGCGACACGATCATGTACTTGGCACGATCGGCCACCTCGGGATCGATGCCCGCCACATAGGGCAGGTAATTATGCTCGGCGACCAACGGATAGTACTCGAGCTTGGCATCGGCGATCTTGGCACCCGCCTCAAAGACCGGATAGCACGGATCGGGAACCAGAATGGTGTCACCCGGATCGAGCAGGGCCAGGCCCAAATGGCCCACGCCCTCCTGCGTGCCGTTGCACGACTGCACCATGGACGGCGTAATGCCCGAAACGCCAAAGCGACGCTCATAGTAATCGCATACGGCTTGCTTGAGCTCGGGCAGGTCGCGCAGGGCGTACTTCCACATCTCGGGGTCCTGGGCCGCCTGCGTGAGCGCCTCGACAACGTGGTCGTACGGCTTAAAGTCGGGCGTCCCCACGCTCATGTTGTAAATGGTCTTGCCCTGAGCCTTCAGCGCGAGAAGCTTGTTGTTGAGCGAGGCAAATACCTCCGCGCCAAAGCGGCCGAGACGCTGCGATGCCTGCATGGTGCCACCTTTCGATATAAAAAACGCGGCGCTCCGACAAGAGCGCCGCGCGATACGGGCCATCAGATTGCAAAAGTGTACCGCTTGCAACCCCTATATTGGTTCAATTTAGCCAACCTTAGTCAATCGGATTGAGTGCGTCGATCTGCGCGAGCCACAGGCGCGAGCTGGCGTCGCTCGGCATGCGCCAATCGCCGCGCGGGCTGAGCGTCACCGAGCCCACCTTGGGACCGTCGGGCAGGCAGCTGCGCTTAAACTGCTGAGCAAAGAAGCGGCGGTAGAACGTACGCAGCCACGTATGAATCGTCACCTCGTCATAGACGCCCCCAAAGCTCTTGAGCGCCATGCGGTAGATCTTGCCCGGCTCAAAGCCAAAGCGCAGCAGGTAGTAGAGGAAGTAGTCGTGCAGCTCGTAGGGGCCCACCAGGTCTTCGGTCTTCTGGGCGATCTCGCCGTCGCCCGTGGGCGGCAGAAGTTCGGGAGACACCGGCGTATCGAGGATGTCGAGCAGCGTGGTGGCGATGCGCCCGCCAAAGACATCGGCCGCATAGCGCACCAGATGGCGTACGAGCGTCTTGGGCACGCTCGCGTTGACGGCGTACATGCTCATATGGTCGCCGTTGTACGTAGCCCAGCCGAGCGCCAGCTCCGACAGGTCGCCGGTACCGATGACAAAGCCGCCGGCCTGGTTGGCCAAGTCCATGAGAATCTGCGTACGCTCGCGCGCCTGGCTGTTCTCGTAGGTCACGTCCTGAACGGCCGGGTCGTGCTCGATGTCCTTAAAGTGCTGCTCAACGGCAGCATGGATCGAGACCTCGCGGAAGGAGACACCCAGATCGCGAGCAAGCGACTCGGCATTGGACTTGGTGCGGTGCGTCGTGCCAAAGCCGGGCATGGAGACCGCCGTGATACCCGTGCGCGGCAGCCCCAGTGCATCGAAGGCGCGCACGGTCACAAGCAGTGCCAGCGTGGAGTCCAGGCCGCCCGAAAGGCCGATGACGGCCGCCTTGGTGCCCGTATGGGCAAGGCGAGTCTTGAGGCCAGCAGTCTGCAGATTGAGAATAGTCTCGCAGCGCTCGGCCAGATCACCGTGGTCGGCCGGCACAAAAGGCGCGCGAGGGAAAACGCGGTCGATATCGCAGGCATCGCGCAGAACAGGCTCTTCGGCCAACACGCCCTCAAACGAAAACTCAACGGTCGTGGCCTCCGGCGCATCGTCCGCGCGCGCCCACGTCGTCGAGCGACGGCGCTCGGCAACCAAGCGGTCAAGATCGACATCGGCGACCGCCATATCGCAGGTGAGAAGCCCGGTCGCGGCAAGCTTGGAGCCGTTCTCGTAGATAAGGTTCTCGCCCGCAAAGACCATATCGGTCGTGGACTCGCCCTCGCTCGCATCCGCGTAGGCATAGGCGCAGTACAGGCGTGCACTCTGGTTGGAGATGAGGCTGCGGCGGTAATCGGCCTTGCCGATAATCTCGTCCGAGGCCGACGGGTTGAGAATCACCGTCGCACCGGCAAGCGCCATCTCGGTCGAAGGAGGCGCCGGCACCCACAGGTCCTCACAGACTTCAACGCCCAGCACCAGGTCCTCGGCGCCTTCATCACAGCAACGGTAGACAAGCCCCGAACCCAGCGGGACCGGACCCTGACCGGCAAATTCAAGCCAAACGGGATCGGTAGGTGCCGGAGCAAACCAACGGCGCTCATAGAACTCGCCATAGTTGGGCAGATACTTCTTGGCCGTGAGGCCCAAAAGCTCGCCCGCGCAGCACACGGCGGCGCAGTTGTAGATATTCTCGGCAACTGCAACGGGAAGACCGATGGTAAAGACAATCGGCAGCCCGCGGGTTTCATCGAGAATATGTGCCAGTGCAGTCTCGCAGGCATGCAGTAATGTGCGGTTATGGAACAGGTCGGCCGCGGTATAGCCGGTCAGGTTAAGCTCGGGCAGCACCAGCGCGCGAACGCCGCGCTCGGCAGCCTCGCGAACAGCCGCCAGCGCAACCTCGGCATTGCCCTCGACATCGGCCACGCGAATCCGCGGCGACGCCGCCGCGACCCGCAGAAAGCCGTCAGACTGAGAAAGGTGAAGATTCATAAGAATGCTCCCGTGCGTAGACGCCATTCACAACAATTAGCAAGCCCTATTGTAGTTCAACCGCCGGGTGTAACCGCATCCCACCAACTTGGTGAGCTATTGATGAGTTGATGGTATCTGTTAAATGTCACGTACGATTCACATCTGGTGGGTACCCTGATGGCTACACGAAACGAAGTAGATTTACACCGGGAGGACCCCGTATGACAACCAAGTACACCGACGCGCCGCGCACGCGCGTCATGACGCCGGCATCGCTCAACAACGGCGTGCACGAGAACCATTCCATCGGACAGACCATGGCCATCGCGCCCAAAAAGGGCCTGTTCGATGACATTTCCATTCCCCAGATCATCGCCGGCGCCGCAGCTGCCGCCACGAGCGTGGCGCTTGCTTCAAAGATCGGCATTGCCGGCTCGGTGATTGGTGCCGCTGTGAGCTCAGTCATCACTGTTGTGTCTTCGCAGGTCTATCGCCACTTTATCTCTGCCAGCGCCGAAGCAATCAAGGGCACGCATGCCGCTGTCGACTACCCTACCGGCGCCTACGAGCCCGTTGAGCCCAATGTCGAGGAGCACCTAGGTGGCGCCGCAACCACGCAGGAGATGCGCCAGGTTGCGGGACGCGCGACCACGGCGCGCGTCGCTCCCAACAGCCTGCGCGCCAAGGCGGCGGCCGAGCGCAGCCAGACGCAAAAGAAGGTCATCATCTTCTCGATCGCTATCGCCATAGTCGCGGTCATCGCCTGCGCCGGCGCCATCCTTATCACCACTGCCGGTGAGGGTCTGGGCGAGCGTCCCGAGCCGATCCTTTCGTCGCGCACGACCGAGAGCGATGCAGATGGCAACACCCAGTCGCAGGATCAGCAGGCAAAGACGGACGATACGCAAGAGAGTTCTACCTCTGCCAATTCGTCCTCGAACACCCAAAACCAATCGCAGGGCACCGATTCCTCTACGGCCAACAACAGCACGCCGTCCGGCACGACCGACTCAAGCCAAACGACTGACGGTTCGCAGCCGAGCACGGGCGGCCAGACGAGCGACAGCACTTCGGGAACGGGCACAGCAGACAGCAGCAACACCAACAGCTCGAACAGCTCGAGCGGAACCGCGTCTGGCACGGCATCCGACAACTCGAGCCAAGGCACGGCATCGGGCAACTAAGCACGTTTGCCTCTCATAGATAACCGACCTGCACAACGGGCGCGAACCGGCAACGGTCGCGCCCGTTTGCCTTGGGCGCCGCCATGGCGAACGCTATGTGATGGTAAGATGCTTTACATGTGTAAAGAGGAGATTTGCCATGAGCAAGACAATAGTTAGGCCCACGCTATCGCTGGGCAACCACATCTATCTGTATCGCCTGCTACGCGATGCGATTGGATGCGGCAAGCAAACGTTTATGACGCAGGTCGAAGAGGCGCTCGCCGCTGGCGACATGGCTGCTGATGACCTGGGCTTCGAGTCCACGCGCGAGCTGCTCGAGGAGCTTGACGACTGCATTAAGCTGACCGTCTTTAAGGGCGGTCGCCTGTATGCCACCGTCATCGCCAACGAGGCCTGGGATGCCGCCCTTGCCAAGGGCGAGGACAAGCCCAAGGCAGCCAAGGGCGCCAAGCAGTCCTACAAAAAGAAAAAGCGCGGCGAGAAGGACCTGAAGGCCGTGCGCCCCAAGCATGTTAAGCGTCCCGATCCCGTGGCCGAAGTCGCTCCGGAGCCCGAGCCCGAGGCAGAGATCGAAGTCGCTATTGAGGTGGCAGCAGAAGCAGAAGCCGAAATCGCCGCCACGACCGATCCCAAAGTCATATCCGAGCAGGAAGCCACTGCGGAGCTCGACGAGGCTCCCAAGTCGACAACCGAAGAAGCCGCTGATCAGCCCGAGACGTCTGCATTCCAAAACAGCGATGTCTTTGGCGACGAGGCTGAGGACGATCAGTCCGACGAGCCCGCAGAACAGGACGCTACCGAGGCGGCATCGGAGCCCGAGGCACCGCAGCCTGCCATCTCGCTTACGGTCGTCTATGACCCCGAGAACGCCAACGCCGGCATCACCACCATGGCATCCACGCCCATCGAGGCAAAGTCGAGCGTCGAGAATGAGAACGCGACGCAGGTTGAGGTTGAAACCGCAGTTGCAGACGCGCCCGTCACCGTGAAGCCCGCAGATTCCGAGATCAAGCCGGAAGTAACGCCGGAGCCCGCACCCGCCATCGAATCCGTGCCCGCCGCTGCTTGCGACCAAATTCCCGCACCGGCACCGGCTCCGGTCCCCGCTGCGGTACCGACCCCCGCACCCGTAGCACCCGCCATCCCCGAGGACTTCCCCATCGATTTCGCAACCGAGGTCTTCTGCCCCGGTCCATTGCTACACCAGTTGTCGACCTATCTCCCCTACGGCGCCGATACCCTCGGCATCGTCGGCGAGTACTACCGGATCGCCCGCGAACGCGGCACCATCGAGGCCGCGCGAAACCGCGCAAGCTTCCCCCTGCGCTACACGCAGGCCGGCGAGCGTCGCGAGGTTGCCGTGCGCATCCGCCGCAACACCACCGGCGGTCTCGGAGCCGCCTGGACCATCGATAAAGTCGAACCTTCTACCAAGTAACAAAAAGGGACGATAACCCTCAAGGTTATCGTCCCTTTCTCGTTAGGTCACCTGAGCTCGATTAATCGCGCGTGAGCTTGCGGTGAATACGATGCGGCTGGGCTGCGTCCTCGCCCAGGCGCTCAATGCGGTTGGCCTGATAGGCCTCGAAGTTGCCCTCGAACCAATACCAGTTGCCCGGATTCTCGTCGGTGCCCTCCCACGCCAGAATGTGCGTGGCGACGCGGTCCAGGAACATACGGTCGTGGCTAATAACCACCGAGCAGCCCGGGAACTCGAGCAGCGCCGCCTCGAGTGAGGACAGCGTCTCGACGTCGAGATCGTTCGTGGGCTCGTCGAGGAGCAGCAGGTTGCCGCCCTGCTTGAGCGTGAGCGCCAGGTTCAGACGGTTGCGCTCGCCACCGGAGAGTACGCCAGCGCGCTTCTGCTGGTCCTGGCCCTTAAAGCCAAAGCTCGCCACATAAGCACGGCTCGGAACCTCGGTCTCGCCGACCATCATGTGGTCCAGGCCGTCCGAGACGACCTCCCACAGGTTCTTATCGGGGTCGATGCCAGAACGGTTCTGATCGACATAGGAGATCTTGACGGTCTCGCCCACCTCGAGCTCGCCCGAAGTCAGCGGCTCCAGGCCCACGATGGTCTTGAACAGCGTGGTCTTACCGACACCGTTGGGGCCGATGACGCCCACGATGCCGTTGCGCGGCAGGGTGAACGAAAGGTCGTCGATGAGCACGCGGCCATCGAACTCCTTGTGCAGGTGACGGGCCTCGAGCACCTTGTTGCCCAGACGCGGGCCCACAGGGATGCGGATGTCGGTCCAGTCGAGCTTCTGGCTTGCGCGGGCCTCGGCCTCCATCTCCTCGTAGCGAGCCAGACGGGCCTTGTTCTTGGCCTGGCGAGCCTTGGGCGAGCTGCGTACCCACTCGAGCTCGGCCTCCATGCGCTTGGCGAGCTTGGCATCGCGGTTGCCCTGCGCCTCGATACGCGCGGCCTTGGTCTCCAGATACGTGGAGTAGTTGCCCTTGTAGGGATAAAGGTGGCCGCGGTCGACCTCGCAGATCCACTCGGCAACGTTATCCAGGAAGTAGCGATCGTGCGTGACGGCAAGCACCGCGCCCTGGTAGTTGTGCAGGAAGTGCTCGAGCCACAGGATCGACTCAGCGTCCAGGTGGTTCGTGGGCTCGTCGAGCAGCAGCAGGTCGGGAGCCTCGAGCAGCAGCTTGCACAGGGCCACACGGCGGCGCTCGCCGCCGGAAAGCACGTTGACCGGCATGTCGGAATCGGGCAGCTGCAGAGCGTCCATGGCCTGGCCGAGTTTGGAATCGATATCCCAGCCGTCGGCGGCGTCAATCTCGTCCTGGAGCTTGCCCATCTCTGCCATGAGGGCGTCCATGTCGCAATCCGGGTCGCACATCTCCTCGCCGATCTTATTGAAGCGATCGACCTTGGCGATCATGTCGCCAAACGCCATGCGCACGTTCTCGATGACGGTCTTGTCGTCGTCGAGCGGCGGCTCCTGCTGCAGGATACCCACGGTGTAGCCGGGGGTGAGCCTGGCATCGCCGTTGGAGACCTCCTCAATGCCGGCCATAATCTTGAGCAGGGTCGACTTGCCCATGCCGTTGGGGCCCACGACACCGATCTTGGCACCGGGGTAGAAGCTCAGGGTCACGTCGTCAAGGATTACCTTGTCGCCATGGGCCTTGCGAGCCTGATACATCTGGTAGATAAACTCTGCCATTTGCCTGTTTTATCCTTTCTACCTGCTGTTTCCCTATTCTTGATTCGCTTTAGTGGAAACGAAATGAGGAAACCAGCTCTGAAACTTAACGAAAAAGGGGCATGGTTGCCCACACCCCCTAATACTACCTGGGAAAAGTCCCCCTTAACACACTATGAACTGCGTACGCTAGTTTTCCGCAACCTTAACGAGCGGCTCGCTGCGATTTGCGCCACAGCAGATACGAATAGACGTAGGCAGCTCCAGCTGAACCAAACGCCAGAACCGCAATCACCGCGGCGACGACTTCACTCGAAAGCACGCTACCCGCCACGCCCATCACAATCAAACCAACACCCAGCACCATAAAGCAGGCGCCGCCAAAACGCTGCGTACGGCGCCAGTTCTCGGGATCGGCAAGCGCCCAAGGCGTCTTGATACCGAGCGTATAGTTCTGCTTCACACGCGGCAAGTAGTTGCCTACGCCGATGAACAGCAAACCGATAGCACCGGAAATCAGCACGTTGACCGAACCGACCGCCGGCACCACGCCCCAGACCGTAAGCTCACCCAACCAGCTTATGGCACACATTAACAAGGTGAAGGCGATTACGAAGCCCTGATAGAACTTGCCCGAGGTTCGATATGCCTCACCTTTGGGGTCAATGCGTGGCACCACGTAGAACATTGCAAGAAGTGCCAGAGGCAGCACGCCGAGCGCGGAGGCCATCCAGCTAGGGCCCCAACCGTCGACGGCGCCGTTCGCTCCCCAGTGCGTAGGAATCTGTGCAGGCAAGCTCGGCATCACCATAAGGTGCGCCGCGACATTAATAGCGCAGACCACAACAAGCATGGCCCATACACGCGGCGATACCCCCGTGGCGTGTATGCCCTTGTTTTCGTTATTCATCCTCATCACCTTCAGTGTCTGTAAAGCCCATAAACCAGCCAATCAAGTCCTGCATGACGGTGGTGTTTAAGCTGTAAACGATGTTTTGGCCATGGCGCTCGTCGGTCACCAGCCCGGCGTTTTTGAGCGTCGCCAAATGATGGCTCAATGACGGCTTGCTGATGTCAAAATGCTCGGCAAGCTCCCCGGCCGTACAATTGCCCTCGCGCAGCAACTCCAAAATGCGCCGTCGCGTTGGATCGGCAAGCGCCTTAAAACCCTCTCCCGGCATAAGACCTCCTCTCATCATCTCTCATGACGCGCACACTATACTCGATATTTAGATGTTTGTCTAACTGTCTAATCTTGTACTCAAAAAAATAGCCGCCTCCGCGTAATGCGAAGACGGCCACTTCTCACGCTACAAACGTGTTTGGGAGTTGGCCAACCCGCTGCAACGGGTGCCATCTGCTTTATCTTATGCGAATCCCGATCCCATTTCAACAAACCCCAAGGGTTCAAATGGAATCGTAATAATACCTATAATGGCGATAGCTAAAACACGACCTGCTTCCCCATCGGAGGATATTTATGACCGAAACCACTGCCGTAGCCGCCATCGAGACACGCGACACCAAGCTCGAGATCATCATGGGCCGCGAGGCACTCGATAAGCTCGCCGATGCTACGGTGTTGGTGCTCGGCTGCGGAGGCGTGGGCTCCAACTGCTGCGAGGCACTCGCCCGCGGCGGCATCGGTCATTTCGTCATTCTGGACAAGGACATCATCGCGCCCAGCAATATCAATCGCCAGGCCATCGCCTTTCATAGCACCGTCGGCAAGCGCAAGGTTGACGTGATGGAAGCCATGATCCACGACATCAATCCCGCCGCCAGCGTTATCAAGCGCACCGAATACCTGCTGAGCGACAACATCGACGAGTTCTTCGCGGGCGTTTTGGAGCAGACGGGTGGCAAGCTCGACTACGTCGTCGACGCCATCGACACCATCTCGGCCAAGCTCACCATTGCCAAATATGCTCAGGACCATGACATCCGTTTGGTTAGCTCCATGGGCGGGGCCAACAAACTCCATCCCGAGTGCCTCCGCTTTGCCGACATCTTCGATACGGTACGTGACCCCATGAGCCGCATTATGCGCAAAGAATGTAAGAAGCGCGGAATCAAGAGCCTACACGTACTGTTTAGCTGCGAGGAATCGGTTAAGACACAGCCCCGCGATCCTTCCAACATCCACGAGCGCACCGAGCTGGGAACCGCCAGCTTTATGCCGCCCATCATGGGCCAGATGATCGCCGGCGAGGTTATCCGTCAGATCAGTGGCCGCGGCACCGAGCGCGTGCGCGCCGATGGCCAGCGCCTAGACTAGCGGAGCGCGCCGAGATGGAGCCCCGGTTATTTGATGCACACTGCCATCTTGATCTAATGGCTCACCCGGACGCCGTTGCCGATGAGGCAACGGCGCTGGGCCTGATTCTATTTGACTGCGGCGTCGATCCGCACGACTTTGCACGCGCCAAGAAGCGCGCCTGCGGCCGTTCAAATATCTTTGCCGGCATCGGCCTCCATCCCTGGTGGCTCGCCGACGGACGATGTGGCAACGCTGAAATCAATCTGCTTTGCGAAGTCGCTGCACAAGAACGCTTGATCGGCGAGATCGGGCTCGACTTTTCCGTTCGTTTTGCCGGAAGCGAGCCGCTACAAGTACAGGCATTTGACCGGCTCTGCGATGCACTCGTGCAGCACCCTCTTGCCGGGCGCGTGATATCAATTCACGCTGTTCGTTCGGCAGGAACCGTACTGGACGCCCTTGAGTCATATGGATTGCTCACCCCAAGCCCCAACTCCCCCGCCGTCATCTTTCACTGGTTTAGCGGTACCTCGAACGAGTTCGTCCGTGCGCGAAACGCAGGCTGCTATTTTTCCGTGAACGAGCGTATGCTCGCCACCAAGCGCGGTCGCGAATATGCCCGACAGATTCCACTCGACCGTCTACTGCTCGAGACCGATGCGCCGGCCGAGCCAAACACAGAAACAAGTGTGCAATCGCTCATCAGATCGCTCGCAAGGACCTCGATGCACATTGCCTCACTCAAAAACTGTGACGCAAAGCGCATCGAGTCGGTAGTTTTAGCAAATGCGCACTCTGTTTTTGACCTTCGCTAACCCCTGTGGGCAAAAATGCCAAGGGACATGCGAATCGCACAACGCAGTCCCTATTGGCAGGCAGTACAATTCGGCAGCATTACACCAATTCGTGCATGAGATCACGGTTGCGTGCATACAATTCGTCAAAGATATGACGACGCGACGCATATAGCTCGTGGGCATCCATATCGGGCACGATTGTTTGTGCAACGCCAAGGACTTGGGCGAGTTCATCCCATGATGCATAGGCGCCACCTGCGAGAGCTGCCATGATGGCATCACCGAAGCATGCGCCCACCGTAACCTTGGCAACCGAGACCTCGCGCCCGCATACGTCGGCGATAGCCTGCATCCAAACTGGATTCTTGGTTCCACCTCCGACAAGCATAATGCGCCCAATTGGCAGTCCATGCTCTCGCTCGATAATGTCGACATGGGATGCAACGGTATACGCGACGCCTTCCAAGGCGGCGCGAACCATATGGGCTCGCGTATGCCTTCCGGTCAGGCCAAAGAAGACGCCACGTGCCTCGGGATCGTTGAGCGGAGTACGCTCCCCCGCAAAGTACGGCAGGCACAGGAGCCCATCGGCACCCGGCGCCACATCGGCGGCATCATGCGCCATGACCGAATATGCATCGGGGCCACCGTGGCCCTCGGCCTCCACGGCGTCGCGATACAGCTCTTGGCGCAGCCACGATGTGAGTGCACCCGCCGTATTGGTCCCCGCGCAGATCCCGTAAGTTCCGGGAATGATAAACGTCCCTGGCCACAGGCGGGCATCATCGACCATATGATCAGCTAGGTAGATGAAATACGCCGTGCTCCCCAACTGAACCATCATATCGCCGGGACGAAATACACCCGTCGAAATGGCCTCGGCACCAGAGTCGCCCGTTCCCACTAAGACAGGTGTCCCTGCCGCGAGCCCTGTCGCCTCAGCCGCGCGCTGCGTAATCGCCCCGGCAATATCGGTAGCCGACATTACCTCCGCCATCTGGTCAGGCCGGCAGAAACGAGCACATTCCCGAGCATCAACCCTCCAAGTGTAGCGGTCGTATAGGGGAAGATAATCCTCCGCCAAGTAACGGTCCACCGTAAAACGCCCCGTCAACTTTGCGCATAGAAACGATGATGCCGTCAGGAACTTCGCGGCACGTTCGTGCACCTCGGGCATATTCTCCTTAAACCATAAGATCTTAGGAGCAATATCTGATGAGCAGGGATCGTGCCCGAAAAGTTCGCGTGCGCGACCTGACCCATATTCGGAAAGGAGCTCGTCAATCTGCGGCTTCGAACGTGCATCGACTCCATACAAAATCGCGGGCGCCAGCGCGTTGCACTCGGTATCGACCGGCACACAGTCGCAACCCAATGCGGAAAGGCCCACGCATCCGATCTGCGCCGCGTTAACCCCCGATCGCATCACCAGCTCGCGCGACAAGCGGCAAAAATCGCCCCACCAAACTGCCTCAGCATCATGCTGGTACCATCCATCACACGGGTTGTCCGTCTCATGTCCACAAGAGGCTTGGCAAACGATGTTGCATCGATCATCGATTAAAACGCCTTTAGAGGCGCTTGTCCCAATATCAATACCCAGATAGAGCGCCATAGGTGCCTACTCCCCTCGCGCCGTACGAGCGGCAGCCATAAAACGAACCACCCGCTCAACATCAATCGGGGCATCCAGTTTTCCGTCGCGCTTTAAGCACGTGCCGACAAACGCGCCATCGTAGTGAGCAAATACGTCAGCCACGGTATTTTCGCGACAACCGGTGCCACATACCACGGGCACTTCGCCAACACGCTCGCGGACCTCGTCGGCAAGCTCGCCCGAAGCGCCACGACCGGCAGCCGAACCGCCGATGACCATCGCATCCGGTAGGCAATTAAAGAGAAGTGAATCGGCAATGTCCGCGGTCGTGCGGTCGTTGAGATAAACCTCGCCCTCGCTCGTGATGAAGTGAAAAAGCTTGAGGTCGTCCAAGCGCAGCGCCGCCTTGCGACGCATGGTGTGAGCGAAATCTCGGTTAATCAGCCCGAGATCACCGGCCCAGGCACCGCAAAAATTGCAGCGCGTGAACTGCGCGTCGACGGCAGCGCACAGCTCGATTGTGGCATCACCATCGTAAATTGCCTCAGCTCCCCAAGGAGTCGACAGATCATGGGACAGAGCCCCGATTACATAGCCCATCGATGCAAGGGTTGAGGGAGAAACATGCTGCTCATAGGGCATCGAGAGCTCATTGGTAATCAAAATGCCATCGACACCGCCCTGCTGCAACGCCTCGAGATCGCGCTTGGCGGCTTCCACGACCTGCGATACGCTTCCGCCCGGGTAATACAGCGGATCGCCCGGCAGAGGACGCAGGTGCAGCATTCCGATAACCGGCTTTTCGTTCTTGAACATCGAAGTTAGAAACGACATAACGTGCTCCTTCATAGGGTTATTGCAGGGACGTTACTCCCCCAGCACCTCGACGTACACTTTTCGCTTCTGCGGACCGTCAAACTCCGCAAGATAGATGTTCTGGGCACTTCCGCACACGATGTGGCCATCTTGGACGGGAAAGAAGCAACTGTTTCCACAAATCATGCTCTTGATATGCCCACAGGAGTTGTTACCGGTGGCTCCATAGCTCGGCAGGAAGTGTGCATGCGCATAGGGGGCATCGAGTGGGGCGATGCGATCAAGCGTCTCCATAAGATCCGTCTCCACGCAGGGCAGCCCCTCGTTTACCACGATTCCGCAGGTCGTATGCGACAAAATAATCGCCGCCAAGCCATTGGTCACCGAGCTGCGTTCGATGGCAGCGTGCACGTCCTCGGTAATATCGATGAACTGGTCCGGAGCAGTCGATAGATAGCTCAATGTCTCGAGCGTCACCATGTTCACTCATCCCCTTCAAGAAAACGCAGGGCATTACCCCAGTAGAGCCTTTCTCGCGCATCATCGCGCATGGGCACGGTATCGAGCGCCCGCTTGAGTTTGAATGCACGGAAGCGCGGCGTATTGCTGGCGAACATCACTTGGTGCGATAGCGCGCGCTCATACCACAGCGGCCCCATATCGACCGTGAAAAGACGCTGCATCATCTCCTCGGGCGAATCGATGTAAGTGATAGAGGTGTCCGCGTAGCAGTTGGGATACTTGAGCAGCATCGCCACGGTCTCGCGCACCCAGGGCCAGCCAAAATGGGTCAAACTAAAACGCACATTTGGATGCGTTGCGATTGTGTGCTCAAATGCAAGCGGGTTACTGCGCGAGAGCTCTGCGCCCGGCTCCCAAGACATACCGGCATGGAAAACCACCGGCTTGTTATAGCGCTCGCACAGTTCGTAAAGCGGCTCGGCCACAGCATCATCGGGGGCAAAACCCTGCTTTGCAGGATGCAGGCAAAGCCCCTTTGCCCCCAACTCGATAAAGGCGCGCTCCAATTCGTCTGCGGCACCGCTCACCTGCGGGTCTACGCTCGCAAATCCCCACAGACGATCGGGATGTGCGGCAACCAGCATGGCAATCTGGTCATTGGTGCCAAAGTGCCCTCCGCATGCCGTGGTTACATCGAGCGGCATGAGCACGCTCTTCTGCACATCGCAGACGTCCATCTCGACTTGAAGCTCATCCCAATCCATGGGGCCCATATGCCCCATACCAAATTCTCGTGACCAAAAACCGAATCCATCAGGCTCATCACCCGGCGTACAGATCTCGCCGTAGAGCATAGGATGGACCAACATGTCGATAACCATTTCGTACTCCTTTCCAGGCATTTGACCCTAGTACGGCTCAAACGAACCAATCACTCGGGACGACAGCTCAGCGCCCGCCTTCATACACGCCGGAATATCAAGGCCATCGATCACGCCCTTGGTAAACCCGGCGATATACGAGTCGCCGGCACCCACGGTATTAACGACCTTCTCCGCCGGCACGATCCCGCACTCATAGAAGCGCTCACCGTCATAGGCAATGCTTCCCTTCTCGCCAAGCGTGGCAACCGCAACGCGCGGCCCCAATTCCTGCGCGTGACGTACCCAGTCCCGCAGCTCCGGAGTGTCATCTTCAAACGACATAAATGCGTAGTCAACGTAGGGAAAATGATTCTCGCAGGCATATTCGGGATCCTGGCTGAACACCGAGAAGTCCATAACCACCGTCTTGCCCGCATCATGCCACTCGGGCAGGAGGTCCAAACAATTGCCAAACAGGTCGGTATGAATGATGTCATGCTCTAGGATAAACGCCCGGTCATCTTCATTCGGACGATATGTCTCCATTACGCCATCGATTGCCTCGAGATGCACGCGATCGACGCCGTCTTTCAATGCCATGAGCATCACCGAGGTGTCGCCATCCTCCACCCGCAGATGAGAGATATCAAACCCCTCGGCGGCCAGCGCCTCTCTCATCTTGTCTCCGTACTCGTCCTTGCCGACAACCGACACGGCGGATACCGAAACGCCCATTCGTGCAAGATGGATACCCCAGTCAATGCCATTACCAGTCGGATAGAACACGCCGATGTTTTGATAGACGTCCGCACAGCAAAAACCAGCCGCACACGCTTTAATACCCATGGTCTTCTCCAATGTTCAAAAGGGGACCCACCACATGGCGAGCCCCCTTTTCGCGTTTCGCTTATTGTTTTGCATCGGCTGTCCAAGGCCTCATAGCCAGACCGCCGTACGCTTTCTTAAGCTATTCGACGATTGGTGCTCCGTGGCCCCAAGAACCTTCCATGCCGCACACGGTCGAGGCAAACCCGGCAGCAAAGTCGAGCGCGCGCTCGATGGCCTCGGCGCCACCCTCACCACGCTTGGCGGAATCGAGATAGCACATCAAAAACGAGGTGAGGAACGAGTCGCCCGCCCCCATGGTATCCTTCATGTCCGTTACCGGTTTAGCCAGCTGGCGGTAATAACGCTCGCCGTCGTAAGCGATGCAGCCCTCGGCGCCCGCCGTAGCCGACACAAAACGCGGACCCAGACCCTTCACCCATGCCAGACGCTCGCGAATCTCGTCCTCACTCGCGGCATCCGCCGCACTAAAGAAAGCAAAATCGACATAGGGCGCAATCTGCTCGTAGTACTCGTCGGTGGAGTCGTCCGAAAAGTCAAAAGAGACCGTGACGCCCGCAGCCTTCAACTTGGGCAGCTCGCGCTCGGTGAAGCAATAGTTGCCCGAATGAACCACATCGAACTGCTTCATGTACGAAAGGTCAAAGCGATCGAGAACATAGCGCGCATCGCCACGGATACCGCCCTCGTTGGAGCCGAGGAAGACACGGTCACCGTCAACGACGGTCACGCGAGCCGCTCCGTTCTCGCCAATCATCTGCTCGCACTTGTCAAGCTCGATACCCTCATCCTCGAGGCTTGCAATGACATGCTCGGCAGCGGCGTCATTGCCAAAAATGCCCATGTATGCAGAGCGTGCGGCACCGCATTTCTTGGCATAAACGGCGAAGTTCACCGCATTGCCGCCGGGATACATGGTGTGGATATGCTCGTAGCGATCGACGACGTTGTCGCCAAATCCGAGCGCGTTAACGTTAAATGCCATGGCCTTTGCCCCTTCTAGTACTCGACAACACCCATATAGCGACGGAAATCGGGATCGTGATCAAACACCTTGCCGCGTGCAGCACGCAGCTCGCAGTTCATGGCGTAGAACAGCACCGGGTCCAGATAGGCACGGACGCTCGCCGGCACGGCTTCCATACCGTACTCCTTGGCATCGAGCACCATCAGCGTATCGGTATGCGTCTTAAGGAACGCAAGGGCGCGCTCGTCCATAGCACGGCACTCGCTGGAGCCCATCTGCAGGAAGTAAAAAACGCCATCCTGAGTAGCCTCGAAGGGGCCGTGGAAGTACTCGGCAGAGTGGATGTAGCTGCAGTGCTGCCACTGCATCTCCATAAGAGAGCAGATAGCGAAACCGTAGGTCTGGCTAAAGTTGGGACCGCTGCCCAGAATGTAGAAGAACTCGTGCTCCTGGCAAAGCTTGGCAAAACGATCACCTAGCTCGGCATTTACCTTCTCACGTGCCGGGGGAAGAATCTTATCCATCTCGGCGATACCGGCATACATATCGGCAAGATCGGCGTAGCCCTCCTGCTGATCGAGCAGCTCGGCCGCAAGCGACAGCGAAATGCCAGCGGGGACCTCGGCCTGCGGCACGCCCTCGCCCCACGGGTAGACCCACGTGGTCCACTTGCCGGAGTCAATCTTGGATCCAGCGTTGTCGGTCTGGGCGATCACCGTAGCGCCGGCAGCAAGGGCAATCTCGCAGCCCTCGACGACCTCGGGGGTGTTGCCACTGTGGCTGCAAGCAATGACCAGGGATTTCTCGCCCAAGCGGCGCGGGCGCATGATATCAAACTCGCGAGCCGTATAGATATACGAAGTGAAGGTGGTTGCCTCGCGCTGCAGAAGCTCATGAGCCGGGATCAAATCGATCATGGAGCCACCGCAAGCAATCCAGTAGACGCTGTCGAACTTGCCCTTCTCGGCAATTGCCTCTTTGATCAGATCGTGTGCGTTCATATCCAGTTCCTTTCTTGTTTGGTCCGCAATCAATGACGTTGGCTGCGTGGCCGATAGTTGTTTTAGTCAATCAGATATTTCTCGAATGCGGCCATGTTCTTGGCATCTGCCGCCGCCGGGTCATCGTAGTAACGCCCGTCCGTGATTTCCTGGCCCAGCATGCCATCGAAACCATGGGCATTAAGCGTGGCGACGAAGGCGTCCATATCGTGCTTGCCATCGCCCCACACCAGATGGCCATACGGGTCACCGTCGATAAAGTGCATCTCGTGAATTGCCCCATCACCAAAGGCGGCAAACCAGTCCTCGAGCGTCTCGCCCGCAACGCCCATCGCGGTTGTATCAACCATGGGCTGTAAGTACGGGCTCGCGACCTCGTCAATCATGCGCTTCGCATCGGAAACCGTCGTTACAAGGTTGCTCTCCTCGGGACGCAGGCTTTCCATCGTAAGCACCAGACCGTGCTCACCGGCATACTCCGCCAGAATGGACAAGTGCTCGCGGCTGCGCTTCCAGGCTTCCTCGCGGTCCTCGTCCCAGTCGCCCCAGCCCGAGTTGACGGACATACGGTCGCACCCAAGTACCTCGGCAAGCTCAATGCCGTGCTTAAAGTACGCCAGGCTGCGCTGTTCATGCAGCGGTTTGCGTGCGCAGTACTGCCAAGGATAGACAACATTCTCGGGGCACAGAGTACGATACCTAAGCCCACGGTCTGCAGCCTTTTTCGCCAGGACCTCAGCCTCAAAGTAGCCCGTGTGGTCGAGCGTCACATGCGGCTCCGCACACCACAGCTCAATGGACTCAAAGCCCAAACGCTGCTGCACATCAAGGAAGTAATCGAGCGACCACATGATGTAGTGGATATTCATGCCCGCAATCTGTTCGCGGCGCAGCGTCGGTTTGGATTCAGACATCTTATGCCTCCTTATTTCGATCGAACACGATTTGTCCGTCCGACATCGTCATATCAACCGAAAGATCGCGTGCGTCGCGATAATCGAGGTCGAACACATCCCGATCGAGCACGCAGATATCGGCAAGCTTGCCGACCTCAAGCGTACCCAGTTCGTCTTCGCGCATCAGATCGTACGCGCCCCCGGCAGTCCAAGCACGCAAGAGCTCGACAAGCGTCAGCGCGTTGGCCTCATTCACGGGCAGTCCATCGTCGAAGTATCCACCGCACGCGCTGTAGATTGACTCGCCCAGGCTCGGAATCAGCAGTGGCAAATCCGTACCACAGCACACCGTGCATCCGGAATCTTCCATGCCGCGGCGATTCCAGCTGTGCAAAAGTCGCGTCTCGCCAATTTGTCGACGCATCATCGACAGGCAATCCTCGCGCCGGTCCAGCGTCAGAATCTGCGGATAGACCTCGCAAATTCCACCTAACTTGCCAAACTCGACAAGATCGGTCGGGTCAGAGTTCTCGAGATCGGTAATCGCATGGCGGCGAAGCAACCGTCCATGCTCGTCTCGAGGCAGCGAGGCATAGAGCGCCACGGTGCGACGAACGGCGCCATCGCCCTGGCAATGCAAAGAATATCGGAAGCCGTCAGCATCAATTGCACGCAGCTCGTTCTCAATCAGATCCCACTCGGGCTCCTCGACAACCGTCTTGCCGGCAGCTCCCGCATCGGCCGTGTCCTCATAGGGGTCAATCATCTCGGCAAGCCCCGCCCATACGCCGCGATCGGTCATACGGTTGAAGCCAGAAAAACGAACGAACGGTCCCCGAAAGCGCTCTCGTGCCTCGCGAGCATACGACAGATTTGCACCGGCACCCACCGGCTGCGACATCATAGAGACGCGAACCGTCAGCTCACTAGATTCCTCACGGCGAGCCATTTCGTCGGCAAAACCGTAGTAGTCATCAAACGCCATCTCCTTGATGGCGGTAACGCCGCGCTCGTTAAGCATGCTCATGTAGTCCGAATACCCCGCACGTACCTCGGGCAGCGCGAGGAAATCGCTCATCATGCGCCAGATCTTCTCGGCATAGCACGCCTGGGGTGTGAAGCCGTATCGCGCACTGGCGGCAGCATTGAGAACGCAGGTCTCCGCACCCGGTGTAAAGCAGACGACAGGGATATCGCCAAAACAATCGTCAAACACAGCTGACGTATCTGCGTTCTCGGCATCCGATGCCAACGTTTCGGGCAGGTTGCGGCCAAAAGCCGCCGCGCAATCCGGATGATCTTCTTTCCATGCACGCAAGAGCGACACGGCCTCTTTGGCATCAGCGATGCCGGACAGATCAGACCCCAACGTCCGCAGCGCCCAGCCTGTATAGAAGGTATGTACATCGATCAGGCCAGGCATGACGGTGCGGTCGCCCAGGTCAACTACCTCGTCCGCCTGGGTCAAATACGAAGCTGCCTCACACTTGGTGCCAACCGCCTCAATTCGATTGTCACGGACCGCTACGAAACCTTCAAACGGCAGGTCCCCCGTACCGGTAAAGACGCTCTTAGACGTCAGGACCGTCAAACGATCAGACATCACAACCACCTACGCCGGAAGCATGCCAGAAATTGCAGTTACGATCAGGCCAAAGACGACCATGAAGATGAAGAACTTCCAAATGGTCTTCCACCATTGGCCAAACGAAATCTTAGCCACGCCAAGGCCGGCAACCGTCATGCCCGCCACGGGACTGATGGTGTTGATGGTCTGGTTGGCAAACTGGAGCGCGGTAACGGCCGCCTCGGGATTGAGGCCCATGAGCTCGGTCAGGGGGCCCATAACGGGCATGGTGAGTGCCGCCAGGCCAGAACTCGAGGGAACCAGCAAAGAGAGCAGGCCAAGGACGATATACATAAACGTGGTGTAGACGGCGGCGGGTGCACCGGCGAGCGCAGTAGCGAGCGCCTGGAGGATGGTGTCGATGATCATGCCGCCCTCGGCGATGACCAGAATACCGCGAGCGATACCGATAACGATGGCGGCGTACGCAAAGTCGGCGAGACCTTTAACGAACTCCTCAGCAATCGTCTGCTGGTCAAGACCGCCCAGGATACCGGCAAGCAAGCCCATGCCAAGGAACACGGCGGAAATCTCATTCATGTACCAACCCTGGGTAACAAGACCCCAGACGATAATGCCCATACCGCAAGCAAAATCGATAAGCACGAGCTTCTGACGGGTAGTGAACTCTTCCTCGATGGAGGCATCGGTCACGGAAAACTCGATACGCTTGAGCTTATCGTCCTCGTACGTAATGGACGACTCGGGGTTTTTCTTGACGCGCATGGCGTAGCGCATGGCCCATGCGATACCGACGGCAGTGAAGATGACCCAAGAAACGGCGCGCAGCCACAGTTGCGGATTGCCCTCGATGCCAATGATGCCCTGGGCGATCAAAACATTAAACGGATCGATGGTCGAAGCGCAATATCCCAGGTTAGGACCAAGGAAGCAGATGATGAATGCCGTCATCGAGTCATAACCGATACCCATCATGATGGGAATGAAGATGGCATAGAACGGCAGGGCTTCCTCAGACATACCAAACGTGGTGCCGCAAATGGACAGCAACGTCATCGTGATGGGAATGATGAGGATGTCCTTGTTCTTGAGCTTTTTAATCACACGGCTCATGCCGGCATTCAAAGCGTTGGTCTTGGTGATGATTGCGAACGACCCGCCAATCAATAAGACGAACGCAACGACGTCGGCAGCCTCCTGGATGCCCTTAGTGGGCGCTTGCAGGACCGCGAAGATATCCTGCCCCAAATTGATGGCCTCGCCGGTCTCGGAATCGGTGTAGTTCTTATCGACCTGTTCATAGGTTCCAGCAACGGCGACTTCACGCTCGCCCGCCGCTGTCGAAATCGTCTTGCGCTGATACTGACCAGAGGGAACGATCCAAGTCAAGACCGCAAAGACAACGATCAGCAAGAACATGATCGTATAGACATGCGGTAATTTGAACTTAAAACGTCTGTTTGTCTTCTTCGCCTTCGTATCTGACATAGATACCTCCAAAGAACTCGAGACTGCATCGCATCTCGCTTCAACGTTTGCACAAGGCAAACGTTCTATGACGTTCTATAGGTTACCAGCAGCTTTTCTCGTCATCAAGATAATTTCAAACTGATTGCCGCAACGCGGTTGAACGGTTGCGTTTGCGCCGTGAACGGTATGGAAACGCCCGGTGAGATGATCCACCGGGCGCTTTCATACGCAATGTCCTAGATGTCAAAAACGTAGCGAGACCCAACGATCCGCTGACGACCGATGATAAACGGCCGCCGCTGCTCATCGAAAAAGAAGGCTTCCATATAAAACAAGGGTTCGCCAACGGGAACTGCCAACAACCGAGCGACCTCGGGCGACGCACACGCGATCTCAAGCGTGCATGGGTCGGTAAACGCGGGCGTGCGGCCCGTCCGGTTGCGCACGAACTCAAAAATGGATTGGTTAGATAGAGGTGCCGTTGATAGATAGGCGTTGTCCTCGTAAACATATATGTTGTTCTCGAGCATGACAGGGACGCCATCGGCAGTACGCACGCGCTCAACGCAGATCAAGTCAGTTCCAACGGCAACACCAAAGAACTGTGCCTCGGTGGAATCCGCCGGCAGTATCTTTCTCGAAATGACACGCGCCCCCGGTTCCATTCCGTTAACGCGGCATGCGTCCGAAAAACTCTGGACGTCATCCTTCTGGCGAATCTTGCGCTTGAGCTTGGGGGCATTGACAAACGTGCCTTTCCCCTGTCGCTTCGTTAGATAGCCCTGTTGGACGAGCTCCTCAATAGCGCGTCGCACGGTAACGCGGCCAACTTTATAGCTCTCAGCCAATTCGAATTCGTTGGGTATCCGCGCACCTGCCTTGTAGGCACCGGAGTTGATTTCGTTTTTGATGATATCGATAACCTGTTGGTACAGCGGTATCGCTGCTTTACCGTCAGTTAGCCCTTCAGTCGGTGGCATATACCCTCTCCAAGCACAATTAAGTCTAAAACGGGCTTAAGGGCATTCAACAAGTCCTTAAGCCCGCATTAGCTTAAAGTATGCTAGGTGTCGCACCAAAATGTCGGCTATTTACTCATCAGACCCGAAAAACGCGCAACTACCGCGCTCCTAAGAAAGCGTGAGCAGCTCCGGCAGCTGGTCGATGATCTTGTCCGCGGCATCCTGGCTAAAGCCAAAGCGCTCCTCGCGCTTGGCAATGACCGTCAGGCCGGCACGCTTGCCGGCAGTGATGCCAGGCACCGAATCCTCAACGCAGCAGCAACGGACCGCAGGCAGCCCCAACAGGTCCAGCGCATGCAGGTAGATGTCGGGCTCGGGCTTGCTCTCCTTAAACTGCTCGCCGCTCACCACATACTCAAAGGCATCCGACAGCCCGCATGCATTGAGCACTTCCTCGATGCTATCCATGGGAGACGAGCTGGCAAGCGCCACGCGAACGCCGCGGCGCGGCAGCTCGCGAATCGTATCCACAGCGCCCGGGTTAATCAAAGCCTGGTAGTCACGCGGACGCTTATGCGCCCACTCGTCCCAACGGGCCAATGCTTCCTCGCCAGTGAAGTGCCCTTTACCGGCGCGCTCAAACCAATCGACCAGCATATGCAGGAAGAACTGATGTGAGGTACCAACCTGCCCGTTCAACTCCTCTTGGGTCAGATTCAACCCAAGCTCCTTGGCAAACGCGGCAGTCTCGCCCAGGTAGTAATACTCGGTATCGACAATGACGCCGTCCATGTCAAAGATAACGGCGTCGAACGGAAATGCGGACACGGCACCCTCCCTAGCAAAAGGGCGCCCGCAAGCGGACGCCCGAACCATGCACTATCGGCGATTCTAACCCAGCAGTTGGTCAAGTGCTACCGCGATACCGTCTTCGTTGTTGTTGGCGGTCACCATCTGGGCCACGGCCTTGACTTCATCGACAGCGTTACCCATGGCGACGCCGGTACCAGCCCACTCGATCATAGACTTGTCATTCTGGCCGTCGCCAAACGAGACAACCTCGCTGGCATCAATACCCAGCTTGGGCAGGGCACCCTCGAGCGCGCGGGCCTTGTCGATACCGGGCGCCGTGTACTCAAAGTACCAGTCAGCCGTAAACATGCCCGAAAGCGTCTGGGTAAAGGGCGCATACATCTCCTCGTGATGCGCCTGCAGGTAGGTCGGATCGCCCGCCGTCAGCAGCTTGTCCACGGGATAAGCATCAGCGACCTCATGCAGGCTCTCCACCTCGCGAATCTTAAGATCGCACGCGTCGCGCTCATACTTGACGATATTCTTCTGCGAGCCGTCAGGCAGCGTGATCATGCAATGGTACGAGTCCTCGACGTGCAAATCGCGACCAAGCGAAATCATAGGGATCACGTCAAAATTACGCAGGTGATCAATCAGGCGATGCAATTCGTCGGCAGGCATAGCCTGATCGAACAGCACCTCGTCGGTCTGGGCATCGACCACATGCGCGCCATTAAAGGCAACTAGCAGACCGTCATGGTTTTGAAGGTCGAGCTCCTGCGCCAAGGCGTGCAGCCCCCATGCGGGACGGCCCGAAGCCAAGATGAGCTTAATGCCCGACTCCTGCGCCGCGAGCAGTTTCTCGCGCGTACGCGGGCTGATGACCTTTTGGTCGTTGGTGAGCGTACCGTCGATATCCATTGCGATGGCTTTGATTGCCATATATGCCTCCCTGTCATTGAGCAACCTTGTCTGAGCCATCATACAGAACACCCACGGCGGCGCTGTTTGCAACGGGAAAAATGTCATATTGTCCCAAACATGAACGGCGTGCCTTCGACGATTGCGATGCCCGTCGAGGCGCCTCCCGATACATTCCATTCTATCCAGATAGCAAAGGGCCCGCATCCCAACGGATACGGGCCCTTGTCGGCTATGCGTTAGTTTTCGCAGCGAATCCTACTTACGGTGCGCGCGATAGAACTCGATGAGCGCCTGGGTCGAAGCGTCCTGCTCGGCCTTGGCGGCGTCGTCGTGGAAGGCAGGGGTGATCTGCTTGGCAAGCTGCTTGCCCAGCTCAACGCCCCACTGGTCGTAGGAGTCGATGCCCCAGACCGTGCCCTCGACAAACGTGATGTGTTCGTACAGGGCGATGAGCTCGCCGAGCGCGAACGGGGTCAGCGTATCACCGAAGATCGAGGTCGTCGGGCGGTTACCCTCAAAGCAGCGAGCCGGGACGATCTGCTCGGGCGTGCCCTCGGCACGAACCTCGTCGGCCGTCTTACCAAAAGCAAGCGCCTTGGTCTGGGCCAGGAAGTTGCCCAGGAACAGCTCGTGCACGTCCTGGCCGTTGTCGGTCGCGGGGTTGGCGGTGTTGGCGAAGGCGATAAAGTCGGCCGGAACCACCACGGTGCCCTGGTGCAGCAGCTGATAGAAGGCATGCTGGCCGTTGGTGCCGGGCTCGCCCCAGAAGATCTCGCCGGTGTCGGAGGTCACGGCGCTGCCGTCCCAGCGGACGTGCTTGCCGTTGGACTCCATGGTGAGCTGCTGCAGGTAGGCCGGGAAACGGTGCAGGTACTGGCAGTACGGCAGCACGGCATGGCTCTTGGAGCCAAAGAAGTTGACGTACCAGACGTTGAACAGGCCCATCAGCGCGACGGCGTTGTTCTCGAGCGGGGTGCTGCAGAAGTACTCGTCGATGGCGTGGAAGCCCTCGAGGAACTGCTGGAAGCGCTCGGGACCGAGCACGACGATCAGCGACAGACCCACGGCGGAATCGACGGAGTAACGGCCTCCGACCCAGTTCCAGAAACCGAAGGCGTTTGCCGGGTCGATACCGAAGGCCTCGACCTTGTCGAGTGCGGTGGAAACGGCGACGAAGTGCTTGGCCACGGCCTCTGCGTTCTGCTCGTCGGAGCCGTCGATGGCGCCCTGAGCCTTGAGCTGCTCGAGCATCCAAGTCTTGACCTCGCGAGCGTTGGTGAGGGTCTCGAGCGTGGTGAAGGTCTTGGAGACGATGATCACGAGCGTGGTCTCGGGATCCAGGCCCTTGAGCTTCTCGGCCTGGTCGTTGGGGTCGATGTTGGAGATGTAGCGGCAATCGATACCGGCGTCGGCGTAGGGGCGCAGAGCCTCGTAAGCCATGACCGGGCCCAGGTCGGAGCCGCCGATGCCGATGGACACCAGATGCTCGATCTTCTTGCCGGTAACGCCCTTCCACTCACCGGAGCGCACGCGCTCGGCAAAGGCATACATGCGGTCGAGGACCTCGTGCACGTCGGCGACGACATCCTGGCCGTCGACGATGAGCTGGCCCTTCTCGCTCGCCGGGCGGCGAAGCGCGGTGTGCAGGACGGCGCGGTCCTCGGTGGTGTTGATGTGCTCGCCGGAGAACATGGCGTCGCGGCGCTCCTCGAGCTTTACCTCGCGGGCAAGATCGCACAGCAGCTTGACGGTCTCATCGGTCACCAGGTTCTTCGACAGATCGAAGTGCAGGTCACCAGCGTCAAAGCTCAGCTTGTTCACACGCTCGGCGTCGGCGGCGAACCAGGCCTTGAGGTCGATACCCTCGGCCTCGAGCTTCTCCTGATGGGCCTCGAGCGCCTTCCAAGCGGCGGTCGACGTAGCGTCGATAGGTGCGGCAACAGTTGCCATAAAGTCCTCCTCAGCATACGGGCGCATGCCTCCATGCGCCCGGACATTCAGATGCCACTATTCTAGCGCAGGTCAAGACTGCAATCAGCGAGCGTTGCCAATCGGCCCCTAAACGGCGACCGACCAAAAAGGGACAGGTTTATTTTGGCAGGTCAAACGCTTTATCAACCAAAATAAACTTGCCCCTTTATGGCAGATATTATGCCGCGGCGCACACGCTACCGAGCAGTTCGCGCAAGGGAGACCCAATGCCCTCCAGCAATTCGGGCGCGATGATGGCAAAAACGGGAACCTCGCCGGCACCCATCGAAGCGGGCACCTTGCCTTCCGAGACAATGCATCCATAGGGGACAAAGCCGTCCTCACCGGCATCGAGCGCCGCTATGCGACGAGCGAGCTCGCGCGCAAAGCCGGCCGTATCGGCATCGCCAATCGCCAGGACAAAGTCCACGCCTTCATCGGTCGCCAGGGCCACGGCCTCGTCGACCAGCCCATCTCCCCCATCGGCTCCAACCGAGCCGCAGCGGAAGAGCGTGCGCTCGAGCAGAGCCCGATCGAGCGACCCGAGCGCCGCCGAGACGAGCTCGTCGCGCGTATGCTTGTCGCCTCCCAGCACGACCAGCGCCTTGGTACCGCCATAATGAGCGACCAATCGTCCGCACCAGCGAGCCACGTCGCCGTCCGCGACAAGGCGCGTCGGCATACCAAACCCATAGTTGACCATCATCCCCACAACCCTTCCGTGCATGTAGGCCGTATCGATCGTTAAGCTCATGCTACGAAGGGAGCTTTTCCGAGCTGTTTCGCACTCTTTAGGGCTGCGTTAAAACCCAATCGCCAAGGCAGAAAAAGAAAGAGCCCCGACCGACCAAAAGGGACCGGTTTTGACGGTGTCCGTGCGAGCGGGTATTATCGAACACGTATTCGATAAGAACAGGTGTTTGATGGGAGGACGCGGATGGAGCACGAGCAGCATACCTATATCTGCATCGACCTTAAGACGTTCTACGCCAGCGTCGAGTGCGTCGACCGCGGGCTCGACCCACTCACCACATGCTTGGTCGTTGCCGACGAATCGCGCGGGCGCACGACCATCTGCCTCGCCATCACGCAGGCCATGAAGGACCTCGGCATCCACAACCGCTGCCGCCTGTTCGAGATTCCCGACGGCATCGACTACATCAAGGCAGTGCCGCGCATGCAGCACTACATGGAGGTGTCGGCGCAAATCTACGGCATCTATCTGGAATACGTGAGCCCACAAGACATTCACGTCTATTCAATCGACGAGTGCTTTATCGACGTGACGCCCTATCTAGACCTCTACCATACCGATGCCGAAGGGTTCGCCTGCATGTTGCGCGACGAGGTCCTGGTGCGCACCGGCATCACGGCGACGGTCGGTATCGGCCCCAATCTGTTCCAGGCCAAGGTGGCGCTCGACATTACCGCCAAGCACGTACCCAGCCGCATCGGCAAACTCGACGACGAGACCTTTCGCAAGGAGATCTGGCCCCATCGTCCCATCACCGATATCTGGGGCATCGGCCCCGGCGTGGCGGCGCGGCTCGAAAAGTACGGCGTCTACGACCTGACGGGCGTCGCCGCGCTCGACGAAAACCTGCTCTATGACGAACTCGGTGTCAATGCCGAGTATCTCATCGACCACGCCTTTGGGCGTGAGCCGACAACCATCGCCGATATCCAAGCGTATCGCCCGCAGGCGACCTCAACTACCACAGGGCAGGTGCTCTCGAAGGGCTATGCCTACGAGCAGGCCTACACCGTCTTGCGCGAGATGGTCGACAACGCCGTGCTGGACTTGGTCGATAAGCACGTGGTGTGTGACAGCATCTCGCTCTTTGTGGGCTACGCGAGCGAGCGAGCCGACATACGCCGGCTCGATGCCAGCGGCACAGCACAATATGTAGACGGATGCGGGCACCTGCGCTCGAGCACGTCGAGCATCGAGCCCGCCGCGACCGCCGGTCCCGAACTCGCTCCCCGTGCGCCCAAGCCCGTCCAACGCGATGACGAACGACGCCGTCTGGTGCGCGAGGCACAGGCAATCGATGGCATCTTTGTGGGAGAGCATGGCGGCAAACCGCGTGGCGGCTATGCCGCGCTCTTCGCGCACTCTAACGCCTCGCGAAAGCTGTCCGAGCGCACCAATTCGTTTAAGAAGATCATGGGCTATTTCGATGAGCTCTGGGCGCAAACTGTCGATCCTAAACGACCGGTCAAGCGCATCAACCTGGGTTTTGGCAACCTTATGCCCGAGGAATTTGCCACCGTCGATCTGTTCAGCGATGTCGAGGCCGATGAGCGCGAGCGCGACCTGGCACGCGCCGTCTTGGCCGTGAAAGGCAAGTACGGCAAGAACGCCCTGGTTAAAGGATTGAGCTTTACCGCCGGCGCCACTGCACGCGAACGCAACGACCAGGTAGGAGGACACCGTGCCTAAGTTCCAACAACAGCCGATGCGGCCACCGACGCCTTTTGAACGTCTAGCGGACCCCGAGGGAAGACGTCGATCCGCCGACCCCAAGCTCACCGCCAACGGCTCCGTCCGCGCCGGCCGTGCCGCGCAGTTTATGCCCTTTGCCGCCCTCACGGGATACTACGAGCTCGTGCGCAAACAAGAGATCACTGTTGAGCCCAAATGCGAACTCACGGAAGAAAAAGCCCTCGAGCTTTCGAAAAAGCTCGAGGGCCTCAAACGCGGCGACCTGGTGCGCGTCACCTATTACGATATGTACGGCTATCGTAGCCGCACGGGCATTCTCGACGAAGTGTTACCCGCATTCAAGCTGCTCAAACTCAGGGATATCGCCATTAACTTCGACGACATTCAAGACATCGAGCTACGCGGCCGAGCCTAGCGGCCAGAGCGCTTGTGCAGGCCAAACGCAACGGCGAGCACGGCGACAGCGGCAATCAAAAGACCTGCGACCAGCGTTGCGGTCGAGTCACCTGTGCCAGGCAGGGACGACTTCTCGGCCTTCTTCGTGGTCTTCGAAACCGTGGTCGTGCTGCCGGTAGACCCGTTGGGCTTATCCGTGGAACCCGGATTCGACGGGTTGCTCGGGTTGGGCTTGCTCGGTTCAGGGTTAGTGGGGTCGGTCGGATCCGGATCGACCGGGTTTTCGGAATTCTCCTTGCGCTGGATCCAAACCTGGCAGCCATAGAACGGGTTGGCGGTACCGAGGCACAGACCCTGGTTGGTCACCGCAAAGGTGCGCAGACCATGGTTATACGGATCGTTAAAGCCATTGGTCGTCAGCGTCGTAAAGTTCACGCCGTCCTCGGTCACATACATATCAAAGCCGCGCTCGGCATCGCGAAGGTAATACATGCACGTAAGCACGCTCTGCAGCTTCTTGAGGTTCTCCTCGCTCAGCAGCTTATCGAGCGCATCTTGAATATCGCTCGGCAGCTCGGTGCCATAGGCATCCTCGTACTGCTGCTTCAGGCTCTCATAGTTATCGAGCATGTCCTGATACTGATCGGCAAAGGACTTGAAGTACGCGATCTCGCCATCGATCTTCTGGACATAAGCGGCGTCGTCTTCAACGTCCGCGGACATCGTCGCGGCCTGATCGCAAAGATCGCCCGTGGCATCCTCCAACGCATCGCTCAGATCGCCAAAGCCCTTAGCAACCTCGGTCTTCTCGTCATCGAACTCGACGGCCTCAGCCTTCTCGTCATCGGCCTCGACGGCCCCAGCCTTCTCGTCATCGACCTCGGCGGCCTCGTTTGAATCATCGTCCGCAAGCGTGTTCACGGGAACGATGGGGTCGTCAGGCGATTTCTTGTCGAGCAGGTGATTGAGCAGGTCCCTAAGGCGCTGAACCTGAGAGGCCCACTCCTCGGGCGTCATATCGATAATGTCGCCATTAGAGAACTGGCCGATCGGCTCAAGCAGGCTCGCGGTATCGAAGGTACCGATATACAGTTTGCCGTCGAACTTCTGCATGCGCCAAATGTACTGGTTTTCGTTTCGGCCAAAGCCCGAAGTCAGGCCGGAAATACCGCCCTCGGGGAACATGTCGGTGCGATCGCCAACGACGAGCTCCATGTTCTCGTCCTTGTCCATGCGATAGATGTTGACCGACTGCTCAAGATTGGCATTCACAAACGAGCAGTCAACGCCGCCCATGCTGCTCTTGCCGCTCTCGTCAGAATTGGACTTATTAAAGAGAATGCGCTCGAGGGCGATCTCCTCGTCGTTATATTCACCGATATAGAGGTAGTCGTTGTAGACGATGAGGTTGGCAGCACCAGAACGGGTGCGGGCAGGATCGATGCCAAAGCAATACTTTGCACCGTCCGCCTCCTGGTCACCGACAATCGGAGTCCACGAATAGCTGCCGTCGGCGTTCTTGTCGCCACGGACCATGGCAAACGACTGCATGGAATTATCATCGGGGGCATTCTCGGGCGTACCGGTGCAGATGGTCGCATAGAGATGGCCATTGTACGAGACCATATCCCAAATGGCGCCGCCGTAGATGCTGTCCTGATAGCGAATCGCCGGATAGTTAAACAGCGTATCCGAGTTGGCAATCTCGGTGAAGCTCTCCTGGCCCTTCGAGGGGTCAGACGACGTCAGGATTGTCGACACAAACTTACCGGCCGCGTCTTTACCCACGTTGCTGATGACGAGCTGGCCATCATGGACGCACATACCGCGGATACCGGTTGAGATGCCCTGCTTGTAGGCAGCGCCGTAATCCTGCATGCTCGAAAGACCCTGATAGACGACCTTGTACTCATCCGTCTTAGGATCGATCTCATATACAGCAGGCAGACCGCTTTTGCCGCCATTGGTCCTAACGCTGCCGCAGAAATAGAGTTTGCCCTTATAGCTCACGGCATTGCGGAACAAAGGAGCGACGCCATTGAGCGATTCAGAGAGCAGCAGCTTGGTCTCACCGGTCTTGGTATTGATCTTGACCAAGATGCCGCCGCTGTCCTTGTCGGCCGTGCCGTCCTCCTTCTGCTGTCCGTAGAAGAACGTGCCGTTAAACATGGCCTCCAGCGTCAGACGCATGGTCTCGGCATCAAAGGAATCGCCCAGCGTGCCGTTCATGAGCGTAAGCGTGTTGCCCATCGCCGCATAGCAGGTGCCCACATAAAGCCAGTCACCATAGCTCGCAGCCGCCCACGTGTAGCTCTGGCCGCGATCGCCTTCGTTGTTGGCAGTATTACCGTCGGCGCCCGGAACGGCAACGACACCGTCACCCTGGTAGTCGACGATGCCATCCGGCTGCGACGTTCCTACCGTAGGATGCGAGAGCTTCTCAAAGGAATACCCATTTCCCGCATTGTAGGTAACGGCACTCGAAGCGTCTTCGGCGTGCGCCGGCAGCGGCGATACCAAGATAGCGGCAAGCGCTGCCACCAAGCCAAGTGTTCCCACTCGTCTCATAAGGCCATAGCCTCCCCTGTCCTAAAGCCCAGTTTTAGCATTCTTCATTTCTGTCCACGGTTAATTGCAATCTGAGCACAGCAATAATCAGGGTATAAATATACACTTATATTTTTTTGGACGGGTTAATGGATGCTCGATTGGTAGCGAATTCCGCGCAAACCGTCACCAAACTCCACTTTTGCCGCATCTAAAGATTATTTTTTGCGCAAATTTTGGATGCCGATAGTCACAGTGGGCAGGAGGCCGGTACCCACCGGAGAGGGCAACGCCTACATTTTCACAACGAAATAGCCCGCGCCCCTCACTGCCATCTCGAGTGTGTCGCGATCAACCGGGCGCTTCGAGCGCACGCGTGCCGTGTGGTCCGCATACGTCACCGTAGCCCACACGCCATCAAGCGCATTGAGGGCATTGGTCACATTCCGGGCGCAGCCGTCGCAGCTCATGCCGCCGATGAGCAACTCATCGCTATAGGGGTAGTGGGACGGATCGGTATCCGTCACAACAACCTTTTTGGCCTTCTTGCCGCTCGCGCCATCGCTGCAACAACTCTTCCCGTGTGTCGAAGCGACAATGCGCCGCAGGCCAAAGAACATCCCAACGACAATCACGGCAAGCACAATGAGATTCGCAGGGTTGAGCAAGTCACTCATGCGTTCCCCTTTCAAGTAGCCCTATCTAGATACCCCCATGGGGTGTCCCCATCTTAACCCAAAAACATGTCCGTTCGGTCAATTAGTTTCCCTGTTCAAACTTTTTAGTTGACCAAGGCTTACTTTCGTGTATAAGTTTTCCTAGGCTAACAGTGAGGACCAGAAGGAGCGCCGTGACTCGAACCATAGACATTCCAACGTTTCAGGCAGCGGTCGTGCGCAACTGCTCCCCCACGCTCGCGGGCATCAAGCCGGCATCGCTCTTTACCTATCCAGGCACCTACGCCCACGGGGACGGCTCGACCGCAACCGAAACCATCGCAGAACGCCGAGCACGCCTGCTCAACGTTATCGCCCAGTGCAATCGCGAGCTTGACCCGCTCGGCATCCACCTGAGCGTTTTGGTCTGGCGGCCCTGCGGAGCGCTCGTATACGTGTACCGAGCCAAAAGCCTCACCACCTATTTCGCAGACCCTCGCGCCCAAACGGCCCTCGCCTCGGAAGGCTACGACACGAGAGACCTTTCGACATGCCTTGTGCACCTGGCATCGCGCATCACGCTCGCGAGCAATAACGCCGCGGAATGCGCCTGCAGCCAGACTCGATGCGCACTACCCCAGCAAGCTAGCTGCAGCAAAGACTGCACCTGCGAGTTTCCACACGAAATTGGCTATTTCCTGGGATATCCCTACGACGACGTGCACGAGTTTATCGTCCAGCGCGGCGAGAACTACAAGGTCTTTGGGGCCTGGAAGGTCTACGCAAATGTCGAGCAGGCGCTTGCGACGTTTGATGCCTACCGTGCCTGCACCCAATACTTCACCTTTGTCTATCAGCAGGGCTGCAGCCTGGCGCAACTTGCCCAGGCAACCCGATAGAGCATACAAAACGCGGCCGCACGCCGCACAACCGAAAGGAAAACATATGAGCAATATCGCAGTCGTCTACTGGAGCGGCACGGGCAACACCGAGGCCATGGCAAACCTCGTCGCCGAGGGCGCGACGTCAGCCGGCGCCGAGGCTGAGGTCATCTCCTGCGCCGACTTCTCTGCCGACAAGGCCACCGACTATGATGCCTTCGCCTTCGGCTGCCCCGCCATGGGTTCCGAGGAGCTTGAGTATGACGAGTTCCAGCCTATGTGGGACGAGGTCAAGGAGACCCTCGGCGATAAGAAGGTCGTCCTCTTTGGCTCCTACTCGTGGGCCGAGGGCGAGTGGATGGACAACTGGAAGGCCGATGCCGACGAGGCGGGCGTCAACGTCGTCGATTCCGTCATTTGCTACGATGCGCCCGACGATGAGGGCGAGGCGGCCTGCCGCGCCCTTGGAGCCGAGCTCGCCTAGCGGCAATGAGCTCCGCCCGCAACGCGCTCTGCACCAAAACACATTCGCGTCCTAACAAAAACGGGAGCCGGATCACATCCGGCTCCCGTTTTCTGCTATGTCAGTCATATAAAGCGGCTACGAGATATTGCCCAAGAACGCCTTAGTGCGCTCGCTTTTGGGGTGGTCGAAGACCTCGCTCGGCGTACCCTCTTCCACGATAACGCCGCCGTCCATAAAGACCACGCGGTCGGCGACATCGCGGGCAAAGCCCATCTCGTGCGTCACCACGATCATGGTCATACCGTCACGTGCCAGGTCGCGCATGACGCCAAGAACGTCGCGGACAAGCTCGGGGTCAAGCGCTGACGTGGCCTCGTCAAAGAGCATCACGTGCGGATTCATCGACAGGGCGCGGGCGATGGCCACGCGCTGCTGCTGGCCGCCCGAAAGCTGACTCGGCATAAAGTCGATGCGCTCGGCCAGGCCGACCTCGGTCAGCTCCTCGATGGCGATCTTCTCGGCCTCTTCTTTGCTGCGCTTGAGTACCTTTTGCTGCGCAAGCATGACATTCTTTTTGACTGACAGGTGCGGGAACAAATTGAACTGCTGGAACACCATGCCCAGATGCGTACGTACCTTGTTGAGGTCGACGCCCTTGGCGCACACGTCCACGCCCTCAACGACAATCGAGCCGCTCGTGGGATGCTCCAGACGATTGATGCAACGAAGCATCGTCGACTTGCCCGAGCCAGAAGGACCCAGGACTACGACGACCTCGCCCTTGTGCACATCCAGATCGATATCGCGCAGGACCACGTTATCGCCAAAGGCCTTCTGGAGGTTCTTGATGCTGACGACGACCTCGTTCGAGTTATTGATTTCGTTCATGATAGGACCTCCTTACAGACCGGCGATGTGATCGGCGGGCGTCGCGACGACCTGTCCGGCGCTCTTGGTGGGACGCTTCTTTTTGGTTTCGGCCGTACCCAGCAGCCTCGCCTCAAGACCGCTCACCAAGCGCGCAAGCGGCAGGGTGATGACCAGGTAGAACAGGGCGGCAACCACATACGGCGTGATGGAGCCCGTCGTGGCCACGATGGTGCGGGCGTTCATGACGATCTCGACCACGCCCACGGCCGCGAGCAGCGACGTATCCTTGTAAAGCAGGATGAACTCACTGGTCAGCGTAGGCAGGACATTGCGGAACGTCTGCGGAATCATAACGTAGAGCAGTGTCTGGAAGGCATTCATGCCCAGCGAGCGAGCGGCCTCGTTTTGGCCCTTGGGGATCGACTGAATACCGGCACGGAAAATCTCGCACAGGTACGCAGACGAGTTCATGGCCATGACGATAACGCCCAGCACATAGTCGTCAACCTTGACGCCGGCCAGCGGCAGGCCAAAGAACGCGATGTAGATCTGCAGGAACGCCGGCGTACCGCGGATGATATTCACATAGATGCCGGCAAGACAACGAAGGATACGCGACTTGGAAATGCGCATGAGCGACAGCGCAAAGCCAAAGGGAATGGCCAACGGAAATGCCACGAGCACGATCGAGAGCGACATAAGGAAGCCCTTAAAGACGATCGGCAGGCTTTGGACCAAAATGACCGGGTTTAAGAACAGGCGCAGGAACATATTGGAGTTCCAGGCCTCGACCCACGGCTGCTCCTTAAGATCGGCCAGGAAGTTATCGAATGCCGTCACGCCCTTGATTTCGACGGAAGGAATCTTGGAAATCTTCTTGGTCGAACCGTCGGCGAGCGTATAGGTGCCGCTAAAGGCCTCATCGCCGCCCTCGACGGGAAACGTCACGCCGTAAACCTCGACACGGAAAAAGCCGCCGGCAGGCGCCGTCTCGCCAAAGTCGATCTTGAGCGTCTGGCCGTCAGCCTTGCATGTGGGCTTCATGGGCGTACGATCCATGAGGTCCTCGCCCGAGAGCATCGTCAATCGCGTGTCATCGGTACCAAACGTCGTGCCGTCGACAAACGTCAGCGAAAGACCGCTCAGCTCCTCGTCGGCATCGGCCTGAACCTCCCAGGTAATGCGCGTCTCGGTGCCGCCGACCACAGCGCTGCCCGAACCGGTATTGGGCCGGGCGGTAATCTTTGCGGTCTCAAGCGCCTGGGCAGTCGTGGGCGCATATGCCCCCGCGCACACCAGCGCGAGCGCCACGGCCATGACGCAGACTAGCTTTTGGAGCAAGGCGGGCAGTGAAAAACGCTGCTCCGCGGCCCCTTTGTTCAGTCGAGACAAGGTGGCTCCTATCGTAGAAGTTGCCGGCAAAACAAGACGGAAACGCTCTCCGTCAAGAGAAGCGCAAAGGCCCTCTCCGCAAAACGGAAAGGGCCCGCGCGCAATCAAGTGACTATTTTACTTGATGTTGTACTTAGCCATGAGGGCGTCGACGGTACCGTCGTCGGTCAGGTCCTTGATGGCCTGGTTGATGTCGTCCTTGAGCTTGGTGTTGCCCTGGTTGATGGCGATGGCGTACTCCTCGCCGGTGCTGACCTGCTTGATGGTCTGGCAGGTGTTGAACTGCTCGGCGGTCAGCTGGCTGGCAACGGAGCGGTTGGTGACTACGGCGTCACCCTTATCGGACTGCAGGGCGCTGAAGCACTCGGTGGCGTCCTTGTAGGGGACGATCTTGGCCTTGGGGAAGTTCTCCTGGGCAAAGGCCTCGGCGGTCGAACCGGACTGGACGATGATGGTAGCGTCGGCGTTGTTGAGCTTCTCGCTGTAGTTATCGGCCGTGATGTCGGTGTTATCGACCTTGGTCACGATGGCCTGATCGTCCATGTAGTAGGAATCGGAGAAGGTGACTTCCTTCTCACGCTCGGGCGTGTCGGTGATAGCCGCGATGGAAACGTCGTACTTGGCGCCCGAAGCGACGCCGGGGACGAGCGTGTCAAAGTCATTGTTGACGTACTCGACATCCAGGCCCAGCTTGTCGCCGATAGCCTTGATAAGTTCAAGGTCAAAGCCCTGATAATCGCCGTTGTCATCCTTGTACTCAAACGGAGCGTACTCGGCAGAGGTGCCGACGGTCAGCGTACCGTCCTTGACGAGCGCGTACTCCTTGGAGCCGTCGACCTTCTCGACCTTAGCGTCGTCAGAGCTGCTGGAACCGGCATCAGAACCAGAGGTGGCGTTGGACGAGCCACAGCCCGTCAGTGCGAGGGCGAGCGCCATGGCGCCCGTGGCGGCAAATGCGCCAAGCTTCTTGAGCTTCATAATCAGTCTCCTTCCGGTGACCCCGTTTGATTCAGAGGTCTGCAAAAACTGATGGCTATTATGCACCCGCTTGGGAGAATCTGCAATTAGAAAACTGATTGAAACAAACCCATAACGTGAATGGAACACTCCACTTTGTGACAGTCATTACTGCTGCAACGACCTTAACAGTTTGATTTCAGCCGCATAACCTGCAAGTTCGTTCGGTGTCTCCAAAATGAATGGCAATGCGCGCAAGCGGCTATTCGATACAATATTCTGCATAACCTGCATACCGCCACCAAACTCTTCACTACCCAGATAACCCTTACCGATGCATTCGTGGCGGTCCTTATGGGCGCCGCAAGGGTTCTTCGAATCGTTGATATGTACGGCATGCAGGCGGTCGATACCCACCACGCGGTCGAACTCGTCGAGCACACCATCAAGATCGTGGACGATGTCATAACCGGCGTCATTCACATGACAGGTGTCCAGACACACGCCCAGCTTGTCCGATAGCTCTGGACGCCTGGCAGCAACACCCTCGATAATGCGCGCCAGCTCTTCAAAGCTGCGGCCCACCTCGGTGCCCTTGCCGGCCATGGTCTCGAGCAGCACCGTCGTCTGCTGCCCCTCAAACATTACCTGACACAAGGTGTCGACGATCATCTGAATGCCGGCATCAGTCCCCTGCCCCACATGCGCGCCGGGGTGGAAGTTGTAGTAGTTGCCGGGCAGTGCTTCCAGACGCTGCAAGTCCTCGGCCATTGCCTCCAAGGCAAACTCGCGCGCCCGCTCTTTGGCAGAACAGGGGTTGTAGGTATAGGGGGCATGAGCCACAAGCGGGCCAAAGTCGTTTTTCTCCATAAGCTCGCGCAGGGCCGCCACATCATCCATATCAAGGTCTTTCGCCTTGCCGCCGCGCGGGTTGCGCGTGAAGAACGCAAAGGTATTGGCGCCAATGGACAGCGCCGTCTCCCCCATCGCCCGATAGCCCTTCGTCGTCGAAAGATGACACCCAATCGTTAGCATCTCCAGCTCCCCCTCATCAGTTGCGGTGAAATAGTTCCTGTCGATGCCCTATTCTGCCGCAAACAGGAACTATTCCACCGCAACTTATAAAAGGGGCATCAGGAACGCGTTTTGCAAAAGGCTTTAAGCGCGGCCGTTACGGGGCCAGGCTGGAAACGTCGGCGCGCATCGTCGAGACGCTCAGGGATATCGATGTGCTGCGGGCAGTGACGTGCGCATTTGCCGCATTTGACGCAATTGCTCACCAACTTGGGCTCGTTCGTCCGCACCGCGCTCGCCGTAAAGTATTGAGACAGCCCCGTAAACCAACTATGCGCGTAGCTCGCATTGTAGGCGCCAAAGCAACCGGGAATATTGATGCCCTTGGGGCACGGCATGCAGTAGCCGCACCCCGTACAGGGCACGCGATTCGATTTCTCAAACTCTCCCAGCACACGTGCGATGGTATCGAGCTGCTCTGTCGTCATCGAATCCGGCAGCGCACGATCCGCCAATGCCGCGTTCTCGTCCACCTGCGCGGTATCGGTCATACCCGAAAGCAGCATCGTGACTTGAGGATGGTTCCACACCCACGAAAGGCCCCAAGCAGCCGGCGTCTTCAGGTACGGATCGCGTACGTCATCGAGCACGGCGCGGGCCCGCGGAGGCAGTTTGCCCGCCAGGCGTCCACCCAAAAGCGGTTCCATCACAAACACCGCGAGCCCGCGCTCGGCGGCTGCCATGAGTCCCGCCGTTCCCGCTTGGTATCGCTCTCCAGCGTAGTTGTACTGGATCTGGCAAAAGTCCCAGTCATACGCGTCAAGCATCGTGAGGAAGTCCGCCGCACTGCCGTGGTACGAAAAACCTATCTGGCGAATACGCCCCGCAGCCTTTTGGTGCGCAATCCAGTCCTCGATACTCAACGCTACCACGCGCTCCCACTGCGCGGGCGAGGTGATGTTGTGCATAAGGTAATAGTCGATATGGTCAGTCCGCAAACGGCGCAGCTGCTCGTCAAAAAAGCGGTCGAAATCCTCCGCACATTTGCACGAAGCGTGCGGCAACTTGGTCGCGAGCAAAATCTGGTCGCGCAGACCCAGGCGCTCAAGCGAGGCTCCCACACAAGCTTCGTTACCGGGGTAGAGATAGGCCGTGTCCAGATAGGTTATCCCTTGCTCCACCGCACGGGAGATGATGGCATCGGCCGTCTTCGCATCGGGGTGTCCCGGCGCACCGGGAAACCTCATGCAGCCCAGACCCAGAGCGGATATTCGGTTACCACTTTTGGGGTCAACACGGTATTGCACGGCCCCTCCCTTCGCCATCAGCGCCCCGGCAAGGCGAAACACAATGGTCACGCAGCCGAAACATCGTGGAATCGCAATCGAGAATGTATCGTAACGTAGCAGAAATCGAGCCGTCACGACACCGCTTTAACATCAGCAAAAAGCCCGATGAAAGGAGACGACCGTGACCACACGCGAGAACGCCTACCCCTACCCCGGCGAACAATACATCCTCTCGGTCGACCGTTACCAAATCGAGGTCATGGACCATCTAGACGAGCTTCCCGCCACGGGTGCTGTCATCTTCTGCACCTTCCCCAAGGTGCGCGATGGCGTTGGATATCCCGCACGCGTTTTTGTGATCTGTCCCGCGGCATAAGCGCACAGTGCAATAGTTTCTTTTTCATAACAGCAGCCCCGCGCGCTTACCAAACGCCCCGGCGACATACAATCCATCAGGCGCCCCTTACGCGGGCGCCTTTTATATGGGGAGATGATTCACATGCAGATCAACAAGGTTGCCTTTATCGGCAAGGGCGGCGTCGGGCTACTCTACGGCAGCATGATCGCCCAGACACTCGGCAACGATGCCGTCGAATACGTCATGGACGACGCTCGCTTTGAGCGCCATGCGAACGACGCGCTCACCGTCAACGGCAAGCCCTGCGTACTCAAGTCCGTCCGCGCCAGCGAGGCGACACCCGCCGACCTGGTCATCCTCACGGTCAAGACAACCGGACTCGACCAGGCACTCAAGACTATGGAGCGCGTCGTGGGGCCCAATACGCTCATCGCCTCGCTGTGCAACGGCATTACGAGCGAGCAAAAGATTGCCGAGCGCTTTGGTTGGGAGCATACCGTCCTGGGTATCTGCCAGGGCATGGACGCCGTATTCCTCGACGGCGCGCTCACCTTTACCAATGCGGGCGAGATTCGCTTTGGCGCGGCAGCAGGCACCGAGCCCGCAACCGTCACCGCCATCGACGAGCTCTACACACGCTGTGGCATCGCCCATACCGTCGAGAGCGACATTGCACACCGCATGTGGGCCAAACTCATGCTCAACGACGGCATCAACCAGACCTGCATGGCCTACGGCGGGACCTACGGAAGCGCCACAGAGCCGGGCTCCGAGCAGCGTCGCTGCTTTGTTTCCGCCATGCGCGAAACGCTTGCGGTCGCCAACGCCGAGGGCGTTGAGCTGACCGAGACAGACCTGACGCAGATGGTGCACCTCATCGAGGGAATCGACCCCGCCGGTATGCCCTCGATGGCGCAGGACCGCATCGCGCAACGAAAAACCGAAGTCGAGGAGTTCGCGGGCACCATTTGCCGCCTGGCCGCCAAACACGATATCCAAGTGCCGCAAAACGATTGGCTCTACCGGAGGATTCGCGAAATAGAAAGCAGCTGGTAGCCTCGGCCGCATTGCGACGCGCGCAATACAAGCAGACAGGCCTTCGCGAGGATTCCGTCATTCGCGAAGGCCTGTTGCATTTAGCTCGAGGCTAAAACTGAGGCTTATTTTGCGATTCCGGAACCTCGTCCTCGTCATCGCGGCAAAGTAGCACGCCGGCACTTCCCATCAGCGCCGCTGCAATCAAGGCGCCCACAACCACAGGAGCGGCGCCCGTAGCGGACTGCAAGCCGGCAGCTAACGCCGCCGTCGGGCCAAGACATCCGATCAAAAGGGCAACGACGGCAATAGCGACATCTCGAGCGTTCATGGGACCACTTCCTCCACGAGAAAGACTTTGCTTCTCGTGACTTAGTGTGCCCCGCGCCCATATGCCCAACGTAGTGTCACGGTAAGGGCTCTGTTAACTCAAATGTACATAAAAACGGGTGCCTTTACATTGCCCGAAAGCTCGGTAAAGACGCCCGCCCGTCATGTCCTATTGGCTTATGACAGATTACCAACCGGTATAGTAGTCGGTGGTTCCGGCTGCGCAGCCGGAGTCATAGACCTTGCACTCGCCCTTGGAACCGGTAAACGTGGAGCCTTGTGCCTTATCGCCCGCGGCCACGACGTAGTAGCCATCGGAATCGCGCCAAAAGCCCTCGGAATCCTGCGTCCATTCGCCCGTGCGGTGGTGATACAACACGTTGCTGCTGTAATAAGTCTCGCGGCGGCCGTTATAGTTATTGACGCCGCTCGAGCGCGTCAGGCCCGAGCCGTTCGCGTAATACGCAGCGGACGTGTAAGACGAGCCGGAGCCGGCGTTGTAATACGAAGCCTGAACGGCCTCAGCGGCCTCGGCTTCGGCTGCGGCAGCCTCGAGCGCCTCGCGCTTGGCATCCTCAAGCGTGGAGCGAAGCTCGTCGAGCTCGGTCGACTTGGCGTCGACCTCCCCCATCGTCAACAGGCTACCCGCACCGTCGATGCAGCCCTGCAACACAGCGCGCTCGTCATCGGTAGCATAGTCGCCATACATATTCATAATGATCTGAGCGCGCATCTCCAGGGAATCGCGCTTTGCCCCCATCGAGGCGTTCCACTCCTGCATAGAGCCATAACCGTCGCCGCGGTAGTCGACGGGCTGCACCAGCGTCGCCTCGGACGGCGTAGATCCGACCGTATCGGATAGTGTTGCCGCGTGGGCATCAGTTGCGCCGGCGCCCGCCAAAAGTGCCACGGCCAGAGCGGCGGAAAGGGCGGCGGCTTTCGGTTTTCGTGAATCGATCCTCATGTAGCTGGAAACCTCCGTAGTGCGTTTTTGCTGCGTTTGAGCTGCGTGTGATTCGATTGCGCTGCATAGTACTCCGAGCAAATCGCGACCTGCGGTTTTACTCAAAAGGCGCACGTCAATTGCGTAAAACTCACATCCTCTCAACAGGAGTTTTCCACATCTCGATTGCATAAAGTATGCCAAAAACCCTGTAACAGCGCCCTTCCTATGCAAAAAAGGCGCCTGTGCAACCATTGTTCGCACAGGCGCCTTGAGCAGGCATTTTATGCAGTTATACCTATCGCGTCGCAAGGGGTCCTTGCACAAGTCGCCTTACTCGTCCAGCGCGGCGAAGGCCTGCTTCAGATCCCAAATGATGTCCTCGGCGTTCTCGGTACCGATGGAAAGACGAATCGTGGAGGGCGTGATGTTCTGCTCAGCGAGCTCCTCGGCAGAGAGCTGGGAGTGCGTGGTGGTAGCCGGGTGCACGACGAGCGACTTGACGTCGGCCACGTTGGCGAGCAGCGAGAACACCTGCAGATGATCGATGAACTTCCAAGCTGCCTCCTGGCCACCCTTAATCTCAAAGGTAAAGATCGAGGCACCGCCGTTGGGGAAATACTGCTTGTAAAGCTCATGGTCGGGGTGCTCAGGCAGGCTCGGGTGGTTCACCTTGGCGACGTGGCTGTCACCAGCCAGGAACTCAACGACCTTCTTGGTGTTCTCGACATGACGGTCAACGCGCAGCGACAGGGTCTCGGTGCCCTGGAGCAAGACCCAGGCGTTGAACGGGCTGATGCAGGCGCCCTCGTCACGCAGCAGGATAGCGCGAACATAGGTCGCGAAGGCGGCGGGACCGGCAGCCTCGGCAAACGAAACACCGTGGTAGGAGGGGTTGGGCTCAGCGATCTGGGCGTACTTTCCGCTCGCCTTCCAATCGAAGTTACCGCCGTCGACGATCACACCGCCCAGCGAGGTACCGTGGCCGCCGATGAACTTGGTTGCGGAGTGGACGACGATGTTGGCACCATGCTCCAGCGGACGGAACAGATACGGGGTGCCGAAGGTGTTGTCGACGACAACCGGCAGACCGTGCTTCTTGGCGATCTCGGAGATGGCGTCGATGTTGGGGATGTCGGAGTTGGGGTTGCCGAGCGTCTCGAGATAGATGACCGTGGTGTTGTCCTTGATGGCACCCTCGACCTCTTCCAGGTTATGGGCATCGACAAACGTGGTCTCGACGCCAAACTGGGAGAGCGTATGCTCCAGCAGGTTGTAGGAACCACCGTAGATGGTCTTCTGAGCTACCACGTGATCACCGGCCTGGGCAAGAGCCTGCAGGGTATAGGTGATGGCAGCGGCACCGGAGGCGACGGCAAGACCTGCCACGCCGCCCTCGAGTGCGGCGATACGGTCCTCGAAGACGCCCTGGGTGGAGTTGGTCAGACGGCCGTAGATGTTACCGGCGTCGGCAAGACCAAAGCGGTCGGCGGCGTGCTGGGAGTTGCGGAACACATAGCTCGTGGTCTGGTAGATAGGCACGGCACGGGAGTCGGATGCAGGATCGGCGCTCTCCTGGCCAACGTGCAGCTGCAGGGTATCGAAACCAAAGGTATGCTCGGGGTTGTTGATGAACTGGCTCATGATGATCTCCTTGATCGAACAAAAGTAAATAAATTAGAGAGAAGTAAGTCGCTGTCTCCTGATCACGCCAACGGGCGCAAACAGGAGCCCGGCATTCGTCTTGGTAAGCAATTCATATGCGGGCCTCCTTTCGCATCCCGGTTCCGTGGTTGGCTTAATTACCTACCGCCTTTGTGTGTTTTGAATAGTACGGGCATTGCTTCGCTCGGTCAATCACTTAAAAGCGCTAACCTGTTATCGGTTTTTTAGATAGCTATCGAAAGGACGGGCGCCGATGACCCTCCAGCAGCTTCGCTTTTTAATCGCCGTGGCAGAGTCCGGTTCGATCAATGCCGCAGCTCAGCGCCTCTATACCGCACAGTCCAATATCTCCAACGCCGTCAAAAGCCTGGAACAGGAGCTCCATCTGGAGATCTTTACGCGCTCCAGCCGCGGCGTCACGCTCACCAACGACGGTACCGAGCTTTTAGGCTATGCACGCCAGGTCGTAGAGCAGGCCGACATGCTCGAGGCCCGCTACGAGGACGGCGGTACACCTCGGGCCCGCCTTGCCATCTCGGCCCAACACTACGCGTTTTCGGTCGAGGCCTTTGTCAACGTAGTCGAGCGCTGCCGCGACAGCAAGTTCGAGTTCATCATGCGCGAGACCACCACATCGCAGATCATTGATGACGTCCGTGCGTTTCGCAGCGATATCGGCATCCTCTATCTGGACGACTTTAACGCCCGCGTTCTGCAGAAGGCTTTTGCCGATGCCCGCGCAAGCTTCCACCCCCTATTCGACGCGACGGTCCACGTCTTCATTAGCGAGCGCCACCCGCTCGCCCGCCGCCCTCAGCTGTCCCTTGCCGACCTCACGCCCTATACGCGCTACAGCTTTGAGCAGGGAACCTCAAACTCCTTCTATTACGCCGAGGAACCTTTTAGCTATATCCCTTGCGACCGCAACATACGAATCTCGGACCGCGGAACACTTACTAACTTACTTATCACGTCGAACGGTTACACCCTGTCGACCGGCGTCCTCTCCAATGAAATGCAATGGGGTATGGCATCGATCCCGTTAGCAGACGCCCCAACGATGCACGTAGGCTATATCATGCACGACGAGCGCAAGCCCTCTCCCCTCTTGCAGCAATACCTCGATGAGCTCAACCGCATCATCCATGCCAACTAACTGTCGGAAGACGGGGTAGAAATCATAGATTGCTAGCCCCCGGCGGGCATGGCGCTACAATGGTCACTCGCACGAAACATACCCAACGAAAGGAACCATGTGAAGGTCATCATCTATACCGACGGCTCGGCCCGATCAAATCCGGGACGCGGCGGCTACGGCGCCGTGCTCAAATACACCAACCCCGCCGGCAAGACCTTCACCTCCGAGCTTTCGCGCGGTTACGCCAAGACCACCAACAACCGCATGGAGCTCATGGCGGTCATCGTGGCGCTCGAGGCACTCAACCGCCCCTGCGAGGTCGAGGTCCATTCCGATTCGCAGTACGTCGTCAACGCCTTCAACAAGCACTGGATTGACGGATGGAAAAAACGCGGATGGAAAACCGCCAACAAGCAGCCCGTCAAGAACCGCGACCTGTGGGAGCGCCTGCTCGCCGCCAAGAGCAAGCACAAGGTTGAGTTCATCTGGGTTAAGGGTCACGCCGGTCACGAGCTCAACGAGCGCTGCGATGAGCTCGCCACCACGGCGGCCGACGGCAGCAACCTCGATATCGACACCGGCTTCAACGAGAGCGACCTGTAATAGCGTTTTCGCGCAGCTTTATATCCCCACGCGCTACACTCATCCTGTAGACCAAACAACGCAAGGGGGACGTATGCTGCGCATCGCGACCATCGGCACATCCATGATTACCGACGACTTTATCCAGGTCGTCAACGCCAACGACCAAGCCGCGTTTGTGGGCACGCTCTCGCGCAATGCAGATCGCGGTGCTGCCTTTACCGCCGAGCGCGGCGGCGAGCGTAACTTCACCGCACTTGACGAGCTTGCGTCCGCCGACGACGTCGACGCCGTCTACATCGGCAGCCCCAATGCGCTCCACTACGAGCAGGCGCTCGCCTGTATCGCCGGCGGCAAGCACGTCATCGTCGAGAAGCCCTTCTGCGCAACCGAAGCGCAGGCGCTGGAAGTCTTCCGCGCTGCCGAGGCAGCAGGTGTCGTAGCCCTCGAGGCCATGCGCCCCCTCCACGATCCCGCCTTCCACGCCATCGAGGACGCCCTGGGCGAGATCGTCCCCATCCGCCGCGCCTCATTGCGCTTTGGCAAATATTCCTCGCGCTACAACGAGATTCTCGCGGGACGCGCCACCAATATCTTCGACTGCAATATGGCATCGGGTTCCCTCATGGACATTGGTGTCTACACCGTCGAGCCCATGGTCGAGATCTTCGGCATGCCCTCCGGCCTTACGAGCATGGCTACTCTGCTCGACCCCACCACGCAAGAGCTCACCCATGGCCCCATCGATGGCTGCGGTTCCATCCTCGCCAGCTACGGCGGTGGCCGTATCTCCGTCGAGCTCGCGCACTCCAAAATTACGAATGACCTACTGCCCTCGCAGATCGAAGGCGAGCGTGGCACTATCCAGATCGACCATCTGTCCACGCCCCGCAACGTCCGCATCGACTATCGCGGCGACGTCGTACGCGGCTCGGCGACCGAGGCGCCGCGCGAACAGAGCGACAACGGCCGCGTGCTCGACCTGCCCAAATCGAGCAACACCATGGAATACGAACTCGCAGACTTTATCACCGCCATCGGCGGCATCGATAACGTCAAGGAAGAGATTTGGGAGACCCCGGCGGGACGTCACGAGCTTGGCCACTACCGCGATGTCACGCTCGTCTCACTGCGCATCATGGATGCCGTGCGTCAGCAGGCGGGTATCGCCTTCCCCGCTGACTCTAACAAGCAGGCATAGCGATGGGTTTTTTCGACAAGCTTTTCTCGGGCGTCACCGGCGGCAGCCGCGAACCCCAAAAGCCCTCTGGCGTCGAGCTTGAGCTGCGCCGTAGGCTCACCGTGCTCGCAAGCGACGAGGCCACTCAAGACGCCCCGCAGCGCTATTTCCTGCGGTGGGAGGGACAGGTCCAGGGCGTCGGTTTCCGCTTCACCAACACCAACCTCGCGCAGGCACGCGCACTCACCGGCTGGGTGCGTAACATGGAAGACGGCTCAGTCGAGATGGAGATACAGGGAGCTCCGGCAAGCATCCTATCTCATCTCGAGGCGCTTCATGCCTCCTACGAGCGCATGGGAACGCGTTTTCGCCTCGTAGACGCCCAGGTCCGAACCCCACTTGCCAATGAAGACGGTTTCAGTCCTCATTATTAGTATTGTGTGCTAAATACGGTATCATTTACCTACGACCGTTAATAGAAAAGAGGCGAGGCGCATGGCGGTGCAAAGAAGGAATACCAGGCAGCGAAAGCTGGTTCTTGACGCTGTGCGCCAAAGCTATAACCATCCCACCGCCGACGAAATCTACAACGTCGTGCGCGCGCAGGATGACAAGATCAGCCGCGGTACGGTCTACCGCAATCTCAATCTCTTGGCCGACGCCGGCGAGATCCTCTCCATCAAGACGCCGGGCGGCAGCCGCTTCGATCGCACCATCGAGCCGCACGCACATATCATCTGCACCTCGTGCAGCCGCGTCATCGACGTACCGCTCCCCTTCGATGCCCAGCTCGACGCCAAGGCGTCCGAGCAAATCGGCTGGCACGTCACGTCGCACTACACCATCTTCGAGGGCCTCTGCCCCGACTGCCGATAGCCCTTAGGGGCATGCCCGCAAATCTACTTGCCCATCCGCTGCAGCAAGCAGCACATTTCTAGGCATGTCCCGAAAACCTACTCGGCGAGCAGGCGGCGCAGCTCTTCTTCGACCGTGTGCACGTAGCGGACGCGGTCGTTGATGCCACACATGGAGGGATTGCAGCTCTCCATCAGATAGGGATGGCCCACGACATTGAGCATGTCGCGATCGTTTTCGTTATCGCCAAACGCCATCATCTCATCGGGCGAAATACCCAGGGCACGACCGTAATCGGCAAGCGCGGAGCCCTTGCCCGAACCAAAGCCGATAAAGTCCGTCCATTCGGTTCCCGACGTCATCACGTCAACACGGTCGCTAAAGAGGCGCTCGAAATACTCCAGGGCCGCCGGCTGATCCACCTCGGGCGTCTGGAAGGCAATCTTAATAACGTCCTCGCCGATGTCCTCGGGACGGTCGACCACCGCCACATCGCAGTGGACCTCATAGCGCAAATGGTCGACGAACGCATCGTTGCCGCTCATGGTGTAGAGGTGCCCCTCACACGAAAGGGTCACGTCGGCATGGGGATACGCAACCACGGCATTCGCGATATCCATAGCAAGGCCACGCTCCATGGAACGCTTGACAACGGCACATCCCTCGCTCATCACCAGGGCTCCGTTTTCGCATACATAGGCGAGTTCATCGGCCACCGGGGCAAACAGGTAGCGCAAGCTCGCATATTGACGGCCACTCGCCGGCATAAACACAATGCCGCGACGATGCAGCTCGTCGATGAGCTCAAAGGCCTCGGAACGCGGCTCGCGCTCCCCCGGATGCAGCAACGTGCCGTCCAAATCGCATGCAATCAGCTTGATTCCCTCAAGACCCATATGCTTCCCCCAAAGCCTCTTATCAACAGCAAGACGGACTTTGATTGGTCGCCCCTCAAAGCCCGTCTTGCGCATACGCGCGCTTAGCCGCGCGTCTTTTTTACGATGGTAAAGTCGGGAGCCATGCTCACGACGACCTCCGCCGCACTCGACGCAAAGCGTCGGCTGGCATCGAGCTCGCGCGTGACCACCGAGAGCCGAACACCCTCGACACCCCGGAGCATGCGGCCCAAAACAGGCTGCACCGGCGTATACATGCGCACGGTATGCTCGTCCGAGTCGCCTCGGAAGAGCGGCGCATGCATGTTGCCGATCTCCCAGCACGCATGCGCGAGTGCAATCGGATCCATGCGGTCGACTTCGACCAAATAAACCTCGGCGCTGCGCAGGCGCACGACAACCGCCACGGGCACCACGCCCGAACGGTCGATGGCGAGCACGTCGCCATCGGCAAGACGACCGCCGTCGGCAGTATCCAGCCGAACATCGACCGTGCACCCCAGCTCCGTCGCGCCCACAAACGCACATACATCGGCCTGGTCCCAATCGAGCAGCAGCTCATCGACCTCAAAGACACCGCCCAGCTCCCGGCGAAGCAGGAGTTCATAGGACGGATCGTTGAGATTTCCCAAGCATGTCGTCGAAACCAAGCGTTCAGGCATGCTCTAACCCTCGACCTCGACGAGCTCGATATCAAAGTTGAGGTCCTTGCCGGCCAGCTCGTGGTTGGCGTCGAGCGTCACAGCCTCGGGCGTCACGTCAATGACGACGGCGGGGACGGGCATACCGCTCGGCGTGGACAGGAAGAGCTTCATGCCCTTCTCGATCTGCTCGATGTTGGGAACCTGCTCGGCCGGGAAGGTCAGAACCATCTCGGGATTGTGCTCGCCGTAGGCATCGGCAGCAGGAATGTGCACGGTCTTCTTCTCGCCCACCTGCATGTCGACAACAGCGGCGTCGAAGCCCTTGATCATCTGACCGGCACCGCAGGTGAACTCCAGCGGCTCGCCGCGATCGTAGGAGCTATCGAACTGCGTGCCGTCGTCGAGCGTGCCGCGATAATGAGTCTTGACCTTCTTGCCCTGGTTGGACATGGTAACCTCCGTGATAAGGGCGGCGCACAACGCGGGCCGCCGTGAACATATGGCGCTAACTATACCCTAGTCATACAATTCAAAGACAGTTTGCAAAGAAACGCTGCAACCGGAGGAACCATGGCATATCCCGTATTTGACCTACACTGCGACACCGCCGACCGCATCGGCTGGGCCACACTCGATCTCGACCTGCGCTTTACCGCCGGCACCGACGGCTATTTCCCCGGCGACGAAACGCATCCGCAAGATTTCGACCTCATCGAGGGCAATGCCTGCGCCATCTCGCTCGCAAAGATCGGCAACACGCCGTGGGCACAGTGCTTCGCCACGTTTGTCCCCGACGAGATTCCCACCGCCCACGCCGCGCGCTTCCAGGCGCAAATCATGGCGCATATGAGCGGCCAGGCCATGCTCAACCACGACCGCATGGTCAACGTGCGCAGCGCCGCTGACATTCGCCCTGCGCTCAAAGACGGCAAGGTCGCCTGCATCCACACCATCGAAAACGCCACGTTCTTTGCCGAGGACCTCGCGCTGATCGAGGTACTCAAGAGCCTGGGCGTACTCATGTCATCACTCAGCTGGAACGCGCAGGGACCGCTCGCGAGCGGGCACGATACCCACGCCGGCCTCACCGCCGCCGGTATCGAGGCACTTACGCAGATGGAGCACGCCGGCATGGTGCTCGACGTCTCCCACCTCAACGATGAGTGCTTTGACGAGGTTGTCGCCCACGCCACGCGCCCCTTCGTCGCCAGCCACTCCAACTCCCGTGCGGTTTGTGGCGTCAAGCGCAACCTTACCGACGACCAGTTCCGCACCATTCGCGACATGGGCGGCATCGTCGGCCTCAACTACTGCAGCGAGTTCCTTTCCAACGACGCAACCGACAAAACCGCCGCAGACGTCACCTTCGACCAGCTAGCGGCACATATCGAGCACTGGCTCGACCTGGGCGGCGAGGACGTCATCGCGCTCGGCGGCGACTGGGACGGCGCCACGGTGCCTGCTTTCCTCTCCGATGCCAGCAAGATGCCCGAATTCCAGAACATGCTCTCCAAGCACTTTGGCAAGACCGTGATGCAAAAGCTCTGCAGCGACAACGCGCTTGCCTTCTTCGAACGCTATTAATTTCACATCCCTTGAGCGGGCCGGCATGCCGAACGGTCGACATGCCGGCCCGTCCCCAATCTGAAGGACCGCTTTTGACGCAGCAATTTACGTTTTTCCTACCCCGACCGGATGGGACGCCCATCCCCGTCGTCGTTACCAAAAAGCGCGTCAAGAACTTCAACCTACGCGTCACATCGAGCGGTGAGGTCCACGCCAGCGCACCGCTCGGCGCCAGCCGCGAGCGCATCGAGGCGTTTGTGAAGCGCAACAGCGCCTGGATTATCAGCCGACTTGCCCAGCGCGAGCAACGTCAGGCGACGACGCGAGAGCCGCTCAGTCCCTCGTCCATCATTGCACTTTGGGGCAAGCCCATCACGGTACAGGATGCACTGGATCACAACTTTGCATCACCCGCACCGCGACCCAAACAGGCCACCTTCGCAAGTTTTATGGGTACCGACGAATCGGACGTAGGCCCACGGGCCAAGCGGCACACAATCCTCGACGGTCTAACGCCCGATGAGCTCCAAGTCCACATCGACCAGCTTTATACGACCGAGGTCACCGCAGCGCTACGCGACATCGTGCACACGTACGAAATCGCAATGGGCGTCACCGTGGCCCGCATTTCCGTACGCAGCATGAAAACGCGTTGGGGCTCATGCACGCCTAAATCCGGCGCTATTCGCATCGCGCGCGAGCTCGCCGCCTACCCCGTCGAATGCCTCGACATGGTTGTCGCCCACGAGCTCGTCCACTTGCTCGAGCCAAGCCACAATCAGCGGTTTCACGCCCTGCTCGACACGTACTGCCCCAACAATAGAGCTCTGTCGCAGCGACTCAAGCAGCCACCCATAGAGACGTATTAGAACCGGTTAGCGCACGCGCTCGATCTCGACACCGCAACTTGCCAGGGGCAGGCCAACAGGAGCCCACGGCTTATCGAGCTTTATGCGCATACCAAGCAGCGAGGGATAGCGGCGCAACAGCATCCGGGCTGTCCCCTCGGCTGCCGCCTCGATGAGTTTAAACGTATGCTCGCGCAGATAGCCATCGACATCGTGGCACACCGAGCCATAGTCAATCGAGGCGTCCAGGTTGTCGTGCTCCCCCGCCGCGCGCAGGTCGGCATAGAGCACCAGAGAAACGATGAACTTCTGACCCAGCGCGTTCTCCTCGGGATACACGCCATGGTTGGCAAAAACCTCAAGGCCGTCAATGACAATACGATCGGCATGGCGCAAATCGTCATAGCTCACGTGAGGCACCGCCGTCGCAGTAGAAATTTCACCCCTACCACGACGGGCGAGCTCAGCACCCTCAGTCTTGGTTGCATTCTCGGGCAGTTTCTTGTTACTCATCGCGATCGTCTCCTTCGTTTAGAACCCCGACCGCGCAAACTAACTACACGCGAATCGACAGGTTCTTTTTATCATCGCTCCAGTTGCAAGCATTGCGCGCGGGACATGCAAAGCAGGCGCGCGACGCTTTGTCGGCTGCATAGAGCAGACGCTCAAGCGGTTGGCTGTTCACGCGCAGCTTTCGATGGCCCAGAATGGCCGTCTTAATTGCTGCGGCATCGGCCGGCTCAAACGCCACGCCATCGGGCATGCCGGCGAGTATTGCATCAGCGACGCGCTCGCTTGCAACATCATGGGATATACCCGATTCATACTGTTCATCTTTGCCGATATCGTGAAGAAGTGCCGTAGCGTAGATGACCTCGCGGTCAAATTCGAGCTCTTCCTCGAGATTCTTGATCCACATAATGCGAGCGACATCGAGCAGATGGTCAATACCGTGACGGCAGAAGATGCGACCCGATTCCAACTGTGCAATGTTGCCCAGGTGCCGCCGGAACAGCCCGTTGGCACAAATGTAATCAATGCGAGGCATGGCACCAAAGGGGGCCAGGCCCGAAGCCATAAAGCCGCGACGCGACGTGCCCTCATCGGTCTTCGATGTAAAGTCGTTGACGACTCTCATGGTTAGCGGCCCAGCATCCTAAAGAATCGCTCCTCGAGCGCCAGATCGGTCTCAAAGACGCCGCGGCGAGCGAGCGTCACGGTCTTGGTGCCAGGCTTTTGCACGCCGCGCATGGTCATGCACATATGCTCAGCTTCCATGAGCACAATCGCTCCCTGGGGAGCGAGATAATCCATGAGGGCGTCGGCAACCTGCGCACACAGCTGCTCCTGCAGCTGCAGACGACGGGCGTAGACCTCAACCGTGCGGGCGAGCTTGGAAAGCCCAGCCACCCGACCGTTAGGGATATAACCAATGGCGGCCTTGCCACAAAACGGCAGCAGATGATGTTCGCACAGCGAGTAGAACGTGATGTCGTGCTCGATAACCAAATCGTTCGAAGCGACGGCAAAGGTTTTGGACAGGTGCTCCTCGGCACTCTGGTCCATACCGCCGGCGATCTCACCATACATACGGGCAACGCGCGCCGGGGTCTCCAGCAGGCCCTCACGAGTTGGGTCCTCGCCTATGCCCTCAAGCAACAGCTTAATGGCGGCCTCGACTTTTTCCTGATCGACCATCTGGGCCTCACTTTTCCGATTTTGCGTTCGCGCTATGGTACCACGCCCTCCGGCATCGACCACAAGCTACATAGTATGGGTCGAATAGACCGGATCGTCTCGCCAAAGCTCCACGGCGTCACAAAGCGCAACGCCCTCGCGCTCAGCACGGGCGCGCGTAGCGTTCATATCAATCACGCGCTGATTGCTCGAGCCCCTAAAGCGCAGCGTGATATCGTACAGGTCCTGAACAAACGGGCCGTCCACCAACATGTCGAGGCAGGCAAAGATGCGGTCCGTCACCTCGGTATGATGACGACCACCCGGCATAAGCTCCTCGAGCACGTCACCGGTAAAGCACCAAATGGTCTTCCCCGACCCCACTGGATAGGCCGCGCGAACACGCTCGACAAACTCAACGAGCCCCGCCTGATTCTCGGGCTCCATGGGCTCACCGCCCAGAATCGTCAGACCATCGATAAAGGGATGATCGAGACTCTCGATAATCTTGTCCTCGACGGCACGATCGAACGGCTCACCCGCAGCAAAGTCCCACGCAACAGAGTTAAAGCAATTCTTGCACCCACGACGGCACCCGCTTACAAACAGAGAAGTACGAACGCCTTCTCCATCAGCAATGTCGAAATACTTAATGTTCGCGTAGTTCATAGGTAACCTTTCTGGGGGTCTGGAGTATATCATCCCGTCCTCAAACAGCTTCGCTCGCTGCGCTCGCTGCAGAACTGCGGGCGGGACGATATACTCCAGACCCCTCGCGAGCGATACTCGGTGAACGAAGCAAACATCGAGTATAGGGTTCGAGGTCTGATAAATACTGAGTTGCAGCTCAACCGTTGCTGCAAGCAAATCGCTGCTGCAGCTCAACTCATTTCCGCTAAGAACTTCGAGGAGTGAGCAGGCTGCGCTCTGCATCTCAACTACGTCAACCTGGCTGAGCCGAGAGAGCCGCTTGGGCTTTTGCTCGATATGAGTTCCGCACGCAAAGAAGGCCACTTAATGTGGCCTTCGTCTTGCGCAGGACTGTCCGAAATAGCGAGCAAATGCCCAAGCGGCCCTCTCGGCTCAGCCCCGGAGCGGTATTAGAGATGCAGCACGCGGTCGCGGATCTCCTCGGTTCGACCCTGGTTCCAGAATTGGGTACCGATGTAGCCGCACGTACGACGAGCGACGTTCATTTTCTCCTGGTCGCGGTTGCCGCAGTTGGGGCACTCCCACACCAGCTTGCCATCGTCCTCAACAATCTTGATCTCGCCATCGTAGCCGCACACCTGGCAGTAGTCGCTCTTGGTGTTGAGCTCGGCGTACATGATGTTGTCGTAGATGTACTGCATCACGCGAATGACAGCCTTGAGGTTGTCCTGCATGTTGGGAACCTCAACGTAAGAGATAGCACCGCCCGGCGAAAGCTGCTGGAACATGCCCTCAAACTTAAGCTTATCGAAGGCATCGATCTCCTCGGACACGTGGACGTGATAGCTGTTGGTAATGTAGCCCTTGTCCGTCACACCTGGGATAATGCCAAAACGACGCTGCAGGCACTTGGCGAACTTGTAGGTCGTCGACTCAAGCGGGGTGCCGTACAGTGAGAAGTCGATATCGCTTTCGGCCTTCCACTCGGCGCACTTGTCGTTCATGCGCTGCATGACGGCCATGGCAAACGGCGTGCCTTCCTTCTCGGTGTGGCTGTGGCCCGTCATGTACTTGACACACTCATACAGGCCGGCATAGCCCAGGCTGATGGTGGAGTATCCGCCCACGAGCAGCTTGTCGATCGTCTCGCCCTTCTTCAGACGCGCCAGGGCACCGTATTGCCACAGAATCGGCGCGGCGTCAGAAAGCGTACCCATCAGGCGCTCATGACGGCACAGCAGAGCACGATGGCACAGCTCAAGGCGCTCGTCGAAGATCTTCCAGAACTTGTCCATATCCTGGTGCGAGCTCAGCGCGACATCGGGCAGGTTGATGGTCACAACACCCTGGTTAAAGCGACCATAGTACTTAGGCTTGGTCGGGTCATAGTTCAGCGCGTTGGCGACATTGTTAAAGCCGTTGCCCGAGCGGTCGGGCGTCAAGAAGCTGCGGCAGCCCATGCAGGTGTAGCAATCGCCGTTGCCGGCGGTCTCGCCCTTAGACAGCTTGAGCTCGCGCATCTTCTTCTCGGAGATGTAATCGGGCACCATGCGCTTGGCGGTGCACTTGGCAGCCAGCTGGGTCAGGTAGAAGTACGGGGAATTCTCGTGAACGTTATCGTCCTCGAGTACATAGATAAGCTTGGGGAATGCCGGGGTAATCCACACGCCGGCCTCATTCTTAACGCCCTCGTAGCGCTGGCGAAGCGTCTCCTCCACGATCATGGCAAGGTCGTGCTTCTCCTGAGGCGTACGGGCCTCGTTAAGATACATAAAGACCGTCACGAACGGCGCCTGGCCATTGGTGGTCATAAGGGTCACGACCTGATACTGAATCGTCTGGACGCCACGACGGATCTCGTCACGCAGACGGTCCTCAACGACCTCACGGACCTTCTCGGCAGATGCAGAGACGCCGAGCTCCTCAAGCTCGCGAGCGACCTCGCCGCGAATCTTTTGACGACTCACCTCAACGAACGGGGCGAGATGGGTCAGCGAGATGGACTGGCCGCCATACTGGGAGGAAGCAACCTGGGCGATGATCTGCGTCGCGATATTGCAGGCGGTCGAGAAGCTATGCGGTTTTTCGATCAGCGTGCCCGAAATAACAGTGCCGTTCTGGAGCATGTCCTCCAGGTTCACCAGATCGCAGTTGTGCATGTGCTGAGCAAAGTAATCCGAATCGTGGAAGTGGATCAGGCCCTCATTATGGGCGTCCACGATCTCCTGGGGCAGCAGCACGCGCTGGGTCAGGTCCTTGGAAATCTCACCGGCCATATAGTCGCGCTGAACGGAGTTGACGGTCGGGTTCTTGTTGGAGTTCTCCTGCTTGACCTCTTCGTTATTGCACTCGATCAGCGACAGGATCTTGTCATCGGTCGTGTTCTTCTGGCGCTTCAGGCTCTGAACATAGCGATAGATGATGTAGTGGCGGGCAACCTCGTAGCAGTCGAGACGCATGATCTCGTCCTCGACCAAATCCTGGATCTCCTCGACCGAAACGGTGTGGCCCGCGTTCTCGCATGCCTCGGCGACGTTTTGCGCCGCATAAACCACCTGGCGGTCGGTTAGACGAGAGCTCTCCTCGACCTCCAAGTTGGCGGCGCGGATGGCATTGACGATCTTATCGATATCAAAGACAACCTCGGTGCCGCTGCGCTTGATGATCTTCATCCTCTTGCCTCTTTCGCGTCGTAGCCTCATTGCGCTTCAGAGCCAAACGATGCCCGGCAGGGCTTGCCCCTGTCTTGCGGCGCCGTCGCGCAATCTGTGTTCTCGATAAACCATAAGTCCTCATGCGGACAATCCTCGCGGCCGATCAAGCGGCTCAAAGGCGTGTCCAAATGGGGCGAATAAGGTCTTCGTTCTCTGTCCGCCATCTATCATACGACAAAGACGCATCTATATCCTGTATTCTTTTTTTAGTTCAAACACAACATATAGTGTTTCAGCAGGTCAAAGCAATTGGTCATTTTGCAGACGCATTAATTATGAGGGGTTCTTGGCAAGTCGGTAAAACGTTACCAACACGGCTACCTGCATGGCAGTTATAAAACCCCCTTAGTCAAGCCGCTGACAAATCCTACCAAAACCAAGCCGCTCACGCCAAAAGAATCCAAAAGATTATGCTTGACCAACATGTTGCGGTCGTGCCTTGCCGAGCCCCATGTAACCGCGGCACGAATCCTTGAAAGATATGTGTATGCAAACAGAGAAGATGAGAGTTTTCTCGGATGACTACTGAGAAGCATCCCAGAAGATCAAAAAACTCGAAATTTGGTGACGTATTTGGCGACCCATTTGGCGAGCAAAACAAAACAGCCCAGAGGCTAAGCCTCTGGGCTGCGAACATTTGGTGGGCGTTAGAAGATTTGAACTTCTGACCTCTTCCGTGTCAGGGAAGCGCTCTCCCCCTGAGCTAAACGCCCAAATGGAGCGGACAACGGGGCTCGAACCCGCGACCCCAACCTTGGCAAGGTTGTGCTCTACCAACTGAGCCATGTCCGCTTACGAGGATTAATTTTACGTGATACCCGCATCCTATGCAAGAACTTTTTTTGAAAAGTTTTGCGACGCCCTCTCGAACCTCGCGAAGACATCAGCCACCACGGAAAGCGCGAGCAAACGCAAACTCGCCGCAAGAGGCCCCCTACAACTCAGCGAGCATGATCCAGGCAGAGCTGTCCTGCGCAAGTCTGCCGTCTGCAAGCGGTGATGAGGTGAGCAGGACCTTGCCCGCCGGCAGCTCCACGGGTGCTGCACCGAAGTTCGTCACACACGCCCAGCCGTTGTCGCGGCGATAGGCGATGACGCCGCCCTCAGCGCCCTCGGCACCATCCGCAAGGCCGGTGCGCCCGTCAAGATCGAGCCACGCAAGATCGTTAGCGCACCCGCGCAGCTTGCGCCGCAGCCAGAGGGCGTCACGATAGAGCGCAAGCATCGATGTCGGGTCCGCCTCTTCCCTATCGGCAGCGTAATCGGAAAACCATGCAGGCTGCGGCAGATGGGGCGCCGCATCGGCGTCCATCGGCGAAAATCCAAACGATCCGCCCTGCGCGGGATCGTCCGTCGCCACCCACGGCAGGGGCACACGACAGCCGTCGCGCCCCTTCTCGCGCTTCGATCCGTGCGTATTGGTCGCAGTGGGATCTTCGAGTGCAGCCCACGGGATGTCAGCCACCTCAAAAAGGCCGAGCTCCTCACCCTGATACACGTATGCCGAGCCCGGAAGCGCCAGCTCAAGCAAAAGGGCCGCCCGCGCGCGGCGCTCGCCGAGTTCACGGTCCTCGTCATAAGACGACCCGTCGCGTAAGAGCCAGTCGAGCGCAATCTGGTGGTAGCGCGTCGCCTTGATCTGCGGCAGGGCGAAGCGCGTCGCCACACGAGGCACGTCGTGGTTGGAAAGTACCCAGGTCGAGGCGGAATCGGATTCGATGGCTGCCTTCAAGCCCTCCTCGATTGCAGCGTGCATGTCATCATAGGTCCAAGTGGCCTTGGCGAACTCAAAGTTAAATGTCTGGCCAAGCTCGCTGGGGCGCGCGTAGAGATACTGGCGCTCGGGCAGCACCCACGCCTCGGCAACAGCGCTGCGCGGCGGATTATAGCGGTCGAACACGCGGCGCCACTCGCGATAGATCTCGTGAACCTCGTTGCGATCCCACAGCGGATGGGTGCCGTCGTCAACCATGTCATCGCCCTCGGCGAGATGCCACTGGTCGAGATCATCGCGGTCGAGATCCTTGGCGAGACCGTGCGCCACATCAATGCGAAAGCCATCGACGCCTCGATCGCTCCAAAACGCCAGGACGTCGCAAAAGAACGCGCGAACCTCGGGGCATGACCAGTCAAAGTCCGGCTGCTCGGGCGTAAACATGTGCAGATACCACTGACCGTCCGCAACACGCGTCCAGGCGGGGCCGCCAAAGTTGGCATTCCAATTGGTGGGAGGCAGCTCGCCATGCTCGCCGCGACCATCACGGAAGATATAGCGGGCGCGCTCGGGCGATCCGGGGCCGGCGGCAAGAGCGGCTTTGAACCAGGGGTGCTGGTTGGACGAATGGTTGGGCACGATGTCGACGATGACCTTGATGCCGCGCGCGTGAGCCGCGGCGATCATGTCATCGAAGTCGTCAAGCGAGCCGAGACGTTGGTCGACATCGCAGTAGTCCGCCACGTCATAGCCGCCATCGACAAGAGGCGATGGGTAAAACGGGCTCAGCCAGATGGCCTCGATACCCAGCCGCTCAAGATAGTCCATCTGCTGGGTAATGCCCGCGATATCGCCCAAACCCGAACCAGTCGAGTCCTTAAACGAGCGCGGGTAAATCTGATAGATCGCGGCATCGGACATCCATGAGCGCGAGGAGGACTTTTCTGTAGCCATGGGGTGTGTCTCCCTTGCAACGAGGTTTTGTGAGATGCCCACGATGATACGCCCAAAGCTGACATTCACGGCAATCAACGCCGCAGCCACGCCCCAAACGCTCGCCCCCTCTCGGGCTCGAGCCTCCTGGGACGAATCGATCGATTAGTGAAAAGAACGGAAGACTTACTCCCCCGGCCACGACAGCGAGCGGGCTCCGGGTGCCCCAGGTTGCCGCGAAAGAGGAGGGAAGCGTACTTTATGTACGCGACCGACGATTGAGGGGCAAGATGGGGTGCCCGGGGCCCGCGCAGCGTCAACAAAAAACGCGGTTCGTTAGAACCGCGTAAGATAGTTGGAGCGGACAACGGGGCTCGAACCCGCGACCCCAACCTTGGCAAGGTTGTGCTCTACCAACTGAGCCATGTCCGCATATGTAAAACAAAACGGGCGCCGGAGCGCCCGGATGTTGCCTGGAGGCGAAGCCCGGATTCGAACCGGGGGTAAAGGCTTTGCAGGCCTCTGCCTTACCACTTGGCCACTTCGCCGAAAAAGGACCGCTTGAGACGGTCCGGAAATGCAATGGAGCGGACAACGGGGCTCGAACCCGCGACCCCAACCTTGGCAAGGTTGTGCTCTACCAACTGAGCCATGTCCGCTTGCGGGTTATTAATTTACGCGAGTTGCCCAAAAGACGCAAGTACTTTTTTCAAAAAAGTTGTTCGCCACATGCTCTTGGCAGATATACATGCCAAAACGATTTACTAGGCGCACGATTCCAATGTTCCGCTAAACAGCTTTACCATCCGAACGCGCGTACCGGCACCATCAGTACGACGGGCAACCTCCACGTTGTCGACCAACATGCGCATGAGCTTGATTCCACGCCCGCGTTCCTCAGTCGTAACCGGTTCACTCGACCCGTCGATCGAATAGCCCGCCCCACGGTCGACAACCTCAATCACGACACGATCGCCATAGGCCTGAACCGTCAGGATGCATCCGATACCACCCGCATGGTCATACGCGTTGCCCAGCGCCTCGCCCGATGCCAATGCGACGTCATAGCGCTCATCACGCCTCAGGGGAAGCGATTCGAGTAGCTCGGCAATACGATGACGATAGTATGGAAGGTTCTCGATACCCTGGCGCACCTCGACACTCTTGCTCCAGCGAGGCAATTCCCCCACCGGAATGGCAGGAATCGACTCCCGAGCGAAGCCCGCAACATGGAGGATGTCGACAAGTCGGGCAATCTCCAAAAAGCGAATGACCTCATCGGAGGCGTTAACGAGCGAAAGCAGGCCCTCTCGCCTCATGAGCTCTCTGGCGCGTGTAAGCAAAAACGCCAAACCCGTCGAGTCGATAAAGCCCACGGCCTGGCAATTGATGACAACGCGGCGCACGCCCCGGTCGATCAAATTATCCAACCGTCGGCGCAGCGCGGGCACCGAGGCGATGTCGACATCACCCGGTGGCGTCAAAACCGCTATGTCATTCCACTCATTCATACGACCATGGTTCCCCAAAAGAGCTCGCTCGATGCACACATATCTACAACCGCGTAGGTTTCGCCCCTCAAGCGTCGCAGCCTACGATCGGCCCCGTAAAAACTCAAGGGACACCAACGCGATATCATCGTCCAGCGCCGACTCGGTAAAGCGGTCAAGCTCGCTCAAGACCTTACCGCAGATTCCCGATACGCCCTCACCCGAAACAGAGAGCAAAAGATCGCGAAGGCGTTGCTCGCCAAAGAAAGCACCAGAGCGATCGCGCGCTTCGATCGTTCCGTCGGTATACATAAAGAGCATGTCACCAGGAGCGAACGTAAAGACGCCCGTCTCGTACACCATGCTCTCAAAGGCACCGATCACGCCCGATTGACACCCAAGGAGCTCCACTTCTCCCCCGCAGGTCTCGCCGCCACCAAGCGGCGTCGACGACGGCCGAATGACCATAGTGGGAGGATGTCCCGCAGAGCAATAGGTAGCTCGGCCCGCTTTAAGATCGATCTTGGCGATAAACGCCGTCACAAACGTCTCGACCCTCGAAAAGCCCATGAGCATACTATTGAGCGAGCGAGCCATGCGAGCAGGCCCCGCACCCTCCCAGGCATAGGCCGTCAGCGCCGTCTTGACGAGCGCCGACATCGACGCCGCCTCGATTCCCTTGCCGGACACATCTCCCAAAATCATAACGGCGCAATCGTCGGGAAGACGAACAAGCGTATAGAAGTCACCGCCGACCAGCGCCGAATTCGTTGCCGATAGGTACACCGAATCGGCGGCGATTCCCGGAACGTCACCAAGCGAATTTCTCATGCCGATCTGAAGCGTCTGAGCGATATGACGCTCCTCGCGCTTTTGAGACTCACCCTCATAGATCAGCTCAAAATCGTGGGCCAAATGCACCATGTAGTCGTACTCAAGGTCGTCGATTGGCTCCTGGCTGCCATCGCGGAGCAGCAAAAAACGCGTCGTCGGTCCCTTGGCGACATCAGCGTGAACGATCGCATCGTTGTTTCGCTTGTCATCCGTCTCCGAGCGATAGCGCCCCGCCTCGATACCGGAGTCGACGTACAGTCCCTGACACGGCAGGCCGTGTGCTCTCAGCCATGCACCCATAGGCGTGGATTCATCCACGCGCGTTAGGCGCACGTGCTTGAGATCGTCAGCGCTCGTCCCGCCCAGCACCGACGTCTCGAACCCATCGGAAGCTGATCCCAGGCGCGCTGCCGGCGTCGTGACAGAAAAGAAGAGCGACTCCGGATCGCCCGGCAACGCTACGCGACTGCCGCCCTCAAAATCGATGACATAGGTTTCGAGACCCGCATCATACTCCACGGGGCAAAAATGACAGTTGAGCACAGCGCAAATTTCCGACGATACCGCGCGCGAAGCGACGACGGGATCATCAAGATAGGTAAAAAGCTCATCGCGCAGCACGTTGAGCGAACGACCAAGTTCTGCCGTGCGGCGCGAACGTAAGCTCGACGCCATGCCGACCATCTGAATAGACAGGTAATCGCAGATGACCTCGAGCACGTTAAGGTCATAGGCAAGTGGCGCCTGTGGACGTTTCCAACCGACCTCCAACATACCGAGCACCTGCGTGCCGTAAAACACGGGAAGACAGATCTCGCTGCGATACGGAGGCATATCCTGCATGCGCAGCAAGTGCTTGGAACGATTGTCCAAATCCATGAACATACCCGAAGCAACCCGGTCGCCCTCAAGGTCCTGCTGGATCGACAGACGACAGGCACGCGACTCACGAAGCACGTAGGTCGGAATGCCCGCGCCGTACGGCATAAATTCGGGAAGGTAGCTATCATGCAGCTCCTTGGAAACACTGCGGAGTTTAAAACCGCCGCTCTCAGAAAAATAAATCGCAGCTCCAGAGGCATCGAGCGTTCCGACGAGCTGATTCAAAACGGTATCGAGCAAGCTGGGGAGCTCATCGGAGCCCACGGTACTCATAATGACCGAAAGGGTACCCGAAAGGCGTTTATTCGCCACCCTAAGCTCCGATAGTGCACGTTTGAGCTGACGATCGTGGGAATACTGCTCTTCGATGCTGTGAAGCGCCACCAGGACGCGCGGCGCGCGGCGTCCAAAGATACGCGGAGGCGTAACGGAACCTGCGCGAACCAAGACGGGAATAAAGGATCCGTCGCTCAGCTTGAGCATCAGTTCGTTCTCGGAGCCATCAGTTTCAAATGGTAGACGATGTTCCGTCGCACGTTCAAAAGCGGACGAATACAGGACGTCTTTAACATCTCCACCGATGACGTCGGCGCGTTCCTCGCACATCAAACCAAGTAAGCGATTATTCACATGCAGAATGGTTCCGTCGAGCTCACAAATGATGACAGCATCGCTCGTGATCTCGACCAGTTGGGCAACGTCTGCCCACTCGTTGCGCTCAAGCGTTTCCATCGTGGACCTCACCGTCTATCGGTAACAAAAAAGCCTCCGAAGAGGCTTCTCAAATGCGATGGTGTCGGAGGCGGGACTTGAACCCGCATGACCAAAAAGCGGTCACTAGCACCTCAAGCTAGCGCGTCTGCCAATTCCGCCACTCCGACATGCTATGTTGTTGATTCGCAGTTCGTTTTGTTGGACCCGCGCGTTCAACGAGGAAGATAATAACCTATGATTCGAGAACTGTGCAAGCACTTTTTTCAAAAAAGTTTACGAATTTGTAAATGCGCAGGTAGACTGACCTGTTCGGGCAGGAATGAGGTTGCTTTCCAACGCGTCCTCGGGCATGCGGCATTATTTTGATCCGCGCTTCGCGCTACAAAATAATGCCGCCCCCTGCGGAATGCGTTGGAAAGCAACCTCATTCCTGCCCTAGGGGCACATGCTTCATGCACAGTTCTCAAACATGTTCTGGGGGCTGATAAAAATTTAGTGGCTCGGCTTTGCCGAGCCCTTATATGGGGAGGCCGGAGCTAAAGCTCCGGCCTCGCTCAATTTCCTATTAGATTAAGTGAGCGATCGAGGAATCGCACTCCCCCTCTGCCGCGTTAACGTAGGGCCCGCTCTGGAGTTGCCTTTCAGAACATTCCGCAGACCAGGAAACCCCCTTATCCGCAGCTCCGAAGGAGCAGGATAAGGGGGTTTCCATGGTCGAGGACGTTCTGAAAGGCAACTCCAGAGCGGGCCCGGACGAAAACAACCGACTACAGGTCGATGTGCGATTCCTTGATCGGGAACGGCTCGGCGAAGTGGCAGGCGCAGCAGTGGCCCGGGGCAACTTCCTTAAACTCAGGAAGCTTCTCGGAGCAGATGCCCTGCGCGATCGGGCAGCGCGTGTGGAAACGGCAACCGGTCGGCGGATCCAGCGGCGACGGCGGATCGCCAGCGAGGATGATGCGCTTGCGGGTCTTCTGGATATCAGGATCGGGAACCGGCACGGCAGACAGCAGCGACTGCGTGTACGGATGGTGAGGCTCGCTATAGAGCGTTTTCCAGTCCGAAACCTCGACCATCTTACCCAGATACATAACGGCAACGCGATCGGAGATGTGCTGCACGACGGAAAGGTCGTGGGCAATAAACAGATACGCCGTACCGAACTTGTCCTGCAGTTCCTTGAGCAGGTTCAGAACCTGGGCCTGAATGGAAACATCCAGAGCGGAAACGGGCTCGTCGCAGATGATCAGCTTGGGCTTCAGAGCGAACGCGCGGGCGATGCCGACACGCTGACGCTGACCGCCCGAGAACTCGTGCGGATAGCGGTTGATGTGCTCGGGGTTCAGGCCGACGACGTCCAGCAGCTCGCGGACGCGCTCAATGCGCTCCTCCTTGGTACCCACGCCATGAATGGTCATGGGCTCGGAGACGATCTCGCCAATGGTCATACGAGGATTGAGCGAAGCATAGGGGTCCTGGAAGATGAACTGCATCTCGCGACGCATGTCCTTAATCTCATGCTTGCTCATCTCGGCAACATCTTTGCCCTGGAAGAACACTTTGCCGGCCGTCGGCTTGGTCAGGCGCATGATGGTGCGGCCCGTGGTGGACTTACCGCAACCAGACTCGCCGACCAGGCCAAAGGTCTCGCCCGGATAAATCTCGAATGAAATGTCATTCACAGCAGAGACGACACGCTTAGAGAAGCGCTTGGCGAACATGCCGGACTCAGCGGGAAACTCCTTAGAGAGGTGCTCGACCTTCAGCAGCGGAGTACGCTCGTTGGTATCTGCCATTACGCCTCGCCTCCCTTCTTGGAATCCTTGCACGTACGGGACGTCTCAGGAGCGTTCTTGAGGAACTCGGGGTCACCGGAGTAGTGGCACGCAGAGTAATGACCAGACTCGGTGACAACGCGCTCGGGGCGCTGCTTGCGGCACTTGTCCGTCGCATAGGGGCAACGAGGAGAGAAAACGCAGCCCTCAGGCAAGTTCATGAGCGAAGGCGGGTTGCCGTGAATCGGCGTAAGAGGCTTCTTCTCATCGATGGCCTGTTCCGGGATGGAGCGGATAAGGCCCCAGGTGTAGGGGTGGCGGCTCTCGTAGAAGATTTCCTCAGCAGTACCGAACTCGACAGGACGGCCGGCGTACATAACCATGATCTTATCGGCCATATCGGCGACGACGCCCAGGTCATGGGTAATCATGATGATGGCGTTGCCGTTCTTCTCCTGCATTTCCTGCATAAGCTCAATAATCTGAGCCTGAATGGTAACGTCCAGGGCAGTCGTGGGCTCGTCGGCAATCAGAATATCGGGATCGCAGGCAAGGGCCATAGCAATCATGACACGCTGACGCATACCGCCCGAGAACTGGTGCGGATACTCATTGACGCGCTTCTCGGGCTCGGGAATGCCAACGAGGTCCAAAAGCTCGGTGGCGCGCTTGAGCGCCTCCTGCTTGGAGTAACCACGGTGCAGACGAAGGCCCTCACCCACCTGCTTGCCGATCTTATAGACCGGGTTCAAGGAGGTCATAGGATCCTGGAAGATCATCGCGATGTCGTTACCGCGGATGTGCTGCATCTCTTCCTCGGTCATCTCGAGGATCGAACGACCGCGGTAGCGAACGTCGCCGCCCTCAATCTTTCCCGGAGGCATCGAGATGAGGCCCATGATGGTCATGGCGGTCACGGACTTACCAGAGCCGGACTCACCGACGACACCCAGGGTCTCACCGCGATCGAGCGTGTAGGACACGCCATCGACAGCGCGAACGACGCCATCCTCGGTGTGGAAATACATCTTAAGGTCATCGACCTCGAGCAGATGCTGGCCCTCGGGAACCGGCTGGTCCTTCAGGTCCACATAGTTCTTGTTCTTCTTCATCCTTATGCGTCCTTCATCTTGACGTCGAGGGCGTCGCGCAGACCGTCACCCAGCAGGGTGAAGGCGAGCACCGTCGAGAGAATTGCCAAACCGGGCATGATCATCATCCAGGGAGCAGTCAGAAGATACTGCTGACCGTCCTGAATCATGGAGCCCCACGAAGGCGTAGGCGGGATAACGCCCATGCCGAGGAAGGACAGGGCAGACTCGGTCAGAATAGCGCCACCAATGTTCATGGTCGCATAGACCACGATAGAAGCAACGGAGTTCGGGAAGATATGGCGCATAACGATACGCGCATCGGATGCACCCATAGCGCGAGCGGCGTCAACATAGTCGTTCTCTTTGACCGTCAGGATCGCGGATCTAAAGACGCGCGCAATCGAAGGCCAGCCGAGAATGCCGATGGCGATAAAGACATTCTGAAGACCACGACCGATAACGGCAATCATGGCAACAACGAACAGCACGTACGGGAACGCCAGGAAGATGTCCGCACAGCGCATGATGATCGTATCCCAGATGCCGCCATAGAAACCGGCCAGGGCGCCCATGACCAGACCGATCACCGTGGAGATGGCGGTGGCCATAATACCGACGGAAAGCGAAACGCGTGCACCGTAGATAACACGGACGAGAATGTCACGGCCAAGAGAGTCGGTGCCAAACGGGTGCTCGGCACACGGAGCCAGCAGCGACGTCTCGGCCATGGTGGTCGAGTCAGAAGCCGTAGGAGAGCCGAGCCAGGGCTTAGCCCACAGATCGGCGGTCAGGGCGACCACAACAACGATGATGATCCAGCAGACACCGATAACGGCGAGCTTGTTCTTACGAAGACGCTTAAAAGCGTCGCCCCACAGCGTGCGGGACTTGGCGGGAGCAGATGCGGCCTTGGTGGCGGTAGCCTGCTCCTGAGACTGAGAATCAGTTTCCTGCATGAGACGTACCTCCCTTAGGCCTTATCCGACGGACCGCCAAGGCGGATGCGCGGGTCGAGGAATGCATAGCTAATGTCGACGAGCAGGTTGATCACCATAACGACGACAACAATGAGCGTAACGCCGCCCATAACGATGGGCCAGTCGCGCATGCTAATGGCGCGGTAGACCTCGAAGCCGATGCCGGGCCAGTTAAAGACCGTCTCGGTCAGGATGGCGCCCGAAAGCATGCCGCCGAAGTCGACACCAATATAGGTAACGACGGGGATGAGTGCATTCTTAAGCGCATGCTTGATAATGATCGCGCGATTGGAGAGACCCTTGGCCTTTGCCGTACGGATGTAATCCTGGTTCATGACGTCAAGCAGCTGCGAGCGCATAATGCGGGCGGCATAAGCGGTCGAAACCGAAGCCAGCGTAATGGTCGGAAGCACATAGTGCATCCAATCCTGATACTGAGAGCTGGAACCGCCGGCACCCGAGATCGGCATGGAGAATGCACCGCCCGTGGCGTCCTTGAGAATGACGCCAAAGAACAGCTGCAGCAACATACCGAGCCAGAAGGCCGGGACGGCAACGAGAATCGACGTGGTGAGCGTTACCAAAATATCCCAGAAGGAATAACGCTTAACCGCCGAAATGATACCCGCACCGATACCCATGATTGCCTCGAGCACGATGGCGCACGCGGCAAGTTTGACCGTATACGGATACTTCTGGGCAAAGATTTCCGTAACCGGCAGCTTGCGCTGGTACGAATTGCCCAGATCGCCATGAAGCAGGCCGTTCATGTAATACAAGTAACGGTCCACGAGCGACGTTTGAACGGGGTCGCCGTTCTCGTCAAGGATCGCGTTGCCGTCCTCGTCCGTCTGGACCAGGTGATAGCGAACGCGAAGCTGAAGCTCCACCTCGGGGGACAGAGCCTTGTCTCCACCGATCAGCTTGATCGGATCTCCCGGCACGATATTCTGGAGGGCGAACAGAATCAGCGTAACGCCCAAAAACACCGGGATGAACTGAAGCACACGTTTAACGATGTACTTACCCATACCACTCCCCTATCTAGGGATTAACCTAAATGGGATGCCGATCGCCAGACCGGCATCCCAAAATTACCATCAGCCAGTTTACCCCAGGTTAGGGAGAACTGTATGTTTCCCATGAGGTCTACGTAAATACTTGACCCTCACGGAAGCTGCAAAACCCTTAGGCGAGCTCGGCGGTACCCAGATCGGCGTGCTTCTGCGGATCAACATAGAGATGCTTGACGCGGTCAGAGCCAGCGATGGTGTGCGTGTAGAACATCACCGGGATAACCGGGCAGTCAGCAGCGACCATAGCGTCGGCCTCCCGCATCTTGGCGATGCGCTCCTCGTCATCAACCGTGGTGCGGGCCTCGTCGACCTTGGCATCGAACTCGGGGTTGCTGTAACCGGAGCGGTTGTCGCCACCGAGGGAGTCGGAGTGGAACAGCGGGTACAGGAAGTTGTCCATGATCGGGTAATCGGCGATCCAGCCCAGACGGCCGAACTGATAGTTGAAGTTCTGATACTGCTCGAGCAGGGCAGACCACTCAGGGGTATCGGAGACAGCGGTAACGCCAACCTTGGCGAGGTCGCCGATGATGGACTCCATGATCTCCTTGTGACCACCGTCCTGGTTGTAGGAAAGGGTCACGCTAATGCCACGATCGCCGTTAGCGCCAGCGGGAGCGACCTTGTCGAGGTACTCGTTAGCCTTGTCGACGTCATAGGCGCAGAACTCCCATGCGCCCTCCTTGTAGCCGGCGATTCCCGGAGGAACAATACCGTCGGCGGGGGTACGGGTACCCTTGAAGATGGTCTTGCAGATGGCCTCACGGTTGATGGCCAGGGAGATGCCCTTGCGCAGGTCGGCGTTATTGAACGGCTCGGCCGTGGTGTTGCAGGTCAGATAGTACGTGGAAGGCTCGGCACCGAGCAGCATATGCTCGCCGTCACCCATGGTGTAACCGTCCTTGGACTCGCCACGGTCCTTCTTGGCGGCATCGATCTGAGCAACGGGAACGTCGCAGACATCGAGGTTACCGGCCTGGAACTCCTTGTAAGCGGTCTCCATGTCTTTGATGACCTGGAAGTGGATGCCATCGATCTTGGCCTTGTCGCCATAGTAATCGTCAAACTTCTTGAGGTTGATCTCCTGGCCATCCTCCCACTTACCGTCCATCATGAACGGGCCGTTACCGACCGGGGCAAGGTAGAAGCTCTTGACATCGGACTCGGCGCACTCGGGAACCGGGGACAGAGCCGGGTGAGAGGCGACGAAGGGGAAGTCGGCGTAAGCGGAAGACAGCTTGACGACGAGGGTCTCATCGTCGGGGCAAGTAACACCGCTGAGCTCGGTAGCGTTGCCGGCAAGCAGATCGTCATAGCCCTCAACCATGGAAAGGTGATAGGAGACCTCGGAAGGACCATACTCGGTGGCGATGGCCGACTTGGTGTTGACTAGACGCTCCCAACCGAGCTTGAAGGACTTGGAGGTAACGTCGTCACCGTTGTGGAATTTAGCCTTCTTGATCTTGAAGGTGAACTCGGTGGCGTCGTCGTTAGCCTCAAAGGACTCGCAAGCCAGCGGAACGATCTCGCCCTTCTCGGGGTCGTACTCCGTCAGAGCGTCGAAGAGCTGGTACTCGACCTGAGTGCCCTGATCCTCCTGGACGTTGTAGGGGTCGATGCAGACCGGGTTGTTGATGTAGAAGTTCAGCGTCGAACCGGAGTCAGATCCGGAAGCGTCGCCGCCCTTCTTGCCGCATGCGGCAAGAAAAGCCATGGAGCTCGCAGCGAGGGTGCCGCCAACAAAGGCGCGACGACCCATAACGGGCTGGTGGAACATAGAATCAGCCATGCCATCCTCCTTATGAGATAGGACAAAGTGAATTCGGCCGGGCAACGTCGAGACAGCCCAATCGAACCATTCAAACGCGGTCCGCCGTTATGGCTGGTTATGCAGTGCGGGCCAACGTTTTGCAATACAGTAGCGCATTTTATGCACAATTTGGCGCTGATTCCGGTTAACGGTCGAGAATTTCTTTAGTTAGGCGAAGTATGTGGGGATATTTTGACTCTATTACAAGTCTGTAAACAAAAAGGGCCCCGCACATGCGGGACCCTTTACAAACGTATATACGCCGATGCTTAGTAGCCGACGATGCCCTGCGGGAAGAAGAACATGCACAGCACGACGCACACGGCAAACACAACAGCCATGATGACGGTCAGGCGGTCAAGGTTCTGCTCCATAACGCCCGTGGCAGAGGTGGAGTTATACAGAGAACTGGCGATCATATCCGAAACGCCGGTGCCCTTACCGGAGTGCATCAGAACGAGAATCGTCAGCGCCACGGCAGAAACAGCCCACACAGCAAACAGAAGAATCTGGAACGGACCCATAGATAAGCTCCTTAATAGAACAATTCAAACTCCAGTACTGTACCACAACCCCCAACACTCCCCATCTGCCATTTGGGGACGGAGTAGAAATGGCAGAAATACCAAAAGGGGGTTGCCCGGACGTGGACAACCCCCTTACAAGAAAACGATAGTTGTTTTCTTTAGGCCTCGGTGGCGAGCACGCGGCCCGTCATCTCGGCGGAAGGCTCGAGACCAGCCATGGTGAGCATGGTCGGAGCGATATCGGAGAGACGACCGTCCTCGATACCGGTGAGCTTGGCCTTCTCATCAACGATGATGAACGGCACACGGTTGGTGGTGTGAGCCGTGAACGGATGCTTGGAACCGTCGGAAGCAACGTCAAACATGTGATCGGCGTTGCCGTGGTCGGCGGTAATCAGCGCAAAGCCGCCCTTGGCGAGAATCGCCGGGACAACCTTGGACAGGGCATCGTCAACAGCCTCGACGGCCTTAACGGCGGCGTCGAAGACACCGGTGTGACCAACCATGTCGCAGTTCGCGAAGTTCACGATGTAGAAATCAGCGCGATCCTCGTTAATAGCAGCGACGAGCTTCTCAGTAACCTCCGGAGCGCTCATCTCGGGCTGCAGATCATAGGTAGCGACCTTGGGGGAAGCGACGAGCACGCGCTCCTCGCCCTCCTTGGGCTCCTCGATGCCGCCGTTGAGGAAGAACGTCACGTGGGCGTACTTCTCGGTCTCGGCGGTATGCAGCTGCTTCAGGCCGTTGGCGGCGATAACGTCGGCCAGGACGTTCTCGGGGAACGTCTTGGGGAAGGCGACCTCGACGTCAAACGTCGGATCGTACTCGGTCATCGTCACAAAGTGCGAAAGCTTGATCTGCTCGCGCTCAAAGCCGTCGAACTCCTTGTCCGTGAACACGCGGGTCATCTGACGAGCGCGGTCGGGACGGAAGTTGAAGAAGATGGCCGCGTCGCCCTCGTGGATGCCCTCATTGTGGGCAGCGAAGGGCTCGACGAACTCGTCGCCGCGCGGATCCTTCTCATAGTAGGCCTTGATACCGGCAACGGGGTCGGTATCGGCATCGGACGCGTTGACCATGACGTCGTAGGCGCGCTGGATGCGCTCCCAACGATTATCGCGGTCCATGGCCCAATAACGGCCCGAGACGGTGGCAACGCGAGCGTCGCAACCGGTCTCCTCGGAGATCTTAGCCAGGAAGGCGCAGAACTCGCTCATGTAGCCGGCACCGGACTGCGGGTCGACATCGCGGCCATCCATGAAGGCGTGGACGCGAACGGTCTTGACACCATGCTCGGCAGCCATCTTGACCAGAGCCTCGACGTGGTTCATGTGAGAATGAACGCCGCCAGGGCTCATAAGGCCCATAAGGTGAAGGGTTTTGCCCTCGGCCTTGACATCGTCCATAGCCTTGACGAAAACCTCGTTCTTGGCGATGGAGCCATCCTTGATGGCGTTGTTGATGCGCGAAAGCTCCTGGAACACGATGCGGCCGGCACCGATGTTGAGGTGACCCACCTCGGAGTTACCCATCTGACCGTCGGGAAGGCCCACGTCCTCGCCCGAAGCACCGAGCGTGGTGTGGGGATACTTCTCGTACAGGCTATCAAGGAAGGGCGTCTTGGCAGCGGCGACGGCGTTCTCGCCATCGGCCGGAGCCAGGCCGCAGCCGTCCATGATGATCAGGAGTGCAGGAAGATGACGTTGTGCCATATGTCCTACTCGCCTGCCTTGACGACCATAGAAGCGAAGTCGGCAGCCTTGAGCGAAGCGCCGCCCACAAGGGCGCCGTCAACGTCGGGCTTGGCGACGAGCTCGGCGATGTTGCCGGGCTTAGCGGAACCACCGTACAGGACGCGGATGCCGTTAGCGAGCTCCTCGCCGAACATCTCCTTGAGGGTCTCACGGATAGCGCCGCAGACCTCCTGAGCGTCCTCGGCGGTAGCGGTCTTGCCGGTGCCGATGGCCCAGATGGGCTCGTAGGCGACGACGACCTGCTTGGGGCAGGTGATCTCAAGACCAGCAAGGCCAGCCTTGACCTGGTTCACGACGTGCTCGACATAGGTGCCGGCCTCGCGGACCTCGAGGGACTCGCCGCAGCAGAAGACGGGAACAAGACCGGCGGCAACGAGAGCCTTGGCCTTCTTGTTCTGGTCCTCGTCGGTCTCGTGGAAGTAGTCGCGACGCTCGGAGTGACCGATGATGCAGTAGGTGCAACCAGCGGACTTGAGCATGTCGCAAGAGGACTCACCGGTGAAGGCACCCTTGGCCCCCCAGTACACGTTCTGTGCACCGAGGGCGATGGGGGCAGCCTGAATGCGGTCATGAACCGTGGTGATGTCGATGGTCGGAGGGCAGACGAGCACCTCGACGCCAGCCGGAACCTCGGGCAGAGCCTGAGCCAGCTCGTCGGCGAGCTTGGCGGCCTCGGCGACGTCGTTGTTCATCTTCCAGTTACCAGCGATAAGAAGGGTGCGATTAGGCATCGAGAAGCGCCTCCACTCCGGGCAGGGCCTTACCCTCGACGAGCTCCATGGAAGCGCCACCACCGGTGGAGATCCAGCTCATCTTGTCGGCCAGGTTGAACTTGTTGACAGCTGCGACGGAGTCGCCACCGCCGATGATCGAGGTGCAGTCGGCCTCGGCGACAGCCTCGGCGATAGCCTGGGTGCCGTGAGCGAAGTTGTCGAACTCGAAGACGCCCATGGGGCCGTTCCAGAACACGGTCTTGGCACCCTTGACGGCCTCGGCGTAAAGCTCCTCGGTCTTGGGGCCGATGTCCATGCCCTCACGATCGTCGGGGATAGCGTCGGAAGCGACAACCTCGGGGACAGCGTCCTCGCCAAAGTGATCGGCAACGCGGTTGTCGATGGGGAGCAGGATCTTGACGCCCTTCTCCTCGGCCTTCTTGAGCATCTCGCCAGCGCGCTCGACCCAGTCCTCTTCCTTGAGGGACTGACCAACGGACAGGCCCTGAGCCAGGAAGAAAGTGTAGGCCATGCCGCCACCGATGATCAGGGTGTCAGCGGAGTCGATGAGGTGATCGAGAACGCCGATCTTGGAGGAAACCTTGGAACCGCCGACGATGGCGACGAAGGGGCGCTCGGGCTCGGCGAAGATGCCGGTCAGCGTGTCGACCTCCTTCTCGAGCAGGAAGCCAGCGACGGCAGGCAGGTAAGCGGCGGGGCCCACGACGGAACCCTGGGCGCGGTGAGCGGTGCCGAAGGCATCGAGAACGAAGACGTCACCATAGGAAGCGAGCTTCTTGGCAATCTCGGGATCGTTCTTCTTCTCACGCTTATCGAAGCGGACGTTCTCGAGAACGAGAACCTTGCCCGGCTCGACGGCAGCGACAGCCTCGGCAGCCTTCTCGCCGTAGGTGTCGGCGACAAAGGCAACGTCGAGACCAGAGAGCTCGGCGAGCTTCTTGGCGACGGGCTCGAGGGACAGCTCGGGCTGGAAGCCGGTGCCATCGGGACGGCCGAGGTGGCTCATGAGGATGACGCGAGCGTTGTGCTCAACGAGATAGTTGATGGTGGGCAGGGCAGCCTTGATACGGGTGGTGTCACCAACGACGCCATCCTTGATAGGCACATTGAAGTCAACGCGGACGAGAACGCGCTTGCCGTCGACATCGATGTCGCGGACGGTCTTCTTGGTAAAGGCCATGTTTGCTTCTACCTTTCGTACGTGTCTGCCTCCCATTACGGCAGACGATTTCCTATAAAAAGGGCGCGACCCTAGGGTGTAAGCCCTATAAGGCCGCGCCCTTCTTTAGACGCTCAACGAGCTATTCGCTAAAAGCCAAATTAAGCAACGAACTTCTCGAAGTACTTGATGGTGCGGACCATCTGAGAGGTGTAAGAGTTCTCGTTGTCGTACCAAGAGGTGACCTGAACGAGGGTCTGGCCGTTGCCGAGGTCAGAGCACATGGTCTGAGTGGCATCGAAGATGGAGCCATGGGTCTCGCCGATGATGTCGGTGGAGACGATGTCGTCCTCGTTGTAACCGAAGGTCTCGGAGATGGTGGCAGCGTAGGCCTTCATAGCGGCGTTAACCTCGTCGACGGTGACCTTCTTGTCAACGACAGCGTAGAGGTTGGTGATGGAGCCGGTCGGCGTCGGGACGCGCTGGGCGGCACCGATGAGCTTACCGTTGAGCTCGGGGAGAACCAGGCCGATAGCCTTAGCAGCACCGGTGGTGTTGGGGACGATGTTGACGGCGCAGGCGCGGCTACGACGCTTGTTGCCCTTGCGCTGCGGGCCGTCGAGCGGCATCTGGTCGCCGGTCCAGGCGTGAATGGTGGTCATAATGCCGGACACGATGGGAGCGAAGTCGTTCAGACCCTTGGCCATCGGGGCGAGGCAGTTGGTGGTGCAGGAAGCGGCGGAGATGATGTTGTCCTCAGCGGTCAGCGTCTCGTGGTTGACGTTGTACACGATGGTGGGCAGATCGCTGCCAGCCGGAGCGGAGATGACGACCTTCTTGGCGCCAGCGTTGATGTGGGCCTGAGCCTTAGCCTTGCTGGTGTAGAAGCCGGTGCACTCGAGAACGACGTCGACGTCGAGGTCGCCCCAAGGCAGGTTGTTGGCGTCGGCCTCCTTGTAGATCTTGATCTCCTTGCCGTCAACGGTGATGGAATCCTCGCCAGCAACGACCTCGTGATCGCGAGCGTAGTTGCCCTGCGTGGAGTCGTACTTCAGCAGATAAGCGAGCATATCGGGAGAGGTGAGGTCGTTGATAGCGACGATCTCGGAGCCCTCATGACCGAACATCTGACGGAAAGCCAGACGACCGATGCGACCGAAGCCGTTAATAGCAACCTTTACTGCCATTGTGTCTCCTTTCGTAAGGCCCCCGCGAGCTACAGCGCCCGCCGTTGAGGCCCACAAACTAACCACTCGCCTAATATACCTTTTTTTTGACTTGAATTTCACGAGAATGCTCGAAATTGAAAATCAAATTTACGTTAAAACGTTTTAAAGAGTAAAACAGCAGTTCAATCCCTATATAAGCAGTTTCGCTCAACTACCTGTTTGCTTCAATGAGCTTTTCAAGCCTCAAAACTCGATGGTAGAGGGCCGACTTCGACAAGGGAGGGTCAGCCATCTCCCCCAGATCGCGCAGTGACAGATCGGGATAGCGCTCGCGCAGGTCGCAAAAGACTGCTAAGGCGTCCGGAAGCGTGTCGCGTAAACCCCGCTGTTCGAGCTCATCGATCAACGCAAGCTGATGCTGGGCGGCACCCGCACTTCTGGTCTGATTGGCCAGCTCGGCATTCACGCGACGGTTTACGTCGTTCTTAACCAATTTGACCGCGCGCGCTTCCTCGATCTCGGCAACGCTGCGCTTGGCGCCGACCAGCTTCAGGAGCTGCTCGATCTCCTCGGCGCTCTTAATGTAGACGGCAAAGGACCCGCGCCGCGCGTTAACGCGCGCATGGACCCCAATCTGCTCCAATAGATCGCAAAGTCCCCGGGCATACTGCTCGCCCTGCACCGCGATCTCCAAATGAAAGTCGCCGCGGGGATCGGCCACGAAACCGCCGGCGATGAGCGCGCCGCGGATGTAGGCAAGCCTGCAGCAGGGACGGGCAACGATGTGCCGGGGAACACCAGCGACGAGCCCTCCCCTGCGGTCGAGGATGCCCAGCAGCACCAGAGCCTTGTCCAGGTCGGGTTGATCGGGCAGGGTAATGAGATAGTTACGGACCTTATGCAAGACCGATTTACGAACGGTGAATTCCGTTTTGAGCTTAAGGATGCGATGCGTCAGTGTGATCATCGTGCGCGCGACGGCACCCGTCTCGGTCGCGACCGTCAAACGATACCGCCCGGAGCCGGCCAGCGAAAGTGTACCGCTCACACGCGTCAGGGCGGCAAGCGTCGACAAATCGCAGTATTCACATTCGGGTTCGCAGCGCGCGAGCTCGTCACGCACCTCGGCGGTAAACGACATGCAGGCCTATGCTTTCGTGTTGGCGCGCGACAGGTCGCGATGGGAAATGCTCACGTGATATTGGGCACCTTCCAAATAACGTGCCGTGGCCTCGGCGATGGCAACGCTGCGGTGTTGACCGCCCGTGCAACCGATGGCAATAGAAAGCTGTGGCTTGCCCTCCGCGATATAGCCGGGCATGACCGTATCGAGCAGCTGCGTCCAGGCCTTCCAGAACTCCTGGGTCTTGGGATGGTCCAGAACAAAGTCAGAGACTTTCTTATCGAGACCGGTCATCGTGCGCATCTCGGGATCGTAGAACGGATTGGGCAGGAAGCGAACGTCGATCATAATGTCCGCCTCGACGGGCATACCGTGCTTAAAGCCAAACGAGAACACGTGAACGTCCATGAGCTGCTGGTCGGACAGCTCGGAGAACGCCATGCGCAATTTATTGCGCAGAGCAGAAGTGCGCAAGCGGCTCGTATCGATAATCATATCGGCTCGATCGCGCACACCCTGCAGCTGCAGGCGCTCGCGCTGAATCGCATCGGCCGTAGTCTCCCCCGGCTTGGCAATGGGGTGGCGGCGGCGGTTTTCGCTATAACGACGGATCAGCACCTCGTCAGAGGCCTCGAGAAACACGATGTCACAGCTCATCTCCCGCTCCTCGAGTGCGGCAACGGCATCGAGCAGCTCATCGAACAAGCCCTGGCTGCGCAGGTCGCAGGTGACGGCAAGATGCCTGCCCACGCCCGTATTGATGCCGACGAGTTCGGCAAGCTGGGCGATCAGACGCGGAGGCAAGTTGTCGATGCAAAAATAGCCCATGTCCTCGAACACATGCATGGCCTGCGTTCGGCCCGATCCGGACATTCCGGTGATGATGACGATATCGGGGATGCGCTCCGAGCGCTCCGCCGCATCCATGGCATCTCCCTTTTGCACATGTGCCTCCTAAAACAAGCGCGGGACCCGGCCAGCGGATCTCGCGCGATCAATTGCCTTTATTGAGTATACCGCCCCAAGCGGATACGAGGCCTGTCTTACGCCTCAAGCGCAGCCTTGAACCAACTTGTAATACTCGTGGGGTGCGTGATGGCGGTGCCGACGACAACGGCCCAGGCGCCCGCATCAATCGCGGCGCGGGCCTCCTCGGGCGTGTGCACGCGGCCCTCGCAGATGATGGGAAGACCGGGGAATTCCTCGGTCGCCTGACGCAGGAGCGGCAGATCGGGGCCATCGGCCATGGTGCAGTCGATGGCGGCGACACCGTGAGAAAGCGTAGTGGATACCAGGTCAAAGCCCATATCAACCGCACGGCGAATGTCCTCGATGGTGGCACAGTCGGCCATCAGGAGCACACCCTCCTCGTGCAGCGGGCGGAAGGTATCCTCGACCGACTTGCCATCGGGACGTGGGCGATCGGTGGCGTCAATCGCCACGATATCGGCACCCGCAGCAACGCAGGCGCGAGCGTGGCGCAGCGTCGGCGTGATGTAAACGCCCTCGTGTCCATCCTTCCACAAGCCGATGACGGGGACCTCGCAGCGGCCCTTAATGGCGGCGATGTCGGCAAGGCCCTGGCAGCGAACGGCGGCGGCGCCGCCGAGCTCGCAAGCGCGAGACATTTGAGCCATGGTCTCGGGCGTACGAAGCGGCTCGCCCATATACGCCTGAACGCTCACGACGAGCTTGCCCTTCAGGGATTGAATCAAAGGATCAACGGTCATGTTCGACTCAACCTTTCTCAAAACAGCCTTCTGAGACACCGCACCTTGACGTTCAAACCGTCGCTCGCGTACCGAAGTACGCTTCGCTCCTCTTTCACGTCAATCTGCAGCACCTCAGAAGGCGCACTTGGTAGTTATGTTTACTTCAACGACGCAAGAAGGTGTTCGGCGGCACCGATAAGCGGCGCGTCGCCCTCCAGAGAACCGATGAGGATCGGCGTGTCCTGAAGCGGGTCGAGCGCCTGGCTGGCGTAGCCCTCGTGCACCGAGTCCTTCCACGTTTGCGAACGCCAATCGGGACCCTGGTGAATCACACCTCCCGAAAGCACGATGACCTCGGGATCCAAGATGTTGGCGAGTGAGCCCAAACTAGCGCCCAACGCAAAGCCGGCGTCATGGATGACCTCGGTCGCCTTTGCGTCGCCCGCACGGCACAGGTCGTTCACGTCGCGACCGACCGAAGGACGGCTGGGGTCGACGCGACCAAAGCGCTCATCGTACATACGACCAATGGAAGTGCCGGAAGCAACCGACTCAAGATGACCGGAACGTCCACAGGCGCAGGGAATGCCAGCGGCAGCCGAGCACTCGATGTGGCCCATATGACCGGCAGCACCATGGAAGCCCTGCATCACACGGCCGTTCTCGACATATGCGCCGCCGATGCCCGTGCCGATGCCCAAGCACAAAACGGAGAACTTGCCTTTGCCGACGCCCCAGTGGGCCTCGCCCAGAGCATGAGCCTGCACGTCGCCCACCACGGCAACGGGGAGACCAAGGTCCTCGCGCAGACGCGGCCCCAACTGAACGCCGGACCAGCCGGGCATGATCTCGTTGGCATACGCGATGGCGCCCGTCTTGGGATCGACGACGCCTGCGGCACCGATACCGACACCGAGAACCTCGACATCGGGATTCGCCTCAAGAGCGGCCTTGATGGACGCCTCGATACGCTGGAAGACGGCCTCGCCGCCCTCCTGGGCCTCAGTAGGAACCTCGGCCTCAAATACGGGATGGGGCACGCTGCCGTCAGCCGGGTACTCCATAATGGCGGTCGCGATCTTAGTTCCGCCGATGTCGACAGAGCAGACGTACTTGTTCTCCATGTCGTTCTCCTTAGGAGATAAAAACAACTACAGGAAATGAAGGCGGTGTTATCGCCGCAGCATGATAAAGGTTTCCCAGGTGCCCGAGGTTGGGGTGAAAGTGGTCGGGCGTTGACCTAATGGGTCACGCCCGACCACTTGAGCCCCAAGATCGGGTGCCTGGGGAATCTTTACAGGAGACCGTTGTCCTGGAGGACCTTCTTAATCGCCTCGACGTTCTCGCCGGTCATGGCCTTCACCGGGCGCGGCATGGTCGGGCTGTCGAAGATGCCCATGAGGTTCATAGCGGTCTTGAAGGCGCCGACGCCACCGGCATAGCCCTGGACGCCCGAGGTGACGTCCCAGATGTGCGAAATCTCATTGAGACGATCCTGCTCAGCCTTGACGGTAGCCCAGTCACCAGCCTGAGCGGCCTTCCACTGACGCACGTAGCCCTCGGGCTCAACGTTAGCGAGACCCGGGACAGAGCCGTCGGCACCACCGAGGTAAGCGCCGTCGACAACAACCTCGTGACCGGTGAGGATGCTCATCGGATGGCCGTTCTTCTCGTTCTCCTGAACGAGGTAGCGGAACGAGATGTCATCACCCGAGGAATCCTTGACGCCGGCCAGGACGCCCTCGGCGCCGAGCTTGGCAAGGAGCTTCCAGGGGAGCTTGGTGTGGACGCACACGGGGATGTCATAGGCAAAGATGGGCAGGTCGAGTTCCTCGTGCAGGATGCGGAAGTGCTCCTCGACCTCGGTCATGCCCTGCAGGGCATAGAACGGGCAGGTGGCGACGAGGGCATCGGCGCCCAGCTCCTGAGCGACCTTGCCGTGCTCGATCATGCGCTCGGTTTCGGTATCGATGATACCGACCAGAACAGGCACGCGGTGGTCGACGATACGGACGGCCTCGGCGATGATCTGGCGACGGCGCTCATCGGTGGAGAAGACGACCTCACCCGAAGAGCCCAAGAAGAACAGGCCATCGACGCCGGCGTCGATCATGCGGTTGATGCTACGCTCAAAGGAGACAACATCGAGCTGATGATCTTCGGTATCGGGAACAACGACGGGAGGGATAACGCCGGTGAATTTCTGAGTTGCCACAAGAATCTCCTTAGTTGTCTGGCGAGCGGCCCTGTGCCGCCCACTCTTGTTGGCAGTGTCCAGGCCGCCTAGGCCAAAGAACACGGGTAGAACGTTTGGTTAAAAAAGTCGACGACTTCGTTTTCGAACGCATTGATGCGCTCGTGAGCGTATTTGGCATAGATGATATGCCTCCGGTCACACTCAAGACCGTTGAATACGGCAAACTGGCCCTTGGGATCGCTCACGGCATCCATAAGCGATGTGCCCATGAGCACCGAGCCGCGCACCCGAGACGACAGTGCCTCGAGGCCACCGGGAATCGGATTGGCGACCGCCGTGCAGGCGAGGCCCTGCTTATCCAAAGCAGAAACCGCCAGCGCGACTCCGCCGCCAAGGCCCTCGCCCCATGCAAAGATGCGGTCGGGGTCCATGCCATCAAGATTGCGCGCAACCTTCGCCAACGCGCAACCCCAACGGACGCGCTCGACAAAAGCGGGCGAGGTAATCCCCTGCTGCAGATCGTCCGCACCAGCAACATCGTCATCCAGCGCGAGAACGGCATACCCCATGGCGGCAAATCTCGTCATGTGATGCCAGCCACGCACAGGCCGATCGATATCGTGAAACATCAGGCACAGTGGCACGCGCTCAGATACTCGGGCACGACCAACTGGCTCAATCAAACGAGCGTGGACCGCATCGTCACCGAGTTCAAAGGAAACCTCCGAGTAACGGGCGCAGGGGTTAACAAAGTCAATCGCCGTAATGGCCAGGCCTTGAATCTCAAGATTCGAAGCGCATGTCTCTAAATCAGAAATATCTGCTTGGACATCACCGTGCCAGTCCCGATATTCTGCGAGCCTTGACGAAACCGTTCCAGGAATTCCCACGAGCCCGGGGACTATCAGCTCGTCAACATTGCTCTCGCACTTAGACATGAGCCTCCCCTCCCTCGCAGAAAAACGAAATGATCAGATCATCAAAGTCCTGAATCTCCTCGTGGCCAAAACCTTCAAAGAACTCATGACGCTTTTCACAGGTCAGGTTGTTGTAGACCGCAAACTGCGTCGCCGGCGGACAGACGATATCGGCTGTGCCCGTGCCAAACAGAACGGGGCATTTGACCATGGGGGCAAAGTTCTTGGAATCGAAGTACGCCAGTTTGGCATAGGCTTCCTCGATACGAGTCGAGTCCTCGTCAAACCAACGCGACCAATAGCGCAGACCCTCGTAGGCAATATCGTCGGCGTCCAGATCCCAAACCAGGCGGAAGTCCGATAAGAAGGGATAGAGGATGGCCGCGCGATTGATAAGCTCGCTGTTAAGCGCGCAGGTCGCAATACCCAAACCGCCACCCTGCGATGCGCCGTTCACATACACGCGGGTAAGATCGATGCCCTCGAGCTCGCGAACGATACGGCACAGAATGCGGATATCCTGGTGCAAGCGGATATAGTAGAGGTTGGCCGGGTCGCCGTCGATACCGGCGACGATATGGCCCGCGACCGTCGTGCCCTCAAATCCACCAATATCCTCGGAGGGGCCACCCTGGCCGGGGCAGTCGAGGGCGATGAGCGCCATGCCCATGCCCGCAAACGACGCCTGCTCAAACCAGCTGCGGCTCGCACCCGGATATCCATGGAACTGAAGCACCAGCGGCATGGGCTCCTCCGAGACCGGCTTGAGGTACTTGGCATGCAGGCGTGCACCACACATGCCGGTATACCAGAGGTCGAAAAACCGACAGGTCGCGGAATCCGCAACCGAAGCCGCCTCGATCGCGTAGTCGAGCTCGACGGCGTCCGCCTCGGCCATGCGGTCCTTCCAAAAGAGATCGAAATCCGATGGACGGGGCATAGCGCCTCGATATTCACCAAATTGCTGTTGTAGCTCTTGAGCACTTGGCATGGCTCGTGAACCCAACCTTTCGAAATCGCAACGGAGGTGCGCCCGGCAAGGGAACCGGGCGCACGGGAGGGAAAGCGAGGCTACTCGCCGAGCTTGGGATGCAGCAGCGACGGCGCAGCGCCGAGCAGCATCTTGGTGTAGGAGTCCTGAGGGTGCTGGAAGACCTGCTTGGCCTCGCCCTGCTCGACGATCTTGCCGCCATTCATAACGATGATGTCGTCAGAGATATAGCGGACCGTCTGGATGTCATGGCTGATGAACACCATGGCCAGGCCGAGCTCCTTCTTAAGGTCGGTCAGCAGGTTCAGAATCTGCGCGCGGACCGAAACGTCCAGAGCCGAGGTGGGCTCGTCGGCGATGATGGCATCGGGGTTCAGCGACAGGGCACGGGCAATTGCGACGCGCTGGCGCTGGCCGCCCGAAAGCTGGCCGGGAAGAACCTCGGCGGCGGAGCTGGGCAGACCGGTGAGCTCCAAGAGCTCCTTGACGCGCTTCTCCTGCTCGGCCTCGGTACCCAGGTTGTGGACGCGCATGGGGTCGAGCAGTTGCTCGCGAACGACCATGCGGGGGTTGAGCGCCGTGGCCGGGTTCTGGAACACGACCGAGATGACGCGACCCATGTGGCGACGGTCCTCGGCGGTACGTTTAGTAACGTCCTTGCCCTTAAAGTAGACCTTGCCACTCGTGGGGGCCTGCAGACCGCACATGACGTTGGCGGTGGTGGACTTTCCGCAACCGGACTCGCCGACGATGCCGATGGTCTGTCCGGGCATGAGCTTAATCGTTACACCCTGGACGGCGTGAACCAGGTTGGGGTGCAGAATCGAGCCGGTACGGGTCCTAAAGGTGACGTGGACGTCATCAAGGAAGATGATCGGCTCGACGCCGTTGACTGCGGTCTCGCTCATCTACATCACCTCCGCGTGAGGGGTCAAACCATTTGCCTTGAGCACCTCGTCGGGGAGCTCGGAATAGAAGTGCTCGGTGCCGGGCACGCGCTTGAAGACCGGACGGGTGTCCAGGCCAATGCGCGGATGGCTCGAGCGGGGCGCGAAGCGATCGCCCTTGGGGAAATCGCGCGGGCTCGGAACGGCGCCGGGCACCTGGTGCAGGCGGCCCGAACCGCTCTCGATGGAAAGGACGGAACCCAGAAGGCCGCGGGTGTACTCGTGAATCGGGTTGGTGAGCAGCTCCTTAGTGGGCGCCTGCTCGATAACCTGGCCGGCGTACATAACCGTGATGTTATGAGCGACCTCGGCGACCAGTGCCAGGTCATGCGAAACGAAGATCATGGCAAAGCCGAGCTTGGCCTGAAGGTCGTTAAGCAGCTTGATGACCTGCTTCTGGACGGTAACGTCCAGAGCGGTCGTGGGCTCGTCGCAGATGACCAGCTTGGGGTCGCGGGTAAGGGCCATAGCGATCAGAACGCGCTGACGCTGACCACCGGAAAGCTCATGCGGATAGCTCTCGAGCGTACGCTTGGGGTCGAGGCCCACGAGCTCCAGGAGCTCCTCGGCGCTACGGGTGCCGCCGCGCTTGGTGAGCTGCTTCATCTGGGCGGAAATGAGCATGGAGGGGTTGAGCGAGGATAGGGCGTCCTGATAGACCATGGCGATATCGGTACCGCGAAGGCCGAACCACTCTTTCTTGCTCATCTTAAGCAGGTCGCGACCCTCCCAGAGAACCTCGCCGGAAAGATGCTCGTCATCATCGGTCAAACCCATGATGGCCAGCGTGGTGATGGACTTACCGCAGCCGGACTCACCGACCAGGCCCATGGTCTGGCCGGGACGGACATCAAAGTTGACATGATCGACGACGTTGATGTCACCGTGGTGCTCAAACTGGATGCAGAAATCGCGGACCGAAAGGATCGGCTCAACGGACTCATCGGGCACATGGCGGTCGTTACGCTTGAGTTCGACATCACGCAGGGCGCCAAGACGGGCGGACAGGGACTGAGCCTGCTCCTTGTAGGCGCGAACGGGGTCGGAGACCAGCAGGTCGGCCTCGCGGCGCTTGGAGGAGTCAGTCGGATCCAGGGCGGCGGAGGGAGCAGCGGCCATGGCGTCGGTAATGCCCTCGGAGAGGATGTTGAGCGCCAGGCAGGTGATCATGATGGCCAAGCCCGGGAACAGTGCCTGCCACCAACGGCCGGCGAGCACGCCACCGCGAGCGTCAGCGAGGATGTTGCCCCAGGTAGCGGTGGGCTCCTGAATACCAGCGCCGATGAAGGTCAGCGAGGCCTCGAAGATGATGGCGTCGGCGACCAGGGTAACGGTGAAGACCATGATCGGGGCGATGCAGTTACGCAGAACATGCTTAATCAAAATCCACGGAGCCTTGGCGCCGGAAACGATGACCGCGCGGACATAGTCCTCGCCGTACTCGGACACGATGTTGGCGCGCACGATACGGGCAATCTGCGGAGTGTACATAAAGCCGATGGCGAAGATGATCGACGGCACGGAATTGCCCAGGATGGAGACGAAGACGGCAGCGAGGGCGATGCCCGGGATGGACATGATGATGTCCAGGATGCGCATGATCGCCTCGGAAACGGACTTGCGCGAAACCGCCGCGAGGGCGCCCACGACCGAGCCGCAGACCAGAGCCATGGCAGTGGCGCCAAAGCCGATGATCAGCGAGTAACGACCACCGTAGAGCATGCGCGACAGAATGTCGCGACCCTTATCGTCGGTACCGAAGATAAATCCATTGCCGGGAGCCTGGCGAGCAGTGAAAATCTCGACCGGGCTATAGGGGGCAAGAAGGGGCGCCAGAATCGCGGTCAGGGCGACCAGCACCAGCACGACGGCGGCAATCTTAGAAGACAGCGTCATCTTCTTCCAGCCACCGAGCTTGAGCCCCTTGGAGGCAGCCTTCTCGAGCTGCTCGGTTTGCTTCTCTCGAATCTTTACCATAATCTACACCGTCCTGATGCGCGGGTTGATGAGCAGGTAGAGCATGTCAACCACGATGTTGATGATGATGAAGGCAAGAGCAACGACGATGACGACGCCCTGAACCAGGTTCGCCTCGTTGCCCTGAACGCCCTGCAGAATCGCAGTACCCATGCCGGGGAGGTTGAAGATGACCTCGATGACGACGGCGCCGCCCATAAGGTAGCCGATCTTAAGACCGAGGGTGGTGACCGGGGTAATCAGCGCGTTGCGCAAAACGTTGATGCCGACGACGACCTTCTCGGGAACGCCGGCGCCGCGGGCCATGCGGACGTAGTCCTTGTCGAGCTCCTCGACCATGGCGGTACGCACGATACGAGTCATCTGACCCGTCAGCGGAAATGCCAGGGCGATAGCGGGCATGATCATACGTCCCAGATAGCCAGCCGGGTTGGTGGTGAAGTGAGGCAGCGCACCGGACGCCGGGAGCACCTTAAGGTAGGAAGAGAACAGCAGAATCAACAGGACGGCAAGCCAGAACGACGGGGTTGCCAGGCCGGCGATGGAAAAGACGCGGATCACTTGGTCCGGCCATTTATCGCGGTACAGTGCCGCGATGACGCCGAGTAAAAACGAGACGACCGCGCCGATGGCAAGACCGATAAAGGTCAGCTGCATCGTGACGGGCAGGGCCGTGGAGATGCGCTTGGCAACGGAGTTGCGGGCAGCACCATAGGTGCCCATGTCACCATGGATCAAATCGCCCATGTAGCGCACGTAGCGCACGGGCCAGGGGTCGTCCAGACCATACTTCTCATGGTACTCGGCAACCGCCTCGGGCGAGGCACCGTCACCCAACGCCGTATAGGCGGGGTCGGTCTTGGAGAACGACATAAGGAAGAACACCAGGACGGTGACGCCCAATGCCATGATCGGCAGCGCCACGAGACGCCTTCCAATCAAACGTAGAAAGTTGTTCACGTTCTCTCCCCTTTCTTTTGTCGGTAGGACCAACTGGTATATGAGTATGGATACTCATTACAAGACCCGAGCGACATCGAGGTCGCCCGGGTCTTTGTTTCAACTATGAGGACGTTGCCTTACGACCGACGCCCCACATATGACTCAAGCGAGTCTTAGGCCTTGACGGTCGCGACGCCCCTGAAGGACATGCTCGTCGTGCCGATGCCCTTGAAGCCATCGAGGGCCTCGCCGTTGGGCGCGGTGGACGGATCGTCCCAGGAAGCGGAAACGGTCTTGACGTGGACAACGGGGTACAGAACAGCGTTGTCGGCGATGATGTCGAAGCACTCGTTCCACTTCTTCTGCTGCTCGTCGCCCTCGGCGGCAAGAGCCTCGTCCATGAGACCGTGGAGCTTCGCCCACTCAGCGGAATCCTTCCACGGGCAACGGGTCTGCATCCAGACGTTGTCGCCGTACCACCAGTTGAGCAGCAGGTCGGGGTCGGCGCCGAAGCAGGACGGATCGCCAGGAGCGAGAAGGATATCGTAGGCCTCGCCGCCGTCGATGGCAGCGTAGGTGGCCGGCGAGGTATCGGTCTGGATGGTCACATCGAAGCCGAGAGCGTCGAGGTCGTTCTTGACCTGAGCGGCCATGCCCTTGATCTGCTCGTTATCGGTGGTGCGCAGGGTGATGGCGCCCGGGGTGATGCCAGACTCTTCGATGAGCTTCTTGGCCTTCTTGGCGTCAGTCTTGTACACCGTGGAAGCCTCATGATAGTTGGTGAAGCTCTTGGGCAGGTAGCAGCTGGCAGCGGTGGCAAGGCCGGCGAAGGTGTTGGTGATCATCTTCTCGGTGTCGAGCGCGTACATGACGGCCTGACGGACCTTGACGTTGTTCCAAGGCTCCTTGGCGACGTTGAACATGATGAAGCGGGTGCCGAAACCCTGAACGTTATCGATCTTGCAGCCAGCGCTCTCGAGCTGGTCGACGGCGTCAGCGGTGACGAGCTCCATAACGAGCGTGGAGCCCTCCTGCTGAGCGGTAACGCGAGCGGTGGGGTCGGTCAGGATGCTGTACTGGATCTTCTTATCCTCGGCAGCATACTCACCGTTGTACTCGGGGTTGGGAACCAGGGTGATCTCGGTATCGGAGATAGAGTCGTACATCCAGGGGCCGGAACCGATCGGCTGCTTGGCGCGATCCTCCTCGGCCTGGGTGGCCGGGGTAACACGGATGATGGCCAGACGATCCTTGAGCAGGGAGAAGTTGGGGACCTTGGTCTTGACCGTTACAGTGCTGGCGTCCTTGGCCTCGATGGACTCGAAGGGCTGGAAGAACGGAGCGTAGGTAGCGGAAGCAGCGCAGGCGGTGTAGGAGGCGACGACGTCGTCAGCGGTGACCTCGGTACCATCGGAGAACTTTGCGCCCTTGCGGATGGTGACCTCGAAGGTAGTGTCGTCCACGGACTTGGGATCGTCGGTGGCGAGCTCGTTGAAGGTGCTGTAGTCGTGGTAATCGATGCCGTAGAGGCCCTCGATGACGTGCCAGTTAGCACCCAGGCCCACAGCGGAGCCGGTGCTGGCGGGGTCGAAACTGGACGGAGCGTAAGCGGAACCAGCGGTGATCACGCCGCCGCCACGGTTGGCGGAATCGGTGGAACCGGAAGCGGAACCTTCGTCGCTAGAGCTGCCACCGCAGCCAGTGAGACCAAGCCCTGCGACAGCAGCGACGCTGCCGGTGAGGCCGAGGAACGAACGCCTGGACATACCCTTGTTGATGATGGCCATGTCTTCTCCTATCAATAGAGAATCTTACCCGGGGACACCTAGACTTGCCCCCGCGCAACTTGCGGACGATATATACCTTACCTACCGACGAACCCAACTGAGGTGCCGCGCTCGGTGACCGATACATACATACGCTTGAACGGTATTTACTACCGTTCACCGAATTCATTGACAAATGATTCGACAGACAGTATGTATCGACAAGGTGAGATATCAGTCTTCGTCAACCCGCAGGATAGCAGGGTTATTCACCATGGCTAGTCAAACGTTTTAGCGTTAATAAAACCCGAAATCGACAGGTAATCGCCGCGAAATAAATGATTGCAAATCGGCCAACCATATATATCAGTTATTTAGAAGCACGTTTAGATTTCGGAACGGTTGGCCGATGCCTGGGCGCGCTCGGCATTCCATGCAACAAGCGCCTCGTGGACCGCTTTGGCGACGTCGGCCGGAACGCCTCGAACTTCTGCAATCTCCTGCTCGCTTGCTGCGCGCAAACGCTTCATCGAGCCAAAATGGCGCATAATGGCACGTTTTCTGGTGGGTCCCACACCCGGAACGTCGTCAAGAACCGAAACCGTCATAGCCTTATCGCGCAACTCGCGGTGGAAGGTAATCGCAAATCGGTGGGATTCATCGCGAACCTGCTTGATCAGATAAAGCGAAGCGGAGCCGGTCGGCAGCACGACGGGAGTCTCGTCCCACGGCACGAAAACCTCCTCATCGGCCTTTGCCAAGCCACAAACTGGTATATCGAGACCGAGTGCCTCGAGTTGCTTAATTGCAGCGGTCAATTGCGGCTTGCCGCCATCGACTACGAGCAAATCGGGGCGCGAGCCAAAGCGCTCGTCCGCCATGCGCTCGGGAGCATAGCGACGCCCCAGGACCTCGGACATCGATACGAAGTCGTTCGCCTCGTCCAATTCGGCCTGAATTTTAAAGCGACGATACTGGCCCTTGTCGGCACGGCCGTTGGTAAATACCACCATCGAAGCGACGGTAAAGGTGCCGTGCAACGTCGAGATATCGAAGCACTCGATGCGCAACGGCGGCGCAGGCAGCGCCAGCGCGCTTTCGAGCTCCAGGAGCGCCTGATTGGTGCGATCATCAGCATACCCCGTGCGCATCATGTAGCGCATGAGGGCATGGCGCGCATTTTTGGAAGCCATATCGAGCAGGCGGTGCTTTTCGCCGCGCTGTGGCCTACGGAGATGGCAAGAGCGTTCTCGCTTGCCCGCAAGCCACTCCCCCAACGCTTCGGCATCCTCAAGCTCGACAGAGAGATTGATCTCGGCTGGAATATCAGCCGTCTCGTCGTAATAGCGCTTAAGAAAGCCAGATTGAAGCTCTTCCTCGTCGACATCCAGGCCTTTATCGAGGATGAACTCACAAGTTCGAACCGTTCGGCCCTCGCGAACGACAAAGACACAGGCGGCAGAGATAGTCTCTTCTCGATAGAAGCCGATGACGTCGATATCGACGCTTGACGGAAAAACGACCTGTTGGCGATCGTCCAGGCCCCTAATGACTTCCAGGCGACGCTTGACGCGCGCCGCACGCTCAAAATCGAGCGTCTCGGCTGCCTCCGTCATCTCGGACGTAAGCTCGTCGACGACATCCTTGCGATGGCCCGACAAGAAACGTTCGACACGCTTGACGTTCTTGGCATAGTCGGCAGGCGAAATCGCGCCGACGCATGCGCCCGGTCCGCGCCCGACATGGTAGTCAAAGCAGGGACGCCCGTTTTGCGCGCAAATCATATTGACGATGTCTTCTTCGCCCTTATGAGATTCGACGATGCGGCGGCAGCGGCGCCATTCCGCACAGGATGCCGAGCAAATAGGAATAACCTTGCGTAGCGTATCGATGGTCTCACGCGCCGCACGGCTATCGGTATAGGGGCCAAAATAGCGCGTTCCCGGTTTATGACGCTCTCGCGTGTATTTAATAGCCGGAAACAAGTCGCTCTTGGTAATGGCGATAAAGGGATAGCTTTTATCGTCTTTGAGATCGACGTTAAAGTACGGATGGTACTGGCCAATCAGATTGCGCTCGAGCACCAATGCCTCGTGCTCGGTCTCCACCACGATATAGTCGAAGCTCGCCACCAGCTGCATCATGAGCGGAATCTTTTGACGCTCGTCCTGCAGCGTCACGTATTGACGCATACGGGCACGCAAGTTTTTTGCCTTGCCCACATAGATGACATCGCCCTTGGCATCTTTCCAAAGGTAGCAGCCGGGTTGCGTGGGAACGCGCGAAACCTGTTCGGCAAGTGTTGGAATGTTGTCGTGACCTGCCACATGCACCTACTTGCGACGAAGCAGCGCCGAGACCTCGGGCATCTTAAAGACGAAGGCAAGGCCAAAAGTCACGGCGAGCGAGACGACGCCTGCAACACAAACGTAGCCCAGGGTAATAAGGATCGAACTGCCAAGCATTCCGACAAAGTGCTCAAGTGCCCACATGACGCCGACGCCCGCGGCAGCGCCCAAGCCACCGAACAACAGGCCGAAGAAACCGCCATGTAGGATAGACTTGACCTGAAGGCCATGCAGACGACGGCGCAGCCACCACAGTGAGCATCCGACCAAGACCACGTAGTCAACGACGTACGAAAGCGCAATTGCCGGCATACCGTAGCCCAGTACCACGCCAAACAGCAGCACCGAACCGGCCTGACCGATAGCGGAGTACAGGCAATAGCGGCTATAAGGTTTCATATCGAGCAGGGCCGAGAAGCTCTTCTGCATCAGCACGACCACGCCGTAGAGCGGCAGGGAAAGTGCCAGATAGATAAGGAACTCCGACACCAGCGCCACACCGGATTCATCGAACTTGCCGGCGCAGTAGATCATGTTGAGCGGACGGGCGAAGACGATCAGGTACATCGCAAACGGAATCAGGAAGAAGAGCATCTGGGCGACACCGCGCGAAATGCCCGTGCGGACGCTGTCGTAATCCTTCTCCTGCGCATCGTGAGAGAGTTCGGTATAGAGTGCCGTCGAAAGCGAGGCGGCGATCAGCGCATAGGGCAGCGTGTACCACAGGCGCGCATATGCGATGACGGAAGGGCCGGTCTCGGGCTGCACCACCAGCGCGGCGGCATTGGTAATGGAGGTCGAGACAAACATGCACACCGTGGCGAGCAGCGTCGGGATACCAAGCGCAATCGTCTGTCGCAGCGCGGGGTCCTTAAAGTCGATATGGATATGAGGATGCACGCCATGCTTGCCGAGCGCGGGAATCTGGCAGGCCATCTGGACAAAGACGCCGAGGGTCGTACCGGCTGCGATCAAGATAATGCCGACCCGCTCGCCAAATTGTGCAGACACAGGAGCAAAGCCCATAAAGCTGGCGATGACGATGACGTTGTTGAGAACCGGGGCAAACGTCGACCAGAAGTAGTCGCGGTGTGCGTTGAGAACACCCGAGAACACCGAGCCCAAGCCATAAAACAGAATTTGGATAGCAAAGAAGCGGAACATGAACGCAGCGGTATCCATGCTGTCGCCATTACCCGAAAGGAACGACTGCGTCCAAATAAAGCCGGGAGCAAACACGGTGCCCAGCAGCGAGATGCCGCCCAGCACCAGAAGCAGAATACCGAGCAGGTTGCCGACATACTCGTTCGATGCCTCGCGGCCCTGCTCGCGCCTCACGCCCATATAAACCGGCAAAAACGCCGTAACGAGCATGCCGCCCATCACGAGCTCGTAGAGCATGTTGGGCAGGTTGTTGGCAACCTGATAGGAGGACGAGAGCAGCGACATGCCGATGGCGGCCGCCATGGCCCACGTGCGGATAAACCCGGTGACGCGCGACACGATGGTCAGCACGGTCATGAGGCCAGCAGAACGACCAACCGTGGAGTAGTCCGAAGAACCCATATCGTCTACGTCGTCCTGAGAGTCCTCATGAACCTCATCTTGTGGCAGCAAATCGTCCACGACGGCAAAGGAGCCGGTCATCGCAAAGGGATCGTCAACCAAAACGGCGTCATCAGCAGGTGCGGCGTCATCGCTGTTCGGCATGTTGTTACCGGATACGGCATCATCATCGAATATGACATGGTCGCCAAACACCGTGTCAACTTCTTTGGCGGCGACGGTTCGGGCAGAAAACGACAGAGGGTCCCAGTCGTCATCACCGTCGATGGCCACGCCCTCGACGGGATCGGTCGAACCAAGCGGCGACCATTCGTCATCCGAAAGAAGCGGCTCGTCATCATCATGAACCGCGGGCTTGGCGGAACGAGCGACAGGAGCGCTCTGCGGCGTGCTCTTTCCCTGGGCTGCCATCAAAAACACCGCCGTCTCATCGGGACGCGGCACACGAGGAGCCTCGGAGGCGACCGGCGTCACGCTGGCGCTCGATTGAGCGGCGGCCAAAAAGACAGCCGTCTCATCGGGACGAGCCGAAGAAAGAACCGTACGGGGAAGCGCCGTGCCGGCACCGGCGGCACGCAAGTACACGGCCGTCTCGCCCGGGTCAGCGGCAGCGGACCAGGCGTTTCGAATCTCGTTATCGAACGAAGCAGCCTCGGGCGCGGGCGCCTGAGGAGCCGACCCTTTTGCAAAGTGAGCTCCGCGCTTTGATTCTTCCTGCGGCATCGCTCAGTCCTCTCTCGTGATCGGGGCAACCGTCGCCCCGCAAAATGCAACTAAGTCATCGGGAGCAAGCTCAAGCTGATAGCCGCGCTTGCCACCCGAGATAAAAATGGTATCCCAAAGGACGCATGTCTCATCGATCAGCGTCCGGAAGCGCTTTTTCATACCGACCGGGCTGCAACCGCCGCGGACATACCCCGTCGCGGCAAGCAAATCTTTGACATGCATCATGGTCAGCGACTTTTCGCCTGCGGCGCGCGCGGCGGCCTTGAGGTCGAGCTCGTCGGCAACGGGAATGCAGCACACGACATGGTCGTTGGACGGCGTCGTGCAGACCAGGGTCTTAAATCCCTGACCGGGCTCCTCGCCAAGCTGCTCGGAAATCGCGACGCCCAGACCTGACGATTCATCGCCATCGTCTTCGTACGTATGGAGAACATAGGAGATGCCGGCGCTTTCCAGCTCGCGCATCGCATTGGTTTTCGGCGTCTTAACAGCCTTTGCCATGGCACATCCTTTCCCTCGCAGAGCGACGCAAGGATTAAGTATAGGGCCAATTCCGCCGCATATGCCATCTCGACACACAGAAGCGCCACCGAATCAGAAGGAATCGGTGGCGCTTCGGTACTACAACGTCTCTTTACTGTACGTCGAGCTGCGCCTGACGCTCACGGTCACGCTTGAGCAGCGGCGCCAAGAACTTGCCCGTGTAGCTCTGCGAACATGCCGCGACTTGCTCCGGCGTGCCTGAGACCACGACGGTTCCGCCGCCATTGCCGCCTTCGGGGCCCATATCGATCAGGCGGTCGGCAACCTTGATGACATCAAGGTTGTGCTCGATCACCAGAACCGTGTTGCCCGCATCGACCAGGCGCTGCAAAACGTCGAGCAGCTGGCGAACATCCTCAAAATGAAGGCCGGTTGTAGGCTCGTCCAAAATGTAGAACGTCTTACCTGTCTGACGACGATGAAGCTCCTTGGCGAGCTTCACGCGCTGCGCCTCGCCGCCCGAAAGCGTCGTAGCGGGCTGGCCCAAGCTCACGTAGCCCAGACCCACGTCATATAGGGTCTGCAGTTTGCGCTTAATCTGCGGGATATTCCCAAAGAAAGCCAGTGCTTCGGTGACACTCATGTCGAGCACGTCCGAGATCGTCTTGCCGCGGTAGGTAACCTCGAGTGTCTCGCGGTTATAACGCTTGCCGCCACATACCTCACAGGGGACATAGATATCGGGAAGGAAGTGCATCTCGATCTTGATCTGGCCATCGCCCTTGCACGCCTCGCAGCGACCGCCGCTTACGTTAAAGGAGAAACGTCCCGGCGAGTAGCCGCGCGCCTTCGACTCCGGCGTGCTTGCAAATAGCGCACGCAGATCATCCCACAAGCCAATATAGGTCGCAGGGTTCGAACGCGGCGTGCGACCGATCGGCGACTGGTCGATATCGATTACCTTATCGATGCACTCGATGCCCTCAATCTTCTTGTACGGCCCCACGGGACGCGTCGAACGATGGATGGCATTCGTAAGCGCGGGCGCAATCGTATCGGTGACCAGGGAGCTCTTGCCCGATCCCGAAACACCGGTAACGACTGTGAGCGTACCGAACTCAATCTTGGCGGTAACGTTTTTGAGGTTGTTAGCGCGGGCGCCCGTGATCTTAAGACAGCCGCGGCCGGGCTTGCGGCGCTCATCGGGCACGCGGATCATCCGCTTGCCGGTCAAATAAGCACCCGTCATGGAATCGGGGCACGCCATGATATCGGCAGGCGTTCCCGCGGCGACCACGTGTCCGCCGTTAACGCCCGCGCCGGGACCCATATCGATCACGTAGTCGGCAGCGCGAATAGTATCTTCGTCGTGCTCGACGACGATAACGGTATTACCGATATCGCGCAAGCGCTCGAGCGTCTTGATCAGGCGCTCGTTGTCGCGTTGGTGAAGGCCGATCGACGGCTCGTCCAGAATGTACAGAACGCCCATGAGGCCGGCGCCGATCTGCGTTGCCAGGCGAATGCGCTGTGCCTCACCGCCGGAAAGCGTCGCCGAGGCGCGATCGAGCGTCAGATAGTCGAGTCCGACATCGACCAGAAAACGAAGGCGCTCCAGGATTTCCTTGACGATGCGACCGCCGATAAACTGCTGACGCTCGGTAAGCTCCAGGCCCTCAAAAAACTCGAGCGACTCACGACACGACAGGCAGCAGACGTCGTAAATGGACTTGCCGCCCACGGTGACGGCAAGCATCTCGGGACGCAGGCGAGCACCATGACAGCTCGAGCATGGCTCTTCGCGAATGTATTTCTCCAAGCGAGTCCTGGTGTTCTCGTTCGTCGTCTCGTTGTAGCGCTCGTACAGGATGTTGCGCACACCCGAGAACTTAGTGTCCCACTGGCTGCGACGCCCATCGAGCTTTTGATAGTCGACCGAAATCTTCGTGTCGCCCATGCCATCCAAAAACGCACGACGCACCCGCGGGGGCAGGTCCTCCCATGGCGTATCGGCACTCACCTTAAAGTGTTTGCAGACCGCGGCAAAAATCTGTGGATAATAGTTGGAATTGCCGAACAGGCTGCCAAAGACTCCGTCGGCAATCGACTTTGAGGGGTCTTCAATCAGTGCCTCGGCATCGACTGTCTTTTTAAAGCCCAGGCCGTCGCACTCGGGACATGCACCATAGGGCGCGTTGAACGAGAAATCGCGCGGCTGCAGGTCGTCGATGGAATGCCCGTGCTCCGGGCACGCCAGTGCCAGCGAATACTCCAGCAGCTCGCCCTCGGTTCCCTCGGGAGCGTCGCGGTCGGGCAGCATGTACACATTCACGTTACCGTGCGCCAGTGCCGTCGCCTGCTCGACGGACTCGGCAATGCGACCCAGGGAGTTCTCTCGAATCACGATACGGTCGACCACGACCTCAATGTCGTGTTTGAACTTCTTGTCCAGGTCGATAGGGTCGTCAAGCGAGCGCACCTCGCCGTCGACGCGCACACGGCTAAAGCCCTCCGCACGCAGGTCCTCAAACAGCTTGGCATATTCGCCCTTGCGTCCACGAACCACCGGCGCCAACACAAACGCGCGACGGCCCTCCCCCGCCGCCAGCACCTTATCGGCGACCTGATCGGTCGTCTGACGCTCAATGACACGACCGCACTCAGGACAGTGCGGCGTTCCCACGCGAGCAAACAGCAGACGCAGATAGTCGTAAATCTCGGTTACGGTGCCCACCGTCGAGCGTGGGTTTTTGGACGTCGTCTTCTGATCGATCGAAACAGCCGGCGACAGGCCGTCAATCGAGTCCAGATCGGGCTTGTCCATCTGGCCCAAAAACTGACGCGCATAGCTCGAAAGGCTCTCGACGTAACGGCGCTGGCCCTCGGCATAGATGGTATCGAACGCCAGTGAGCTCTTGCCCGATCCGGAAAGACCGGTTATGACCACGAGCTGGTCACGCGGAATGGAAACATCGATATCGCGCAGGTTATGCTCGCGCGCGCCGCGAATAACGATAGAAGAATCAGACATGGAAGCTCCTTGCCTCCTACAACTTCAAATCACACTGACGATGAGTTTAGCGCACTCGACGCGCACAGATGTTCGTAATACAAGATTCGCAGACCTTTTGCGCTGTCTGACGCCGCAGGCCGCACGCTCGGTCCGTACTTTCGAATACTGTCGATCGCCTACCACGCATCGCAAATGACTCCCGCTCGCAAACGAGGGTACAATGACGCTCGTGTCACATCGCGGGGCCCCGGCCCCAACATATACAAAGGAGTCATACATGGGTTGCGAGCACGCACAGGCCGCCGGCGGACAAACGTCGCCGACGCAATTTGAGGAGAACACGCTGTCCGAGGTCAAACGCGTCATCGCCGTGCTTTCCGGCAAGGGCGGTGTCGGCAAGTCGTTTGTCACCGGTGCCATCGCCACCGAGCTTGCCCGCCACGGCCACAAGGTCGGCGTCCTCGATGCCGACATCACCGGTCCCTCTATCCCCAAGATGTTCGGTATGAGCGGACGCCACGTCCATGCCCTTGGCAACCTTATGCTGCCCGAAATCTCCGAGCACGGCGTCAAGGTCATGAGCTCCAACCTGCTGCTCCAAAACGAGACCGATCCCGTCCTTTGGCGCGGTCCGGTCATCGCAGGCGCCATTAGGCAGTTCTGGAGCGAGACCTCGTGGGGCCCCATCGACTACCTGCTGGTCGACATGCCTCCGGGAACAGGCGACGTCGCGCTCACCGTCTTCCAGTCGTTGCCCGTCGACGGCATCGTCATCGTCACGAGCCCGCAGGATCTGGTCTCGATGATCGTCGCCAAGGCGGTCAACATGGCCGAGAAGATGAACGTCCCCATTCTGGGCATCGTCGAAAACATGAGCTATATTGAGTGTCCCGACTGCGGCAAGAAGATCGAGGTCTTTGGCAAGAGCAAGCTCCCCGAGGTCGCAGATCGCTATAACCTCGACATCTTGGGCCAGCTTCCCATTAATCCGGCACTCGCCGAGGCCTGCGATAAGGGCGAGGTCGAGACCGCGCTGCCCGATGACATGTTGCCCAAGGCAGTCTCTGCCGTCGAGGCCATTACCCCGCACGAGACCGACGAGGCCTAAGTGAACGCGAGCGCCTTCTATGACGTCCTGGTAATCGGCGGCGGGGCTTCAGGCCTCGCCGCTGCCATTACAGCCGCACGCGCTGGCAAAAGCGTCTGCATCGTTGAGCGCGATGTCGCCTGTGGCCTTAAGCTCCTTGCGACCGGTAACGGCCGCTGCAACCTCTCCAACGAATCGATTGATCCTCAGCGGTATAACCACCCCGCATTTGTCGAATCCGTCATGGGCCCCCAACCCGAACAAGAGCTTATGGGTTTCTTCTCCTCGCTGGGCATCATGACAACCTCTGAGGAAGGCCGGCTGTATCCGCGCTCCCTTCGCGCAGAATCGGTGCGCGACGCGCTTCTCAACGTTTGCGACCGCCTAGGTATCACCTTAATCTGCGGAGCCAACGTTGCCTCGGCGCACAAAGCTTCCGAAGGCTGGACACTCCAAATAGACCGTCCAGCGCGGGCACTCAAGGCAAAAAAGCACGACGACCGAAAATCGGAGCTCCGCTCGCTTCGGAAAGCGCTCGCCGATGTCCCTCGCAAGAACGAGGCCCTAGAGGTACATGCCGTAATTATCGCCACGGGCGGCAACCCCACCGGTATCGCCGATACGTTTCGCCTCCCCCTCACTTCGCTGCGCCCCATCCTCTGCCCCGTATCGGCAACGGTCGTCGGCGATGGGGCGGCACTCAAGACGTTGGATGGCCTGCGCGTCCGCGCCCGCTTGACGCTCGCCCGCAATCATAATGAGCTCTGGCACGAAGACGGTGAAGTACTGTTTCGAGCCTTCGGCATCTCGGGCGTCGCTGTCTTCAACCTCTCCCGTCGTATCCAGCGCGGCGATACGATCCTGCTCGACGTTTTCCCCGACCTCTCCAAAGACGAGTTGCTCGATATACTTAACCAGCGAGTTGCGTTGCTCGGCGGCTTTTCGCCCCGCGACTCCCGCTGGCTCGACGGCATGCTCGCCCCGCAGTTCTCTCACGTTGTCTGCACCGCATTCGAACAGTGCCACCCCGGGTCGCACGACGTCATCCATCTGGTCTCAATCCTCAAGCACTTTAAGCTGCTCGTCGAGGGAACGACAGAGGAGCGTTCGGCCCAGGTCACGCGCGGCGGCGTGCCCATCGAGAGCGTCTCAGCTCCCAGCCTCTGCGTGAGCAACGCGGCAGGCGCCCCACTTTACATCTGTGGCGAGGCAATCGACATCGATGCCGATTGTGGCGGTTTCAACCTTGCGTGGGCTTGGATCTCGGGTATTCGCGCTGCAAGCAGCCTATAGCCGCGCAGTCTATAATCAAAACGCATTCGGGCCGTCTGGGACACCGGGCGGCCTCTTTCTTGCATCTAAGGAGACCTCGATGATTGAAATCACCCAAGTCCACGCGTCACTCGATGAGGCCGGCGACGAAACCGCCTGCCTTGCTATTGGTAGACGCGCCGCCAAGCGAGCCCTGCGATGCGAGGATTCCCAGATTAAAGCCATTGAGCTCCATCGCAAGTCAATCGACGCCCGTAAAAAGCGAGATGTCCATTTTATTTTGAGCTTTCGAGTTGAGCTGACAAGCTCCCGACTCGAGCAGGAAGTGGTCGACCGCGTCGCCGAGCGCAACCGCTCGCGCATCCGCATGGTAGACGGCGAGGCTCCTTCATTCCCCAACCCTGTCCCGAATGCACCCAAGGGGCGTCCCGTCGTTGTCGGCGCCGGTTGCGCCGGTCTCTTCGCCGCCCTGACCCTTGCCGAAGCGGGCCTTAAACCCCTGCTCATCGAGCGCGGCGACCCCGCACTTCGCCGCTCGCAAGCGATTGATCTCTTTCTTAAGGAGCGTATCCTCGACCCCGAAAGCAATATTCAATTTGGCCTGGGCGGCGCAGGGACCTTCTCGGACGGCAAGCTCAACACGGGAACCAAGAATCCTGCCCATCGACTGATTCTTGAGACCTTCGTCGAAGCGGGCTCACCTCGCGACATCCTATGGGACGCCAAGCCGCACATTGGCTCCGACATCCTCCCCACCGTCGTCACCAACATTTCCCAGCGCATCGAGCAGCTCGGTGGAACCGTCCGCTATCGAACAAAGCTCGTCGATATTCGAACCGATGGATCTGGCGCCATCACCGGCGTCGATGTCCAACCGCCCCAAGAAACCACAAGCGAGACAATCGCCACAAAGCACCTCATTCTCGCCTGCGGCCATTCCGCCCGCGACGTATTCGAGCTTCTCAAAGAACATGACGTTGCCCTCGCGCAAAAGACCTTTGCCATGGGTGTGCGCATCGAGCATCCACAGCGCGACATCGACCGTGCCCAATATGGCCCCTCGGCGGGGCACCCGGCACTCGGAGCAGCCCCCTACAAGCTTGTCTCCCATCTCCCCAACGGCCGCAGCGTGTTCTCATTTTGCATGTGCCCCGGCGGACAGGTTGTCGCGGCTTCTTCCGAGCAGGGCCATTTGTGCGTCAACGGTGCCAGCCTCAATGCCCGCGACGGGCGCAACGCAAATGCCGCCCTACTCGTCAACGTCACACCCGACGACCTTCCCGGCGATGGTCCGCTCGCAGGCATTGAGCTCCAACGCGCCTGCGAGCGAGCCGCCTATCGCCTGGGTGGCTCTAACTGGAACGCGCCGGCACAGCTCGTCGGAGATTTCCTTGCTAGACGCGCCAGCACGGCACCTGGAAAGGTAAAACCAACCTATCCACTTGGCGTGACCTGGACGGCGATCGACGATGCCCTCCCGCAGCATATCGTCGAATCGCTTCGTTTGGGAATCCCCCTGCTCGGTAAGAAACTGCGCGGCTATGACCGCCCCGATGCGGTCCTCACTGGCGTGGAGACACGCTCGAGCTCCCCGGTCACCGTCACCCGCGATCGAACATGCCACGCCACGTCGACCCCGGGCCTTTACCCTTGCGGCGAGGGTGCCGGATATGCCGGCGGCATCATGAGTGCCGCCACCGACGGCATCCGTTGCGCTGAGGCGCTGATAGCAGACCTCTAGTGCACGAACTCTCACGCCCGAACGACACAGGCCCCGAGCTCCACAGGGAACTCGGGGCCTGTTCACTACTTCCTGAATCGTGCACCCTGGCGTTTTCTGCCCGAAGCAAAGGTAGAGCCCTTGCGAGCCTGCGAACGCAAACGCTCAATCGTTTCGTCCTCAGATGCGCCCTCAAGCATCGCCCGAATCTGAACGACGGCATCGCGCAAACGTGCCGCCTCCTCAAAGTCCATGGCGGCGGAAGCGTTACGCATGTCTTCCTCCATGGTCTCGACAATCCGCACGAGCTCGTCATGCGGTAGCCCTTCCAGTTGCTCGGCAAGCGTTTGCTCGGGTGCCACCGTCTCCGGCGCGGCGCCCTCGCCGTTTTCGTCGGGTGTATAGAACGCACCGTGACCCAGCGAATCGCCTCTCGAGCGTCCCTTCGAGCCCACAGTCTTTTCGGCCTCGGCAATAAAGCTCGAAATGTCGTTAATGGCCTTGCGGACCGTCTTCGGCACAATGCCGTGCTCTTCGTTATATGCCATCTGAATCTCGCGACGGCGCTGCGTCTCCTCGATGGCTTCTTTCATCGAATCGGTCACAACGTCTGCATACATGATGACCTCGCCGTCGGCATTACGGGCCGCACGGCCAATAGTCTGAATCAACGAACGGCGGTTGCGCAAGAAGCCTTCCTTGTCAGCGTCGAGAATTGCCACCAGCGAGACCTCGGGAAGGTCTAGACCCTCGCGAAGCAGGTTGATGCCAACGAGAACATCGATCTTTCCCTCGCGCAGCGTTCGCAGGATCTCGACACGGTCCATCGTCGCTGTATCGGAGTGCATGTAATTGACCTTAATGCCGGCATCAAGCAGATGGTCGGTCAGGTCCTCGGCCATGCGCTTGGTGAGCGTGGTCACCAGCACGCGCTCCTTGCGGGCAACGCGCTCGCGAATCTCGTCCTCAAGATCGTCAATCTGGCCTCGGACCGGACGAACGTCGATCTTGGGATCGAGCAGACCGGTCGGACGAATAATCTGCTCCACGTCGTTTTGGCTCACCCGCAGCTCGTAGTCGCCCGGCGTGGCCGAAACATAGATAAACTGGGGGATCCTTGCCTCAAACTCATCGAAACGAAGCGGGCGGTTATCGAGTGCCGAAGGCAAACGAAAACCATGCTCCACCAGCGTCACCTTACGCGAGCGGTCGCCTTCGTGCATGCCGCGAATCTGCGGCACCGTTACATGGCTCTCGTCGATGATACAGAGCATGTCCTTAGGAAAGTAATCGATCAGGGTAAACGGCGGCTCGCCCGGTTTTCGACCGTCCAGATGACGCGAGTAGTTCTCGATGCCGTTACAAAAACCCATGGTCTCGAGCATCTCGAGATCATAGTCGGTGCGCTGCTGCAGACGCTGCGCCTCGAGCAGCTTATCAGTCGCCTTGAGCTCGGCCACACGCTTCTCGCACTCTTCGCTGATTGATTTCAGAGCCGCTTTGACCTTAGGCTTCTCAGTCACGTAGTGCGAGGCCGGCCACACGGGAATGGCCTCGTACTCACGCAGCATCTCGCCGGTGACCTCGTCGATCTCGGCAATCAGCTCGACCTCGTCGCCAAAGAACTCAAACCGCAACGGATGCTCGGCATAGGGCGGATACACGTCGACGACATCGCCGCGCACGCGGAAGGTGCCACGTGCCAAATCATAGTCATTGCGATCGTACTGGATATCGATAAGCGCATGGATAAAGTCATCGCGCTCGAGCGGCACCTTCTTGTCGACGTTCGGAGCTAGGCCCGCATAGTCCTCGGGAGAGCCAATGCCATAGATACACGAGACCGATGCGACGACGATCACATCGCGTCGAGATAGCAGCGATGCCGTCGCCTGATGTCGCAGCATCTCGACCTCTTCGTTAATCGAGGAGTCTTTCTCGATATACGTATCACTCTGCGGTACATATGCCTCGGGCTGATAATAGTCGTAGTACGAGACGAAGTAGACCACGGCGTTGTTGGGAAAGAATTCTTTGAGCTCGCTCGCAAGCTGGGCGGCGAGGGTTTTGTTGGGGGCCATGACCAGCGTTGGCTTACCGAGAGCTTCGATGGTCTTGGCCATGGTAAAGGTCTTGCCCGAACCGGTCACACCAAGCAAAACCTGATAGCGGTCTCCATCCCTCACACCCTGCACAAGCGACTCAATGGCCTTTGGCTGGGAACCTGCAGGCTCATAGGGAGACACGACCTCAAACGGCACCTCAGAGCCCTCAACGCCAAAACGTTTGAGCTCTCCGCCAACACGCTCAACTTCAAAATCCGCCATGGATACTCCTAACTCATACATCTGCAGTATACGCAGGAGGCAGGCATAGTCCTATACGAACCGGTCGGGATAGAGGGTCTTATAGCGAACCCAGGCATTATTGACACGAATCAAATAGGCTTGTGTCTCGGGGAAGGTAATCGCGTTGTGGAGCGACGTGTTTTGCTGCGCCCACCCATCGACATTGCCCATTCCGGCATTGTAAGCAGCAATAGCGCTATCCGTCGAGCCATTGAAATATGTCAGCAGGTACGAAAGGTACGCGCACCCAAATTCAATATTCGAAGCGGGGTCATTCAGGTTATCGGCAGAATACTCGTCCCCATCGACAAGGCCCTTGGCGATCATGTCCTCAGCGGTTTCGGGCATAAGCTGCATGAGACCTTGGGCGCCCTGGTTTGATTCCGCCTCGGGATCCCAGTTTGATTCCGACTTGATGACGGCACACACCAGATACGGATCGAGATTATGTGAAATACTGGACTGCTTTACATACGCCTCATAGTCAATCGGATAGAGCGGTTTAAAGAAAGCGGCGGGAGCACACGAGTAAACGAGCGAGATAAGGCCAAAGACGAAAACGACAGCCAGCGGTACAAGGCGATACCACGTAAAGAAACGCGTCTTAGGCATCTATCGTCCCCTTATCCGTAGCGTCCATAAGGCCATGGCGAGCAAGCCACGCATTCAGTTGTTCAAAGAGCAAGCTGTCACCAGCTGCGTTATCAATCACGGTCGTGGCGAGACGGCAAAGCGAAGACTCATCGGGTTGACAAGCACAGCGAGCATCAAAATCGGATGGCTCCATACCACGGCGAATAGCGCGTTCACGACGGACCGCCAAAGGAGCGCTAACAACCATAATTTCATCCGCAAGGCCAAAGGCGTCCTCAAAGCCAGTCGGAGCAGATACTTCGACCGCCGCAAAGGGATAGCGCGGAGACGAAACCGTACAGCAGACAGGATCGAGAATCCTCAGCGAAAGCTGCTCTATGAGAACGGGGTGCACAATGCTATTGAGCCTTGCAACCGTATCGGGAGAGACAAAAGCTCGAGAAGCGAGGATGTTACGTCGAACGCCGCCCTCCTCGTCCAAAATATCCCAGCCAAACTCTTCGGCAAGAGCATTGACGATATCCGACCCCGGCACGTACAGCGATTTGGCAAGAACGTCTAAATCGATAAGCATGGCGCCATGAGATTCGAGATAGCGGCAGGCAGTCGATTTACCCGAAGCAATATTGCCTAAGACAAAAACGGTAAACATCAAGTCCTCCCTAACGCCAATGGGAGTTATTATCGCGCAAATACAAAAGAAGGACTCAAAATACAGCCAAACAGTAAGACAAGCTAAACGAAGGCGAGTTCTTGTATTACAACTCTCTATTAAACGCAAAAAAGGGGGAGGCCGCGAGGCCTCCCCCTTCTTCAAGTCGATTGACGGCTCGGTGCCGTCCACCGGTCAGCGGCGCCCTGGCCTCCCACGGGCTGACCCCGCAGTACTCTCGGCGCGATGGGGCTTAGCTTCCGGGTTCGGAACGGGACCGGGCGTGCCCCCCATGCTCTGGCCGCTGACCGGTGGGCGGCGCCCACCGTTACGGTGTCCTGGGTCTCATCTACGTGCCCTGGGGGCCGCATGGCGCATAGGAAAGGTCTGACTCGGGGGCATCCTCGTGCCCGGACCGCGCTTCTGAGCGCTCGGTCCCGCGGGCCGCGAGGTGCGGTTCCGGAAGAGCTCGGGCGATTAGTGCGGCTC